>Ga0134104_1000694_pt1 | contig 36362 bp, 38 predicted proteins | sample 15_3_2metaG_FD_94455 | JGI IMG/M metagenome (GOLD analysis project Ga0134104, IMG submission 94455) | Switchgrass degrading microbial communities from high solid loading bioreactors in New Hampshire, USA - 15_59_3.3_214_A2 metaG | ecosystem: Engineered > Bioreactor > Semi-continuous > Anaerobic...
AGGGATAAGGAATAAGGGGAAAGGGATAAGGAGAAAAAGATAAAATCCTTCGTAATCCGCATGATAAGTGGATTATGAAGGATTGATTTATTTTATTGGATAATATCCTTACCCCTTAAACCTTGCCCCTTAATCCTGTTCCAACGGAACAACTTTATTTTCAGTGGAACGAATTTATTTGCAATGGAACGAATTTATTTGATGATTACAAGAGGTTGGAGCTTAAGATCAGTATCGGAATAATCCTTAACCATTTTGGCACGGGGGTAACCCCTTTCGGTGCTTACAGACTCAATATAAAACCCCCTGTTATGATAGAACCGGACAAGATTAGTGTTGTTAAAGGCGGTAAAAAGAAAAGCCTTTTTTATGCCTTTTGCTTTAAGATACATATCAACAAGGTTCATAAGGGATTCGCCGACGCCCATTTTACGATGGGATGATTTAACGGCGAACCTGCTTATATATGCTTCATCACCGGTTATTTCTACACGGATTGTGCCAATAATAATGCCATCAATAATAGCAACATATACCGTTTTATTGATAATTTCACGTTCTATATCAGATATCGTTTCTTTTAAAGCATCCAGCTCAGTTATGCCTGCTATTTTAGCATACTCCTTGAAAGCATCCTGCAGTACGGCATGAATATCATGAGCATCAGATACAACGGCATGCCTTATAACAAATAATGTGTCCAAAATTAAAACCTCCCCGGTTAGTCGGCCAAAAGTTTAACCAACACGGCTTTTTGAGCGTGGAGACGATTTTCGGCTTCATCAAAAACCACTGAATTTTGTCCGTCTATTATGTCTTCTGTAACTTCATATCCTCTGTATGCGGGAAGGCAATGCATGAATATAGCGTCAGGCTTTGCCATTGAAAACAGGGCTTTGTTCACCTGGTAAGGGGAAAACTTCTTAATACGTTGTTCTTTTTCATTTTCCATCCCCATGCTTACCCAGGTGTCTGTGTACACCACGTCAGCATCCTTGATCGCTTCTTTTGGATCTGTAAATATCTCAACCTTGCTTCCGGTACTGCCGGCGATTCCTAGTGCAATATCTACATATTTATCCATGCATGAATATTCTTCAGGTGTTGCCACAGAAATGTCCATTCCGGTTTTTGCGCATCCTATCAATAATGAATGTGCTACATTATTTCCATCACCGACATAGCAAAGCTTCAAGCCTTTAAGCTTGCCTTTCTTTTCTCGTATTGTCATTAAATCGGCCAGTATCTGGCATGGATGCAATTCATCAGTCAATCCGTTTATAACCGGAATATCACCATACGACGCCAGGTCTTCAACATCCTTCTGGCTGAACGTACGAATCATGATTCCATCCAAATAACGTGACAATGTCTTCGCGGTATCATAAATTGATTCACCGCGGCCGATCTGAATGTCCGCAGAACTTAAAAACAAAGCATATCCGCCTAATTGGTGCATGCCTACTTCAAATGAAACACGCGTACGGGTTGATGATTTGGAAAAAATCATTCCCAGTGTTTTACCGCGAAGATAATGATTATGGGAAATCCTGTTCTTATTTTCGTATTTCAGTTTATCAGCTAAATCCAAAACATCGGTAATCTCTTCAGAAGTCCAGTCTTTTAAACATACTAAATGTTTCATCGTATCCCTCCAAAAGGAATTTTATTGTATGATTATACATTAATATGCATAAAAATGCAATGCGTTATATAAAATTTTTAATCCTAAATGAAGAAATTATTAATCAGGCCGGCCTTTAGGCGTGCATTTTACAAGAATTATTAACCACGCAGAATAAAGAAATTTGTGAGTTCCATTATATTTTGAAAGCCATCTGTTTTGATAATTATAAATGAGTAACAGTAATCTGTGTTATTTTTATTAAGTTAATGAAAAAATTTTACGATATATGCTTATGAAAGCTTAATTATAATAACAAATCAAAAGCATCGAAAATGGGAGTATGGTTATGGATCTTGCAACATTGATAGGTATTATTCTTGGATTTGCTTGTATTATATGGGGAATGTATGATGGAGGAGACCCGTCATCATTCTGGAGTTTGAGTTCAATAGCTGTTACATTTGGAGGAGGTTTGGCATCTACAATTCTTGCCTTTACGGTTGAAGACTTTAAAAACCTTTTTAGAGCTCTTCCAAAAATACTTAGACGGAAAAATCAATCGCCATATCAGATTATTCAGTTGCTGGTGGAATTATCCCAGAAAGCAAGAAGAGAAGGTTTACTGGCATTGGAATCGAACCAGGATCAAATTGAGGACAACTACTTAAGAAAAGCACTGGAGCTTGTTGTAGACGGCGTGGAGCCTGAAATTATCCGCGATTCAATGCAGCTCGAGCTGGACAATATGAGTATAAGACATGGTAAGGGTATTGCTATTTTTAAGACAATGGCAGCAGAGTTTCCTGCATGGGGAATGATAGGAACTTTGCTCGGTTTGATCAACCTTCTCAAAGCTATGGATGATCCTTCCAAGATAGGAGCGGCAATGTCGCTTGCCCTTGTAACAACTTTCTATGGAAGTATATTGGGCAACTGGATATGTACTCCTATAGCGACAAAATTGCAAGAGCTTAGTACTGAAGAGATTAGAATAAAAGAAATGATTATAGAAGGAGTTTTGTCAATACAGTCCGGAGAAAACCCAAGAATTATGGAACACAGGCTGAAAACATTCCTTTCACCCGAACAGAGGGAAAATTATGAGAGATTGATCAACGGAAATGAAGTTCGAAGTGAAGTCCAACCGAACAGAGCTCATATATAAGATCTGTTCAGTGGTATTAGGATGGTGCAGAAATGAGTATAAGAAGAAAAAGAGCAGAAGGACTGGATGTCGGTGGAAACTGGCTGACTACATACAGTGATTTGGTTACAAATCTTCTATGCTTTTTTGTTATGCTTTTCTCCATGTCGGTAATAGACGCACAGAAGTTTGAAGCCATAGCGAAATCGCTTAGAAGCTCGCTTGTGAACAATACAAGCATGAATGGAAATCTCTTGCATCAGAATATGGGGAAAAGAATACTTACTGTTAATTTTGTTAATCCTGATGATACGGGTAAAAAAATAGTTGACAACGAACGTTATATTGAGACTGCAGAGTCGATAATACTTGATGACAAGGAAAGAATAAGGGAAGAAAAATATGCGCAGGTAAAAAAACAGATAGAGAAGGATTTTTCTGAGCTTGGAATACCGGATGATTTAGTGGATGTTATAGAGCAAGATAATTACCTGCTGGTAAGATTAAACTCGCAGATATTGTTTAAATCCGGAAGCGCTGAAATTCTTGAGGAAGGTAAAAATACCCTTAATGTACTGGGTGAATCACTTAAGGCGCTGGATAACAATATTATTGTAGAAGGCCATACAGACACGGTGCCAATTAAAACCCCTATGTTTCCAACAAACTGGGAACTGTCCACAAAAAGAGCTACAAATGTAGTTCTCTATCTGGTAAATGAACTTGGTATTGACCCTGCAAGACTGACGGCATCAGGTTGCGGGGAACACAAGCCGATAGCAGACAATAGTACCGCTGAAGGGCGTAGCAAGAACAGAAGAATTGAGTTTATGATTATGAAGTAACAACACTCTCTAATATATATAATTAAGGAAGGGCTCTCTTGATTTGGCTTGCCTTACATTTTGGGCAAGCCTTTTTCTTTTTCGGGAAATAGTATAAAATATAAAAACATAATTAAGAAAAATATTCCATATACTTTTATTACATAAAGAGGAGTCTTCCGTATGGATAAAGCGTTAATTGTAGATGTTTTGGAAAAACTCATTGTAAATGAAATTAACGAGGCATTAAAACCAATGGATCTTCAAGTGGGGAAAATTGAGTTTACATTTGACGAAAGGCCGTTCTTGATTATCAATCTTAAAACCATCAATTCGAATATATGTGCTTAAATAAAAGCAGCAATTGAAAAAAGGCGCATTACTTATAATGCGCCTAATCATTATACATTCTGCTGAGGCAGATTATGAAGCCAGAATTATTCGGATGCAGGAGCTTCTCTGAATAAAAGACTGATACTATAGATTCCGGCAATACCTACAAGCGTATAAACAATTCGGCTGCCTAGCGCATCAACTCCTCCGAATATACTGGCTACAAAATCATAACTAAAAAGCCCGACCGTCAGCCAGTTTAATGCTCCCACAATCATAAGCAGGACTGCCAATCTGTCAATAGATGATCTCATAGTGACAACTCCTTTACCATAGAGTGCAAGGATTCTGTGCTGCCTTACAGCCGGAAACCTTTAGATCCCATAATTAATAAAAATATAATATAGGATCCCGAGTTTAGTATGACCTGCATCCATTAAAAAAATACCCGACAAAATTTCTATTAATTTTTTATTTGATTTTGAATATAGATAGTATTTCGTGAACAGTTTATAAATATAAATTTTGTGTAATTCGGACATAATCATTGATTATTGCAGCGATTTGCTCCGCTGTGTTATAATGAATGCGATTCAAGATGTCCATCAACTTTAAACTTTAGTGGTTTAATATGGTTCGAATTTATAAAAAGGAGATAAAGCTATGGCTTCGTTTTGGGACAAAGAAGAATTGCTGGGTAAAATAACCAAAAACAGTCGTGAAGAAATACACGTAAAGCAGGTTTCGAAAAACGGGAAAGACTACGTGGATATCCGAACTTTCTGGTATGACTCCAATGATGATACATATAAGCCCAGCCAAAAAGGTGTAGCTATACCGATGGAAGCAATTTCGGAATTAAAGAGCATTCTTCAGAATGTAGAAGAATGAATGCCGCACCCCCTGGAAAAAGGATGCGGCGCTCTATCTGAAAAGCCAAAAGGTTCAGGGCCCCTAAAACCTCCGGCTGTTTATATCATATGCAAAATAGTGGGCAGGTGTGCATATTGGGTTTTTTAAAGCAAACATTATTGCCTGAAGATGACGTTTCCCTGTTGGCTGTTGATGCACGCATGGATAAAGATATGAAAGATGCCCTTAAGGCCTGTGGAATATGCCTTATTGAGATACCTCCTCATTATGGGATTGGGGAACCGGTGGCCGGGCATGTCGACATGCAGCTGATTCACATCCATGATAATGTTTTGGTCTGTCAACCGAATTTGCCTTCAGATATCTATGAAAAGCTGAAAAAATATGGTTTTGATATATATTTCGGAGATACGGTATTAAAAAAGGATTATCCGTTTGATGTGGCATATAATGTTGCAATTATAGGGCGTGTGGCATTCCATAACACAAAGTATACCGACGGGGTTATCATGGAATTGCTTTCACGTTTTAATATACGGTTGGTGCACGTTAATCAGGGTTATGCAAAATGTTCGGTATTGCCTGTATCAGATAACAGCATTATTACAGATGATCCTTCAATTGAGAAGGCTGCCCGTATGGAAGGGCTTGAAGTACTAAAAATCCCTCCGCAGAAAAAAATTCTGCTGCCCGGGTACAATTACGGTTTTATTGGCGGTGTTGCAGGGTTTATAAGCAAAAATGTGCTTGCTTTTGCCGGAGACATTGACAGGCTGGACAGCAAAGATGATATAAAGGAATTTTTATATGAACATAATGTAAGGTGGGTAAATTTAGGCTATGGCATAATATATGATTATGGAAGCCTGATTCCGCTATATGAAAAATCTAAGAATTGAGTTTGGGGGTATTAACATGGATGTTAACAAAGCTGAAAGCAATGAAGCATTGGATGCTCAACTGGATCGTGAGATGAACTCTTCAGGAAAAGAAGAAACTGAAAATAATACTGCAGGAGCCCATGATATTCCGGAAGTGAAAAGGGAAAATCCGTCCATTGCCGTATCTGACAAAGATCTTAGAGCTCTCAGCGTTGGAGAATGGATGCTGGTAATATTTGCATTTATTCTTCCGGTGATAAATATCGTTTTTATGGCATTGTGGGCTTTTTCATCAAAGGGAAATGTGCATAGAAGGAATTTATCCCGGGCATCGCTGCTTTGGATGATAATTCTTCTTGCTTCATATGTTGTAGCAATGACAATAGCAGGATTTACATTTATGGACCTAATCAAGGCCATTTTTACGGGGCAAGCATAATAAAAGGATATATGGGAATATTCCTGAAAATCCAGAAAGCAAACAGTACGATAACTACTGTATATGCCACCATGGAATGCTTTTTGAAAAATTCATTAAAAGGTGTAAACGGGTTTTTGCCTGTAATCAGAAAAGAAAACCACATATAGAATGATGCGGCTATGAAAATTAGAATAAAAGGCCATAAAAGGTTATATGAAAAGGCATCAGCAAACCTTAAATTCAAGGCAGAATGCAATGCACGTGTCATCCCGCATCCCGGACAGTAAAGACCTGTAAAATAGCGCAGCGAACATGGCGGCGTAATGGGTACTTTTGACGGATCTACCCTGTAAACTATTATACAGGCCATAATAACAGTCACGCTTGTAATAACCATCAATATTAAACGAATGAATGGCTTACTGAGGAAAGTAAGCCATTTTTTTAAGCGATTTGCGATTTTCTTATTCATATATATCAAAATCATAGTAATATTCATATTGCCTAAGGAACTCATTAATGAAGTTCATGTATGCATTACTGCGTAAGAAGATAATTGTTAATGCTATACTGATTACTATTGCGCCTATAAGAATACCAAAACTTACCCAGCACCACTTTTTTGTATCTTCGGATGCTTTACGGGCCAAATCATAGTTTCCGGCCACTAAGTGAGCTTCCACTTTGTTGGAATTCACAAGGGCAACTATGGCAAAGGGCAATGCTATGATTGTAAGGCATGATATACAACATAATACCGAACTGAACACGATTAACAGTATGGATTGAGCTTTATAATCAGGAATTCTTTGCATAATGGGTTCAGGCTGTGGATATTCCGGGCCTGTATTTGCCTGGTAGGTTCCGCTGTTATTCTCAAGCAGTTCACCACAAGCCGGACAAATATTGGTATAATCTCCGACCTCCTGTCCGCACTTTGGACAAAACATAAAAAACCCCTCCTAAAGATATAATACTCTTTCCGGCATTGAGTGAACCTTAATAACTACCAATAACCGGAAATACAAGTAAAGTTTGTGATGCCAATTATATTTATTATACAGTAAATGCTGAGCGTTAGCAATATATGCATGCTTATTAGTTATCTGCAAGCTGCATGTCAAAGTGGCGCTATCATAACCATTTTGGAACAACCGGCATGATTTTTCTATGTGCTGTACATTTGTAAGTGCAGGAAACATTCAGAAATGTGTAATTTCTGCATGACCCAGTTTTTGAGCGATTGGGGTGGGCAAAAAACTGTACCAGTTTAAATAAATTAGATCAATCTTTTGACATAAGAGCTTTGTGTTTAGCTCTTATTTTTATAATGATCCGATATGAGAAGAGCTTTATATGCTGTAAAAAGAATATTCAGGACTATTGGGTATATGTTTGATATTTATAGACTATATGTCAAGCGGTTGACATTAATACGTTTTTTGCCTATAATTATTTGTAACAAAAAGAAAAATTTGAATTAAGGTATGGTGGTTCTGTAATGATTGATCGCATTTTTAATAGTCTGAAAAGCGTAGAAGATTTAAATAATATACCTAAAGGGGATATGCCGGGAGATAAAATCAATATTAATTATGATCATCTTACTAAAGCGAAAGCTATTTTACCAACTTTATTGAACTTGATAATCCCATTGATAGAAAACCATACCTATAATAGAGCTGTTGTATCTGTTTACGGAGGATCCGGAACAGGTAAGTCTGAAGTTGCATCTCTCATATCTTATTATTTTAATCAAACGGGTATGGGTAGTTATACATTATCTGGTGATAATTATCCACATAGAATTCCTAAATACAATGATGCTGAAAGGCTTCGTATTTTCAGGCAAAGTGGAATAAGGGGTCTTATTGCTCATGGTCAGTATTCCCATGAAAGAATGAAAATTCTAAATATGCTGCAGGGAAACAATGAAGATAGCAACCCCAAATTGGCTATTGCTTATCCATGGATGTCAATATACCAGAATGAAGGTAAAAAAGGGCTTCGGCATTACCTGGGAACTCCCAGTGAAATAAATTTCAATGAGTTAAATGAGATAATTTCGCAATTTAAGAACGGCGCAGATGAAATTTATCTCAAACGTATGGGCAGAAGTGAAGAGGAGCTCTGGTATGAACCGGTTAATTTTAAAAACATTAAAGTGATTGTAATAGAATGGACCCATGGTAACAGTCCATATCTGAAGGGCATAGATATTCCGATTCTGCTCAGCAGCACACCGCAGGAGACTTTAAAATTTCGAAAAATGCGTAACAGGGATAGAGGGGCTGATAGCCCGTTTACTGCTATGGTACTGGATATCGAACAGGATTTATTGATATCACAGGCTCCGGAAGCAAAGATTATTGTTTCATCCAAAGGCGAAATAATTCATTATAAAGAGTTTTTAAAAGCAATGATTGAAGATAGTTGTACCGGAGGGGCAGATGGAGGGAATTCAGATGACAAAACCGATTAGTTACGTGGATAATTCCGGGCCAATGCTTAACGCATATCCCGATAGTCTGGGAGGTACTTTGTCAGATATAATTAAGTTTTTGCAAATGCCTGAGCTTAAAAATGTGTTTCAATCTTTTTACATACTTCCAACCATTTTTAATACTGATTTGGATCGAGGATTTTCGGTTATCGACTATGAACTTAATGAACTGCTTGTTTCAAAAGAAGACTTGGCAAACCTTAAGGATTTAAAAATTGAACTGAAACTTGATTTTGTACTGAATCATTTATCAGTACTCTCTAATCAATTTCAAGATATTCTGAAAAATGGTGAAAAGTCTGAATATAAGGATTTTTTTATTAACTGGAACAAGTTCTGGGCCGGTTATGGTCATATGACAGATGAAGGCTATATAATGCCTGAAGAGAAATTGATAAAAAACATGTTTTTCAGAAAACCCGGGCTGCCTTTTTTATTTATCAGGTTTCCGGATGGCAGGGAGGTTCCTTACTGGAATACATTCTACCAGGAAGTAAAATACGGCAAAATAGATGCTATAGATTTAATACATGCCATAGATGTTCAGTATGCAACGGCGGAAAAACTCGCAGAATTGGTTAACAACGGGATTACCGCAGGGAAGAAACCAAAAGAGATAAATTTTGGGAGATATAATAAGTTCAGGAACAAGGTTATTGATTTGCTGGAGTCCAGACGTAAATACCTCGGGCAAATGGATTTAAATATTAAGTCCCCTCAAGTATGGGAGTTTTATGAGAAAACCCTGCAAAAACTGTCGCAGTATGGTGCAAAGATTGTCAGACTTGATGCGTTTGCTTATGTATCCAAAAAGCCTGGGCTCAAAAATTTCTTCAATGAGCCTGAAACATGGGAGCTGCTTGAAAAAGTAAAAGGAATAGCCGATAAATACCAGCTTGTGCTTTTACCCGAGATACATTCAAAATACGAGGAAAAAATTCATGAAAAAATAGCTGAAAAGGGATATATGACATATGATTTTTTTCTTCCGGGCTTGATAATTGATGCAATGGAAAGACATACAAATGAATTTCTGATAAGATGGATCAACGAGCTATTGGAAAAAGAAATAAGAGTCGTTAATATGCTTGGATGCCATGATGGAATTCCGCTTTTAGACTTGAAAGGGCTACTACCCGATGAATATATAAATAATCTGATTAATGTCCTGGTTCAACGGGGGGGCTATATAAAAGATTTACATGGACAAAAAAATATGTATTATCAGATTAATTGCACCTATTATAGTGCTTTGGGCGAAAGTGATAAAAAACTTCTTCTGGCAAGAGCAATTCAGTTGTTTATGCCTGGCAAACCCCAAGTTTGGTATCTGGATCTTTTTGCAGGCAAAAATGATTATGATGCTGTAAAAAGAGGACATAAAGAAATTAACCGTACAAATCTTACATTGGAACAGGTCAGGGAAGCCTTGTGTAAGAAGGTGGTGATACAGCAGATTTTATTATTAAGGTTCAGGAACACCTTCCCTGCTTTTGGAGCCGGTGCTAAGATCACAGTTTTTGAATCTGAAGCACATATCTTGAAGATTAAATGGGAAAAAAACGGTTATAATGCATTTTTCGAAGCTAACTTAAAAACTTATGATTTTACAATTAATGCAATAGATAAAGATGGCACTGCGTCTTTTACCTTTGCTTCAGATAATTGTAGCGGGTAGAGTTATTAGGACTTTTGGCTCTTTTATTCAGTATTTGTTAAAAAGAAATGTCTATGGTATGTTAATTACTATATAGAACCTAAATTATAGTGTCAAACGATTACTACGTACAGAATTAATGAAATTGGCTTTGCTTATATATTCATATGTAATTTAGTAGGCCGAAATATGTTAAAGGGTTGACATACAATGGCTATTATAGTAAGATAAAGTTGTCCCAAGAATTTTTTGAAAATATTCACAGCAGTGGGTTATAAGACTGTTTATGTAAAAGGAGGTAAACTATGAAAAACAAATTGTTAGTATTGTTACTAGTGCTTACCGTTTTTTCGTTGACAGCATGTGGAGGAAACACCACAGGAACACCCGCGACTGGGGACAATGCGAGTTCGAACGTAGATGCTTCAGGTAAATCAAATGCCCCAAAAACCGTGAAAATTACATACTTCAACACTTCTGCAGAAGTCAACACGATGTTTGAGAACATGTTTAAAAGGTATAATGAACTTTATCCCAACGTTATAATTGAATTGATACCGACAGGGATAGGAGAAGGGCAACAGGAAAAACTACAATCACTTTATGCATCAGGAAATGCACCTACATTTATGAATGTAGACCCTGCAAATGTTATAGAGTATCAGGATCATCTTTTGGAATTTACCGAAGAAAACGCACCATGGTTAAGCCTGGCCACCGATGGAGCTGTTGACGGTGGAACGTTCGGCGGAAAAGTACTTGGGGCTCCATGGAGTGTTCAAGGATACGGATTGCTATATAATAAAAGAGTGGTTGACGAAATTTTCGGAAAAGGAAATTTTGACCCGACTTCAATAAAAACAAGAGATGCTTTAAAGGAATTCTTTGAAAAGTGCGAAGCCGCAGGTGTACCGGCAACTATGCTGCATGGAGCAAACTGGTCGTTAGGTGGCCATTATCTTACACTGGTATATGCGGTACAAGGACCTAAAACCTCGGATGGTACGGGTTTTATAGATAAAATAAAATCGGGTGAAATTAACATTGAAGATAGTCCAATATTCCAAGGCTATATGGACACCTTTGATTTGCTTGCAAAATATAACTACAACAAAGCAGATCCGTTGGTTGGGGATTTCAGCAGAGACGTCCAGGCTTTTGGAGAGGGTAAATGTGCAACTTATTTTATGGGTGACTGGTTGTGGACTACGATGGTAACACTGGAGAATGTTGATCAGGAATACGGTTTTATACCCGTACCATGGAGCAATGATCCGAATGCATATGGTAACTCGGAGGTTGTAATGGTATTGCCAAAGTTCCAGTGCATCAACAAATCCCAAAATACACCTGAGCAGCAGCAGGCTGCATTGGAAGCATTACGCTGGATGCTTACAGAACCCGAGGGTCAGCAGTTCTTCCTCGATGCGGGATTCTATATGCCATACAAGAATGTTAGAGATGACATAACATATAACTCGATGACAACTTCAATATCTGAATATGCACAAAGAGGTAAGACCATCAACCTGGGATGCTTCTCATACATATCGGGAGATGCATGGACCGAAACAGGTAATCTGATGCTGAAGTATCTCTCAGGGGCAATAACCAGAGATGAGCTTGCAAAAGGTATTAACAATTATTGGAGATCGGTAAATAGATAGTTTATAATTAGAATGTAAATGTTTAATTTGAACGGATAACGGTTGTATATTCCACCGTTATCCGTTCGGTTGAATCGGGGTTGTTATAATTGAGTAAGAAAAGTAAATTACTTGGTAATATAGGTAATTTTGCTGTTTTTGCCGGACCTTCTGTTATTACATTTACATGCGTATTATTGGTACCGTTAATATACGGTGTCTATTTAACCTTTACAAATTATAGCCCAATAAGAATAACATATGATTTTGTGGGGTTCAGTAATTTTAAATCAGTTTTTACAGATAAAGAATTCTGGCAACAATTTGTTAAAACTTTGGGTTATGTATTTTACTCGACTGTTTTTTGCAATCTATTGGCATTTTTATTGGCATACCTGCTTACAGGTAATATAAAAGCGCGAGACTTTCTCAGAGCAGGATTTTTTACACCGAATTTAATAGGTGGCATAGTACTTGGATATATATGGAAGTTTATCTTCGCAAATGTGGTCACGAAACTGGGCGATATCCTTGGATATCAACCTTTGATGACTTCATTTCTTACTCACCCGGATAGGGCAATTGTTGCAATGATTATAGTAACAGTCTGGCAATATGCAGGCTATCTGATGATAATTTACATAGCCGGTTTTGTGGGTATTCCCCAAGATGTCCAGGAAGCTTCTGAAATAGACGGTGCTACTGGCTTAAGAAAGCTTTACTCAATAACAATACCGTTAATGGTACCTTCATTTATAATATGCTTTTTTATCATGATATCAAGAGGCTTTATGACCTATGATCTTAATCTGGCTTTGACAAACGGGCAGCCATATGGTTCTACCCGGCTTGCTGCCATGCATATATACCAGAAAGCCTTCCAGGCAAATGAGTATGGAATTGGGCAGGCAGAAGCAATAATATTTTTTATTACTGTGGCTGTTGCTGCGGTATCACAAGTTCTTCTGACTAAGAGGTTCGAGGTGGAAGCATAGTGAAAAATAAAATCAGTTTTGTTAAAGTTATTAGATATGTATTGATTTATTTTTTACTGATTCTATTTATGATGCCTTTTTACTTAATGGTAATAAACTCATTTAAAACTACACAGCAGTTTGTCAGCAATCCTTTTTCCTTGCCTGCACTTAATAAGGTTGGATTTGACAATTATATCAGCGCATTCAAGAAAATGAGTTTTTTAAAAGCAATCGGAAATAGTGCGACTATAACATTAATCAGCATAATATTAATTTTGCTGACTTCATCCATGGCTGCGTATTTTTTAGTAAGGCATAAATGGAAAATAAATAAAGTAATATTTGCAGTAATGGTAGCATCTATGATTGTGCCTTTCCAGGCGATCATGATACCCCTTGTAAGTATTTATGGAAGATTGAACCTGATGAATAGCAAATGGGTTTTAATCTTTATGTATATAGGATTTGGACAAGGTTTCGCAGTTTTTATATTTCATGGATTTATAAAAAATATACCGCTGGAAATGGAAGAGTCGGCTTTGATCGATGGTTGCAGCAAAGTACAGTCATTTTTTCAAATCGTGTTTCCATTATTGAAGCCTGTGCTCGTAACAGTGCTGATTTTAGATGTGTTGTGGATTTGGAATGATTACCTGCTTCCAAGTCTTGTTTTGCTGTCTCCTGCTGAAAGAACACTTCCTTTATCTACATACAGCTTTTTTAACACATATAGTGTTGATTATGCACCACTAATGGCTGGTATTGTTCTAACAATTATACCGGTTGTTATTGTGTATATCTTTTCACAAAAGCACATCATACATGGTGTGGTACAGGGGGCAATTAAGTAGATTTTGCGAATTGCAATATAGAAATTAATTAAAACAATAATAGTTGAATAATGTGAATTTTATACTTCTATTTGGAAATTAGGTTGTTTCTCTTTCTATCAGGGTAACCGGAAAGATAATACACGATGGAATGGGTTTGTCATTCTCTACTTTGGATATTATACTTTCCACTGCGTAGAGGCAAATTTCATCAATTGACTGGCGAATTGTGGTAATTGAAGGATTAAATATTGTACATAGGTCAATATCATCATAACCAACAACCTTTATCTGGTCCGGTATCTTTATCCCGCGTCTGCTGCATATTGTAATTACCTGAGCGGCTATTATATCATTTGATGTAAATATTCCATCAACATCAGGATGGTTATCTAACAACGTATTAATGATTGAATCATAGTTCATTGACAGAAATTGCTCTTCTTTAGCATCAATTAATATGTGAGGAATTCCATTTTTATCGCAGATATCCCTGAACCCATAATAACGTTTATTTGCATCCATGTTTAGGTGGATGCTTCCACTAATGTGTGCAAGCTTTTTGCAGCCTTTCGATATAAGATGTTCTGCTGCTAAAACACCACCCTGATAATTGTCAGAACATATAGACGGTATTTTTGGAGAGATAATTCTGTCAATAGAGATTACCGGTGCATCAAAGTTTATTTTTTTATCCAAGTTCTGTGTATGACTGGCAATGATGACACCTGCAACTTTATTTGCACTCAGCATGTCAAAATATTCAAACTCTTTTTTTGGTTCAAGATTAGATGTACAAAGCAATAGCTTATAACCATGCTGGGAAACTTGGCGCTCGACACTGTCTATGACTTTACTGAAAAACATATTGCGCGCGGATGGAACAATCAAGCCAATAAAATTACTTCTTTGCAATGATAAAGCCCTTGCAAACTCATTAGGACGATAGTTTAACTCCTTCATGGCTTGACGTATTTTATTCTTTGTCTTTTCGCTTACATAACCTCTGTTGTTAAGCATTCTTGATACGGTTGTTACTGTAACTCCGGCTCTTTCAGCAACATCCTTAAGGGTACTCATATTACAACTCCGAAAATACCTTTATTATACAATAATTTAATATATATGATAGCTAATGTCAAATTGTATACTTTTAATTACCACGCTGCCATATATTTTTCTTAGTTTAATATTAACATTTTTAATTTATTTGCTGATTCCATTAATAATAACTTATATATTTCAAATTTGGTGATAATCTGTACATAGCGGGATAATTTGGTGAAATTGGTTTCTTGATTTTTTGGCTTGTCTGCTTTTAACTAAACCCTTGCAGCATTATATTTCAGTGGGTATAATAGTGAGAAAAAAGGCATTCTTTAATTAACTGTAAATTTAAGGTAAGGTGGATAAATTGAGCAGAAGAATTACCCGTGAGAGTGCAATGAAGCTTTTGTATCAGTTTCAGCTCAGAGATGATGATATAGAAGAGCAAATAAGTTTATTTCTCGACGAAACAGAGGGTTTGGAGAATTTGGACAAGGAATTTTTCCTGGATGTTATTCATGGTGTTATAAATAATAAAGAAGAAATTGACGGTTTAATACAAACTCATTCAAAAGGATGGAAGCTGGAAAGAATGCCAAAAGTGGATCTTGCTATAATGCGTCTTGCAGTTTATGAGTTAAAATACCGGAAGGACATCCCTATGAATGTTTCAATTAATGAAGCGGTGGAACTTGCAAAAAAGTATGGCGGAGAACAATCAAAGAACTTTATTAACGGTGTATTAGGGAAGATAGTGACAAAGCTGCAGAGCGATGAGGAGCATTAGTAATGCAGGAAATTATAAGTGTAACCCAACTTACAAGGTATATAAAAAGGTTGTTTTCCTTTGACAATATTTTATCGGATGTATGTGTAATAGGTGAAATTTCAAACTTTAAGTTACATTCATCAGGTCATATGTATTTTACACTCAAGGATGAATACAGTGTAATCAAGTGTGTAATGTTTAAGTCCCAGAATCAGATGCTTAAGTTTAAGCCAAAAGACGGTTTAATGGTAATAGTCAGGGGATATGTTTCAATTTATGAGGCAGGAGGTTCATACCAGCTTTATCCCGAATATATGGAACCTGCCGGCCTGGGAAATCTGTATCTTGCCTATGAGCAGCTAAAGGAGAAACTTGAAAAAGAAGGGCTGTTCAGGCCCGAAGCGAAAAAGAGAATCCCATACCTGCCCCGCAGTATAGCGGTTGTTACTTCTCCTACCGGAGCTGTTATCAGGGATATAATGAATGTATTGTTCAGAAGGTTTCCAAACGCAGTACTTAAACTATACCCGGTTCAGGTGCAGGGAGAAGATGCAGCCAGGCAGATTGCATGTGCGTTGGACTTCATTAACCGGCATAATGCTGCCGATGTAATAATAATTGCCCGTGGCGGCGGATCGCTTGAGGAGCTGTGGCCGTTCAATGAGGAGATTGTAGCAAGAAGCATATACAGATCCGGTATTCCGGTGATTTCTGCCGTAGGGCACGAAACAGATTACTCAATTGCAGACTTTGTTGCAGATCTGAGGGCGCCAACCCCGTCGGCTGCTGCCGAGCTTGTTGTTCCTGAAAAAGAAGTTCTTGTAAAAGCAATTATGGATTTGCAGCTTCGCCTGAAAAAAGCCTTGACAAACAGAATACGCTGTGAAAGGCTGAGGCTTGAGCAGCTGATGAAAAGCCCGTCAATGCGGCATCCGCTGGATAAAATAAACCAAAAGAAGATGGACCTGGAGATTCTTAAAAGAAATATGGCAGAGGCGATGAAACGTAAAGTAGAAAAAGAGAAACGGATCCTGTCGGTTTTATGCGGAAAACTTGATGTGCTTAGCCCGCTGACCGTACTGTCGAGGGGATACAGCATTACGATGAAAGAGGGCAATATTATAAAATCTGTAAAGCAGGTACATAATGGGGATGCACTGGAAATAATCCTGCCGGATGGCAGAATCAGATGTTTGGCTGAAGGTGAAGTAAGTAATAATTGAAGGAGAAAAAGAGATGGAACTGAATCTGAGTTATGAGGATGCTGTAAAGCAATTGGAAGAGATTGTTCAGCATCTGGAAAAGGGTGACATTTCGCTGGAGAAGTCTCTTGAGCTTTTCCAAAAGGGAGTTTCGTTGTCGGCATACTGTACAAAAAAGCTTGATGAAACCGAAAAGAAAATTGTTAAGCTCATTGATGAGAACGGTGAGTGTAAAGAAGAACCATTGTCACTGGAGGCGGAGTAATGAATTTCAAAGAGGAATTGATGAGTTTAACAATTTTGATTGACGAATACTTGAAGGATTATTTTAACAATCTTAAGATTGAAGTTCCTGAAGCTAAACTCGTAGAATCCATGAACTACAGTATTATGGCCGGAGGGAAGAGAATAAGGCCGGTTTTGACTCTGGCCGTGGCAAAAATGATGTCAGCCGATCTCTCTGAAGTGATGCCCTTTGCAGCGGCTATAGAAATGATACACACTTATTCGCTGATTCATGATGATTTGCCTGCAATGGACAATGACGACTACAGGCGCGGCAAACTGACAAATCACAAAGTATTTGGCGAAGCCATGTCCATTCTTGCAGGCGACGCTTTATTGAACGAAGCATTTAATCTGCTTTTGAAGACTTCTGCAAAAGCAGGAGAGAAAATGGAACAATCCGTTAAAGCCTCCTGTGTAATAGCCAGCGCCGCCGGAAAGGACGGGATGATTGCAGGCCAGGTAATTGACATGGAATCCGAAGGAATGCAAATTTCCGAAATAACGCTTAAAACCATGCACAGGAAGAAAACCGGAGCATTGATTAAGGCAAGTATAGTTGCCCCGGCTGTTTTTATAGGTTTGTCCGAGGACGAAATAAAAGCACTGTCAGAATATGCTGAAAATATAGGCATTGCATTTCAAATCAAGGACGATATTCTTGATGTTGAAAGTACAAGCGAAGAGTTGGGCAAGCCTGTCGGAAGCGATGCAAGAAACCAAAAAACTACTTATGTTTCATTATATGGCTTGGATGGAGCAAAGAAAATGCTTCAGGAAGTAACGCAAAAAGCAGTGAAGGTTTTGGATGTATTCGGAGGGAAGGCCTGGTTTTTGAAAGAAATCGCATATTTTATTGCAGAAAGAAGAAATTAATCTTAGCATTATTGGTTGATCATTTACCGAGGTGGGTAATGTTAGAATTTTTTGAGGAAATACTAAAAAACCGGGCTATTACAACACCTGTACTTGCCTGGTTCCTGGCTCAAAGCATTAAATTTTTCTGTAATTATATAAAAACCCGAAAACTCGACTTCAGGAGATTAATAGATTCAGGCGGAATGCCCAGCTCGCATACCGCATTTACTGTGTCACTGGCAACCATACTGGGCATACATAATGGATTTTCGTCAGATATTTTTGCAATGGCGGTTATTTTTTCACTTATTGTGATGGCCGATGCAGCCGGGGTAAGACGGGCTGCAGGAAAACAGGCCGAAGTTTTAAACAAGCTTGTAAACTCAACCGAACACATTCAACTTGATAAACAGCTGAAGGAACTGCTGGGGCATACACCAATCGAAGTGTTTGCAGGAGCAGCATTGGGGATCATAATGGGGATAGCATTGCATTAAGCCCAATAAACAAAGCTGTTTGCCTTATTAAGGCCAATTAAGGCTAATAATCCCTTTGATCGGGTTATAAAGCTGTGCTATAATAATTTTCATCTTACGGAGTCATATTCGGCTCCATGAAAATTTTACACCGGGATGGCGCAGTATTCTAGTTGGCACTGTTTGTTTTGAAGACGGGCCTAAAAATCCGTTAAAGGGCACATCGATGAAGTTCCTGGTGTCGGCTTGTTACGCCCAGTGATGGGCTGATGCTGGGAGTTAAGGTTTTGGGGCAGCCTGCAATGGCATGCAGGATTTTGACCCCATTACCGCGGAGACCCGAGTTTCGTGGAAGACAGGTTGCTCCATGCAAGGATACATACCTTGACTACGATACGGGAAAGAACCTGCTATGCGGTATCGCATTACGGTGCTGTGAGCAGTGTAGCCTGCCTTGAGTGGTGTTTTGAGGGATAATGGATCAGATGCTCCGGTGCCAGGCCAGCACAGTTGCATTATTGCCATTTGAAATCGGCTCTGCAAAAGAGGCTAGAAGCAAATAAGGCTTTTGGGGAAAACCCCTAGACTGTACATCAGGTATACATGGGATTGCAGTGTGGACTAAGTGGTGATCAGGCTGCGTTGAGGGCAACCCTGCGCCGGAGTGTTTAAATGGAAACAGCCGTTTTGGCGACAAACGGTACGCTCTGGGGAAATCCTGCCTGACCTAAGCCGCAAAATTTACTATGTATATCGCCATCCTGTATGTGTTAATTATATGTGTATGTGAAACCAGTACCGGTTATTTTGCTCACATGCATGAAAGTATCGGTTTATATGGAGAAAGCAGATTCTAAAAATAACAGATGCAAGGTTACAGAGAAAAAACGTTTACCGGTCAAAAAGGTAAAAAGCGGATCCAAAAAAGAGCAAACACTGTGGGCTGTCACTGTAACTATTGTATCTTTTTTATTATCCATGGGTATTCTTTTCATATCAACGGGGTTGTTTGAGAAGATTTCAATTTTCTGGTCATTTCTGGTTGTTTTTGTAATCATTTTTATAGGCATAATATTTGACGTGATTGGTGTGGCTGTAACCGCTGCAGATGAAATCCCTTTTCATGCAATGGCATCTAAAAAGTATAAAGGGGCAAAATATGCAATACGCCTGATACGGAATGCTGATAAAGTATCAAGCATCTGCAATGATGTTGTCGGTGATATATGCGGTGTTGTCAGCGGAACTGCGGGTGCTGCAATTGTTTATCGCATATTCTCCGGAAATGCGCAGTCTGGCTGGACTGAAGCTGCGGTCGGGGGCCTGATAGCCGCACTTACCGTGGGAGGTAAAGCTTTTGCAAAGAGGTTTGGAATGAATAACAGCAATTTTATCGTTTATCGGGTGGGTTTTTTACTTTCGCTGTTTATTCCAGCAAATGGTAAAAAATAATTGATTTAATTCCTCTACTTTAGTAAAATATACGAATGCGGAACATAATTAATTTCGAAAGAAGGAAGACATAATTGAACGATAAAAATTGCTTCTGTTCGTCAGGAGTTTTAAACTGCATACAGGGACCCGAAGATTTGAAAAATTTGAAGCTCTGCTGCCTTCAAACCCTTGCCGATGAGATAAGAGCTTTTTTAATAGAAAAAATTTCCCAGACCGGGGGGCATATTGCTTCCAACCTTGGTGTGGTTGAATTAACCATTGCATTACATACCGTTTTCCAGTCTCCAAGGGATAAAATTGTATGGGATGTCGGCCATCAAACCTATGTGCATAAAATACTGACCGGGAGAAGGGACTCGCTTGAAACAATCAGGCAAATGGGCGGCATTTCAGGATTTCCAAAGATAACCGAAAGCGAACACGACTGTTTTAACACAGGGCACAGCTCAACATCGATATCAGCTGCACTGGGTATGGCCAGGGCGAGGGATTTGCTTGGCGAGGATTACAACGTTGTAGCTGTTATCGGGGATGGAGCCCTGACAGGAGGTATGGCTTTTGAGGCTTTAAATGATGCCGGAAACAGTAAAACCAACCTGATTGTAATTCTGAATGACAATGAAATGTCAATATCGAAGAATGTCGGTGGCATGTCAAGATACTTAAGCCGTATCCGTACAGAGCCAATTTATTATAAAGTCAGGAGTGATTTCCGGACTTTGGTTGATAATATTCCGGCCATTGGGAAATCGGCCAGAAAAGTTCTTCACAAAGTTAAAGGTTCTTTGAAATACCTGCTTCTTCCAGGGGTTCTCTTTGAAGAGCTGGGATTTCATTATTATGGCCCACTGGACGGACATAATATATCAGAAATGTGCAAGGTTTTCCAACGGGTTAAGAACATGAAAGAACCTGTTTTTATACATGTTTGCACAAAAAAAGGCCGTGGGTATTCTCCTGCTGAAGAGAAACCGCAGAAATACCACGGAATTTCACCTTTTGATGTGGAAACAGGTGAGGTTAAATCAAAAAGCAACTGCAGCTTTTCAAATGTTTTTGGGACGAAAATTGCCGAACTGGCACAGAAGCATGAGGACATTGTGGCGATTACTGCTGCAATGCCTGAAGGAACAGGTCTCAGCCTTTTCAGTGAAAAATATCCGAAACGCTTTTTTGATGTCGGCATTGCCGAACAGCATGCCGTTACGATGGCTGCAGGACTGGCGATAAGAGGATTAAGGCCTGTTGTAGCCATTTATTCATCCTTTTTGCAGAGGGCATATGATCAGATTATTCACGATGTTTCGCTTATGAATCTGAATGTGCTTTTTGCCATAGACAGGGCAGGAATCGTGGGAGATGACGGCGAAACTCACCAGGGTATATATGATATAGCATTGTTTTCAACACTGCCAAATATAACAATAATGTCGCCTGCAGATTATGATGAGCTGGAAAAGATGCTCGACTATTCCATTGAATATGGAAAAGGGCCGATTGCAATCCGGTACCCGAGAGGCCAGGGAAAGAGAAACCTTGCACCCGATTTGCCGATTGAGCCCGGTAAGGCTGTGAAGATTATGGACGGAGAAGATATAACCATAGCAGTGACTGGGTACATGCTGGATACGGTCATGCAGGCAGCAAAAGAACTTGAAAGCCATGGAATAAGATGTGATATCATATATTATCGTTTCATCAGGCCTTTTGATACCGATATGCTGTGCAAATCGGTGAAAAAAACCCGGCTCCTGATGACCGTTGAGGATCATGTGGCAAACGGAGGGTTTGGAAGTATAGCGTTGTTTAATCTGAATCAGGCAGGAGTAAACATTCCGGTTGAAGTGGCTGCATTTCCTGATATACCGATAGAACATGGTGACAGGAGCCTTTTATACCGGAAATTCGGCCTTGATTCAAAGGGATTGACGGAAAGAGTCCTAAATAGGTTAAAAAATAAAGGAGATCTATAGATGCCAAAGGAAAGACTGGATGTCCACCTGGTGAACAAAGGGTATTTCGACAGCCGTGAAAAAGCCCGCAGAGCAATTATGGAAGGACTTGTCCTTGTAAATGGAATAGTTGAGGATAAGCCAGGTTTTCAGGTTGATACCGGGGCAGAGCTGGAGGTAAAGGGAAACCCCATTCCATACGTAAGCAGAGGAGGGCTTAAGCTTGAGAAAGCTATTAATGAATTTGAAATTGACCTTACCGGCAAAGTGTGCATTGATATAGGAGCCTCAACAGGCGGTTTTACCGATTGCATGCTTAAAAACGGTGCCGCCAGGGTTTATTCTGTTGATGTCGGTTACGGCCAGCTTGCCTGGAAACTTAGGAACGACAGCAGGGTAGTTGTAATGGAACGCACCAATTTCAGGTATGTTAAACCTGATGATATAGGTGAGCGGGTGGATTTTGCGTCGGCGGATGTATCGTTCATCTCTCTAACAAAAATCATCCCCCCTGCAAAACAGGTGCTTAAAGATGACGGGAGCATGGTTTGCCTTATTAAACCGCAGTTTGAAGCAGGCCGTGAAAAAGTCGGGAAAAAGGGTGTTGTAAGGGATCCTGCCGTTCACAGGGAAGTTATTGAGAAAATAATTGATTTTGCGAAAAGTGAGGGCTTTCTTGTACAGGGCCTCTCGTTTTCACCTGTTAAAGGGCCCGAAGGGAATATAGAGTATTTGCTGTACCTGGTTCAAAAAAGCGGGAACCAGGGTTCCGTATCTGTTGACAAAGTTATTGAGGCTGCTCACGAGCAGCTTGATTAAGAGCACAGTTAGCCATGAACAGGCTAAAAAATGCATTAACTTAACTTTTGATTTTACTGTATTTTTATTCAGATTATCTGTATAATAGAATTGATCAATGGGGAGAATCTGGTCAAATGGAACAAAAGAGTATTGGTTTATTTGTAAACAGAAAAAAAGATAAAGAACTGGAAATTACGAGAAAAGTGGTTGACTGCATTCTTGAACACGGTATGAAACCTCTTCTTCCAAAAACCATATCAAGGGATTTGGGACTTTCCGAGGGATATGCCGAAGAAGAAATGCTGGCCGGATCTTCATTTCTGATTTCCCTGGGGGGCGACGGGACATTGCTGAATATGGCAAGAACCGCATTTGACTATGATATTCCGTTAATTGGAATAAATCTTGGCACGGTAGGCTTTTTGGCTGACGTGGAAATAAACGATATAGAAAAAGCAATTGAGCGGCTGTCCAGCGGTGATTACAGCCTGAAAAAACGCATGGTTCTTTCAGCAACGGTTTTTCGCCATGACTATACGGTTTATAAAAGCATTGCCATAAATGATGTAGTAGTTAACAGGGATGGATTGTCACGAATTATCAGGCTTAAGGTGTTTGTGGACGACCAGTTTATAGATTCTTTCCCTGGGGACGGGGTCATTGTATCAACCCCGACGGGTTCTACTGCGTATACCTTATCAGCAGGCGGGCCTATTGTTCAGCCTGATATGGAGATGATGATTACTACTCCGATATGCCCGCATATATTGTATTCGCGTTCCTTTATTACAAGCCCTGACAGACAGCTTCGCATTACAATCAATGATGATTACCCTGACAGTGCTATTATTACCATGGACGGACAGGAAGGGTTCAGAATTGCGGCAGGGGATGAAATTTTAATTGCACGGGCGCATAAGAGCATTAAATTTGTTTCTTTTAACGACATAAACTTTTTTAGTGTTTTAAGAGCTAAAATCCATGATCCGACATTAAAGTCAAAACCTTGATTGTTAAGCTTATTTGACTGGGCTGAAGGCCGGGGCCTCAAATATTCAAGAAAATTTTATATTTCGGAGAAAATGAAAGGGGAAGCCTATGAAGTACAACAGGCATGCTAAAATTCTCGAAATAATTGAAAACTACGACATTGAAACACAGGATGAACTTGTTGCAAAACTGAAAGAACACGGCATGGATGTTACTCAGGCGACTGTCTCAAGGGATATTAAAGAGTTGCGGCTGGTGAAGGTCACAAATGCCGAAGGCAAAGCCAGGTACAAGGCAATGAGCAATGACTCCAATGTTATCAGTGACAGGCTTCTTACAATACTAAGGGAAGGTCATGTATCAATTGATTATGCAAACAATATTCTGGTGATTAAAACTCTTCCGGGAATGGCTCAGGCTGTAGCTTCTGCAATTGATTCGCTGGGGTGGCCCGAAATTGTCGGTACAATTGCCGGAGATGATACAATTATGATAGTAACCCGTGCCGAAAGAATAGCGGAGGAAATGCAGGAAAGGATCACCTCGCTGTTAAAGGAGGATTAATGATGCTAATCCAGCTGTCGGTTGAAAACATAGCAATAATTGAAAAGCTTACCGTGGAGCTAGAAGATGGGCTTAATATACTAACCGGGGAAACAGGAGCCGGTAAATCCATATTGATAGATGCCGTAAACGCTTTATTAGGTGGCAGGGTATTGAGGGATATGATTCGCACCGGTGAAGAAAAGGCGAAGGTTGAAGCGGTTTTCCAAGCTCCGAAAAAGCTTGATGAAGTGCTGAGCAGTATGGGAATTGACAGCGAAGAGGACGGTACCCTTGTCATATCCCGTCAGTTTTCGACCACAGGCAGGAACATATGCAGGGTTAACGGCAGCCTGGTAACTGTTGCACAGCTTAAGGAAATAGGAGAATACTTAATAGACATTCACGGGCAGAATGACAATCAGTCACTGTTAAGAAACCAGGCTCAGATTGATTATCTGGATAAATTTTCGGGAAGCGAGCTTCTGCGGGAAAAAGAGGAATACCAAAAGCTTCTGGCAGATTTCCGGGAAATTGACAGAAAAATTGCTGAACTTAAGGCAAAGGAGAAAGAACGGGCGCGATTGGAAGACCTGTACAGGTACCAGGTTAATGAGATAGAGGCGGCAAACCTTAAGAAAGGGGAAGATGCCGAGCTGTCGCAGCAAAGCAGGCTCCTGTCCAATGCTGAGGAAATTATTGAAGCCTTTAACAGTGCATACGCATGTTTGATTGGTGAGGATGACCTCGTACCCGGAGCGCTCGACCAGGTTCAGAGGGCACAGGCTTCTTTGGCGAATATATCGGATTTGGATCCCGATTTTGGTGTCATATCTGAAAACCTTCTGGATATCACCGACAAGCTTGAAGAAATAGCCAGGCAGGTTAGAAACAAAAGGGATCAGATAAATTATGACCCGGCTCTGCAGCAGGAAGTGGAAGAAAGACTTGCCCTGATTGAGTCATTGAAGCGGAAATACGGAAATACCGTAGAAGATATACTCCAATACATGGAAGATGCAAGACGGAAACTTGAAGAGGTTACCGATATTGAAAGCCACCTTACCGAATTGAACAACAGGAAAAAGGAACTGGATGAAGTCCTGTATAAAAAAGCTGCAAACATACATAATATGAGGGTTAAAGCGGCAGAAAACCTGAAGGCTAAAATCACGGCACAGCTTAAGGACCTGGAAATGCCTAAAGCAGAGTTTTCTGTAGACATTAAGTTTGATGATAGCCGGAATTATAACGAAAACGGTCTCGACACGATAGAATTCCTGATTTCGCCGAATCCCGGCGAAGGATTAAAACCCCTGAACAGGATTGCTTCAGGCGGGGAAATGTCAAGAATAATGCTTGCAATTAAGACAATACTTGCAGACGTTGATGAGATTGGTGTGTTGATATTTGATGAAATTGATACGGGTGTAAGCGGAAAGGCTGCGCTGAAAGTGGGCGAAAAGCTCCTTGAAATTTCAGCAAAACACCAGGTAATCTGCATAACACACCATGCTCAGATTGCAAGCCTTGCCAAAGCTCATTACAGGATAAGCAAGGAATCCAGAGAGGACAGAACTATTGCCCAATTGAAAAAGCTTGCCGGAACTGACAGGGAAAAAGAAATAGCAAGGCTTTTAAGCGGTGATGACAGTGCAAATACATCGAAACTTGCAAAGGAAATGATAAAAAAAGGCATGGATCTTAGGAAAAGACAAAGTGCAGGATAGAACAGCAAATGAGAAAATATTCGAGGTGATATTTTGAATATTAAATGGTCTGAACATGTTTCCACCGCAGTTGGCCCTGAGGGGTATCCCAATGGGGATCTGCCTGAAATAGCCATGGTTGGCAGGTCAAATGTGGGCAAGTCGTCTTTTATAAATTTTCTGACCCAGAGAAAATCCCTTGCAAGGGTGGGCAATACCCCCGGAAAAACAAGGGTTATTAATTTTTTCAGTGTAGAGAATAAGCTCATTTTGGTTGACCTCCCGGGCTATGGTTATGCAAATGTTTCTGAAAGCGAAAAACGAAAATGGGGAAAAATTATTGAAAATTATCTGAACAACCGAAGCCAACTGTATGGTATTATTATGTTAGTTGATATAAGGCATAAACCTACGCAGCAGGATATTACGATGTACCGGTGGATAGTATCGATGGGCAAGCCTCATATTATTGTTGCAAACAAGGCAGACAAGATTGCCAGGGCCCATCACCCGAAACATATAAAAGAAATACGGGAGACTTTGGATTTAGTGCCGGGTGTTCCTGTTGTTCCGGTTTCTGCAACCAATAAAACAGGGTTTATTGAGGTCTGGAGTGAAATTGAAAAAATAGTGCCGGGTTTGGTTATAACAAGCACTTCGGAAGATAAACAGAGAAGGTGATTCATATGACAGCGGAAATACTTGCAGTAGGAACAGAACTTTTAATGGGGCAGATTGCTAATACCAATGCCCAGTATATATCCGGAAAACTTGCCGAATTGGGGATTAATGTATATTTCCATACCGTTGTTGGTGATAATGCTGCAAGGCTGGAAGAAACATTGAAAAGGGCATTAAATCGCTCGGATATTGTTATTACCACCGGAGGACTTGGCCCAACAAAGGACGATCTTACAAAGGAAACCATTTCAAAAACAATGAACCGGAATTTGGTTCTTCACGAGGACATACTTGAAGATATTAAAGATTTTTTTGCAAAAAAGCACAGGGCAATGACCGAAATAAATATAAAGCAGGCATATTTGCCTGAAAACTCAATAGTAATACCAAATCCGAACGGGACAGCCCCGGGCTGCATTATAGAAGACGGGGAGAAAGCCGTTATTATGCTTCCGGGCCCTCCGAAGGAAATGCAGCCAATGTTTGAAGAGACAGTTTTTAATTACCTTAAGCAAAAAACCGGCGTAATTCTTGTTTCGAAAATGCTGAAAATTTTCGGTATAGGCGAGTCGGATATAGAAACAAGGCTTATGGATTTAATCGACAGCCAGAGTAATCCGACTATAGCACCGTATGCTTCCCAGGGAGAAGTCACTGTGCGGGTTACAGCACGTTGCATAAATAACGATGAAGCTTCAGAGATGTTGTCTCCGGTCGTTGACGAGATTAAAAGACGGCTTGGCGCAGCAGTATATTCTGAAGATGGACAAACACTTGAAAAGGTTGTGTTTGGTTTGCTTAAAGAAAACGGGCTTGTTCTGGCAACTGCAGAATCATGCACAGGCGGGACGCTGGCAGGGCGGATTACCGATATCCCGGGTTCATCAGAGGTTTTCGAGCGGGCATATGTGACATATTCGAACAGGGCAAAGGTTGAAGATTTAGGTGTTTCACCCGATACGCTGGACAAGTATGGAGCGGTAAGCCGTGAAACAGCACTGGAAATGGTTAACGGGCTAAAACAGAAAACCGGGGCCTCTGTAGGTGTTGCAATAACGGGTATAGCAGGGCCTGGCGGAGGGACGGAGGAAAAACCTGTTGGCCTGGTTTTTGTTGCAGCATATGTTAAAGACAAAGTCATATGCAAGAAGCTTGAACTGGCGGGAAACAGGGAACGAATCAGAAATGATGCGTGCTTGCATGCATTGGACATGATACGCAGGCTTATACTTGGCATAGAGCAGCAATAAAAAGGAGGACAGGAATTTGGGTTTGGGAGAAGAAAAAGGTCTGTCAAGAAATGCTGCTCTGGTTATGTTTGCAACCTTTTTCAGCAGAATAACAGGTTTCTTACGGACTGTATTAATTAAAAACATAATGTCGCCAAAAGGCTATTCGGATGAATTTCTGGTAGCATTTTCTCTTCCTGATCTTACATTTGAACTGCTGGTTGGCGGTGCAATAGCGGCTGCAATAATACCCATCCTTACTTCCAGCATCTCGAAAAATAATGAAAGAGAAGGCTGGAAAGCCATTGGAACATTTCTTAATATAACTGTAATTGCATTCATTTTTATAAGCATTATTTTCTTTATCTTTACACCAAGTTTTGTTGAAGTAGTTGCCATAGGATATGAAAAGGGCACCGAAGAATTTAACCTGGTGGTAAAACTTACGCGCATTCTTTTGCCTTCGTCTCTTTTTATGATACTGGCAGGACAGTGCAATGGAATTTTAAATGCTTACAATAAATTTGCTGCGGCGGCTTTCGGGCCTGTTCTGTATAACCTGTGTGTCATGATAAGCATTATTATTTTCGGTGCAAGAAGTGTTGAGTTAACCACATTTGGCGTAACCATCAGTGCAATTATATATTTTCTTGTTCAACTGTCATGTACATGGAAGCATTTAAGAATGTACAAGCCCCAATTATATCTCAGAAATGAAACTTTCCTGAAGCTTGTTAAGCTGGCTGTACCCTCTCTTGCAGCCTCGGCTGTTGTTCAGGTTAACGGTATTATATCAAGAAGCTTTTCCACCGAGTTCGTGAAAAACAGTGTAACAATGATGAATAATGCTAACCGCACCTGGCAGTTGCCGCTTGGTATTTTTGCACAGAGCCTGGGTGTTGCGATGCTGCCGACATTATCGTCCCAGTTCGCCCTGGAAGAAAAGGAAAGCTATAAGCGTGTTCTGAACAAAGGGCTTAGAACCGTCATGGCTTTATGCATTCCCAGCACAATGATTCTGATTGTCCTGAACAGGGAAATAATGCAGATACTGTTTAAATGGAGCGAAATGTCGAACTATGAGGTGGCAATGAACGGTCTTGCACTGCTGGCATATGCCCCGGCTTTACTGTTCCAGTCGGTTGTTGTAATACTGAACCGTGCATTTTATTCAATCCAGAATACCCGCATACCTCTGCTTATAGGGGTGGGGACCATTGGTATAAATATAGCCGCAAATTTATATTTTTCAAACTATACCGATTTAGGTGCCATAGGGACTGCAATGGCATATGTTGTTACAGTTCTGGTTAATGCATTTTTATTGGTTATTCTGTTTTCCAGGAAAACAGGACTGGAACTTATTCCCGATAATTTTATTTTCCTGGCTAAAATAACCGCAGTAACAATAATATCAGGTATAACCCTGTGGATTTGCACACTGATAATTCCTTTTCCGGCCGGTGAAAGCTTCTCTTTTGGAAGAAAGGTTCTGGAAATATTGTCTGTATGCGCAAGGCTTGTTCTTCCGTTGCTGGTTTTCATCGTAACCTCTGTTTTGCTTAAGATTGACGAAATCAGAAAGTTCCTGGCTTCAATATTGATAAAAATCAGTGACTTAAAAGCGAAGTCTGAAAACCGATCGATATTTGCCATTCTGTTTGGTGTTTTAAAGCAAGGCAGAAAAATTAAAGGTTGAACAAGAAAAAATTTACAGCAAAATGCAGAAACCTCTTGATTTTTACTTGAAGGTACATTATAATAAAGAACAGATGTTCGGTAAAGCGGAGAAATTCTCTTTTACCGACCAGGGGAGGTTGTATTATGGCAAGTGATGAAAAGAAAAAGGCTCTGGAAATGGTCTTTAACCAAATTGAAAAGCAGTTCGGAAAAGGCGCGGTAATGAAACTTGGAGAAGCTGCACATATGAATATTGAAGCCATATCAACAGGTTCATTGGGGCTGGATATTGCTTTAGGTGTGGGTGGCCTTCCAAGAGGGCGTATTGTTGAAATATTTGGTCCTGAATCATCAGGTAAAACCACCGTTGCTTTGCATGTTATAGCTGAGGCGCAGAAAGCAGGCGGTGAAGCAGCATTTATAGATGCCGAACATGCGCTTGACCCGGTCTATGCAAAAGCACTTGGCGTCAATATTGAAAACCTTATTGTTTCTCAGCCGGATACCGGTGAACAGGCTCTTGAAATTGCTGAAGCTTTGGTTCGGAGCGGAGCGATAGATGTAATTGTTATCGACTCTGTTGCCGCTCTTGTACCGAAAGCCGAAATCGACGGTGAAATGGGAGATGCCCATGTCGGGCTGCAGGCAAGGTTAATGTCCCAGGCGTTAAGAAAACTGTCGGGAGTTATCAGCAAATCAAAAACTGTTGCTATTTTTATAAACCAGCTGCGTGAAAAGGTAGGGGTTATGTTTGGCAATCCTGAAGTAACTCCGGGAGGGCGCGCTTTAAAATTCTATGCATCAGTCCGTATGGAGGTCAGACGGGTTGAAACCTTAAAAGAGGGTGGAGAACCGGTCGGAAACAGGACAAAGGTTAAAATAGTCAAAAACAAGGTTGCTCCTCCGTTCAAAGAAGCCGAATTCGATATCATTTACGGCGAAGGTATTTCAAAAGAAGGCAATATTCTGGATGTAGCCGTTCAGCTGGATATCATTAAAAAGAGCGGTGCATGGTTTTCATATAATGACCAGCGGCTTGGGCAGGGGCGCGAAAACGTTAAAAAATTCCTGAAGGAGAACCCTGAAGTTTGCAATGAAATTGAATCCAAAATCCGTGCCCAGTATGACAAGGCCTTTATACAAAGCGTAGGATCCCATGTTGCTGATGATGACGATGAAATAAATGATATGGACGATATGTAACAGCATATATGAAAATTAAATAAGGTAATTTTTTCGGTATTATAAAAAAGTTTGTCTCACTGACAAGCTTTTTTTATTGAAGACCTGCCTGTTTGCAGCTGTTTGTTTAAATATGGTATAATTTTGTCAAAAAACAAGGTGGGATGATTATGACAATAACATCTGCTGTGAAACATAAAAACAATCCTGAAATGATACAGATTTACATAGATAATTCATATGCTTTTTCCATTCCGGAAGAGGAATACCTGAGGATGCATTTGTATGAAAAACAGGAAATTACCGAAGAAGAAATAAAAACAATCCGGGAAGAGGTTAATGTTAAACTTGCAAAACAGCGCGCCCTGAGAATGCTTGCTGCAAGAGACAGAAGCGAGTATGAAATAAAGACCAGGCTCATCCAGCTGGGTTTTGATGAGAATGCGGCAGAAGGCGCGGTATTGCAGTTAAAATCAATAGGCTATATTAATGACAGGCTTTTTGCCAGCAAATTCATATCCGATCGTTTAAAGCTGAAGCCCCAATCCAAAAAAGCATTGGTATATGAGCTTGAAAAGAAAGGTATTTCACCAGACATTACAGAAGAAGTAATGAATGAATTTGAGCTGGATGAATCCCTCATTGCATATCGCCTTGCCAAAAGAAAATACGGCAAATATGACGTTACCGATCCTAAAATCCAGCGCAGAATTGCATCTTTTTTAGCACATAAGGGATTTTCATACGATATGGTAAAAAATATTCTTGAGCAAATGATTGAGGACCGGAACAGATAGTCAATAAAATTTATGTCTATATTGAAAATTTTGCAAAAAAGAATTATAATTACAAAAAATAATGAGGTAGAAAATTAAATACTGGGTCTCTCGTTGAGCAGAGTAGGCGCTTGTGCGTTAAGTGCCGGGTGAACGGGGAGTTGACACCCGGACGAAAAGCCGAAAGGCTTGCGGTACAATCGCCGCATCCCGCTGCTGCATGAGGGAGCAATCCTCTTCATGTAGCATGTATTATATGCCTCGTTAAACAGCTATCGGAAGGCGATGGCGTAGAAAATTCACATGAAAAATGTTCATGAGGAGGTTTTTTTATGCTTAACAAAAATAATTTTTCATTTTTCAAAGATGTCCACTCTATGGTACTGGTGGCTTTATTTATTGCAATCTATGTTGTCCTTTCCTTATTGCGGATCTATGTTATTCCTAACGAACTTAGAGTAAGCCTTACATTTATGCCTATTGCCTGGGCTTCAATGATGTTTGGCCCTGTAGCAGGCGGTGTTACAGGTGCATTGGGGGATATAATAGGCTGGGCTATAAACCCTGTAGGCCCTTATTTTCCAGGATATACAGTCAGCGGATTTGTAGCGGGCGTTATCTACGGACTGTTTCTGTATAAAAAGGAAATTACCTGGAAAAGAGTTATTTTCGCTGCAATTACAATAACATTTATAGTGCAGGTGGGATTAAGTTCATTATGGATGAACATATTAACGGGTAAAGCATATAAAGCTCTTGTTGCGGTAAGGCTTGTAAAGGCGTTAATTATGTTGCCGGTAAAGATATTCTTATTATATACAACCGGGAAGTTAATGAAAAAATTTGCCAAAATCAGCGTAAAAGGTGTATGATTATATCATAAACCTATTGAGCAGGTGAAAAAAATGAAACGGGTATCCGGCAAGATAAAAAGCGATAAAGAAGGCAAGGAAGTATTTCTGGTAACAGCAGCCGATGAACGGGAGTATGATGTCTATAAATCCCTGTTAGAGGCCTATGGCATACCTTTTGTCAAAAGACCAAGGGAAGCGGGAGGATACCTGAATATATCGATGGGGATGAATGTCTTTGGTTCAGACATCTATGTACCTGAAAAATATTATGAAGACGCTGCCGGGCTGATAAGAAGCGCTGAAGAAGCCGGAGACGGCAATGACAAAGAAATGGAAGAAATCAGGAATCAATATCAAAACAAGCGTCTGGCAAAAATCTGGATAATTATAGCCGTATTTTATTTTGTCCCATTATTATTATGGCTTATATATTCGTTAGTGAAAAGCAATTAAATATCAACTCCCCGCTTATGTCTTTACAAAGTTCAACATAATATTTATAATTAATGTATAAAGGTTAAAACTTCATATATGTATTGCAGGTGTGCAGGTTAACAACTGCACTTAAAAGGGAACCGGGTGCAAATCCCGGACGGTCCCGCCGCTGTAAGGATGAGGGTGCATTCACAGTGCCACTGTCGAAAGATGGGAAGGCGAATGTGTTCGATGATTCCAAGTCAGAAGACCTGCCTGCAATAGAAGTGAGGGAAACTACGAGCGATGGGCCCCACTAATTTTTGCATTATTTGCAGATATTAGCCTTTCCTTGTGGAAAGGTTTTTTAATTTTGAGGGCCTTGATCATAATTTGTAAGGAGTGTCTGTTATGAAGAAAGGTCTTATTTTATGCGTTTTGCTGATTTTATTCTTAATGGCAGGATGCGGAAATGTAAAAGCTCCTCAGGATGGCAACAACTCAAATCCGACTCCGGCCGGAACCATAAGCAACAGCCAACAAACCGGTACTCCGGGAGCACAACAGCAGACTAATGCGTATCCTTTGGAAGTAACCGATTTTAACGGGAATACCGTCAAATTTGCAAAAGAACCTGAAAGAGTGATTTCTTTAAGCCCTAATATCACAGAAATCATCTATGCCCTTGGTAAGGGTGACAAGCTGGTAGGACGCACAGCCTTATGCGATTACCCTGACGAAGCAAAAGAGGCCACTGTGGTAGGAGATTTTATTGAGTGGAATTTTGAAACAATATTATCCCTGGAACCGGATGTAGTGTTTGCTTCCTCTTTGAACACTGAAGAGAATGAGAAAAAACTCATGGAGCTTGGTATTAATACGGTGTTTTTAACCCAGATAGAGTCTTTTGAAAGCACCTATGAAACCATTGAACTGGTTGGCAAGGTTTTAAATGCCCGGGATGAGGCTGAAAGAATAATCACCGAAATGAAAAACACAGTTTCACAAGTACAAAAGGCAGCAGAGGGGAAAGAAAGACCTTCGGTTTATTATGTTGTTGGATATGGTGAATACGGGGATTATACGGCAACCGGGGAAACGTTTATATCCAGCATGATCGAAATGGCCGGTGGTGACAATATTGCTGCCGATATCACCGGTTGGGTGTATAGTCTTGAAAAGCTGCTGGAAAAAGATCCTGACATAATTATCTGCTCACAGCAGGCAAAGGAAGTATTCCAGCAAACCAATGGCTACAAAGAGCTTACTGCCGTAAAAGAAGGAAGAATATATGCAATAGATGAAAATCTTATATTACGACAGGGGCCGAGACTTGCTGAAGGATTGAAAATGCTTTATGAAATCTTCCATTCAGAAAGCATCTCTTCTGATTAAATAAAAAGCGGACAGCGAGTTTACAAGCAAAATTTAATGTATACAGGCCGTACAAAGCGGTTTAACCAACAGCGGCAGCGGATTAATACAAGCGCTGGTATTGAAAAATGTTAAATTTGATTAGGATGATTCAGAAATGGTTTCAGGTTTAAAAGGCAAATTGCCGGGATTGATGCTGGTTGTTATGACAGTATTGTTAATTTTTATAGCTGCAGGTTCCCTTTTCCTGGGGACTGCAAATATAGGTTATGTTGATGTGTTCAAAATACTTTTGCACAATATCCCAGGCCTTGGTGAGCGTATAAGTATTGACGGCATACCCGAATCAGCCATAACAATTATTATGAAGCTCAGGCTTACAAGAGTAATACTTGCTTTACTTGTCGGAGCAGGCCTTGCGGCGGTAGGATCAACCATGCAGTGCCTTTTCAGGAACCCGATGGCAGAGCCGGGACTTCTGGGTATATCATCGGGAGCGGGGCTTGGCGCGACAATTGCTATTATAACCGGGGTTAACACAACGTTTTTCGGTATGGGTGCGACTGCAATTGCAGCATTTTTCGGAGCCATACTGACAATGCTTATTGTTTACAATATATCGAGGACAGGCTCCAAGATGTCGTCTACGGTATTGATTCTTGCCGGAACTGCGGTAAGTTTTATGAACAGTGCCGTAATACAGCTCCTAATGATTTTCAGAAGGGATCGTATGGACTATATCATGCTTTGGACGATGGGTTCGTTTACAACTTCAGGATGGAACAAGGTATTAATCCTGCTTGCGTTTTTGGCTATCGGCCTGGTAATTCTTTTGCTGTATGCAAGGCAGTTAAATGTTATTTCCACCGGTGAGGAGACAGCCCAGTCCCTTGGAATAGAGGTTGAAAAGATAAAAAAGATATTATTGGCAGTTTGCTCCCTTATTACTGCAGCTTGTGTTTCAACCGCCGGAATTATTGGATTTGTTGGCTTGATAATCCCGCATATTTTCCGGTTGGTAGTGGGACCCGATCAAAGGATTCTTTTACCGTACTCAATTGTCGGTGGTGCAGCATTCCTTGTAATTTGCGATACACTGGCAAGGGTAATTGCACCACCGGCTGAAATTCCGGTCGGAGCGATTACTGCTGTTTTCGGTTCTCCGTTTTTCATTGCACTTCTTATCCGCAGCAAAAGGAGTGTGATGTAAATGGAACCGTCTGTTAAAGTTGAAAACTTAAGCTTTTCATATGGCGACAGGAAGATTTTAAAAGAGATATGTGCAAGCTTTAAACCCGGTACGGTATGCGGACTTTTGGGGCCAAATGGCTCGGGTAAAACCACATTGCTTAAAAATATAGCGTCAATTTTAAAACCTGGAAAAAATGCGGTATATCTCAACGGCAGGGATATTACCGGAATGACACCGCCTGAAATAGCAAAGGAAATGGCGCTGGTTCCGCAAAATACGTATATAGATTTTGACTTTACCGTTGAAGACATTGTTATGATGGGAAGAACGCCTCATATCAAGGGTTTTTCGAATGAAAGCAGCGAAGACAGGGAAATTGTTAGGTGGGCTCTTGAAACCGCAAGGGTAAGCCACCTTAAGGACAGGAGCATAAAATCAATAAGCGGGGGAGAACTGCAACGTGTTGTAATAGCAAGGGCACTGGCCCAGAAAACACCGATTGTTCTCCTGGATGAACCCGTATCGCAGCTTGACATCCACCACCAGCTTTCAATCATGGAAACAATTACGAAGTTATCCCACGAACAGAAGCTTACGATAGTTACTGTTTTGCACGACCTAAACCTCGCTGCTGAATACTGTGATATCATATATCTCTTAAAAGACGGAAAAATTGTGTGCGGTGGTTCCCCAAAAGAAGTTCTGACCTATGAGGTAATTGAAAGCGTTTATGACATAGTCTGCCTTGTTTATGAAAATCCTGTCTCCAAAAAACCCCACATAATCCCTGTGAGCAGTAAAAACCAGAGAGATGGTTCTTCTGGTTACTGATTAATTTAATATTAGTTATAGTATAAGGAGATATCAATAAATTCGTTACAGAAAGATTCTGAGCCGTCAAACGAAGACAAGCCGAACGCCAGGGGAACCATCCCCTGGTTATAATGCCTTCAAAAATTCGCGGTAGTCTGCAAGCATTTCCTTAAGCAGCATTGGTGTGTTTAAGTGATATGGACATTTGCCTGAACACTGGTTGCATTCAATGCAGTTTTCAATCAGTTCCATTTTATCCTGCCATTCCTTTGTAATAAATTGCTGGTAAGGAGCTCTTCTGAGAAGGAATTTCATTCTTGCGGCATTTGAGATGGGTATGCCGACAGGGCAGGGCATACAATAG
>Ga0134104_1000703_pt1 | contig 36185 bp, 31 predicted proteins | sample 15_3_2metaG_FD_94455 | JGI IMG/M metagenome (GOLD analysis project Ga0134104, IMG submission 94455) | Switchgrass degrading microbial communities from high solid loading bioreactors in New Hampshire, USA - 15_59_3.3_214_A2 metaG | ecosystem: Engineered > Bioreactor > Semi-continuous > Anaerobic...
GGAGGCGGAAAGGGCTGCATTGAGGCCATTACCTGCAGTAAGGTTTGATGGTGCAAGGTATAAAGAAGCAAAGGTAAACCGCTATTCCATGGTACAGTTTGAAACCAACCGATACTCTGTTCCTACAATATATGTGGGAGAGAAAGTCACTGTTAAAGCTACTGCGGATGAAGTAAAAATTCTATACAAAGGGACATTGATAGCAAGCCATCCAAGGATATACGGACGATACCAGGAGCAGATAAAGCTTGATCATTATCTGGAACTACTACTGCAGAAATCGCGTGCACTGGGCATAAGAGACCTCCTCATTTTTTCAAATAATTTCGAAAATGAAAAATCAAGGTGTCTTGAAGTCAAGGTGTCTACACGATAGTCAAGGTGTCTTGCAGATGATATAAAAAAACCACTGTAACGTTGTCGTTACAATGGTTTTTGGTGACCCATCGCAGATTCGAACTGCGGACACCTTGATTAAAAGTCAAGTGCTCTGCCAACTGAGCTAATGGGTCATTTGCTGCCGGTTTTTCCGGACCACAAGTATAAATAATACTTAATAATTAGTAGTTTGTCAACAGATTTTTAAAAAATACTGGATTATTTTTCTTTGTTTCTAATTGAAAAAGTTATTGCAGCCCTGAAATCATATATAATGGAATGAACTTTTTGCAAATTTTGGAATTGGAGCAGCATTGAAATTACTTTTACAACAATCATCTATAACATATCTATTCATCATATCACGGTCAGACAGTTGGATTAACATTTCAAAAAATTATGATATATCTGTAGTGGTGCCAATAAAAGAGGTATATATGAACAAATTCAGACATTTAACTCAGATAAAATAGTCTGGTTACAGATACTTTCGCATAACAAAAGCACAACAAAAACTGCTATAAATTTAACCATATTGGGTTACTTTATAGCAGCATTGTTTGTGTCTCTTAACTCTATTTTGAATATTACCTTACAATAACATTTTCGCGGTCTTTTCCAACTCCAATAAACTTTATTTTTACTCCAACAAGTTCTTCAATCCTGTTCAGGTATTTACGAGCGTTTTCAGGCAATTTATCGAAGCTTTTTATATTGGTTATATCCTCATCCCATGGCTCAAAGGTTTCGTATACGGGCTCACATTTCGCAAGTTCATTTAAGCTCGCTGGGAAATACCTTATTGTTTGCCCGTTATACTTATATCCTGTACATAGTTTTATTTCCTTTAATTTGCCTATTGTGTCAACATGGTTGATTGCCAAAGCTGTTAAGCCATTTATTTTGGCGGCATATTTTATCATAACAGTATCAAGCCACCCGCATCTTCTGGGACGTCCTGTAGTTGTACCGTACTCCCATCCAAGTTCTCTGATAGCATCACCAACTTCATTGTTTTGTTCTGTTGGGAAAGGACCAGCTCCAACTCTTGAGGTGTAAGCTTTTAAAACTCCATACACTTCGTCAATGTAAATGGGTCCCAAACCAGAACCTGTACATACTCCACCTGATATGGGATTGGATGAGGTAACAAAAGGGTATGTTCCAAAATCAATATCCAGGAAATTAGCCTGAGCACCCTCAAACAGTATATTTTTACCCTCATCGATTGCCTCTGCAAGTATGCTTGTGGTGTCAGTAACATACTTTCTAAGCTTGTCAGCATATTCTGAGTATTCCTCAATTATGGATTCGGCTTTATACGGTTTTCCACCATATACCCGTTCTATTATTAGGTTTTTGAGTTCAAGATTAGCCTTAACCTTTTTGACAAATTCATCCTTGTCAATCAGGTCACACATTCTTATTCCTGAACGTTCAATTTTATCTGCATAGCAGGGGCCTATACCTCTTTTGGTAGTACCTATGCTATTATTTCCCCTGAAGTTTTCCTGAAGTTCATCCAGTCCAATATGGTAGGGCATGATTAAATGAGCCCTGTCACTAATTAAAAGGTGGTCTGTTGTAATTCCTCTTTCATTTAACCCTGCCATTTCCTTAAGCAATACAGCCGGGTCTACCACAACACCATTACCAATTATACATGTCTTGTCTGTATGGAGTATTCCTGACGGTATCAGATGTAACGCGTATTTGGCGCCATTAGCTACAATGGTGTGGCCTGCATTATTTCCTCCGGAATATCTTACAATTATGTCTGACTGATCAGCCAGCATATCAATGTATTTTCCTTTACCCTCATCACCCCATTGAGTTCCTACTACTACTCTTACTGCCATAGCTGCTCCTCCTGTCTACTAAGTGCAAGCACATCTCTATTTAAATTTTAATTTCTAAACAAATTGAAAGCACTAACCACTGATTAGTAATTTACTAAATCAGCCTATTAAATTATAACTTAGTACCAATTTTTATTCAATAAAAACTAAAATTCTTCAGGTTATACGCATCAACACATGTGTGTTCATATATCTGCTGACTAAAACAACAAAAAGCTCGGACACGATTAAATTCCCGTCTCAAGCTTTTTCATTCAAACAAATTAAATGAAATTAAAATATAGCTTTTATTCTAACTCTTATCAAATAACTGCTATGTACATAATAATTATCATATTAATTATCAAAATAATAATCAAAATTACCTATTAAAAATTAATATAATATTTTTTATATAATCCAAATATTATATTACCCAAAATATTTATTTACTCTCAAGATATTTATTGAGCTCATCAATTAGCTTATCAGCGTCAATGCCGTGAATTGAACAGGCATCCTCCAAGCTTTCTCCTGATGATGAAGGACATCCCAGGCAATGCATTCCAGCATTAAGTAATATTGGCACAGTACCTCTATCAATACTTAAAATATCAGCTATTATCATATCTTTTGTTACTTTGGCCATTACATTAACCCCCCTGAATTTTAATTACTTAATTACAACTAACATATGATTATTATACACTAATGTATTCAAAAAATATACAAACATTACATGAAAACACTAATATACAAATTATTTTCCTATATTTTTCTGTATTTTGCCTTACCCATCTCATACAGATTGTTTCCATAGCAATCAATAATAACAGTAAGAGGAAGCTCCCGAACCTCCAGTTTTCTGACTGCCTCCGCCCCCAGCTCCGGAAAAGCTATGATTTCCTGACTTTTTATACACTCTGCCATCAGGGCACCCGCGCCTCCTATGGCACCAAAATAGACAGCTCCGAACTCTTTCATAGCATTAATTACATTTTGCCCTCTAAGTCCCTTGCCAATCATACCTGTCTGCCCCAATTCAATCAGGGTTGGGGCATATGCATCCATTCTGTAACTGGTAGTTGGTCCGGCTGAGCCAATTACTTCACCTTCTCTTGAAGGACAAGGCCCTACATAATATATTGTTGAATTTTTGATATCAAATGGTAACGGCTTATTTTCTTTTATTAATTCAATCATTTTCTTATGAGCAGCATCTCTGGCAGTATAGATTGTTCCACTAAGAGATATAGTATCGCCCGCTTTAAAGGTCTTTACTGCCTCCCTGTCAAAAGGGGCATTTACATTGTGGTGCATATTATCCTCCTGTACCTTTAGTTTCAGTATTTGCGTCGGTCATCAAATATTAAATATCTTTGTTATCTTTTTTCCTTTCAGATATCTTTTCATCCTGTTATATTCCTACAAAAAAGCTTCTGCATGCCTTGTTACATGGCAGCTAATATTTACTGCAACAGGCAACCCTGCAATATGGGTGGGATAAGTTTCTACATTAACAGCAAGCGCAGTATTTGTCCCCCCCAATCCCGCCGGCCCTATTCCAAGCTGATTAATTTTATCCAGCATTTCAATTTCAAGGTTTTTCACATACTCAATATCACTTCTTTTGTCAATAGGTCTCAGCAGGGCTCTTTTGGCCAGAAGTGACGCTTTTTCCATCGTCCCACCTATACCCACACCAACAACAATTGGGGGGCATGGATTAGGACCTGCTTTATCAACGGTTTCCAGAATAAAAGCTTTCACTCCTTCTATACCGTCTGAAGGTTTAAGCATTTTTAAAGCACTCATATTTTCACTTCCAAAACCCTTTGGAGCAAGTTCAATTTTGAATATGTCTCCCGGCACTATATCGTAATGTATAACAGCCGGAGTATTATCGCCAGTATTTACTCTTTCAATGGGATCTCTCACCACTGACTTTCTCAAATAACCTTCCCTGTAACCTCTTCTGACGCCTTCATTTATTGCTTCAGCCAGGGAACCACCAACAATATGAACCTCTTGTCCTATTGTAACAAAAACCACTGCCATACCTGTGTCCTGGCAAATTGCAACCTGCTTTTCTGCAGCCAGGTCAGCGTTCAATAATAACTTTTTCAGTATCTCGTTTCCAATTGGGGATTCTTCTGCAGACAGTCCGCTTTCCATCGCATTTCTGATATCCTTATTCAAAAAGTAATTGGCATGTATGCATAAATTCTTAACAACGTCTATTATTTTATCAACTTCAATATCCCTCATTACCGGCCTCCACACATCGTATTGAAATTTACTAATACACATTAAAACCAAAATAAGATAATAATATAATTTTAGCTTAATAAAATATCTGCGTTTTAATTATACATTTACTTACTCTAACAAAACAACCATAAATATTCATAAATTGCTAGAAGGTTTAGTCTAATAACCAAAGACATTTATATAATATTTTAGTATAATTATATATACGAGGGGAGGTTATTTATTGAATCCATCTGTAAGTAACATTTTAGTATGTGTAACTCAGCAGAAAACCTGTGAAAGATTGATAAAAAAAGCTATGGAGTTCTCTAAAGATGGGGACTCGATATTTATAATTCACGTTGCAAAAAACAGTTGGAGTTTCCTGGATAATGACAAGGAAGGTGAAGCACTGGAATATCTTTTTGGTATAGCAAAATCCATCGGTGCCAATCTTACCGTTCTCAGATCAGATGATATTGTTGATACCATTGTGGAGTATGCTCGTGAAAATAAAATTGACTTATTGGTAATGGGTGAATCTAAAGGAGACCATAGTGAAAATCATTTCTATAAATCATTAAAATCTACTTTAGACGGCATAGAAATACATGTTGTACCTAATTAGAACGTAATTTGTTAAAATATTTACTATTTTGCTGGTACAAATTAACTATTTTGCCTTGAAAGGCTTGACTTTAGCCAACTTTCATTATAAAATATTGTCGAATTCCATTTTTAGGAGGTTGTATAATGAACAAATCAGATTTAATCAACTCAATTGCCTCAAAGTCAGGCTTAAACAAGAAAAACAGTGAAGCTGCTTTGAATGCATTTATTTCTTCAGTTGAGGAAGCTCTCAAAGCTGGCGACAAAGTTACTTTAGTTGGTTTTGGAACCTTCGAAGTAAGAGATAGAGCTGCTAGAAAGGGTAGAAATCCACAAACTAAGAAGGAAATTACTATTCCTGCTTCAAAGGCTCCAGTGTTTAAGGCTGGTAAAGTTTTAAAGGACAATGTTAACGCAAAATAGACAATGCACCTTTATGGTACACTACATAAAAGTCCTGAAGTACTTCAGGGCTTTTTGTATTTTTGTACTGTTCGTTAATTTACTTATCAAAGACTGTTTTGATATTGGTTAATTGTTTGCTCTTATCTTCTCTATAATCTGGCAAATAACCTGGGAATTGGTTGGCTTCTTCTGTGTTTCATCTTCAGTTGCAACATTCTCGATGCAGTTTCTTATAGCTCTTTCCACCTTTTGAACCGAAACGTTATTTTTAGCCGCTATTTCACGATAAATGCCCTTTGGGAGGGTGCCACTCTGGCAATATACATCGAAGGACTGCGTTATTATATCCCGTATGTAGCAATATCCGGTCATATGTGCCTTGAGGCCATATTCCCTCATATATTTTGTAGCAAGTAACTTCAGTTCATCATCATGGCGATTTTTCTGCTTACTGGGGATTCTTGTATTGTAGTCTTGCGTGGAATACTGCTTTACATTGTTGTCTGTGAAAATCTGTTTTATTCGTAAAGCCAGTACACTTTCATCAAAAGGCTTAATTATGTAATAATTTGCTCCCAGATTCATTGCTCTTGATATATAGTTTTCAGCACTTACAGCCGAATAAACTATAAATACCGGCAACCCATTTTCTCTATACTCTCTGGAGTATTCTAAAACACCAATACCATCCAGCCTAGGCATTATTATATCCAAAAGAACTACATCCGGCCTTTCATTTTTAATCCGCTCAATTGCTTCAACACCATCTTTGGCAATATCAAGCAATTCAAAATCCTGGCTTTCACTGAGCTTATCATATAGTGACCTTGCAGTTAATAAATTATCTTCTACTATCAGAACCCTAATTTTACTCATTTCTATTTAACCCTTTTCACATTTTATGGATGAAAAATTTTGGCTATACTACACTTCTAATATTTCGATTATCTTCCTGCATATTTTCTGTGGCTCAATATCATTACAATCGATAACCATATCAGCATATTTGTTATACAAAGGTGTCCGCTGGTCATATAATTCTTTTAGTGAGCCGCCTGTACTAACTAGTTTCCTTGAAGGATCAAGTCGCTCCTGAATAGTTTGAAAACGCGTGTTTAAATATACAATAACTCCAATATTCTTCATATGCCTCATGGCTGCTTCACTGTGAATCAGACCACCTCCCGTAGAAATTACAGATTTTTCAGGATTGATACCATGAACAATCTCATCCTGAATTTGAATAAAATATTCTCTTCCTCTTTCCTCCACCAACTGTTTTGGAGTTTTTCCTGTATTCTCAGTTATAAGCGAATCTGTGTCAATGAACTCATATCCAAGAACTTCACTTAGAAGCTTGCCAACCGTTGTTTTACCTGTACCGGGCATCCCAATCAGAATGATGTTTTTCTTTTCACTATGGCATGTCATAAGCTATCCCACCTGGAGTCCATATCAGTAATACTTCTTAATCCCCTGGACATTATTATACTGTCCACCAACGCAATTCTTACCATTGCCTCACAAATGGGGTATATTCTTGGCAACAGAGACGGGTCACTCCTGGATGTAAACTTATGCGTAACAGGTTCCAAAGTTTGTACATTAACTGTAAGCTGTTCCTGAAAAATAGTAGGTGTCGGTTTTACTGCTACACGTATGCGTATTTCCTCTCCATTTGATATACCTCCAAGCATCCCCCCCGCACGGTTGGTTTTAAACCTTATTCTGCCTGTCTCTTTATCATAATATGGTGTGTCATTCATTTCAGACCCTTTTTTACATGCAACACCAAAGCCCTCACCGATTTCTATTCCTTTTACACCTCCAATAGACATCAATCCATGAGCTATGGTAGCACTGAGTTTATCAAATACAGGTTCTCCCAGGCCGGCAGGTACACCTTTTGCAATTATTTCTACTACACCGCCGCAGGAATCACCTTCCTTCATCACTTCCAACAGATCATCTATCATTAATTTTGCTGCTTCAGGGTCTGGGCAATTTATTTCATTGGTCCTGTAGTTCTGCTTTGCCTGCTCGTACGTAAAAGGGCCGGCCTTAATGCCATGGGACTCCACAGTATATGCAATAACATCAATACCCATGCTATCTAATATCTGCTTTGCAACAGCTCCGCCTGCGACTCTTGCGGCTGTTTCGCGGGCCGAAGCTCTGCCGGCGCCCAGATAATCAGCATGCTCACCATACTTCTTATAATATGTATATGCTGCCTGTCCTGGTCTCAATAAGTCCTTGTTGTTTCTGTGCTGCTCAATATGTTTGTCTCCGATATCACTGCTTGGAATAATCATTGCCACAGGGGCGCCGGTTGTCGTATCATCCTGCATTACGCCCGAAAAAATATATACCTTGTCAGCTTCAGACCTTGGCGTATGCAGTTTTGACTGTCCCGGTCTTCTTTTGTCCAGTTCTTCCTGAATAATCTGAGAAGTTATCTTAATTCCTGCAGGAACACCATCAACAATTACTACCAATCCGCCCCATAATTCAGGCGGAATCTTTTCACTTTTTCTAAAAGCGCCAGAATAGGATTCTCCGCTCGTTGTTATTCGAAATACTCGTCCAAATGAATTTCCTACCATGCTGCCTCCAATTATAAATATTTAATATTTATTTATTATAATAATAATTTATAAAATTTTATAAAATTTTATATCAACTTATAATTTTATTGAAGTCTTTTATTAGTTCTTATATAAATTTACTATGTATAAATGCAATTTTTTAGTAATCATTCCTCTAAAAGTTGAATATCCCCACCGCAATTTGTTATATTGTCCACAAAATCAGGGAAAGTAACATTTACTGCCTCAGCAGTATCAATAATTGTTTCACCTTGAGCCTTTAATCCGGCAATGGCCAATGACATAACAACCCTGTGATCATCATGACCACACACTCTGCATCCTTTAAGACTGCATTCCCGAATTATTAGTCCATCAGGCAGTTCCTCTATGTCTGCACCCATTTTTGTTAATTCAGTGCACATAACATTTATTCTGTCTGTTTCCTTTAGCCTTGCCTGTGGTACATTGACCAGCCTGGTTTCACCTTGTGCAAAGCAGCCGGCTACAGCCATTGCAGGTAGAGCGTCCGGGATAGAATTCATATCTATAACACGGCCTTTCAATGTCTGACCCTTTATATATATTCCATCAGCCTTACAGGATACCTTTGCTCCCATATCCTCCAATATGGAAAGCACCAGCTTGTCACCCTGAGGATCACTCATATCAAGATTTGTCAGTTTAAATTCCTGGCCGGTTATAGCAGCTAATACCATAAAGAATGTAGCCGAAGAAAAATCTCCAGGAATTATACATTCAAAATTTGAATATTTTTGCCGCCCGGGTATAAAGAATTCTTTCATATTGTTATGTTGATATTTGATTCCCAGCTTATCAAGCCACCATAGAGTAATTTCTACGTATGGTACCTCATTAAGTCTTGTGATTTCAATATGAGTATCGTTTTCCAGAAGAGGGGCGTTAACCAGAATTGATGATAAGTATTGCGATGTAACTGCGTCTAATGTTGTGAATCCGCCTTTAGCCCGTCCCTTAACTACTACAGGGGCAGAACCATTTCCGCGCGTGGTGTAGGCTTCGCCCCCAAGATTGTTTATTGCACTTACAAGGGGGCCTATTTGCCTTCTTCTTATTTGATAGTCACCAGTAAATACAGTATATCCGGGTACTAAAGCCGCAGTCATTAATCCCAGCCTTAAGCTGGTACCCGAATTGCCAACATCTATAACATTTTCCGGAATCTGTGGGTTTCCACCCACTCCGTTCACAAAATAACTGTCTTCATTTTCTTCATATGAAGCACCAAATGCCTTACAAACATTTACTGCAGAAATTGAGTCATTAGATACTAACGGATTACCTATGGTACTCCGACCTTCTGCCAGTCCTGCAAAAAACATAGACCTTATTGTATGAGATTTTGACCCGGGAATTCTTACTTCTCCCGATACCTTTGAAGGTTTAACCCTTAAAATCATAATCCTCACCTACCATGTTGCCAGTTTTCTTTTCACTGTAAAATCCCTCATACATACTTCTAATACAAACATTATACCTTATAACCGTTCTGCATATCTACAATACTATGTTATTATAACCTCGGAGTTTCGTCAATTTTTTTGCCTGATTTATCCATTATTCGCTGTTTTTGTATATTAATTTCGGTGGTGGTGGACCAAAGAATTGATAATAGTTGCATAATAGTCTTCCATTATACAGTTTTCTTTTTTTATCAGCTCTTCTTCCAAAAAGTTTTTCAAATTCCGGATTTGAGGTTATAACATAATAAGACCAGGAGTCAAGCCTTTTAAATACAGTCCCCATTTCTCTGTAAAGTTTATCAATATATTCTTTCTCACCAAGCCGTTCTCCATAGGGTGGATTACAAATAATAACACCATACTTGTATCTGGAACTTATATCCGATACGGGCATTCTCTGAAGATGAATAGCATCCTCAACACCGGCTTTTTTTGCATGATACCTTGCAAGGCTCATGGCTTCCTCATCAATATCCGAACCATGAATTCTGAGCTCTCTGTCTTCTTCCATCAGGTCATAGGCTTCGTCCCTTGCCTGATCCCATAAATCCGAGTTAATTATACCCCAATTTTCAGAATCAAACTCTCTTCCAAGCCCCGGAGCAATATTCCTGCCAATTAATGCTGCCTCAATTGGAATTGTCCCGCTTCCGCAGAAGGGGTCCCATAAAACTCTATCCCTGTTCCAGTGGCTTATAAGAATCATGGCGCATGCCATGGTTTCCTTTAATGGAGCTCCTCCAACCAGTTTTCTGTATCCTCTTTTATGAAGTCCAGCACCACTGGTATCTATAGTTAATGTAGCAATATCCTTTAGTAATGCCACTTCAATTCTGTATCTGGGGCCGTTTTCCTCAAACCACTGACATTTGTAACGCTGCTTCAGCTTTTCCACTATAGCTTTCTTCACGATGGCCTGACAGTCAGGAACACTAAAAAGCTTCGAATCAATTGATTTTCCTTCTACAGGAAATTCTGCGTCAGCTGGTATTATTTCATCCCAGGGTAATTCTTTAGTCTTTTCAAATAGTTCTTCAAAACTCAGAGCTTTGAATTCACCCATCTTAAGGAGAACTCTGTCGGCCGTTCTGAGCCAAAGGTTAGTTCTGCAAATGGCTGATTCATCTCCTGAAAAAGTTACTTTTCCATTTTCAACCTTTTGTTCAAGATAACCAAGCTTTTTCAGTTCTCTTGCTGTTACAGCCTCAATTCCAAAGGCTGATGTTGCAATAAGTTCTAATTTACTCATTTTTATGCCTTTCAATATAATTGTTTTATCAATTTTACGAATAGTATTTTCTTTGGATAAGTAATACTATTATAACCTTGTAATAAATTTATAACAATAAATTATTGCCAATAAATGAAATGAAGGTAAATTAAAAGCTTCATTATCAGACCAATGAGTTCTTACTTAGATTTAACCATCATTCCATTTATAGTAAAAGCAAATGATTTACTTATTTTAGTCCCTTGCAATTATAGAAATCTTTTGGTGCAACATCCAACTAATTGTTTATTAATCACATTTCAACTATTCAGGATTTTACCTAAATTTAAGAAGATTTTCATAATCAAATTAAAATAATGATGATTAATAAATGAAAGTTGTGATTTTACTACTTGCATTTCTTTGAACGTAATAGTATAATTTACTAGGAATTTATTTTATAGTTAATTGGCGTACAACGGGGTATGCTAACATAGTTCTAAATTACATAGAGCTTTATTAGTTGATAATAAAAAACCACCCTTACGCCATAATAATAAATATTTTTATATTATTTGTGCAGGAGGGTTTTTTTAATGAAGATATTGCAAAATGTCATGGACCAGGTTATTAAAAGAAATCCAAATGAACCTGAGTTTCATCAAGCTGTTCGTGAAGTGCTTGAATCACTTGAGATTGTTGCTGAAAAGCATCCTGAATGGGTTAAGGCCGGAATATTCGATAGAATAGTTGAACCGGAAAGACTAATAATTTTCAGAGTACCTTGGGTTGATGATAATGGTAATGTCCACGTAAATCGTGGTTTCAGAGTTCAGTTCAATAGTGCAATTGGTCCTTACAAGGGCGGTTTGAGATTCCATCCTTCTGTTAATGCAAGTATTCTTAAATTCCTCGGATTTGAACAGATATTTAAAAATTCCCTGACTGGCCTTCCAATTGGTGGAGGTAAGGGTGGTAGTGATTTTGACCCTAAGGGCAAATCAGATAATGAAATTATGAGATTCTGCCAAAGCTTCATGACTGAATTATCCAAGCACATTGGTGCAGATACTGACGTTCCTGCAGGTGACATTGGAGTAGGTGCAAGAGAAATTGGCTACATGTACGGTCAATACAAGAGACTGAGAAATGAATTTACCGGAGTCTTGACTGGAAAAGGTCTCACCTGGGGCGGAAGTCTTGTTAGAACTGAAGCTACAGGCTACGGCTTGTGCTACTTTATGGATGAAGCATTAAAGGCAAAAGGCAAGTCTTTCAAAGGAGCAACAGTAGTTGTTTCAGGATCAGGTAATGTTGCTATTTATGCCACTGAAAAAGTTCATCAGCTTGGTGGTAAGGTAGTAGCATTAAGTGACTCAAACGGTTATATTTATGATCCTGAAGGAATTAAGCTTGATACAGTCAAACAGATTAAAGAAGTTGAAAGAAAGCGTATTAAGGAATATGTTAAGTATCATCCAAACGCTATATATACCGAAGGTTGCTCTGGTATCTGGAGTATCAAATGTGATATTGCTCTTCCATGTGCAACCCAGAATGAAATTGATGGCAAATCAGCTGAATTATTAGTTAAGAATGGCTGCTATGCAGTTGGAGAAGGTGCTAACATGCCATCAACACCTGAAGCTGTTGATGTGTTTTTAAATAATAAAATTATATACGGACCTGCTAAAGCTGCAAATGCAGGTGGAGTTGCAACATCAGCTCTCGAAATGAGCCAGAACAGTATGCGTTATTCCTGGACATTTGAAGAGGTTGATGCTAAACTAAAAGATATTATGGTTAATATCTATAAGACCGTAAGTGCTGCAGCTAAAGATTACGGCATGGAGGATAACCTCGTAGCCGGCGCAAACATTGCAGGCTTCCTGAAGGTCGCTAATGCAATGTATGCTCATGGAGTAGCGTACTAAGTAACACCCTTATATTTTTTTACGCCAACACCTTAAAATTTATGGTGTTGGCGTTTTTTTACTAACCGGTATTATAGGAAATTAATATTAAATAGTTAAATTAAAATTAGTGTATTGCACGTTTTTTGTGCTTTCCACCCATTACATCCGAAACGTCGTTTATTGTTACAAACGCATTTTCATCCTTGTCGTATATTATTGATTTTAATTTGGCAACCTCAATCCTTGTTACTACTGAATAAAGAATTTTTTTATCATTCTTTAAAAATCCGCCTTTACCTTCCAAATAGGTAACTCCACGGCCTAATCTGGCAGTTATGGCTTCTGCAATTTCATCAGCTTTATCAGATATTATAAAGGCAGCCTTTGCTTCATCAAGTCCCTCTAATGTAATATCGATAACCTTATAAGCAATGAAATATGCTATTAATGAATACATTGCCCTTTCCCAGCCAAACACCAGTCCGGCACTGCTCAATATAAATATATTGAAAAACATAACTATCTCGCCTACTGAAAAGGGGGTCTTTTTGTTCACAATTATTGCCACCATTTCAGTTCCGTCAAGAGAACCTCCATATCTGATAATTATTCCAACTCCAATCCCCAGGATTATCCCTCCAAAAACAGTGGCCAGCAAAACATCGCCTGTAACCTTAGGAATAGTTTTAAATACCTCAACCCATACCGATAAGGATACTATTGAAAAAAGTGACGAATAAACAAAAGTTTTACCTATTTGCTTATATCCAAGAAATAAAAATGGTAAATTTAATACACAAATAAACAAGCTTAAAGGCAAGTTTGATAAATAACTTGAGATTATTGATATACCAACTATTCCGCCATCAATAATGTTATTTGGAATCAGGAACAGTTCCAAACCTATAGCAGCAAATATTGACCCTAAAAAAAGGAATATATATCTATTGACTTCTCTCTTTATATGGTTCTTTCTGGTTGTCATAATTTCACCCCAATTGTATATATTTTTTTACAATGCAATATAATATAGCGGGGTAATTATCTTATAATTGCTTCCATTGAAATAATGAGGAATTGATTGTCTGATATATTCCCGATAATCAATTAGTTTATCTGAGCTTGAAAAAACACTTATTGGAAAATCTATATTGTAAAAATTATTTTGATTTGAATAAGTTTGTTTTGTTCGAGCCGATATATAGTTTTTCAGTTTATCTCTTGAAACAACTACTGCTTTATTAATCCAAGAGAATTTTTTACTGAAAAAAACACTATACTTTTGATTATATTTAGAGTTAATATTACAGTTGACACATATTAATAACGTCTCAAGTAATAAAGCTGAAATTATTAATACACTGATAATATCATCTCTTCTGGACATTTAAGCCTCCTTTCTAAAAAATGATTACATAATAATTATATCATACAATTACTTGCAATAAGAAATCATTTTGTTTCGAAATTCAGCCATGGCTCAGTTTTAGGTGTATTACAGCAAAATGTCAGAACTTCTTTTTTGGTGGGATGTTCAAAAGTAACCTCATTTGCCCACAGGGCAATTTGCTGCCCGGGTTTATTTACCTTTGGTCCATAGCGCTGATCACCATAAAGAGTGTATCCGGCATGAGAAAGCTGAACTCTGATCTGGTGGGGTCTTCCAGTATGAAGTTTAATTTTTAAAAGGCTTAGTCCTGCATTCGTCCCCAGCACCTCATAGTCAAGTACTGCTTCCTTTGCTCCTTTTGTTCCTTCCTTCACAACCGAAACCATATTAGTTGCTTCATTTTTCAGAAGGTAATCAATCAACGTATCTTTTTGCTTATCCGGTATTCCTCTGACCACTGCCAGGTAAGTTTTTTTAAAGGTTCTGCTTCTGATTTGGTCTGATAATCTGGAAGCAGCTTTAGAGGTTCTGGCAAACACCATTACTCCCCCTACAGGCCTGTCCAATCTATGAACAAGCCCAAGGTACACTTCTCCGGGTTTATCATACTTCTCTTTAATATAATTCTTCAGTATTGTAAGTAAATCCAAGTCCTTTGTATTATCTGCCTGTACCGGAACATTAACCGGCTTTTCAACAATTAGTAAGTGATTATCTTCATATACTATATTAGGCCTCAATGATTTTCCCACCTTCCATATATACCACATGGAAGTATTATTCCGGAATGACTTACCGGCAAACCAACCTCACCGCAGCTATAAACACCTTTATACCTGTTTCCGATGGTTTGCTTAAGGATATTGCTTAAAACAGTTGGAGAAAAGCCGGTAGTATAAGAATTAATAAGGAAGAAAAGCGGATTATCAGATAGGACGCCCATGCATTCTTCAACAAAATCATACAATGAATCTTCTATTTTCCAAATTTCTCCATTGGGACCTCTGCCATAGGATGGTGGGTCCATAATAATTCCATCATACTTTTTCCCTCGTCTTATTTCTCTCTTTACAAACTTCATACAATCGTCTGTAATAAATCTCACTGGTCTGTCAGCCAATCCTGACAAGGCCACATTTTCCTTGGCCCAATTAACCATCCCTTTTGCTGCATCCACATGACAAACCTCTGCACCTGCATATGCTGCAGCTACAGTAGCACCCCCTGTATATGCAAACAGGTTCAATACTCTGACAGGTCTCTTAGCCTTTTGTATCAAATTTATCATCCATTTCCAATTTACTGCCTGTTCCGGAAAAAGGCCGGTGTGCTTAAATCCGGTGGGTTCAATATAGAATTTTAAATTTTCAAAGCTAATTGTCCATCTCTTTGGAATTTTTCTTTTATATTCCCATTGACCACCACCACTTTGACTTCTATGATAATGGGCATCTGCACGCCCCCATATTTTCTTATTTTTTGTAGGCCAAATAATTTGGGGATCAGGCCTTCTCAATATTATGTCTCCCCATCTTTCAAGCTTTTCTCCGTCACCTGTTTCTAAAAGCTCATAATCTTTCCATTCATCTGCTAATAACATTCTTTCCTCCAATTTTCGTGAGCATGTAGAATTCTCTTCACTCAATTAATATTATTATCTGAAGACTAAATCAGTACTATGTTCCGGGAATTTTGCTGCTTATTTTAGGGCCCTTACTATTTCAATCACTTCATCAGGTCTTGAGACTAAGTAATCAGGTTTTGCATTTTCCAGCAATTCAACAGGATCAAAGCCCCATGATACCGAAATAACTTTAATACCGATTTTCTGGCAGGCCTCGATATCCCGCTGCTCGTCTCCAACATAAATTACTTCGTTTTTTTCTATATTAAGCCTGGAAATTAATCTGCCTATTGTTACATGCTTAGCAAACAGCCCTTTTGAGGATTCAATATAATCAAAAATGTTTAAATCATTATGCTCCAGAAAAGCCTTGATATTTTTGACTGAGTTGGACGAAACAATACTGAGCCCATATCCATCCTTATTAAGCTTCTCTAGCATCTCTACTATACCTGCCACCGGCTGCACTTCTTCTGCATAGGAATGAAAACTGTTCAGCAGTTCAACACCCAGTTTTGGTAATTTGAATATCGGTATATTCATTTCCTTCAGTCTTCTTTTTAATGGAAGCTTTAGCAATTCTTTAATTCTTTCCTGACTAACGGGTTGAAATCCATATTTTACAGCCATCTCATTCCCAAACCTTATAAACGCCGGGAATGAATCAACCAGAGTTCCGTCCAGGTCAAAGATAATATGCTTAATCATGTATCCCCCATATATCCTTTGCTTTTGTGTCTCTGTTATGAAATCCAATAGAGTTATTATTTATATTTCTTCCCTGTATTTGTTCATTAACTGTTTAAATAATTCAGCACATGTAGGTGGGGTATATGTAATTGTATTTGCTCCAGCCTCAATAGTCTCAAGAATACTTTCATTGGTAGGTCCTCCTGTTGCTATTATAGGCACATAAGGGAATTTTTTTCGTATTTCTCTGACCACCTCAGGTGTTTTTGCAGCACAGGAGACATTCAGGATTTCAGCACCTGCATCCAATCTTGCCTGGATATCTGTATTTATCGAGGTTACAGTTACAACTATCGGAATATCTATTTTTGCATGCAGAGCCTTTATCAGCTCATTTTTTGTAGGTGCATTTACAACCACACCAATTGCACCTTGAAATTCAGCATCCATTGCCAGATTTATAACACGCTTTCCGGTAGTGGTCCCACCTCCCACTCCACAAAAAACAGGTATATCTGAAGCGTTGATTATAGAATGGGTGATTATGGGCTGAGGTGTAAATGGGTACACAGCCATTACCGCGTTTGCATTACAGTTCTTGATAATAGCAACATCAGTGGTAAACATCAACGATTTAATGTTTTTCCCGAAAATATTTATACCACTGGCACGGTTTATAACTTCAGGTATTTTAACCATATGTTTTCGAAGAGTTCCTTCTATTTCAGGTACAAATTTCATAACTCCTCCTTATACTGCAATACTGTTTGCATTAACATAAATATAACTCAAGCTCTTTCTATATTAACCTTTTATAATTGGTTATATACTAAAATTAAATTACGTTTTATATCTTTACCTGTTTCAAAAAAACTTTCTGTATTATGAACATTTCAATATCTTCAATCAATAGTATACTAAATTTTTCTTAGAACGTACAGAAATAATAGCTATTGTAATTTGGTATCATAATGGTAAAATAATATTCATTCAAATCGAATATAAAGGCAGGTTTTTTTAAAGATGAACAACAATACTTTATCTACAAAGTTTCTCGGCTGTGACAGTAATTTTTCAGCTGCTGATATTGTTATATTCGGGGCTCCCTATGACGGTACTACCACCTTCAGACCAGGAACAAGATTCGCACCATCCACAATGAGGATGGAATCTATTGGAATAGAAACCTACAGTCCTTATTTTGATGCAGATATTACAGATTTCCAGGTTAATGATTACGGGGACCTTGATCTGCCCTTCGGTTCACCGGAAAAAGCTTTAAAAATGATTTCTGAAACATCAAAGATAATATTTGACTCCAATAAAAAACCTTTGATGATAGGAGGGGAACATCTGGTATCTCTGCCCGTTATTGAACAGGCAGTAAAAAAGTATCCTGATTTGAAAATCATCCATTTTGATGCTCATACCGATTTAAGAGAAGATTATCTTGGAGAAGCCCTGTCCCACTCCTCTGTTATCAGGCGTGCCTGGGATATTCTTGGCGACAACCGGATCTGGCAGTTTGGTATTCGCAGCGGTACCCGTGAAGAGTTTTACTGGTCCAGGGAAGGTCACACAAACATGTGTCTTTATAATTTTGATACTTTGTGTACCGCTGTTAAGGAAATAAGTGATTCGCCGGTATACCTTACTATTGATCTGGATGTACTGGATCCCTCCAACTTTCCTGGTACAGGCACCCCCGAAGCCGGTGGAGTAAGCTTTACCGATTTGATAACAGCGCTAAAAACTGTATCTGAGCTTAACATAATCGGAGCAGATATTGTGGAGCTGTCACCCCATTATGATCACAGCGGAGCATCAACAGCACTGGCTTGTAAAGTACTTAGAGAAGTTATAATAACTATGAGTAAATAATCTGTTTTCTTTCTACTTTACTATAGTAGAATAACTATAGTAATACAGCTTAAATTCTGTTTTACGCTCATAAAAACCCCCGGGATGTACTGAGTAAAAATTAATCAGTCCCGGGGGTTTGATGCTTAGAATTACCAATTTGATAAATCCCTAGTTAAATGATGAGGTGATATATAAAATCTACTACTAGACCATTAGCATATTTAATAATTAATGTGCAGAGTTGTTAGTAATAGGAAACTTAAATTGCAGAATTTCCTCTTTCCTTTGTTCTGATTCTTATACAATCCTGAATTTCAGAAATAAATATTTTACCGTCTCCCACCTCTCCGGTTTGAGAGTACTTGATAATTGTGTCGGTTATTGCGTCTACCTTTTCATCCAAGACTACCAACTCTAGCTTTACTTTGGGAAGAACATTCAGAGTTATCTCATTGCCTCTGTAAAATTCTTTCCAACCCATTTGCTTTCCTGCACCCATTACCTGAGATATTGTAATACCATCCATTCCTGCTTCCAGCAATGCTTCCTTCAATTCTTCAAGTTTGGATGGTCTGATAATTGCCTCTATTTTTTTCATACGATAAATCCTCCAATTCTCCTAATTATTAAATGTGTAATATTTATTAATCCATTCCTGTGAATGAAGGATAAGCAGATTCACCATGCTGTGCAATATCCAGTCCTTCGGCTTCCTCTCTTGGAGTAACTCTTAATTCCTTCATGATAGCCTTCAGAACAAACATAATAACTGCTGTTCCTACAACTGCAATTGCAATAGTTATTAGCATAGCCAAAATCTGAGCTATCATTAATTTTGTTTCACCATACACCAATCCGTTGTTTGCCACAACTTCATTAACCGAACTGTGAGCAAACAATCCTGTTGCTATACCACCCCAGATACCGCCGATACCATGACATCCAAAGGCGTCCAGAGCATCATCATATCCAAATTTTGGTTTAATTACACTCATAGCAAAGTAGCATATTGGACTTACCAGTGCTCCTATTATGAAAGAGGACCATATTGGAACAAAACCTGCACCTGGTGTAATTGCAACCAGACCAACTATAGCACCTGTTGCCGCACCTAATAAGGTAGGCTTACCTCTGGTTATCTTTTCAACCAGCATCCATGATAACAATGCCATAGCTGCTGAAGTATTTGTGGTAATAAGTGCATGAACTGCTAATGTACCGCTTCCAAGAGCACTACCTGCATTAAATCCGAACCAACCTATCCAGAGAATTGCTGCACCTATGAATACAAGTGGAATATTGTGCGGCTGGCTTGATGTAACACCATAACCTTTTCTCTTTCCCAATATTATGGCTGCCACAAGACCGGATACACCTGAGCTGATATGAACAACATTACCTCCTGCGAAGTCAATAGCTCCAAGTCCGCTTATTAAGCCACCTGCTCCCCAGACCATATGTGCCAGTGGATAATATACGATGATTAACCAACCAGTAATAAAGAAGAATAATGCTGAGAATTTCATTCTTTCAACTAAAGAACCTGTGATAATTGCTGCGGTGATAATTGAGAACATCATCTGGAATGCCGCAAACAGTGTATGGGGTATACTTGAAGCATAGCTACCCGGATCACCTGTCACACCATTGAAGAACGCCCATTGGAAATTACCAACAATTCCTCCAATATCCTCACCGAATGAGAGAGAGTAGCCTATTGCCACCCACAATACTGAGGCAATTCCACATACAAAAAATGATGCCATAATAGTACTAAGTACATTTTTACGCTTTACCATTCCACCATAAAATAATGCCAGACCTGGTGTCATGAAAAAAACAAGTACTGCAGAGATCAGTATAAAAGCTGTATCTCCTGTGTTAATAGTTGCCATATTTAACCCCTCCGTGTTATAAATTTATTTGCCATTTACCGCTTTTTACGGTTTTCGATTCATAAGCCAAAAAAAACGGTGCGCCTGGAGAATCAGAAATCCTCCAAACACACCGTTGTGTTTGATTTGTAAAACCAACCTTGACTTATATATCGAATCTTTGGCAGTTTACTTTGACAAGCGTTGTACCCCATAAAATGCTAAGCTGAATTAACTCTAGTCTGCTGTTTAATATAATATAAGATATTCAACTTAACATCAAAAAAGCCACCCGATTAATTGTTACCAATTAACCAAGCAGCTCCATCGCTGTCATATTTATTAAGTTGAAAATAGTGTATCACAAGAATCTTAATATGTCAATATGAATTTTTTAATATTTAATCCATTTTCAGTTATTTTTATTTTAACTTTCCAGTTACAATGCATTCCAGTATACAAAAAATATCAGTATGCATCCCCATGCGCTTCCTGTGATTTTCCTTACTATCAGCATTCCATATATTACGAACATTATAACTAACATTTGAATAATTGCATCAGGAGTTACTCCCACTGCTCCATGTATCAGTATACACATAACAGCGCATATCAATGCTCCCCAGTCAAGGTACTTATACTTTGATGGAAATAATTCACTAATCTTATCATAAATCACTACATAGTTGAATGACTCAAAGAATCCCCAACATATAGCTGTAATCAGAATCCCTATAACATTCCATGGAAATCCGCTGGATAAAACTTCAGCAGTAGTCCTAACTGATATAAACGGAACCCATTTCTGAACATCCTCAACACATAATTGATAAATTAATGCAGGAATACAACACCCAAGACTTAATAACAATGCTGGAAGAAGATTCTTTTTATTTAGGCCATGATTTAAGAAGCTGTCCTTTCGAAGTATACTCACAATTGTAATTCCCAGACCTGCTACTCCAAACTGTATTATCCCCATGACCAGCACCCTCAATACAATATTGACAGACTGATCACTAGTAAACTGACTTAATTCGCTTCCGAATATCACCAAAATACCAAGTACTATAAACGATATTAAAACTATTATCCAAAGATCATTAGATAACAGTTTTTTCCTCTCTATGCTTATTTGCTCCATGCCCATCTCCTTCTATTTTTTATATTTAGTGCGCTTTCATGAATTACATTTTGAAGTTGAAACTCCTAATACTCATATAGTGCATCTCGATAAACATCATTTTTATAAAAAGTATTTTACCATATTATGCTATAATTCTTCAATATTCTACCTGAAAAACTCTTATTTACTATTTTTCATAATATCTCTAAATATAAAAAAAGAGAACTGCCTCGCAATAGAAGTTAATTTCTATCTTAAGACAGCCTCTTCTTCTCTACACCCTTATATTTTTTCTATCACGCGCAGGTTATTCAAAAAAACTGGAATTATCTTATCCCAAACGCGTTTCGAGGCAAAGCTGATACCAGATAACAGATGTATCAGTCTTCCTCAAATATATGTAAAACTTAAAATCTTGTAAACCAGTTAATGCCTTAAAAATTTTGTATAAAATTTTAAATGCTAAAAATTTACAATTTCAATAGTGAAAACATTCTTTACAATTGATTGAAACCTGATAGTATCTCCTCAGCAATTTTTACCTGAGACACCCTTGTATCCATAGCCCTTTTCTGAATATACCTGTGGGCCTGAGGTTCAGTCATGTTCATTCTTTCAACCAGCAACCATTTAGCCTTTTCAATGATTTTCCTGTCATTTATCTTCCTTTCCAAATCATCATTCTGAAGCTTTAGTCCCCTGAGAGATCTTCGGGAGTTTACTGCAAATCTCGCAGTCTGCAAAAGCGTTGTTTTATTTATTGGCTTTGGAAGAATCAATGCACCAACTTTTTCAAGCTTATACTGCATTTCTTCAAGATGCTCATGTTTAGCTAAAATGATGATGCCAGCATCGGTTTTTTCAGAAATATCAAGAACAAGGTCTATACCCAGCTCATCCTGTAAAGGAGCGTTTATCAGTATTAATTCCGGTTCAAATATATCTAGTTTACGCCTGGCCTCATTTGCTGATAAAGAGTACTCTGCCGCCGAATATCCCTGTCGAAGCATGAGGGTTCGAAGTTCTTTAATTAAATCAGGCCTGCTGCATACTATAAGAATCCCTCCTGCACTCACTGGCAATCACCTCCATCTGAGCGTGAATATCTTGAAAGATGCATATACAGTATTTCGTGCACTTTAAGCTCATAAACAGGTAGCAAAGAGCGGCACTGCATCAATACATTAATATTATGGCTTGCAGGCAGCGAATTGAGACTAATATGCAGACAGATAGCGTTCAATCTCCCAGGAATGTACAGTATTGCTGTATTCTGCCCATTCAGCTTCCTTAGCAGCTATATATTTTGCATAAATATGCTCACCCAGAACCTCCTTGATAAAAGGATCCTTTTTCATTTCTTCCAGTGCCTGGTACAGATTGGATGGGAGTCTCTGAATACCAAGTTCTTTTTCTTTGTCAGGAGAAAGATTATATGTGTTTATGTCTACAGGAGCAGGTATCTTCATCTTTTTCTCCAAACCGTCCAGTCCGGCTGCCAACAGCAGGGCCAGTGTAAGATAAGGATTGCATGAAGGATCCGGACTCCTTAGTTCAACTCTTGAGGATTCGCCTTTTTGAGCTGGTATTCTCAACAGCAGACTCCTGTTCATGTGTGACCATGCTATATGAACAGGCGCCTCAAATCCAGGGACAAATCTCTTATAGGAATTAACCAAAGGATTTGCCACTGCTGTGATACCTTTTGCGTGTTCCAATATTCCTGCACAGAACATTTTTGCAATATCTGAAATATCCATACTGCTTTCACCGGCATTGAACACATTTTTGCCGTCTTTTGACAGAGACATATTTATATGCATACCAGAACCATAGGAATTAAAAATTGGTTTAGGCATGAAGGTTGCATGGAGTCCATTTCTCTGAGCCACAGTTTTTACTACCATTTTAAAAGTCATTATTCTGTCTGCAGCAGTCATTACATCGCTATACTTAAAGTCTATTTCATGCTGTCCTGCAGCATTCTCATGATGTGAGGCTTCAATTTCAAAACCCATATCCTCGAGAACCATGCAAATCTCTCTCCTGCAGTTTTCACCCAGATCTGCCGGTGCCAGATCACAGTAACCTGCTTTATCATGGGTCTTGTTTGTAGGTCTGCCCTCTGCATCGGTATGGAACAGGAAAAACTCACATTCCGGGCCTATATTGAAAGTATAACCCAACTGCTTAGCCCTTGCTTCAGCCCTTTTTAAAATATACCTTGGATCTCCCAGGAATTGCGATCCGTCATAATTCTTGATATCACAAATAAATCTGGCCACCTTTCCGTGCTGTGGTCTCCACGGAATAAGCTGAAATGTATCCGGATCAGGGAATAGCAGCATATCAGACTGTTCAACCTCCGAAAAACCGGCAATTGCAGATGCATCAAACATAACACCTTCCTCAAGAGCCTTTTCCAGTTGCTGATCAGTAATGGCTATGTTCTTCATATTGCCAAAAATGTCGGTAAATTGAAGCCTTATAAACTTGACATCATTTTGCTCCACAAACTTTAACAGGTCATTTTTGGAAGCCATTTTCCCCACCTCTTTCCTATTTATTAATTTCCTAGTAATTTAGTATTTCCTTTAGTAAACAAAAATCTAATTATATAAAATTATAAAATATATAAATTAAATGAATAAATTTACTCAAATATTTTAATTTAAATACTAATTAAATTATCTATCAAAATTACTTAAAAAGTGTACTATTTAATTCCTTTTTAATATTACTTAATATTTTACACAAATATACCTTCATTGTATATATTAGTAAAATATTGCTAAACTATTAATTTAATTGCCAAATTATTATTTGTAGAAACAGCTTCACAATATATCTAAAATAATTAATGGTTAATATTTCATTTGTCGCTCATTTATTTGCCGTTGCATTTTTACTTCCTCTATATATGTTTATATATATAGTTATTTTTGAAAAATGTTATTTCTATCACGAGTATTTCTATCCCAGTTATATGTCCCATATGATAATATTTGTACATTAACTATATAACAAACTATGCCAAATGATTGTCCATATCCTGCAACGTTATAAAATAAAAACACATTAACAACAAAAGATAATAATTTTGTACCAATAAAAAGGCGCAACTCATAAACTCCCGAAGAAGTATGAGAAACGCCATTGTTTCCAGATATATGTAGCTTTTTATTCCAAGAATTATTTTACTAACATTTTTTGACTTAGTCAAGTACTTTTTGCAATTTTCAAAAGTTAATCCTGCAAAATTCTATTAAACTCTATATCAATCAAATAAGCAGCCCTAATTAGTAAGTTTTTGTGTATCTGCATATATCACTATTCTTAATGCCAACTGGACAAATTAATATATTTAAAAGTTCTTTCTAAAAAGTATTGATTTTTTGCAAGCTATATAGTATAATCATTGTAAATTAATATTTGTTACAGCAAAGGCGCTGTGTCAGTCAGGAAAATTTTCATGACTGGTACAGCTTTTTTTATTAGTTTTTATTTAAATTTTTAATTTGTTTGGTATAATACTAATATTGTACAATTTTTACAATATAAAACTTCATTTGAAATTTAATCTTACTACAATAACTATATTTGGAGGATTATATGGCTGCTACAAATGATTACATTAAATATATAGCCGGTTTAGCCAAACTCTCATTAGATGATGATGAGATGCAGTCATTGGCTGAGGATATGCAGGATATAATCGGCTTAATGGATACCATAAAGGATATCGACACTGAGAGTATCGACGCTACTGAACATATATCCAGAATTACAAATAATATGAGAGAAGATAATCCTGGAAATCCATTTGATACTGAAAAGATTCTTTCTAATTCCAGGTATGCTATGGAAAATTGCTTCGCCATACCAAAGATGATTGAATAGTACTTATTATGTTGCTGTTCTATACCAACATAAGGAATGGAGATTAAAATGGATATTAGCAGATTAACTATAAAAGAAGCTCGAAGACTTTTGGATTCAAAAAAGATAAGTGCAGTTGAACTTACTAATATATATCTGAAAAGAATACAGGAATTGGATCAAAAAATTGATTCATACTTGTCTGTTTGTAGCGAAAGTGCTTTACAGCAGGCTTCCGAGGCCCAGAAGATAATTGACAGTGGTAATAGCCAGCCTTTGTGCGGTATTCCTCTCAGCATTAAAGATAATATTTGTATTGAGGGTATAAAGACCACTTGTGCTTCAAAAATGCTTGAAGATTTTGTTCCTCCTTATACAGCTACAGCCGTTAGTAAACTTGAGTCACAAAATGCAGTTATATTGGGAAAAGTAAACCTTGACGAGTTTGCCATGGGTAGTACCACAGAAAACTCTGCTTTTAAGAAAACAAAAAACCCTTTTGATTTATCAAGGGTACCAGGTGGTTCCTCAGGTGGATCTGCCGCTTCGGTTTCAGCTTCACTGGCTTTGGGTTCCCTGGGCTCAGATACCGGAGGTTCTGTCCGTCAGCCGGCTGCCTTCTGTGGTGTTGTAGGTATGAAGCCAACATATGGTTTGGTTTCAAGGTATGGTCTGATAGCCTTTGCTTCTTCCCTTGACCAGATAGGACCTATAGGAAAAACCGTCGAGGATTGTGCAATTATATTAGATGCAATTTATGGTCAGGATCCCAAGGATGGAACTTCACTGAATTATAAGCCTGAAACCTCCTATGCTTCCTCTCTTTCCGGAGGAATTAAGGATTTCAGAATAGGACTGCCTAAAGAATATTTGACTGAAGGTCTGAACAGTGAAGTCCGGGATGCTCTTTATAAATCAATCAATACTCTGGAAAAGCTTGGTGCCAAAGTTGAAGAATTTTCCATGCCAAGTCTTAAATATGCAGTACCTGCTTATTACCTTATGTCTTCAGCCGAAGCAAGCTCCAACCTTTCCAGATATGATGGTGTCAAGTACGGCTATAGAGCGCAAAACTGCAAAACTTTCAACGAAATGATAGGAAGATCCAGAGCAGAAGGTTTTGGCCGTGAAGTTAAAAGAAGAATTCTTCTTGGCACCTATGCATTAGCATCGGGGTACTATGATGCTTACTATAAGAAAGCACTCAAACTTAGAACTATGATAAGTAAAGGCTTTGACCAAGCCTTCTCGAAATATGATGTAGTGATTCATCCCACTACTCCTGAAACAGCATTTAAATTCGGTCAAAGCACAGATGATCCCCTTAGCATGTATTTAGCTGATATTTATACTGTTTCGGCTAACATTGCAGGTCTTCCTTCCATATCGCTGCCATGCGGTTATGACTCAAAGGGACTTCCAATTGGCTTGTCCTTTACGGGTAGACCTCTTGGTGAGCGTGATATACTCAGAGCTGCTGCAACTTTTGAGGCTGATTTTGCCCCAGAGTTTAAAGTGCCTGAATTATAAGGAGGTGGATACGATGAAATATATTCCAACCATAGGACTGGAAATACATGCTGAATTATCTACAAAATCAAAAATATTCTGTGATTGTCCTGTAAGTTTTGGTGGAAAACCCAATACCAGATGCTGTCCGGTTTGCACCGGTATGCCAGGTACTTTACCGGTTCTTAACAGGCAAGCAGTTGAATATACAGTAAAAGCCGGTCTGGCGTTAAACTGTGAGATAAATGAATATTCAAAAATGGATAGAAAGAATTACTTTTATCCTGATTTACCAAAAGCTTATCAGATATCTCAGTTTGATTTACCCATATGCAAGAACGGCGGACTGACAATTAATACTCCTGAGGGAGAAAAATTCATAAGAATAGAAAGAATTCATCTTGAAGAAGATGCAGGAAAGCTGCTGCATGACAGCTATGATAAGTATAGTCTTGCTGACTACAACCGCTGCGGCGTTCCCCTTATTGAAATAGTGACCAAACCTGACCTGTCTTCTTCAGAGGAAGCCAAAGAATTTGTTGAAAAAGTACGTCTTATGCTGCTTTATTCTGGAGTATCTGACTGCCGAATGGAAGAAGGTTCTCTGAGAGCAGATGTTAACGTATCAATCAGGCCCTTTGGAACAGATAAGCTTGGAACAAGAACAGAAATGAAAAACATTAACTCCATAAGGGCAATAGTAAGAGCAATAGATGCAGAAATTCAAAGACAATCAGAGCTTCTTGATGAAGGAAAGGAAATTATTCAGGAAACCAGACGCTGGGATGATAACAAGGGTGAGAGCAAACCCATGAGAAGTAAGGAAGATGCTCATGATTACAGATACTTCCCGGAGCCTGATATAGTTCCCATAACCTTTACTAAGGAAGAAGTTGAAGCCATAAGAAATTCTTTGCCGGAACTTCCCGACAAGAGATTTGCCAAGTATACAGAAGTATATGGATTAAGTAAAGCTGATGCAAATCTGCTGCTGACCTCTGTAAGCCTTTCTGATTTCTTTGAAAGTACCGCCAAAGAATGCGGTAACCCAAAAGCAGCTTCAAACTTCATCATAGTTGAAGTTTTGAGGAGATTGAATGATTCAGGCCTTTCGGCTGAGGATATTCCTTTTGGCGGAAATGTTCTGGGTCGTCTGCTTAAAATGCTGGAAGCTGAGGAAATAACAGCTGCCAATGCAAAAAAAGTACTTGCAGAAATGTTTGAAAGCGGCAAGGAGCCCGAAGCTATAGTAGCTGAAAGAGGCTATAAGATTATAAATGATACCGGTGAAGTTGAAAATATCGTTAAAGATATTCTTGCAAAAAATGAAAAAGCTGTTGCTGAATATCTGGATGGTAAGGAAAAAACCTTTGGTTTCCTCATGGGGCAATGTTCAAGAGCTTTGGCAGGCAGAGGCAACCCCAAGGTTATTCAGGATATTCTTAGAAGTGAATTAAGCAAATTGAAAGGGGGAATGTAATCAATGAGGTCAATTTCACAATGCGACTCAATATTGTTTAGTCCAGAAAATGTACAAAGTAACTCTGAATTGACACTTAACGGATCTGTTTACAGAATTCGTAACATGGGTACATTCGCCTTTATAATTCTTCGTACCGGGAGACATTTGGTGCAATGCGTTTATGATCCTGATATTTGTAAATTCGATTTGAGCACTCTTCAGGAAAATGACAGCGTTGAGGTATCGGGAACTGTTAAATCCGATGAAAGAGCAGCTAATGGTTTTGAACTTTGCCTTAAGGAAATAACAGTACTTTCCTCCCCCTATGCTCCCATGCCTATCAGTATAAATAAAAAGGGGTTAAATATCTCTTTGGAGGTAAATCTTGAAAACCGGCCCATAACTTTGAGAAATCATAAGCAAAGGGCGGTATTTAAGCTTCAGGAGGGTATTATCTCCGGCTTTAGAAATTACATGCTTTCAAAGGGCTTTACTGAAATTCATTCTCCGAAGATTGTTAAAGCCGGTGCTGAAGGCGGAGCCAATATATTTAAACTGGATTATTTTGGAGAAAAGGCTTTTTTAAATCAGAGTCCCCAGTTTTATAAACAGACAATGGTGGGGGTTTTTGACAGAGTATTTGAAATAGCCCCCGTCTACAGAGCAGAAAAGCACAACACTTCAAGACATCTGAACGAATATATTGGTCTGGACTTTGAAATGGGCTATATTAAAGACATGTACGATGTAATGGCCATGGAGACAGGTATGCTGAAAGCCATTATGGAAGAGCTTAAAGCCAATTATGCACCCGAACTTGCTCTTCTGAATGTCTCAGTGCCTGAAATTGATACAATACCAGCCCTAACCTTTATTGAAGGTAAGGAAATTCTCAAAAACATGGGGCATAAAATTAAAAACTATTACGATTTTGAACCTGATGAAGAAGTCGCCATTTGCGAATACGTTAAAAAGGAATATAACAGTGAGTTTGTTTTCATAACCCACTTCCCTTCCTCGAAACGTCCATTCTATGCTATGGATGACAAGGAAAACCCTGATTATGCCTGCAGCTTTGACCTATTCTTCAGAGGTCTTGAGGTTACCACAGGCGGTCAGAGAATTCACGATTACCAACAGCAGGTTCAAAAAATGATAGATAGAGGTTTGAATCCAGATGACTTCAAATCATATCTTATGATTCACAAATATGGTATGCCTCCCCATGGAGGACTTGGAATAGGTCTTGAAAGACTGCTGATGATGCTGCTGAACCAGAAGAATGTGCGTGAAGCTTCATTATTTCCACGGGATATGTCAAGACTTGATCCATAAGCTGCTGAATATGTACTTTATTATGCTGCTCTATTTAAAACAATATAAAACTAGTTAATTTGTATAGTAATATTAAACTACAGACACTGATAAATTTATTTCAATCTTAAAATGAAATAATTTAATAAAATAAATTTAACTGTGAAACAAAGGCGTTTCACTCCTCTTTACATAAAGGGAGTGGGATGCCTTTTTAAATTTCATCAAAAAAAATTAAGATTATTTAGGAGGGTTAAAATTATGGAACGTGTAACTGAAATTTATGGAAGCAGTGTATTTAATGACGCAACTATGCGTGAACGTCTGCCAAAAGCCATTTATAAGTCTTTGAAAAAAACAATTGAATTGGGTCTGACACTTGATGAAAACGTGGCAGAAGTAGTTGCAAGTGTAATGAAGGATTGGGCAATTGAAAAGGGTGCTACCCACTTTACCCACTGGTTCCAGCCAATGACCGGTATCACTGCTGAAAAGCATGACTCCTTCATCAGTCCTACCTCTGAAGGAAAAGTAATTATGGAATTCTCCGGTAAGGAGCTTACCAAAGGTGAACCAGATGCCTCATCTTTCCCATCAGGAGGACTCAGAGCTACTTATGAAGCAAGAGGATATACTGCATGGGATTGTACTTCACCAGCTTTTGTAAAGGATGGCTCTCTCTATATTCCCACTGTATTCTGTTCATACACTGGGGAAGTTCTGGATAAGAAGACTCCTCTTCTCCGTTCAATGGAAGCTCTTAACAAGCAAGCTCTGAGAATACTTAGAATCCTGGGAAATACTAGTGCCACAAGAGTTACTACTACTGTTGGACCTGAACAGGAATATTTCCTTGTTGACAGTGAGCTGTACAAGAAGCGTAAAGATTTAATTTTCACCGGAAGAACTCTATTCGGCGTGAAGCCTCCAAAGGGTCAGGAGCTTGAGGACCATTACTTTGGCAGAATTAAGGAAAGAGTATCTGCTTATATGAAGGATCTTGATACTGAACTGTGGAAACTTGGTATCTCAGCTAAAACAAAGCATAACGAGGTTGCTCCGGCACAGCATGAATTGGCAACAATATTCAATACATCAAATGTTGCTACTGATCATAACCAGTTAGTTATGGAACTTATGCAGAAGATTGCTTTAAGGCATGGCCTTGTATGCCTGCTTCACGAAAAGCCTTTTGCAGGAGTTAACGGTTCTGGTAAGCACAATAACTGGTCTATGTCAACCAATGACGGACAGAACCTCCTTGATCCAGGTTCAACTCCACATGAGAATGTTCAGTTCCTTATATTCCTTGCTGCTGTTATCAAAGCAGTTGATGATTATCAGGATTTATTACGTCTGTCAGTTGCTTCTGCCGGAAATGATCACAGACTTGGCGCAAACGAAGCACCTCCAGCAATAGTATCAGTATTCCTTGGAGATCAGCTTACCGACATACTTATGCAGTTGGAAAACGGCAAGGCCAAGGGAAAAATTTACAATAATATTCTTGAAACAGGAGTTGCCACCCTGCCTAAGCTTCCGAAGGATTCAACAGACCGTAACAGAACATCACCTTTTGCATTTACCGGCAACAAGTTTGAGTTCAGAATGCTTGGTTCCTCAGCTTCAATAGCAGGTGCAAACTTTGTATTAAACACAATTGTTGCTGAAACCTTACAAAAGTTTGCTGACAAACTTGAAGCTGCAAGCGATTTAAACGCTGCTATAGCTACCCTGCTTTCCGAAACCATCAGAGATCACAAGCGAATTATATTCAATGGAAACAACTACTCAGAGGAATGGGTTGCTGAAGCTGAAAGCAGAGGATTGCTAAACCTTAAGTCAACTGTTGAATGTATTCCAACATTCATAAAGGATAAAAATGTAGCTGTTTTTGTTAAGCATGGCGTATTAAGCAAGTCGGAAATTGAATCAAGATATGAAATACTTCTTGAAAACTATATTAAGACAATTAACATTGAAGCATTAACCATGATTTCAATGGCAAAGACTGAAATACTGCCTGCTGCTTTCAAATTCAGCAAGGAGCTGTCAGACACCATCAATTCAGTTAAGGCAACTGGTATGTCAGTTGAGGTATCTGCTCAGTCATCAGTTCTTAAAGAGCTTTCACCTGTACTTAGTTCCTTTGCTTCTAATATCACTGCATTAAAGAAAGCAGTTGACAAAGCAAGCAGTGAAACCTCAAGTGCTTTAAAACAGGCTGAAGCCTACAGTAAGATAGTTATTCCTGCAATGGAAGCCGTAAGAGCAGATGCTGATAAGTTAGAATGCATCATTCCAAAGGAATTGTATCCATTCCCAACTTATGCTGACCTTCTTTTTAGCGTATAATAACTCGACTTAATATACGACTAACTATTAAATATTAACTAATATTAGTTGGGCAATGGTATAAAGGCATATCCACACTAAGGGTAATAACCTTTCCCGTACCATTGCCCTTCCCTATATGGGTAAGTATCTTTATTTGACCAATTATAAACCATATAAACCATGAAATTGGTGTAGAAAAATAAATCATAATGTGAGCATATTTTATTAGATTAACGCTCTGGATAATCTTATTAACTTATGCCGGAAATGGGGATAACATGAAAAGGAATTCTTACCTAATTGCTTCAGGTACACTTCTCACATGCTCTACTGTTCTTGTTGCAGTTTCAGGATGGAATCTCCCGATTTTGGCACTAAATATAATTCTACTTATGGGATATTTCATTTTTGTTTGGTCTATTATATCAAAAAGTTACAAGCAGCAGATTGAAAGAATAAAGAAATTAAAAAATGACTTAAGAAACTTCAACTTTGAGGTTCAGGTAACCTCAAGTCAGATTGCATCTGTTTCAGAAAGTATAGCAGTCACTATAGATGAGAATAATCAGTTTGCAAAATATGTATATGATAAAGTGCGTGAGATGGCTGCTAACAATGATCTGGTAAATTCCAGCATTTCAAATACCCTTTCAGAAGTCAGAAGTATTATGAACCTTCTTGATAATGCAGATGCTATAACTGTGGATATGCTTAAAAAGAGTACTATCTCAAAAGATACTGTTAAGCTTAGTATGGAAGAAATAATGCAGATAGTAAAAACAATTGACAGCATACACGATTCATCGGATAAAACCTTGTCCAATATGGAAAGGCTTCAGAAAACCTCCAGAGAAATTGTACGTATTCTGGAAACAGTAAGCAATATTTCGAAACAAACTCAGCTGCTTGCCTTGAATGCCACTATTGAATCTGCACGTGCCGGTGAGCATGGAAAAGGTTTTGCCGTAGTTGCATCAGAAATACATAAGCTGGCTGATGATACAAATAAATCTGTTGGTGATATCAATTCACTTATTCAAGCTATTCAAAATGAAATTGAGGGTGTTTATTCGGTTGTTAAAGAGAATGCCTCACGAGTTGACGAAGGAATTGCAGCAACTAAAAACATAGAAGCAAATCTTGAAAGAATTGATAGCTCCTTTAATGATGTTTTTGGTATGATGGATCAGATAAATGAGCTTTCAAAGAAAGAGGTAAAAATTGCTCAGAATGTGGGAGATCAGATTAAAGAAGTGGAGGAGGTCATTCTTCATACTTCTAAGTCTGTAGATGATGTATGTGCTGCTGTACATCAGCAGAAACACAATATGGAAGATATATCTTCACTGGGCAGCCGTTTAAATGATGCCTCTTCTAATCTTGTAAAACTTTTCTCAAATGAAGCTGAAGCTTTGGAATCCGTTAGTATTGAAGCTATGGACAAAGCAAAAAAAGCTCTGTCTTTCATTAAGGAAGAGCTTTCTAACAGAAATGAGTTAAGCATTTCAAAAGATCATGACATTCACAAGTCAATTTTGGCTAATTTTATGCAGAAATATAATTTTGTTGAGGCTGCCTGGACTAATGACAGAAAGGGTCGTTTTATCTGTTCCATACCAGAAGCTGGTATTGCCAATGCCAATGTAAGAGAATGGTTCAAGCGCAGTATAGAAGGGGAAGATTTTATATCAGCAATATATATTTCCGCAATCACAAGAAATCCATGTGTTACAGTATCATCACCTATAAAAAACGCCAGCGGCGAAATTGTCGGTGTTGTTGGAATTGATATTATAATTAAATAAATTGATACTATTATTAAGTAGATGTTATAGGATTCCATATTTTAATTTTTCTAATATTCCTCCAAAATAAATTATGTTATACATGCACTAAATTCAATCAAATTTCATATACTGAAGAAAGTCAGGAAGCAAAAGCTTAAAACATAAGCATTTGTTTGAAATTGACTTTGTAAAAAGTAACTTGCATTATTTGCTTTAGTTAAACTTTTTACTACTTGAAGGACAAAGACGTCTGGTCAATTATTAATTGACTTGAGTATGGGATTTGTCCTTTTTCTTTGAAAGAAATTTGTATTTGGCTTTGGAGGAATATTTATGTGCTCAATACTTGGAATTATTAATTTTAAAGATTCAACTACAGACATAACTCAGGCAATATTGAATGAAATGCGGAAAACAACGGCTCATAGAGGTCCTGACCAGAATGGGTATTATCGAAATGAATTTGTTTGTTTTGCTCATAATCGGTTGGCAGTAATAGATGTTGAAAATGGGCTGCAGCCCATGACGGTTAGTTTTGAGGGAAAAAGCTACACCATAGTCTATAACGGTGAGATTTATAATGCTAATGAACTGAGAACAGAACTTATTGCTGCGGGTGTAAGCTTTAGTACTTACTGCGATACGGAAGTAGTTTTGTATTCTTACATAGTATGGGGTCTTAAATGTTCCGAAAAGTTGAATGGAATTTATGCTTTCGCAATATATGATGACCACAGAAAGCAAATCTACCTGTCCAGAGACAGAATGGGCGTTAAGCCCTTCTTCTACACTCAACTGGGAAACACGTTAATCTTTTCTTCTGAAGTTAAAGCCATTCTCAGGCACCCACAGATAAGAGCCGAATTGGATAGTGAAGGTATATGGCAGCTTCTCTATCTCTCTCCAATGAGGCCATCAAATAACGGTATTTTCAAAAACATCTATGAAATATCTCCAGGATACCATGGAATCTTTGATATAAACGGGTTAAAACTGTTCAGGTACTGGGAATTAAAAGCTTATGAACTGGAGGATTCGGAGGACACAATAATTGAAAAAACCCGTTTTCTTTTGACCGATTCCATTCAGAGACAGCTGGTATCAGATGTTCCCCTTTGTACCTTTTTATCGGGAGGTCTTGATTCATCAATTGTCACATCGGTGGCAAAAAGGGATAAAAAAAACGGAGAACTGCTGTCAACTTATTCCTTTGAATATGAGGGAAATCAGCAGCATTTCACAGCTACCTCCTTTCAACCCGAAAGTGATGATGCTTATGCTGTCTGGCTTGCAAAATATTTAAAAACCGATCATACCGTTCTTACTGTCAGCCAGCAGAAAATTGCAGATTTACTTACCGATGCCGTTAAATACAGAGATTACCCCGGCATGGCTGATATTGACTCCTCTCTGCTCTATTACTGCAGCCAGGTTAAAAACAGACATACAGTCGCCCTAAGTGGTGAGTGTTCAGATGAAATTTTTGGAGGATATCCATGGTTTTACAAACCTGAAATGCTTAACCGGGATTTCTTCCCATGGATTCATGATCCCGAATCAAGGGTATATCTTTTTAACTCTGACTTTGCAAAACCTAAAGAAGGTTTCGAATTTGTAAAGCAAATGTATCTGGACAGTAAAAATGCATGCCCGCTGGCCGGCAACGAATCCGACGAAATGAAAACCAGCAGGATTGCAACCTGGCTGTCGGTCAACTGGTTTATGGTCAGCCTTCTGGAGCGAAAGGATCGTATGAGTATGGCCAGCGGGCTTGAGGTGAGGGTGCCTTTCTCTGACCACAGAATTCTGGAATACGTATATAATGTTCCATGGAGCATTAAATTTAAAAATAAGGTTGAAAAATCACTACTTAGAACTGCTATGGCCGAATATCTGCCAGATAAAATTTTATACAGAAAAAAGAGTCCATATCCAAAGACTCACAACCCGGAATATGAGAGAATTGTAACAGAAATGTTTGAAATTGCTATTACTGATACTAATTCTTTGCTAAAGGACATTTTACATCCTGACGCCCTTACCTTGCTTCGTTCGGGAAGTAATGTAACCTGGTTCGGACAGCTTATGGGCCGTCCCCAGTTAATAGCCTGGCTGCTTCAGCTGGATTACTGGTTCAGAGCGTATGATGTGAAGCTGGTTTAGTAATAACGAGATAAACAGCACCTTCAAGCCTGGTGCTGTTTTAATATGCCTCAAATTCACAGATACTCAGTCCATAATTAACAAGTAAGTTATTAAATTTCACCCGAAAGACCACACCCATGCCGGACGCACACAAAAATGGCTCCCTTCATGTCTGGGAGCCATTTTTGTTGGAGTGCTATTTGCAGGCAACTATGTAGTTGCGTAATACCACATATACACATCACAGTTACTTTCACATTTTAACTGTGTGGCTAATCAAGCTGTATAGTGAGGTGCAACTGTATAATTACATGTATAAATAATGTATAGTTACACGCTACTTAATGCCAGAACTGCAACAGCTGTAAAAGTCAATATTAAAATGTATAAAAAGGGCCTTTTGAAAATGTCGTTTTTGGGCACTAACTTTGTACGTTTTGTTTTGGATTAACTGTCAGCTTATCCTTGGTTCTGTATGACTTACCC
>Ga0134104_1000704_pt1 | contig 36108 bp, 29 predicted proteins | sample 15_3_2metaG_FD_94455 | JGI IMG/M metagenome (GOLD analysis project Ga0134104, IMG submission 94455) | Switchgrass degrading microbial communities from high solid loading bioreactors in New Hampshire, USA - 15_59_3.3_214_A2 metaG | ecosystem: Engineered > Bioreactor > Semi-continuous > Anaerobic...
TCCGTATTTGGAGTTTACACAAAATTCGGGATACTACCGATGATCTATGATGATCATCTGCCAACAATACATATGCTACTTCATTTTACTTGGTTCAACCCCAACATTTGACGTAGAGCCCTTCATTTTACTTGGTTCAACCCCAACATTTGACGTAGAGCCAGACTTTCGCGCCATGATTGCTCATGACCTGGCTTTTCCCTGCAGACCCTGTTACAATTCTTTCGCAGGCCCATGAAAATATGCATCCGGTTCACGGTTCTTTAATATGCCCTGCCCCAGATGACCATGTGTTTTGCTTCCTTTCCGCAGCAGAGGCATTTGTCGCCTATTTTTTCCTGCTCGAACGGGATGCACCTTGCGGTGGCGGCGGTCCTTTCCTTGACCGTATCCTCGCAGGCTTCGTCTCCGCACCACATGGCCTTGATGAATCCCTGCTTCTCGTTTATCTTCCGCTCAAATTCGTCAAGGTCCAGCGCCGTAAAGGTCCTCTCCTCCCTGTTTTTAAGCGCCTTGTTGTAAAGGGACTGCTGTATTTCGTCCAGGAGCTTCGGGATCACGGTTTCAAGTTCGTCCATGCCGACAAATGTCTTTTCCCTGTTCTCCCTCTTTACGAGGACAACCTGGTTCTTCTCGATATCCTTCGGACCGACCTCGAGCCTGAGCGGAACGCCGCGCATCTCGTGCTCGCTGAACTTCCATCCGGGCATCTTATCGGTGTCGTCCACCTTCACGCGGCAGACTTTGGCAAGCCTCTCCCTGAGCTCATACGCCTTGTCCAGCACACCCTCGACATGCTGCTGTACGGGAATGATGATGACCTGCACGGGAGCCACCCTGGGCGGGAGCACAAGGCCGGAATCATCGCCGTGGACCATTATCAGGGCCCCGATAAGGCGCGTGGTCATGCCCCAGGAGGTCTGGTGGGCGTACTTAAGCTGGTTGTCCCTGTCCAGGTACTGGATGCCGAAAGCCCGGGCGAAGCCGTCGCCGAAGTTGTGGGACGTTCCCGTCTGGAGCGCCTTTCCGTCGTGCATCAGGCTTTCTATGGTATAGGTGGCCTTCGCTCCGGCAAACTTCTCCTTCTCGGTCTTCCTGCCCTTGATTACCGGGATGGCCAGGAAATCCTCGCAGAAAGAGGCGTAGACGTTCAGCATGCGCAGGGTTTCCTCCTCGGCCTCCTCGGCGGTGGCATGCACGGTATGGCCCTCTTGCCACAGGAATTCAACCGTTCTGAGGAAAGGACGCGTGGTCTTCTCCCAGCGCACCACGGAGCACCACTGGTTATACAGCTTGGGAAGGTCCCTGTAGGATTGGATGATGTTCTTGTAGTGGTCGCAGAACAGGGTTTCCGAAGTGGGCCTCACGCAAAGCCTCTCGGTCAGCTGCTCGCTGCCTCCGTGGGTGACCCACGCGACCTCGGGTGCAAAGCCTTCCACGTGGTCCTTCTCCTTCTGGAGGAGGCTTTCGGGTATGAACATGGGCATGTACACATTCTCATGCCCGGTTTCCTTGAACCGCCTGTCCAGTTCGGCCTGGATGCGCTCCCAGATGGCATAGCCGTACGGGCGGATGATCATGCAGCCGCGCACGCTGGAATAGTCGGCCAGGTCCGCCTTCTTCACGATATCGGTATACCATTGGGCAAAGTCCTCGTCCATCGATGTGATGGCTTCAACAAATTTCTTTTCCTTTGACATGGCATTCTCCCTCTCAAATCTAATAATCTGTATTGGAACGCGGCATGCGCCGCAGGTATTTGTCATGCGTCAGGCAAGGGCTTCCTTTATCGCTTCCATGACGGCGTCCGCCGCCTTGTCCAGCGGAAGATCGCGGGCCTTTTCCTCGTGCCTCAGCCTGAATTCCACGAGCCCTTCCCCGATCTTCCTTCCCACGTTCACGCGGACGGGAATACCGATGAGATCGGCATCCTTGAACTTCACGCCCGCCCTCTCGTTGCGGTCGTCAAGGAGCACTTCCGCCCCGCGTTCCTTAAGTTCCCTGTAAAGGTTTTCCGCGATTTCGGCCTGCTTTTCATCCAGGACGTTCACGGGCACTATCACCGCCTGGTACGGCGCAGTGCCCATGGGCCAGATGATGCCGTTGTCATCGTGGTGCTGCTCGATGATGGCCGCCATTGCGCGATTCAGGAATATTTTGCAGCTTCCCATGGCCATGGGATGCCCGGTTCCGGTTTCGTCAAGGTAGATGCAGCCCGTCGGCCCGGAGATTTTCGAACCCAGCCTGCAAACATGCCCGACCATAAGGGCGCGCGCAAACTCGGGCTTCGCACCGCAGCGGGGACACGGGTCAGTTTCGGCAATCATCCTTATATCGGCGTATTCCGCCTTGAAATCACGGCCCGGCACAACGTGCCTCAAGTGGAACCCTGTCCTGTTGGCGCCCGTGATGAATCCTGAGCTCCCCGCGATCTCCAGGTCGGCGATTATCCTTACGGGAAGGCCTACAGGTCCCGCGAATCCCACTTCGGCGCCCGTGACAGTCCTGACGCTTTCCTCGTCGGCCATTTCCAGGCTATTGCATCCCAGGTACGACATGAGCTTCGCCTCGCTGATCCCGCGGTCGCCCCGTACCATGGCCGCGATCAGCCTCCCGTCGGCCTTGTAAAGGATCGTCTTGGCAAGGTCGGTCTCACTGCAGCCCAGGAACGCGGTAACTTCAGCGATGGTCCTCGCTTCCGGTGTGGCGACATATTCAGGCGGCAGGGGATCGGTTGCATCAATCCCGGGTCCGGCAGCGCATTGAGCCCTTTCCACGCTTGCGGCATACCCGCATCCTGGGCAATGGACGATCCCGGTTTCGCCGGCCTCGGATATGACCATGAATTCCCGGGCATTCGGATCTCCCATGGTTCCCGATCCGTCACCGAGGACGACGTATTCAAGGCCAATGCGGCCAAATATGCGTTTTAATGCATTGAACATGGCCTCGCACGACGCTTCAGGCCCGTTTTCGTCCCGGTCGAAGCTGCAGGCGTCCATCGTCATGAATTCCCGGCAGCGCATGATCCCGAACCGCGGTTTTGCCTCGTCGCTGTACCCGGCCCGGACCTGGTAGAGGACCAGGGGCAGGTCCCTGTAGGATCGGGCAAAGTCCCGGACTGTTTCGGCGAAGATTTCTTCATATCCGGAACCCAGGCAGAGATCCCTCTGGTACCTGTCCTTCAGCCTGAACACCTCTTCCCCGAAGCTGTCAATCTTGCCGGATTCGCTGAAACATTCAGCGGGAAGCAGCGAGGGGAAAAGCAGTTCCTGTGCGCCGATGGCATCCATCTCCTCGCGGATGACGCCCTCGATTTTCCTCAGCGCGCGGTAACCCAGGGGCATGAAGGAATAAACACCCGCAGCCTGTTTCCTGATAAGCCCTGCGCGCAGCATTAGCCGATGGCCGATCGTATCGGCCTCGGAAGGCGTCTCCCTCATTGTTTTTAAAAACAAATGCGTCATCCTCATGACAATCCTGCTCTCATATAAACCGGGCGGCTATGCCTGCCATACATCAAAAAATCCGCCCCGTTGACGGGACGGATGTATTTTCCGCGGTACCACCCTCATTGGCATGGAACTGGTCCATGCCCGGCTCGTCGAGTCTTTATCGGGACTCATGCGCAGGCCTCGTCGACCCGGATCTCGGGGTTGGGACGAAGCTTAGCTGTTCAGGAGCCTTTCACCGGCTGCGCTCCCTCGCTGTGAAAGCGTCGGCTTCTCATTCCCGTCATCGATCTTCATATTTATGCCTATTATATCCGCCGTCCAGGCGGGTGTCAATAACGGAGCGTCGGGCCGGCCGTACCGACAACGGGCCGGCGGCCTCAAAGGGCAAAAGAAGAACCGACGCGGCAATATAAAAGCAAGGGTTCAATAATAGTATGGCGGGCCGAAGAGGAAGTCATCCCTGTAGAAGACGCCTCTTATGAACTCCTGGTACCGGTCCCTCGCTTTCACGTAGGCCTCGTACTTCTGATCCACTTCCTTTTTCTCAGCCCTTCCGAGTTCATAAAGGGCGAGGACGCGCCTTAAATCCAGGGCTTTTATGATGTAGTTCTGTTCCATGAGCTGCCCCTTTACGCGCAAGGGCATGTTGTAGAATTCCGCAAACTGGATGGATTCACCGGTATTGCCGATGGCCCTGAGCTCCTCGTCGCCCAGGAGTTCCCGCTCCCTCACCAGGGAAGTCATGGCGGCAAAGCTGTCAAGGGCGGATTTTATCTTGTCCAGCGTCTCCAGTCCCCTGTCGATGGAATAGTTGCCGTTCAGGGGACCCTGCTGGGTATAGGCCTGCTGGCCGCCGTTGAATTCCAGGGCCTTCTCCAGTTCGCTGTAATAGCCTTCTACCGCCTGTTTCCTGGACTCCTGGTCCTTTACTATCTTCTCATCCTGGCTGAGTTCCTCTATCAGGCTGTCCTTTACTGCGATCTCCTCGTTAAGCTTAATTATTCTCTCTTCCAGTTCGGCAATCTGGGCCTTGTAGGATTCTATAACCCCTGCGGATATGCCGGTATCTTCCTCCGCGCCGCAAGAAACAAGAAGGAAGCATATCACGATTATTAGTGCGATTGCTGCTGTCTTCCTCATCGATGATACCTTCTTTGATCAAGTATACTTCCATTATTCATTATTGACTTTGCGGGAACAAAAGAGGTTCATTACATTGCCCAAAAATGTGTCACATATCCTCCAGTTCCTTGAGCCAAAGCCCGGGCGACGCGTCGCTCGGCATGCGCCAGTCGCCCCTCGGGGAAAGGCTTATGCTTCCCACCTTGGGCCCGTCGGGAAGACATGAGCGCTTGAACTGCTGGGAGAAGAATCTCCTGTAGAACACCTTGAGCCATGCCAGAAGCTGGTCTCTGGAATATGTCCCGCCGAAAGCGTGCTGGGCAAGCCAGAGCACTTTTTTAGGCGGCGAGCCCCACCTTACGACATGGTACAGGTAGAAATCATGGACCTCATACGGCCCCAGGACCTCCTCGGTCTTCTGCCCGATCTCTCCGTTCTCGGATGGCGGCAGAAGCTCGGGGCTTATGGGGGTGTCCAGTATATCATAAAGGATGCCCTTTATGGATTCATCAGCCTCGTAATCCGCGTACCAGCGCAAAAGGTGACGGATCAGGGTCTTGGGCACGCCCGCGTTGACCCCGTACATGGACATGTGGTCGCCGTTATAGGTACACCATCCAAGCGCGAGCTCGGACATGTCGCCGGTCCCGACAACCAGGCCGTTATGCTTGTTGGCAAGGTCCATGAGAATCTGCATGCGTTCCCTGGCCTGGGTGTTCTCATAGGTAGTATCCCGGTCCTCCGGGTCATGGCCGATATCCCTGAAATGCTGCAGGCAGGCGTCCTTTATGTCGATCTCCCAAAATTCGGCGCCAAGCCCTTTTATCAGCGCGACAGCGTTGTTGTAAGTCCTGTCGGTGGTTCCGAAGCCGGGCATGGTAACGGCCATGATGTTTCGGGCGGGAAGGCAGAGCTGCTTCATGGCCCGCACGGTCACGATCAGGGCAAGTGTGGAGTCCAGTCCCCCGGATATGCCGATAACCGGCCGCGTCGCGCCTATATGCCGCATCCTCGTAACCAGGCCGGAGGTCTGTATGGACAGGACCTCGTGGCAGCGCTCGTCCCTCTGCCCCTTGCTTTCGGGAACAAATGGCTGCCTTTCGATACGGCGCTGGAGGGTATCCCGTTTTGCGGGATATGCCTTAAAGGCAACCTTCCTGAAAGCACGGGCGCTGCGGCCTGCGTTGTAAGTGCCAAGGGCGGTCCGGTATGACATCAGCCCGGCTATGTCAATATCGTACGAAATCATGTCGCTGGCGTTCAAAAACCTTTCCGACTGGACCATGATCACGCCGTTTTCCGCGATGATGTTGTGCCCGCCGAAAACCAGGTCGGTGGAGGACTCCCCTATATTGCTGGAAGTGTATACATAACCCGCCACGCAGCGTCCCGATTGGATCTCTACGAGTCTTGCCCGGTACGCGGCCTTTCCCACGCGCTCGTTGCTTGCGGAAAGGTTGAAGAGAAGCACCGCTCCTGCCTGGGCCAAAAAGCCGCTCTGCGGGACGGGAACCCAGAGGTCCTCGCAGATCTCCACGCCGAAGCAGAAGTTGTCGTCTTCCTCGCAGGCGAATATAAGGTCGTTGCCCACGGGCACGGTTCTATCGCCGATCCGGATCTCCTGGATGCCGAGGAACTCGGCCCCCGAGAACCAGCGGTTCTCGTAGAACTCGTTGTAACCTGGGATATGGGTTTTCACGACAATGCCGAGCAGGCTCCCGTCCTGTACGGCCGCGGCGCAGTTGAACATCCTTCCCCTGATGTTCAGCGGGAGCCCGACGATAACCGTCATCAGGGAGCCGCGGGTGCTGTCCGCAATCTCCAGCAGGGCTTTTACGGCGCTATCCTGGAGGATTTCCTGCCTGAACAGGTCGGCGCACGTATAGCCCGTTATGCAAAGCTCGGGCAGGACCAGGAACTCGACCTGCTGCTGGTCAGCCCTCAGGATCATCTCGATGATCTTCCCTTTATTGAACTCAACATCCCCCACCCGCATCTCGGGCGAAGCGGCGGCAACCCTCGCAAAACCGTACTGATCCATAATCCACACCAGCCTTCTGGCATATATCTTTCGGGCGTATGTTTATGCCGGGCCCGGCAATACTATACGAAATGCCGCATATCCGCGGCTATACCCGCATCTTCGGGCCCCTGCGGTTTATCATAACCCAAAACCGACGAAAGCTATCCCTTGATTGAATCTTATCAGAATATCCAGAAAAAAGAAAGTGGGCCTGGCTGCGGCACAATAAGAACCGGGCATGAGCCCTGGAAATTGCCTGCGAAACATAAAGGGCTGACATCAATGATCATCATTGGTCAGCCCTTTATACAGTGGAGCGGGTGAAGGGAATCGAACCCTCGCGACCAGCTTGGAAGGCTGGGGTTCTACCACTGAACTACACCCGCAAGACTACAGATATCGTGATATTTTATAAACGACGCATTGTTAATTATACAGGCCCGTTTGCCGCTTGTCAAGTGAGTTTACGCTGCCGGAAGTATTATCACCCGGCAAGTCCGGCAATCTCCTTTAGCAGTGTGGGATCGGCGTTAAGTTCCCTGGCAAACTCCTGGCATGCCCTGTATTTTTCGCGGCTGAAGCCCGATACCCTGTTTGCCCTGATCAGGAGGTTCTTGGGCGTATCCAGCGGAGACACGTACTCCACGGCCGAAACCTTGTATCCAAAGGCCTCCAGCACCATGCACCTTATGCCGTCGGTGAGGACGTCGGCCATCCTGGCTTTCAGGACTCCATGCTTCAGTATCTCCCTGAATGGATCATACCGGTATTGGGCCAAGAGTTCGCTGTGGCAGCAAGGAACGGCCACGATCCCCCTTGCCCCGCTCCTTATGCCATAGGCCAGCGCATAGTCGGTGGCCGTATCGCAGGCATGGAGGCTTACCACCAGGTCGGGCTCGACGGGCTCCTCGCCATCCTCCTCGTAGATAAGCTTCCTGATATCACCCCTGATGAAGTTCATGTTCCGGTATCCCAGGCGCGCGGCGATGCCGCGGGAGGCCTCGATGACGTCCTCGGAGATGTCTATCCCGGTAAACCTGCAGTTAATCTTCAGTACGTCCTTTATATAGTAATTGAGGACAAAGGAGAGGTAGGATTTCCCGCAGGCGCAATCCACGATCCGAAGCTCGTTCCTGTCTGCCGCCAGCTCCCTTATCATGGGGTCCAGGAGCTCGACAAAGTGATCTATCTGGTTGTACTTCCTTATCATGTCGTTTTTTATCTTGCCGGTCGCGGCCATGATCCCGATCTCCTTGAGAAGGGGGTCGGCCTTCCCGGCCTTGATCAGGTACTCCCTGCCCGGGATCGTGCCGGTTTCGGCATGTCCCAGCAAAAGCTGCGCCCTGTCCTCCTCAAGCTGCCTGGTCTTCATGGTGACGTTGCCTGACCCGGCCTCGATCACCAGCGTCTCTCCGCGAAAGCTGCACTCCATGTAAATGGCTTCATATCTCTCCGCGTACCCGGCAAGCAGCCCGGGAAGATCCCGGGGGCTAACCAGGTCTTTTCGCCCCTCGAAACGCAGTTCGAGCATGTTGCCGGAAGGCTCGGCCGATAATGGAAAACGCTTTGCGCCCGACTTGAAATCGCCCTTAAGGGCTCTGAAATAGTCCATTTCCTCGGAAATCCTGCATGATAAGCCCTGCAGCATGAGTTCAAGCTTGCCTATGGTCTGTTTGTCCATGCGCACCATCTCCCGTCCGCTTATTCGGCCCCGATAAGAGCCTTTTCCTCTTCGGTCAGTTCCCTGTACTCGCCCGGCCTGAGATTTTCATCCAATTCAAGTTTACCCATTTTAAGCCGCTTAAGATAAGTCACTTCCGCCCCGACGGCCCTGAACATGCGCTTAACCTGGTGGAACTTGCCTTCGTATACCTCCACGTGCGCTATTACCGGATCCAGGCTTATAAATCGGAGCCCGGCCGGAAGGGCGGTGAATTCGTCGTTTATGACCACGCCTTTTCTGAAGGCCTCGATCGTCTCATCGCCGGGATAGCGGTCCAGGTGCGCCTCGTATAGCTTCGGCACTCGCTTTTTCGGTGACAGCAGCTCATGGGCCAGGCTGCCGTTGTTCGTGATGAGAAGCAATCCTTCCGTGTCCTTGTCCAGCCTTCCCACGGGAAAAACCTCCATCCGCCTATACTTTTCAGGCAGAAGGTCCAGGACCGTCCTGGCGGACATGTCGGTCGTCGCGGTAAGAACTCCCGCCGGCTTGTTCAGCATGAGGTATACATATCTCCTGTACTCTACCGGGGTATCGTCGAGGGTGACCCGGCTGGTTTCCGGATCCACGTGGAAGCCGGGGTCGGTGCAGACCCTGCCGTCCACCTTTACGCGGCCTTTTTTTATGATCTTCTTAAGCTCGCTTCTCGCGGCGATCCCCTGCTCTTTCAGGAACCTGTCCAGGCGCATGCTACCCATCACTGCATCCTCCAGCCCTTAGGGTAAAGATTCTTGAGCGAACTTCCCTCCTGCTTTGCCCATCCCAGCGGAAAGCCGTCCACGCAGACGGCCGTGTACCCCTTTTCGCCTTCATGGATAAGGGTTTCACCCTTAAGATACCGGATAACCCGGCCGTCATCGGAGTCCAGGTCCAGGATACGCTTAAAGTCGCCCTTTTTAAGCGCGATTGCCAGGGACGCCGAGGGCTCGAAGCGGCCCTTCGCATATTCGCCGAGGTACAGGCCGGCCTTCTCCCACTTCAGGTCCGGGACTTCGGGCAGGGCTGGAGGAAGCCTGAACAGGCTGCCTCCTTTCACATGGAACACGCCGTCAAGGAAAGTGTTAAGGTTTTCCCGCTCAAAGGCGCGGAAGGCTTCAAGGGCTTCCCTGGCATCGATGCTTGTCCATGAAGTTTCGCCAGAAGTATATCCTTCGTCGTCCCGGCCCGGTTCACGCGGCTTTCCTTCGGCGGTCTTTTCTCCGGGCTTTTTCAGGCAGAACACGAAATGGCCTTCGCCCCTGGCCTTGTGGGGCCAAAGCCTGATTCCGCGGCTGAAGGCCTCGATGTCATCCCCCGACCATTCGCCCCGGGACCGGTCCCAGCCCGGATAATCCCCGACCGGCAATGGCTCAAGGTTGTATTCTTTTGCGAAATACGCCATATTCCTCTCGTTCTCGTCGGGATTGAATGTGCAGGTGGAGTATACGATGATGCCGCCGGGCCTTAGCATCCCGTATGCCTTGTCGAAGATATCGCGCTGCATGGCAACACACTGTGAGCTTTTGTACCGCGAATAGCTCCTTACGGCCTCCCGGTCCTTCCTGAACATCCCCTCGCCCGAACAGGGTACATCCAGGAGTATCCTGTCAAAATACTCCTGGAAGATTCGGGCAAGCCTGTCGGGGGTCTCGTTAGCCACCAGCGCGTTGGTTATCCCCATGAGCTCAATGTTCTTGATCAGCGCCTTTATGCGTTTCGGGCTTATGTCGTTGGAAACTATGAGCCCTGAGTTCTTCATGAGGCATGCCAGGTGCGTCGTCTTCCCGCCGGGAGCCGCGCAGAGGTCCAGGACCCGTTCACCGGGCCCTGGCGACAACGCCTGGGCGGGCATCATGGCGCTCGGCTCCTGGATATAGTAAAGGCCGGCATGGTAATACGGGTGCTTGCCGGGTACGGAATCGTCGTAGTAATAGCCTTCGGCAATCCACGGGATGGGGACCAGGTTTTCACCGAAAAGCTTTACGAACGAAGCGGGATCAATCTTGAGCGTGTTTACGCGAAGGCCGCCTGCACGCTCGCCATCGAAGGATTTTATGAAGAGTTCATATTCGCCGGGATCCATAAGGTCCCTGAACGTTTTTTCAAAGTGTTCCGGAAGTTTCATCTGTCACGCTCAACCCCTGGAAACCCGAGGCGGTGCTGATACTTACCTCGCGTTCAGGTTGTACAGGTCATTTTCTGCCAGGAGCCTTGCCCGTTCGGCAGTTTTCCCGCCGCTTTTCAGGGCTTCTTCCAGGAACCCGGGATTCTCCAGCAGGAACCTCCTCATGGAGCCGTCCGGGTCTTCCATGTAATCCAGCACCATTTTAAGCTGCGCTTTGTCGATATACCGCCTCCTGAAGGCTTCCTCGAAAACGCCCCTGTCGATGCGGACCAGGGCGTGGGATTCCACGCCAAGCTCCCTTAAGGCCTCCTCTCCTCCCTGGAGCCGGTCCACGACTACCAGGCTGTGCTTCATCCTGGCTCCCAGCCCGCTGATAATGGGCACCCAGGCCCGCGTATAGCTGGAAGCCGTCGTGATGAGGTCTGCCACGTGAAGCACGGCTGAGCCGCAAAGATCACCCGGGTCACGTGATGACCCGTTCTCGTATATGACCGCGCTCATGTCCTTGAAAAGGGTTATATGAGGCTTTCCCAGTTTATCCGCGACCGGCAGGGAGAAGAACCAGTCCCGGCGCTCTCCCCCCGAGACATAATCGATGGCCGAAGGGTCCAGGCGCTCGCCGATATATGCCGCCAGCGCGTCTATGGTCCCCCGGAATATGGGGTTTTTCCGGTACCGGTCCATGACGGCTTCATGGATCTTCCCGCTGCATCCCGGCTTGTCGTCCTTCAGGCTGTCGATCAGTTCAAGGAGCCTGTTCGCCTCTTCCTCGCTCCCGAACAGGAAATGGGTGTTGATATAGTATGGGCCTATCTTGCCGGAAGTATACCAGAAAGGCTTGTCCTTGGGACAAACCCTTATCGCCCTTGTTTCGAAAAGATTGGATATGAGCTGGCTGTACACGTCTCTGATCCCCGCCTTATATCCGCAATTAACGGCGGATTTTCCCCCGTGCTACACGATCAATCCGCCGATTAGCTCCGAAACCGACCTGACGCCGTTTTCCAGCATATACGTTTCCAGCCCGTCAATGGCCTCCACCCAGGCATACGGGTTTACGAAACCCGCGGTGCCTATCATGACCGCCGACGCGCCGGCAAGCAGGAACTCAACCACGTCGGTGCCGGTTGTTATTCCGCCCATGCCTATCACGGGTATCTTTACCGCCCTGGATACCTCGTAGACCATCCTGAGGGCTATTGGCTTTACGGCCGGGCCTGAAAGCCCGCCCGTTATATTCCCCAGCACCGGGCGCCTCGTCCTGGCGTCTATGGCCATCCCCAGGAGGGTGTTTATAAGGGACACGGCGTCGGCGCCGGCCGCCTCGGCGGCGCGGGCCAGTTCGCAGATATCCGTCACGTTGGGCGTCAGCTTCACGATAAGGGGCTTCCTGCAGAGTTTCCTGGCCCTTGAGACCACCTGGGCTATGCCGGAAGCGCTGCTTCCGAACACCATGCAGCCTTCCTTCACGTTGGGGCAGGAAAGGTTGAGCTCTATGGCGTCCACGTCCGCATCGGACAGTATCCTTGCCATCTCTTCGTATTCTTCCACGGTGTTCCCGGAGGCATTGGCGATTATCGCGGTGTCATACCGGCGCAGGAACGGGATCTCGTCCCTTATGAACGCATGGACCCCGGGGTTCTGGAGGCCGACGCTGTTGAGGATTCCAGCCGGCGTTTCGGCGATCCTCGGCGGAGGGTTCCCCTTCCTCGGCCTGAGGGTCAGCCCCTTGACCGCAATGCCGCCGAGCCTTGACAGGTCGAAATAAGAGCTGTATTCACGGCCAAAGCCGAATGTGCCCGAAGCCGCTATAACCGGGTTTTTAAGGCTAATGCCGGCGATATTCACTGACAGGTCAACCTTTTTCTCCATATGGATCATGACTCCCCGAGGTAACAGGTTTTATACCGGTTTTTGCGCAAAAGGCCGGGCTTATTCGAATATGACCCTGTCCCCGCTGAACACCGGCCCATCCTTGCATACATGGGCATAATCCCAGTCGCCGTTCGTCCTTACCTTGCAGGCGCATACAAGGCATGCGCCCATCCCGCAGCCCATCCTCTCCTCCAGGGATACCTCGCATGGGATGTTTTTCCCCCTGCATATATCCACGGCGCGCTTCATCATCGGCACGGGGCCGCAGATAAACACGCGGTCGGGTCTTTCCTTTTCAAGCTCCATCTCCAGGAGGGATGTGACAAAGCCCCTAAAGCCGCAGGTTCCGTCATCTGTGGAGATGGAAAGCCGGCTGCACTGCGCCCGGAAGTCCTCTTCCATGATCACCTGGTCCCGGGTCCTGAATCCCAGGAGGACGGTCTTTTCGGAAGCCGGGTGCTCCATAAGAAGATGCAGCAGCGGGAATATGCCGATTCCGCCTCCAACGACGGCAATCCTGCGGTCATTGCCATCAAGGCTGAATCCCCTGCCCAGCGGGCCCATTATGTCAATAGGGTCTCCTTCGCCCATCAGGGACAACGCCCTGGTCCCCTTGCCCCTGACCTGGACGCCTATATCGAAGGCGCCCCGCTCCCGGTCAACCCTGCAGAGGCTGAAAGGCCGCCGAAGGTAAGCGTCGGGACCGCCGCACCTTATATGCACAAACTGCCCGGGTTTTCCCGCCGCGGCGATTTCGGGCGCTTCTATGGTCATGAGGAAAGTATCGCTGTTTAGCTGCCTTACCGATCCGACCCGATGGACCAGCTTCATCCTTGAACCTCCTGATTTTTCTTTTTGGCATTTTACCATAAACGGCGGCCCGTGACCATATACCGGCATAAAACCGGCCCGGACGGCTTATTCGGCCGCAAACGTGCCGTTTATCGTGTCCAGGAGGCACCTTACGCTTTTCTCCCCGAGCTCAAGCCAGCTTTCGCGTTCGAGGATATCCCCGAGGCGATGGGCGTCGGAACTTCGGACAAAGCCGTAGCGTTCAAGTTCCTTCCTTTCTTCGAGCAAGCTTTCCAGGCTGCAGTTCTTCGAGCATTCCAGGTATCTTAAACCGTATTCTTCGGGAATAAATCCAAAGGTATAGAGCATGCTGAAGGATTCCCTGTCCACGTGGGCGGGCAGCACGGCTCCTCCCATTCTCCTTGCCATCGAGATCGCGTCATGGGTTGAGATCATGCAGGCGCCGATAAGGAACCGGTCCTCGGTCCCTGTCTCCTCGTCCAGGCCGTTCATGTAGATTTGCCTTCCGAAAACATCCTCGCGGTTCTTCATGGGAAGGAGATTTTTGAAAACTTCGTCCTGGAAACCCAGGGCTGTATCCGTATCGGGAAAATAGCACAAGAGATGTATTTCTTCAGCGGTGCAAAGCTCCATCCCCGGGACGACCAGAAGTTCGCTTCCGGCGGCTGCTTCAATTGCGGCAGCGCAGTTCCCCGTGGCGTTATGGTCGGTTACGGCGATGATATCCAGCCCCTTGATCCTTGACATGTTGACGATGTTGTTGGGCGTCATGTCATCGTCCGCGCAGGGCGACAGGCATGTATGGATGTGGAGGTCTATCGCGCACTTCATCATCCGGCCTTTCGCAATAAGTTTATTATCTCGTACGAGAGTTCCGCCGCAGTTTTCGTTGATGTCAGCATCACTACCTGTTTTTCGCCGGCACGTTCAATTGACTGCTCCTCTATTGCAATACCCTCCGGCACAACCACGCAGGCGGCCTCGGTAAGGGACGCGACGGCGACCACGTTGAGGTTGGTATGAACCGTTATCCACACGTACCCGGGATCAAGCCTTGCCATGGCATGGCTTATAAGATCGCAGCAATAAACCCCCGTGATCACGCGGTCCAGCATCTCTTCGGTTCCGGCGGCAATACTGCAGCCCAGCTTGTCTATCAAGTCCCTGATGGTCATAGTTTCCTCGCAAGTCCTTATTCAGATTCCAGTTTCCCGACCTTCTCCCTGAGCTTCACTATGCAGTCGGTGAGCACGGCGTTGCCCATGACGATATCCTCGGCCAGGGCGCGGCAGCTCGGCGCGCCGCATGCGCCGCAGTCGAGGCTGGGCAGTTCCTCGGTAAGCTCGTCGATCTTCTGCATCTTCTCCAGGGCTCTCATCATATCGTCGTCCAGCTTGAGGATGGGACGGTACTCAACGGTGGACTCCCATATGTATTGCTTGTCGTCGCCAAGCGGCGCCTGCCTTATGCCCCTGGGAGCCCTTTCGGCCTCGTACCTTAGGTTGGCCTTCGCCACGAACGGGTTCTCCGCGACAAGCGGCCCGCCCAGGCATCCCTCGGGGCAGGCGAGGGCTTCTATGAAATCGATATCCTCGAGGCTTTCCTTTACGGTCTGCTCGAATATGGCGTTAACGTTCCTTATGCCGTGGACCGCGATGTACCTTCCCTCGGTAAGCGCGGAGCTCTCCCCACCGGACCCGGCCCACGCGACGCCGATCGAACCCGAGAGGTCAATCGGCAAATCACCGCCGGTTTTCTGCTTCTTCATCTTTTCCAGCAAGGGCACGTATATATCCTTGATGGCCAGGACGCCGTCCACCTCTGAGCGGCTGTTCTCGTAAGGGTTCTTTACGCTTGTCACCTTCGCGGCGCAGGGGGATATGAAGAAAGCGCCTATCTTGTCCGCAGGCACGCCCTTTTCGATGGCCTCGCTCTTTGCCAGTATCGCGGCCACCTCCATGGGCGACTTGATCTTTATAAGCCTGTCTATGAGGCTGGGGAAACGCACCTGGATAAGGCGCACCACCGCGGGGCACGCCGATGAGATGAGGGGTTTCTTTATGTCCGGGTTTTTAAGATACTTCTGGGTTGCCATCGTGACGATCTCGGCCGCGCGGGCAACCTCGAAAATATGGTCAAACCCCAGGGCGAGAAGGCCCTTCAGGATCCGCTCCCTCGGGTAGCCAGGCCCGAACTGCCCGTAAAGGGATGGCGCAGGCAGGGCTATCCTGTACTCGTAGTCCCATATGCAATCGAAAGCGTCGGTTACCGCTTTCTTGGCGTGGTACGGACAGATGCGGATGCATTCGCCGCAGTCTATGCACCGCTCGTTTATGATCACCGCCTTGCCGTTCCTGACCCTTATGGCCTCGGTGGGGCAATGCTTTATGCAGTTGGTGCATCCGCGGCATTTATCCCTGTCAAGAGTGACCGAATGAAAGTATGATTGCTCCATTTCAATATCAAACCTGCTTCCTTAGAAATACACCGTTATGGTGACTTCCGTTCCCTTGCCCTTCTCGGTGTTGATAACGAGCTCATCGGCATTCTTTTTCATGTTGGGCAGCCCCATTCCGGCCCCGAAACCCATCTCGCGGATACTGTCAGGCGCGGTGGAATAACCCTCCTGCATGGCCAGTTCCAGGTCTTCTATGCCCGGGCCCTCATCGGAAATGACTATGGTAATCTTGTCGCCGCTGATTTCCACGTGGGCTTTGCCGCCATGCCCGTGTATGACGGCGTTGATCTCGGCCTCGTACATGGCGATGGCCGTCCTCTTGATCCGGTCGGGCGCGACACCCAATTGTGAAAGGAGCTTCCTGACAGCGCTGGAAGCTTCTCCGGCCGCCAAAAAATCATCGCCGGGTATATCATAATCCCTTATGATTACCTGTCCCATTCCTAAAACCCATGCCCCCGGATACCGCGTTGATAAAGTCTTCCGCTTGCCTCGAAGAGCGGGTATTCGGTTGACATCAAGGCGATCCTCTTTTCCTCGGCCAGCTCGATCATGGCCTGCTGGGGCTTCTTCCCCCGCACGAAGACGATGGCTTTCATCTCCATCATCTCCGCCGTCCTGATGACCTGGGGATTGACAAGCCCGGTCAAAAGAAGGGCGTTTTCCTTCGAGAAGGCCATAACGTCGCTCATAAGATCCGCGCTGCACGCGGACCGGATATCTGTTTCATCGTCATGGTTTACCGTATACAGTTCCGCATTCAATACTGTGGCTATTTCCGAAATCTTCATACAACACCTCGAAACATGTTAACCAGTCTAAAATAGCTGTTTTTACGGTCGTTTTACAGCCGGTCCGGCATAGCCCGGCATTCGTTTTCCGGGCGCATGTTGGCCGACAGACTAAAAAACGCCCATAAACGGGACGGCATCACGACTCCTTGCCGGCAGATTCAAAATGCCTGTTCAGGGCCTCCACGAGCTTGTCGGCATCTATTCCATGCACGGCGCATGCGTCCTGGATGCTTTCCCCCGACGCCGAGGGACATCCGATACAGTGCATCCCGTGCTCGATAAAGATGCCCGCCGTTCTCCGGTCCATCATCAAAACGTCCATAATAATGGTGTCCTTGGTTATCCTAGACATCTCCGACCTCCTGTATGATGATCCAAAAGGTTCATCGAAATTTTATCTTTGTTTATATTATAACAAATAGGTCGTGATTCGCAAATAGATGGGAGATAATCGGCGGGATTGAATTCCCGCGGATAATGTGGTAAATTTATGGGCGTGGTATTATTACCAGGTCATAAGACTGTGTTTTTACATACACTCGATATCGAAGGGTTGATAAAAAGTTTACTGCCCGGGAGGAAACAAGGATGTCCTTTTTAAGCAGGCTGTTCGGATCAGGCAACGGGAACCCGGAAAACCAGGCGGATATATCGGGCAGCGAAAGCGCAGCCGCGATGTACGAGCCGGGGAATGAAATAAGCGAAGAATTGGCAGCGGCGATCACGGCCGTCATACTTTGCGCCATGGAACCCGGCGCGTCCAATGGCATAAGGATAAGGTCCATAAGGCGTGTGGGCGTAAATGCCCCCGTCTGGAACATTGCCGGCCGGCAGACCTATATCTCCTCCAAGTTGTAACGGCTTTTTTACAATTTTGTATGGAGATCCTAAGCAAAGCGCGCACAGGCGCTTTTCTTTGTTGCGGTTCTTATTCAACGGCAAAGTAAGCGGCAATGATCTCGTTGGGTACGCCGTTCTCACCCAGGGAGATCTTTTTTATTACCCTGTAGCGGCCATCAGTCAGCGGCCTGAAACCGTCCAGCGAGATTATGAGTTCCTTTTCACCGCCTGCCGGCACGGTACGGGCCACGGCGTTCCATGCCTTTTCATCGGCCCTGCGGCCGGTTTTGTCGTTTACCTCGAACCATTCCCCGTTCCTTTCCCTTTCAAGGTAAAACTCTTCGCCGAAGTTTATTTTTTTGCCGCTATCGTTCCTGATGACGCAGACAAGCCGCCGGCTGCCGTCGGATTGATCGAGCCGCGCGGAGAATTCGATTCCCGGCGCAGTATCTATCGTATTGCCGAAAACCGAGGGATAGATACGGTACCGGTTTGCCAGGAAAGCCGCAAGGATGATTGCAAGGATGCAACACATGAAGATGAAAACCGCGATCGTTTTTCTGCTCATGGGATTCACCTCTGGAATTCTTCCCGTTTGTTATATAAGACACCGCATGGCAGCAATTGGTTCAATGATTCCGAGATTCCTTCGTCGGCTTATCTTCCTCGCAATGACATACTGGCGGCGCCGTTCCTTTAAATGGCATAACTGCGCTTCCATTGCGAGGCGTCAGCGCGGCATTCTTCCAAAGTATTTGCCATGCAAATCCCGGTTCTGTTATAATCGACTGGTAGGCAAGGCTGCAGCCTTGGCACACAGAACAGGACAGGGTGATTTACCGTGAGATACATCGTACTTCTGGGCGACGGCATGGCAGACTGGCCACTGGAGGAACTGGGCGGCATGACGCCGCTGCAGGCGGCCAAAAAGCCCAATATGGACGCCCTGGCAAAGCGTTCGCTGATGGGCATGGTCAAGACCATCCCCGACGGGATGCCTGCCGGGAGCGACGTGGCAAACCTCTCGGTCTTCGGTTTCGACCCGGCGGAAGTTTATACCGGCCGGTCCCCGCTGGAAGCGATAAGCATGGGAATAAAGCTCTCGGAGAACGACATCGCTCTCCGCTGCAACCTGGTTACCCTGTCCGACACCGAGGAATACGCCGACGCGGTCATGCTGGACTACAGCTCGGGCGAGATAACCACCGAGGAATCATCCGAGCTTATAGGGGCCATCGCGAAGGCATTGAACAGCGAAGACATCACGTTTTACCCGGGCGTAAGCTACCGCCACTGCATGGTCTGGAAAAACGGTCCGCTGGACATGGATCTTACGCCTCCCCACGACATTTCCGGAAGGCCCGTTAGGTCATATCTTCCCAAGGGGCAGAAAAGCGAGTTCCTGCTGGATCTCATGGTAAAAAGCCGGGATATCCTGAAATCCCATCCCGTAAACAAAAGGCGCATCGAAAAAGGGCTCAACCCGGCCACCTCCATCTGGCTCTGGGGGCAGGGGAAGAAGCCTTCCATACCTCTGTTTGTCGAGAAATACGGCCTTTGCGGCTCGGTCATATCCGCCGTTGACCTGGTCCGCGGCATAGGCAAGGCGACCGGTATGAACTCGGTATTGGTTCCAGGCGCCACGGGGAATATCCATACAAACTTTAAGGGAAAGGCCCTCGCCGCCCTTGACGAACTCAAATCGGGCAGGGATTTTGTCTACATCCACGTGGAAGCACCCGACGAGTGCGGGCACCAGGGAAATATACGGGATAAGATCCGTTCCATCGAGCTCATAGACAGCGAGGTCCTGGGCACGCTTCTGGAAGGCCTTGAAGGAACGGAGGATTACAGCATCATGATCCTTCCCGACCATCCCACGCCGATCGCCATAAAGACCCACTGCTCCGACCCCGTCCCCTTCATGATCTACAGGAGCGGCAACGGGATATTGGATGAAAACGCAGTATATACCGAGGAATACGCGGCCGGAAGGAACCTCCTGGTCGAGAAGGGGCACACCCTGATGGACATGTTCCTGGGCTTCGGCCCGGCGGAATAAATAACACGGCATAGAATGCGGCACGGCAAAAAAACGGCATAATAATGAAGGCTGGCACTTTTTATGGCCAGCCTCTTTCATGCTCATGCCAAATGGCAGATCAGTTTTGGATCCCTTACCTCAGCATCTCCACAGGAGGTATCTTGATCTTCTGCCCTATGATGATCTTGTCGGGATCGGTAATCCCGTTATACTCGCAGAGCTTCATGGCGTAATCGCTGGATCCGTAATAGGTCCTGGCGATCTTGCTCATCGTGTCCCCCTGGACCACCGTATGGATCTTTATCTCGCCGCCTGAAGGTGTCGGTGTGGGTGTGGGCGTATCATCCACCAGCGGAGGCTCGTCTGTCGGCTCGGTTGTATCGGCAGGAGATGTGGGCGTCGATGTGGGCGTGGCGGTAGGAGTAGCTGTGACCGTGGGTATATCGCCTGTCTTTGCGGTCTCTTTCCCGGTATTTATCATGGAATTGATGATAAGATATATGATTGCGAAAAGGGCGATCGTTGTGGCCACTACCAGTACCGCGTACAGCGCACCCTGGTACCTGCCTCCCCTTCTCCTGCTGTACTTGTAGGTGATTGCAGGAGCCCGGCTGATCCGGTCAACTCCTCTTGTCACCTGCCTGGACCTCGCCTGGGACTTTTTTGCGGGAACACCGTCGTAGCGCCTCTCCACCTGGATGACCATGGCCGTAAGGTCGCCGAAAGCGGAGCGCTTCATGGCCTCGTCCACCAGCCTGTGGGCTATATAGGTGCTGTCGCTCCTGAGGGAAAGGATATCCTCGATCTTCTCTTCACCCAGGGCGCTCATGAGGCCGTCGCTGCACAACAGAAAGCTGTCGCCCTCCGCTATGTCGTAGATGTCCGACACGACAACGGGGCTGTCAGGATCCTCATCGGGCAGGATAACATCGGTATCCTCATCTTCGGTTTCTACCGAACGGGCCATGGCGTCGAGCATCCGCTTCGCCCTCGAGGTTTCGGCAGCCAGCGGCCTGAACATCCCGTCGCGCATCATGTAGATCCGGCAGTTGCCGGCGGTTGCCGCCACGAACTGACCGTCGGATATAAGAAGGCTGCCGAACCCGATACCCCACCTGGGGTCCTCGGCGGGCACCTTTTTCATTTCGAGGACCGAGGTTATAAGGCGGCTTATGTCTGATACCTTCGATTCAAGTTCCTTGATCTTGGACTTGATATCCCCGCCGCTTACCGTTATTTTTTCGTGGTACCTGCTGATTTCCTTGAGAATCGAGATATGAGTGTCTTTATCATCATCCGAACAGTCCATATTGTCTGCTACTGAAAAGAGGTATTCGGTTCCACGGTTCTCCATTGATGCCTGGACGTTATCGATGTGCTGCTCTGACATGAACTTGCCATTCATGTAGAATGAATTGGCGTTGATTTCTCTTTCGTAACCCTTGCGCGAATAGACACACGCATTTACTTTTATCACGCTACTCATTGGATTCTCCTCTTTTCGACATGATTATTCATATCCCAGCAACATCATATCATAGTAATAACAGCACTTTCAACAATTTAACAAAAATATCTTCCCCTGCCGACAAGGCTTGAGCCTTGATTTTCCAGGCACTCCGCCGGGACGGGCCGTCCTCCTTTCCCCGTATTTATTGTCAGCATTTTTGGTTTAAAGTATAATAGGATTGTTATTGGAAAAACCCGGCGCGGAAAGGCCTGGATAGAAAGGGTACGGGATGAAATGCGAAAGAAAGAGCAGAAACTGTATGAAGTCCGGCAAATCACCGACCTGAGAGATCTTGTCCGGCAGAGCGCTGAGATTTACGGCGACCTCGACGCTTTCCTCGTAAAGACCCCGTCCGGAAACCTTCGCAGCATATCCTTCAGGCAATTCAGGCAGGATATCAACTGCCTGGGCTCAGCTCTTTGCCGCATGGGGCTGAAGGGCGACAAGATTGCCATCATAGGCGAAAACCGGTATGAATGGTGCGTATCCTACCTTGCCGTGATAAACGGAACCGGCGTTGTAGTCCCCCTTGACAAGGACCTGCCCGAAAACGAGATCCATTCCCTGCTCGAGAGAAGCGAAGCGAGCACCGTCCTTTGTTCCGAGAACTATGTTTCAATACTCACAGCCAAGCAGAAACAGCTTAAAAAGCTGAAGAACATCATATGCTTCGATTACGTGGAGAACGTAAAGGGCGTCCTCTCTTATTCCAAGCTCCTGGAAAAGGGGAAGGCCCTGCTTGATAAAGGCTATACCGAATTTACAGAGGCAGTCATCGACCCCGACGTGATGAGTGCCCTTTTGTTTACATCGGGAACCACCGACACGTCGAAGGGAGTCATGCTCTCCCACCGCAATATCGCCAGCGACATCATGGGGGTTTCCCAGTTGCTGTATGCCGACAACAACGACTCAATCCTGTCCATACTGCCCCTCCACCATACCTACGAGTGCACGGCAGGGTTCCTGACCATGGTCTACCTGGGGGTCACCATCAGTTTCTGCGAAGGGCTGAGGCATATAACCAAGAACCTGCAGGAATACAAGCCGTCCATCATCATGAGCGTTCCGCTGATACTTGAGAACGTGTACAACAAGGTAGTCAAAAAGGCCCAGAAGGAGAAGCGCCTTATAGCCCTCAAGTTCGGGCTGTTCGTCTCCGGTTTCCTGTTCAAGCTGGGCATTGACGTCAGGAGGCAGCTTTTCAGGGAAGTCGTGGACAACCTTGGCGGGAACCTGAGGCTTATCATCTCGGGCGCTGCGAAGCTTAACCCGAAAGTCTCCAAGGCTCTTCGGGCCATGGGGCTCAACATCATGCAGGGCTACGGCCTTACCGAGTGTTCGCCCATAGTGTCGGTAAACCGGCTTGACTATTACAAGGACGAGTCGGCCGGGCTGCCGCTGCCGGGTATAGAGGTGGCTATCGACAAGCCCGGCCCCGACGGCGTCGGCGAAATCAAGGTCAGGGGACCCATCACGATGCTGGGCTATTACAAGAATCCCGAGGCAACCGCTGCCGTACTCAGGAACGGCTGGCTATATACCGGCGATAACGGATACATAGACAAGAATGGTTTCCTGTACATAGTCGGACGCAAGAAGAACGTCATCGTTACCAAGAACGGAAAGAATATATTCCCCGAGGACGTGGAACTATATCTCAACAAAAGCGAGTACATCAAGGAATCCCTCGTGTACGGCGTGGATGACGAAAACAGCGACGATACCATCGTTTGCGCGAAGATCGTTCCCAACATGGAGGTCATCGTCGAGAAGTTCGGAAAGGTGCCGGTCCGCGAGGAACTGTACAAGCTGATCAAGCAGGAGGTCGTAAAGGCCAACAAGAAGCTCTCGTCCTACAAGAAGATCCGGCACTTCGAGATCAGGGAAGGCGAATTCGAGAAGACCACCACCAAGAAGATCAAGCGCCACCTGGAGCTTGTGTCCCTGAAGTCCATCGGTGAGATGTTCGGGGTCCGCGGCAGGAACGGAAAGAAGGGGCAGGGGAAATAGCCGTCATGTTAAAAAGTTCATTCCATACCCATAGCCGTTTTGATGACGGGACATGCGAGCTCGAGGAATATGTCTTGTCCGCCCTGGAGAAAGGTTTTGGGGTTCTCGGGTTTTCGGGCCACGCGCCTGTTACGTTCAGCACCGACTGGCACATGAAACAGTCCGACCTGGATGAATACTTAAATACCGCGGAATCGCTCAAGGACAAGTACCGGGACAGGATCGAGATATACACTGGCCTGGAAGCCGACTATTACAAGGGATGCGCCGACTGGCGGAACAGGAAGGGGATCGATTACACCATAGGCGCCATACATTTCATACTGGATCCCCGTACGGGCAAGCAATACGCCTTCGACGGCACCCGCAGGGAATTCGACCGGAACCTCGAGGAGGTTTTCGGCGGGGATATAAAGCGCCTGGTCGCCGGCTACTACGGCCTGGTCAGGGAAATGCTCATGAAGATGACGCCGAACATCGTTGCCCACCTGGATGTCTTGAAGAAAAACAACAAGGGCGGGCGTTACTTTGATGAAACCGAGGACTGGTACCGCGAAGAGGTATTAAACACCCTTGAAGTGGTCTCCCTGTCGCAGGCCATCCTTGAGATCAATACCGGCGGCATCGCGAGGGGCTACACAACCGAACCCTATCCAAGCAGGTGGATACTCGAATACTGCCTGGACATGGACATCCCCGTGATGGTCAATTCCGATTCCCACCATCCCGACAGCATAGACTGCCGTTTTGACGAGGTCTACGAGATGCTGAAGGATATAGGTTACAAGTCCCAGCGCATCCTTTACCGCGGCGAGTGGAAGGATGTAGGATTGTGAGGTACTATCGATGAAGATAATACACCTGATCGGCGGGGGCGACGTGGGCGGCGCAAAGAGCCATGTACTCTCGCTGATAAAGGAGCTTGGAAAATATATTAAGGTCACCCTTATCTGTTACAGGAGCGGCCCTTTCCACGAAGACGCGCTTAACATGGGCATCGATTCCCGCGTCATACGCACGGGCAACATATTCGTCGATATAAAGAAGACCCTGGAACTGATCAGGGAAAACCAGTATGACGTGATCCATTCCCACGGCGCCAAGGCCAACATGATCGCGTCAATCATAAAGGCCATCACCGGGATCCCGGTAGTCACGACCATCCACAGTGACTATCGCCTGGATTACATGCACAACTTCTTGAAAAAGATAACAATCGGCGTCATCAACATGATAGCCATAAGGAAGATAGACTACCATATCGGCGTGTCCGACAGTTACCGGGACATGCTGATCTCCCGAAGGTTCAACCCGCAGAACGTCTTTACCGTGTACAACGGGATCCCGTTCGACGATTATATCCCTCCCTGCACCAGGCGCGAGCTTTTCGAGCGGTATAACATACCGTTCCCGGAGGATTCCATCCTGGTCGTGATCATGGCGAGGCTGGACCCGGTCAAGGACCACGAGACCTTCATAAAAGCTGCGGCCGAGGTTTCCGCGGTAAACCCGAAGGTGCGGTTCATCATTGCCGGACCTGGCGACGAACTGCGGCCGCGGCTCGAGCTGCTGGCTGAAAAGCTCGGGGTCCGGGACAGAATATTCTTCACCGGGATGGTCAACGAGCCCTACGACTTTTTCCAGGTCATCGATATCAATGTCCTGACTTCCATAAGCGAGAGCTTCCCGTATGCCATCCTGGAAGGCGCCCGCTGCTCCCGGGCGACGGTCAGCACACGGGTGGGAGGCCTTGCCGACCTCATCGAGTCGGGCGTAAACGGCTACCTTATTGAGCCCGGGGATTGGAAAGCGCTGGCCAGGCATATCCTGGAGCTTGCGGCCGATGAGGCAAAAAGGGCGGAAATGGGACGCCTCCTGAAGGAAAAGGCGGAAAGCCATTTTTCCCTCGAGCACATGTGCAGGACCCAGCTTGATATATACGAGCACATCCTTCGCCTTGAAAAGCGCAGGAAGAGCGACGGCAAGAAATACGATATCGCCGTTCTCGGCTATTACGGCTATAAAAACAGCGGCGACGAGGCCATCCTGAAATCCATCGTCCGGTCCCTCCGGGAGCGCAATCCCGAGCTGTCATTCGTGGTCCTCTCGAGGAGGCCCGGGGAGACGATGCGCAAAAACGAGGTCGACGCGGTCAACCGTTTCAGCCCGTATCACGTGATAAAGGCCATGAAGCGCGCCAGGCTGTTCATGGCGGGAGGAGGAAACCTTCTCCAGGACAACACCAGCACGCGTTCAATCATATACTATCTCTCCATGCTCCAGATGGCCAAGAGGTACAAGGCGAAAACAATGCTGTTCGCAAACGGCATAGGCCCCATAAACCGCAGGGTCAACCGGCGCAAGGCCGCAAAGGTGCTGAACCGGGTGGATGCCATAACCCTGCGCGAGCACCTGTCCCTGGACGAGCTCAGGAAGCTGGGTATAACCAACCCGGAAATCCATGTCACATCCGACCCGGCCATCCTGCTGGAACCGGTCCCGGACGAGAATGTGGACAGGATCATGGCGAAGGAAGGCATACCGTCGGACAAGCCCCTTATCGGTATCTCGGTGCGGAAATGGGCCGACATGTCCTACCTGGACGGGATAGCGGCCCTTGCGGATTACTGCGCGGACCGCTTCGGCGCCTGCCCCGTTTTCATTCCCATGCAGCATCCCTCGGATGTATATGTATGCGAGGCCATCGTCAGGAGGATGACGCGGAAAGCCCGGATCATAAGCGGCTATTACGAACCCGAGGAACTGCTCGGCTTTATACGCCGCCTGGAGATCATGATCGGCATGCGCCTCCATTCCCTCATATACGCGGCCAGCCAGATGGTCCCGGTGCTCGGACTGGTATATGAGCCCAAGGTTGAGGCATTCCTGAAAGAGGTGTCCCAGCCGTCCGCGGGAACCCCGCTGCACATGGACTGCCAGAAGGTGTACAGGCTCCTCGATGAGCTTTGGGAAAACCGGGACGCCATGCGCGAGAAGCTAAGGGAGGCAAAGGAGCGCCTGGCGGCACTGGCAAGAGAAAGCGTTGACGTGGCCCTGGGGCTGCTGGAATAAGCAGCCCGCAAAATCTCTCATACGACCCGCAGCTGGCTTTTTCCGTAGTTGTAGAACACGATTGCGGCCATCATCCAGAAGTATACGGCCATGTACGGGACCTCGAACACGTTTTCGACGAGGTTGTGGACCAGCACTCCCATCATGCCGGAAAACCCGCCGATGATGGAAAGCCTTATGTCGCGGTCCAATGTGGTCCTTATGGCACGCACCGACCAGGTGAAGAGGGCGCATATCACTATGAACCATGCCGCAAGGCCGAAAATCCCCATTTCCACCGCAGTCTTGAGCCAGTAGCTGTCCATGTAGAAGGTGTTCGGGAAGAGGTCCCTGTGATTCATCGCCACGGCTCCGCCGAAATGTCCCTGTCCCACTCCTGTCCAGAGGTTATTCATGAACATCTCCCAGCCGGTCCTGTACCTTAAGAGCCTGCCCCCGGTTAGCGAACTAGATATATACCGGGACGACAGCATATAGCTTATGCGCCTTTGCACCGGCGGGACAAGGAAAGCCATACCCCCGGCAAGGGCCATGCCGGCCATCCACCTGGGATTCCAGGCTATGCTGAAAATGATAAGCGCGACCGCCATGCCAAGCCAGGCGCCCCTTGACAGGGTGAGGACAAGGCAGATGGTCATACAGATAAGAAGGACATGGCTAAAAGCCCGGCTAACCCTCCCGGTCCTGCCCTGGAGCGCCCGGGCAAGGGCGAGAGGGATAACAAGGACCATGAGGCTTCCCAGTATGTTTGGACTTCCCACTACCGAGAAAACGCGCACGTAACGGACCCCTTCCGCGGCATCCGCCCAGCTGGCCGGCGTTTCTACCCCCGCGACGTACTGCATGATGCCGTGGATGCCCAGAATACCGCCCGTAAGGATGAGGCCGCCGGTCATCATCTCCGACTTCCTGTCCGAATCAAGGTACCGGCTGAAAACATAGTACCAGAGGACGAACTGTACTGCGGCGCGCATCCCTTCAAACCCTACATGGGGGTAGGGCGAGAAGTTCAGGAACAGGAAGAAGGAGACCGAGATCAGCAGGAATACGGGGATATCCAGCGGCGTGGCCGTCATGGGGGGCACAGCCTTCTCCATGATCCTGTCAAGCGCCAGGAAGATCACGCAGAGCCCAAGGTATGCCTCGTCCCAGATCCCGAAGGGACCCATAGCGCCGAAAACGCTCCTTCCCAGCTCGTCGATGAACACGAAGAACACAGCGGAAGGCACCAGGAAGCGGCGCAGCATCCTCATGAACCTTGATTCCCGGGCCATCCTCCACGTGAAGCTGGTCCCGATGATCCTGGAAACCCTGATTTTCAGGGGAACCAGCCTTTTTTGGAGCCTGCGCAGAACCTTGTACGCGAAGACCTGCCTGGGCCTGAACCTCCGGGAAAAATACGAAGACAGCCATCTCGAGATGTTGCTTGCGGAAATGATGGATCCTAATACCGCAAGTCCCCGGCAAAGAAGGCTATTTCGCCAGATCCTGCCGCAGGATGACGCAATACGGCAAACCAGGCTTTCCCTGAACCATTCCGCCGCTTGCTCCATTTCCGCTCCCCCTCCTACTTCTCCTTGAGGTCAAGGACCAGCCCGTTAGTGGAAAAGGCATACGGCGTTTTTATAGGGAAGCTTCCCCCAACGCAGACGGCATACCGGCTAACCTTCACGCCCGCGTCATTGGGATCGTCCTGGATCTCCAACTGGATGTACACGTCTTTCAGGTTAGGGTCATAGACAACGGACGTGCCGTCGGCGGGGATAACGCCCAGGAAATCAGCTTCTTCCTCGATGATCTCCACTACGGTGGCATTTACAAAGCCATCGGTTTCATAGTAGAGCCGGTTGTCCCTCATGACGCTTTCCGCAAAGCTGTCGGGCACGGACGGGCACTTGATCGTGGCGATCCAGGTTTTCGTCTGGGCTTTTGCCTGTTTCTCGCCGCTTTTTACCACGATCCTCATGCCGACGGCGGAAATGAGAACCGCCAGGGCGATAAGCGCCAGGAGGTCAAAAAGGTTGATAAGGCCAAGAAATCGTCCTCTCTCGTCTATCAGTTTCATCTGAACCTCCCGAAGAACCAGTTCTGTTGCGCGGTTTACGGGGGCATGCCTGCCGCGAGCTCGTCCAGGATCCCGGCAAGCTTTCCCGCAAGCGCTTTGCGTTCATACTTGCGGATTTCCCCGAGGTTTGGGTTAAGCGTCATGGATCCCCTCGTCCAGCGGTCGTAAAGCTCGGCTATGCCCCGCTCGACGGCGGCCGTGTCCGACCAGTCGCATATTATCCCTGTCCTGGTCCTTCGCACAAGGTCCGCCGCCGCTCCTTTTAATGGCACCAATGCCAGTATGGGGCGGTTTGCGCGGATGTATTCGAAAAGCTTCCCCGTATAGAAGCATTCCGACCCCCTGCCGCCCTCCAGGAGGAGCAGGACATGGGACTTCAGCATATGCTCTATGCAGTCCTTGTGGTTCATGTAGGGCAGGACCTCAACGATGCCCTCAAGGCCGCTTTGGCGCGCCACCCGCCTGACGGGCCCCTCTTTCATGCTGCCGATGAACCTTATGCGGAGTTTATCCGCCGGGATGATGCCGGACTCAACCAGGCGCCCCGCCGCCTCCAGGAAGACGTCGGGCGTCCTCCTCTGGTACAGGGAGCCGGTATAGGTGATCGTGAACCGGTATTCGCGGCCCTCGGGGTTTTCCTTCCTGTCCAGCCTGAAATCCTCGTCATCGTACCCGTTGGGTATGACGTGCATGCGCCTGTCCAGGTCCAGGTCCGGGTGCAAGGCCAGGAAGTTCCTTTTCATCACGGGCGTGTTGGCTATAAGCCTGTCGGCCTTTTCCAGCACCTGCCTTTCCATCCGGCGTTCCCGTCTTGCCCTCCACTCGGGGTGCGGCTTGTCCAACAAATAAGGGTTGTTCGTCCACTCATCCCTGAAATCCGCGACCCAGGGAATGCCGGGATAAGCCTTCCTGATCTCCAGCCCCATAAGGTGATCGGAATATGGATAGGATGTGGTGTAAAGGCATGAAATATCCCCTTTTCCCAGCCGCGCCAGCGCCTTTTCCAGGGCATGTTTCATCCACAGGACCTCGCCATCGGGAACAAGGATCTTCCACGCGATGAACTTGCCGGCCTTGGAAAGAACCCCGGGAAGCGCCGTGAGGTCCCTGGCGGGCGTCCTTATGATCTCCATGCCGGAAGGCAGGTCCTCGAGCAGGGTGTCGTCCCTAAGCACGAGACGGTTTGTCTCCCTCGTGAGGATAACGGGCTCCCAGCCATACGCAGGCAGGTATTTTGCGAACTTAGCGGTCCTCTGCACACCCGATCCCCCGGCCGGCGGGAACTGGTACGCCACCACCAGGACCTTCTTCATCGGTTTCTTTCCCCCATCCAAGCAGGTGATAGCTCAGGCCTGCGGCCTCCACTTCCTCGGCGCGCCAGAAATTCCTCGTGTCAAGCACGCAGGGATAAGCCATCCTCTCCCTGATTTTCCTGAAATCCACGCGCTCGAATTCCCTGTGGTTCACGGCAAGGAGAAGCAGATGGCACCCCCTTACGGCCTCGTACAAATCCCTGTCCCTTGAACCTTCATAGTCCGCATGCCTGTCTACTGCAATAACCGAATAGCCGCCCTCGGCCCGGAGCATGGATATGAGGCGGATTACCGGGCTTTCCCTGGTATCGCCCACGTCGGGTTTATAGGTAACCCCCAGTACGCAGATCCTCCTGGTGCCGTCTATGTCCTTAAGCAGACTCTTTATCCTCTCCAGGACGTAGCGAGGCATGGAATCGTTTATCCTGCGGGCCAGTTCGATCATCCTGGCGGTCTTGGGCTGCTTCTGGACTATGAACCATGGATCCACGGCGATACAGTGGCCGCCCACTCCCGGCCCCGGCTGGTGGATGTTTACCCGGGGATGCTTGTTGGCATACCGGATAACCTCCCACGCGTTTATGCCAAGCTTCTCGCAGATCATCGCAAGTTCCGCGGCAAGCGCGATATTTACGTCGCGGTAAGTGTTCTCCACAAGCTTGCACATTTCGGCCGTGACGGAATCGGTTATGTACATCTCCCCCCTGACAAAACAACTGTACAGTTCCAGGACCCTCAGGGCCGATTCGTTGTTTATGCCCCCTATCACCCGGCTGTTATGTACAAGTTCCGTAAGTATCCTGCCCGGGAGAACCCGCTCGGGGCAATAGGCAACGTACAGGTCTTTTCCCGGGATCAGCCCGGTTTCGCGAAGTATCCCGCAAACCAGGTCCCGGGTGGTTCCCGGCGGGGACGTGGATTCCAGGATGACCATGTTCCCCTTCCTTACGCACGGCAGGATGGAACGCACAGCCCGTTCTATGTAGTTAAGATCGGCCGAGTGGTCCGGTTTTACCGGCGTCGGCACGCATATTATGTAGGCGTCGGCAGGCTCGGGTTCTTTTTTCGCGATAAGCCTTCCTTCCGAAACGGCCCAGCGCACCGCCTCCCCAAGCCCCGGCTCGCTGATAGAGGTTTCGCCCCTTCCCAGGGCGTCAAGAATCCTGTCACATACATCAACCCCGACCACAAAATGGCCGTTTGCGGCAAACATGGCCGCGGTTGGAAGTCCTACATATCCAAGACCTATTACGCATATCCTCATGCCGACACCCTTCGGTCCGCCTGTCCAGGCTGAGATCCCCGGCGCCCAAACGCCTCCGGCGGCAAATGGGTCCTTGCGGCAGGCTCGTTTTTGGCTTACACTATAGTATGTTCAATGGTCCTGAACTTATGAGTTCAACGGCCTTGTACCAACAAGCGGTTTTCAAGGGTGGGAGCCCATGGAGAAAATAAGAATCCACGGTGTCATGATGGACAATGTCACCATGGACGAGGCTCTTGAATACGTAATGGGAAGGCTCGGCGGGTCCGGGACGGCGAAGGTATATACCCCGAACTCGGAGATCATGATGCAGGCCCAGCGGGACCCCGAGCTTAAGGAAATCCTCAACCGGGCGGACCTTCTCATAGCCGACGGTGCGGGAGTGGTCCTGGCATCAAGGATACTGGGAATACCCCTCAAGGAGAAGGTGTCCGGGATCGACCTGGTTAAAAGGATCCTGGAAAACGCGGCCAAAAGGCCTGTCAGCCTGTTCATACTCGGCGCAAAGCCCGGTGTTGCCGAAATGGCATCTCAAAACATCATGTCCGGGTACCCCGGCGCAGAGGTAAAGGGCGCCCACCACGGCTATTTCAGCGCCGAAGAAGAGGATTCGATCATCGAAAAGATCAATGGCAGCGGATCAGAGATCCTGCTGGTAGGGCTCGGCGCGCCCAAACAGGAAAAATGGATACACAGGAACGCTTCAAGGCTTAATTGCAAGGTTGCCATCGGGGTTGGCGGAAGCATTGACGTTCTTGCCGGAACCGCCGCGCTCGCGCCCGAGTTTATGAGAAAAGCCGGCCTGGAATGGCTTTTCAGGCTAATTAAAGAACCGCGGCGATTCAAACGGATGCTGGACCTTCCGCGGTTCATGCTGCTTTCGATAAAAAGACGCCTCTTTCCGGGGAAAGAGGCGTCCTGAAAAACTCCTCCTTGCAAGTCAGGCTATCTATCGCATGGCCAGCGCGGTTTCAACCGCAAGGCAGTAAACCGCGTCCATCGTGACGCCTCCGTTCCTGGTCAGCTTCCCTTCGGGAACCTTCCGGAAAATATCCAGGCCCGATGCGGTTTCAAAAGCCTCGCCGCGATTGTATGATATTCCGAGCACATCGAGGATCATCGCGGCCGCCTTTTCGCCGGTCAGCCTGTCGCTGGTTTCATAGGCCTCAAGCGTATTCCCGATCCTGAAGCTGTAGGCATTGGGCGACATCTTGGCTATGGCGTTTTTAAGAAGGATAGCCATCACATCGCAGCTGCTCTCGCTGTCCAGCCTGAAATCATTGCCGCTGCCCCCGGCGATCAGGCCGTATTCGGCAAGTTCCCGGATATACGGATAGGCCCAGGTATCTGTCAGAAGCTGTCCCGTGGAAGGGTCGGTAATGGTTTCTGAAATATCCCTGAGGTAAACGCCGCCTTTCTTAAGGTAATCCTCGTAGTTCTTCAATTCTTCCGGGGTCATTTCCAGGATATCGGCAGGGGTTTTCTGGCTGAAAAAGCTCCATGCCGCCGTAAGCCCCGACGCCTCTCCCATGGTTATCCTGGTCGGAATATAGCCGGCGCTGGTGGCCGCAAGGGACCTGAACGAGGCCTTCGCGCCCGGCATAAGTACATTGTCAAGGTTTACGGGAACAATGCAATCCAATGGGATGGCATAAACCTTGGGATCGGTTATTATGTAGCTCAGCCCGTTGCCCACGAACTTTCCGGCGTCAACGGGGGATGACGCGAGCGCGATCTTCCTCTCAAAATCCCTGTTCTCCAGTATATCCGAAACCGTCAGGATATAATGGCCTTCGTAATGCCTGTACTCGGGGATGAAAAGTTCATCCGGAACCTCTTCGATCCTGCACTCGCTGAAGGGCACCAGGGATGTTTTAAGATAAGCGGCTAGAAACGTCGCCTCGTCCAGGGCGTCTTCATAAGCCTGCTTAAGGTCTTCAGGGTCGTCCACGTTCACTCCCCATTGCTTGATTCCCCGGATGATCAGTTGGTCTTCGGACTGCTCGATGAAAGTCGGGGTTTCGATCTTGGTGCGCTTGTTGAAGGGCTGGTAACTCATCAGCACATCCCTGAACTCCTCCACGTAATCGGAGGTCTTCTGTATCTGTCTCATATCCTGCCACTTGACGCCCGAAACCTTGAAGTTGAACTCAACGGGCATATATGTATCGGGAAGGCCGATATCCCCTGAGCCCGTGGTAAACGGAACGCCGCAGAGCTCCAGCAGATCTCCACTTTGGGTGGCATCAATGAAGATGCCGGCCGACAGGGTTATTTCCTCCCCGCCGGACCTGACCTTTATGCTTTTAAGGATCCTGTCTTCCACAACTGCGTCCGTAAGCCTGCTGTTATACAGTACCTTCAGGCTCTTTTCCCTGCTTATGATCTTTTCAACCGACTTCACATAATCCTCGGCGGTAAAGCCAACCCTCAGGTTTCCGAAGAGTTCCCGGTAAAAGCCCCTGTTTAGGTTTTCCTTTTTGCCTTCTATAATGCCTTCGTCAGGTCTGACCTCCACTATCATGCTGCGCTTGATATAGCCGCCCAGGTCGGGGTCCTCCGTTACAAGGAGCGTCTTCAGGCTGGTCCTTGCGCTGGCCACGGCCGCCGCGATACCCTCGGGGTCAGAGCCCACGACAATTACGGCATACTCGTTTTCGGCAAAAGTGTACCTCTGCGCGGCAAGCTTGTCCAGGTAATCCCTGAGAGAGGTCCCCGTAAGCAAGGGTATAATGCCGAACCTTATAACCAGGAAGAATAAAACCGCCACCAATAGGACTTTTATCAGGCGATCTCGCTTCATTTGCAACACCCCGTCTTTTATCACGCAGGGCAAATATCAATGTATGCACCGCGACTCACCGGCTGTGCAAACAACCTCTATTCATAAAGAAAACACGTATTCCCTATAATCTATATATCGTCCGGATGGAGCTTTATCATTAAGAAGCAACCTTATGCAAGCCTTATGGCATTCCCATAAATGGGCCACTGTTATCTATGACCTGTTTTCTTTTCAAAGACCATAATAAATCTGATTATTAAATCGAATCAAACCGGCGAGGTACTTTCCTCGCTGTTTTTTCTGTTGTTCATTCCGCAATTGTCTGAAATGATGATCCAGTTGCAGTCTCCGCACATACGGGAGTTGTTACTTTGGACGTCGCCGATTTCATCCACCTGAACATTGTTGCAGTCTCCGCACATACGGGAGTTGTTACGCCTTCATCTGTGGTGATCGAATTTGAGGTCGAAAGTTGCAGTCTCCGCACATACGGGAGTTGTTACAGCATACATCTGAAACCCTCTTCTTGAAAGAGTTACAGGTCTTAAAAGTGCGAATCTCCTTAAAGCAGCCAAATCCAAGAACTTTTTTCCCCATAAAACCATGTAAATCATTTATTCATGCCAGGTGCGGATGGCATATCCCAAGGAGGTTGCTATTTTACTTCCTATGCCTTTTCCTGATATTTCATCAGCGCCAGCAAGCTGCCTATGAACCTTTCCCCGTGGCATGGAACCTTAATAATATCTTTGGGCTTGTATTGTTTTAAGTGTATAACATTATCAGATACTACATCCTCAATCTTTATCTTCCCGCCTTTCTCCACCGTGAATATAATTTTGGTTTTATGCTTCCCAAATATCTGTTGCATTGCCTTGGTAACAGCATTCATGCGCTTCTGGTCATAGGAAAGTAAAAACCGCAGTTTGTTTATATAGTCTTCAATGGCACTGCAACCCGTTTTTTCATCTCCATTCCATTCACTTTCCCTCAATAAGTGCAGATGCGCAATGAAGTTTCGTACCTGCAAAAATTCAAGTTTCTCCCCACTATTATTGCAATAAATACTTGCGAATGCATGCCAGTCTCCGTCTTTTAGTTTTTTGTTCAGTTTACATATAACTCTACCTTCATTAAAGACTTCCAGTACATCTGTTTCAGTTACATTGTGGAGTTTTCCCTGTTTTGCCCATGCCAGCAGAAGGAAATACATATCACGCTCCCAGTCCTGAACAAAACCCACCCAGCGCGAAAGCATATCCAAAAGAATTCTGCAGACTTCGTACAATGAGCCAAAGGATAGATTTTTCTTGGCCTGGTTATACTCATCAAGTTGCCTGATGGTTCTATCGTACAGTTTATAGTCCTCGTAAGAAAACTGGGAAGGGGATTCTGTGTATTTATTATGGAGTCGCTGTAAAAGGGCGTGTGCCTGTTCTGCAGATTTAATGGGATTTCCAGCCGGATCGTCAATATTCCAATGCTCACCGGAATATACTCCATAATCTTTTTTGGTAGCTTGCATATGGCTGAGGAGAACCTTCTTAAATACTCCCATAATACCGGAACGCAGCAACTCTTTCATGTTCCTTCGAGGCACCGGGGTTAAGGTGTCGCTCTGTAGATAAAATGCCCCGTATTCTGCCATTTTCCCCTCTACAAACTGCTCAAACACCTCAATAGCACGATTTTTCCACGATACTTCCGCACATTGGGATTCTGGTTCTGTCAGCTTAACCAGTTCTGCGAGCTCCTCGATTTTTTCGGCCATTGCAATGTCCTCGTTGAAATCTGTACTGCCTTGCCACCCTGATACTGAAGCACGGAAACGCAGCATCTGCTGCTGAAGTTCGCTTAGCTCCTTATCGTCAAGCAGGCGCATGAGAGGATATAAAACCAGGAGAAATTTTTCGATGTTATCCTTATCAAATGATGTTTTCAAAACCAATGGCTCGTCTTTTCTATTATCTTTATCTGCCTTTTCAGTAAATAATTCAGCCCATTTTTTTGCTTTCTCCTCGTCTTTTTTCGGATTCATGATTTCCTGGTATTCATCCTCATACCGGTCGTCCATGAAGTTAGAAAAAGCTTCGGCAAAGATATCAAGGATAAAACGCTGGGCATAATCTGTCTTTTCACGGGCTAGTTCCTGGTTTTCCTTTTCAGTCTCTGAAACCTTTCTTTGCAAGTCCTTTAATAGTTCCGAAAGAGAATCCTTTTTGCCCTTATTTTTCTTATACAACTCTTCTATTTCTTTATATCCATAGTCATAGGTCCTGTTTGATCTGTTTCTTATTTCAGACAGTTTCCTGTTCCTTTCCAATACCTTTGGGATTAAGTCGGTAACAATATTTTCATTCTTCTGTACTTCAGGAAGGAAGTGATACTTGTAAATAAGCTGCAACAGGTTACGCATTGCGCGCTGTGCATCGGTATTGGTTCCAGTTTCGGCTTCGATTCCTAAATCGGCAGATGTATCAGGATAATCGCCTATGTCCCCTTTCATTCCGGCATCGGTATCGACAATCCCTGCTTCAAGCTGACTGAACCATCTCAGCCAATTACCGTTTTGTAGGTCGTTGCCATCCTCATTGGCTATATTGGATCTCATGGACTCACGCTCGTACTCCAGGCGCAGATTCTTGCCGCGCTCGTATACCCGTTTAAACGACGGCGTCATTTGGTACTTGGCACTGTATAACGATAACTCCACACCTTGTTTTTTGAATATGCGCAACAAAAACTCTGTACTATAGTAAAGTGGAATGTTCATACTGCTGATCCGGCTGGCAAACGCATTATTCAGATTCTCACAGTCCTGCTTGTAAAGTCTCAGAA
>Ga0134104_1000706_pt1 | contig 36027 bp, 32 predicted proteins | sample 15_3_2metaG_FD_94455 | JGI IMG/M metagenome (GOLD analysis project Ga0134104, IMG submission 94455) | Switchgrass degrading microbial communities from high solid loading bioreactors in New Hampshire, USA - 15_59_3.3_214_A2 metaG | ecosystem: Engineered > Bioreactor > Semi-continuous > Anaerobic...
ACAGTATCACATTGAAACAAGGACGCTTTTTTCTTTCTATAGAATGTATATGGCCATTATATACCAGCAATATCTGGACAGGCAATTCCATCAGTTTTTGGACATTTTAACTCAGCGTAAACAGTTTGCCAGCCGGACCCCGGGCTTTGAGAACGGGTGCATGCTATTCGATCCCGAGACGCTGATGCCGCTTTATACCCTGAACATAGGCATTCCGGGCGAGAGCAACGCTTTCCTGATCTCCCTCAGGCTAGGCATGGACCCAGGGATCATTTCCCGGGCCCATGAGATCACCTATAAGGAGAAGAAGGTTTACCAGGTTCCCTCGATTGGGCCTGAAGAAGGCTTGGGCAGTGATACAGCCGGGAGGGCTCCTATCCCTGCCCTTGTGAATGGCGACATTATGGAATACGGCGAAAGAAGCACCCGGAAGGCAGAACAGCGCCGGAAAAGCCGTAAAAAAGTTGAAAGGCAAAGGACAGATTCCCCCTTCAAGGTTGGAGACTGTGTGTTCGTCAGCAGCATGAACCGGACGGGCATCGTATGCGAACCCGAGAACGCGCGGGGCGAGGTGGGCGTGCTGATCATGAAGAAAAGGTTTCTCATCAGCAGGAAAAGGCTGCGCCCCTTTATAGACGGAAAGGACCTGTACCCCGATGACTATGATATGTCCATAGTCCTGGACTCCAAGGAAAACCGCAAAAAGCGCAGGATCATGAGTAAAAGGCACGTGGATGGCCTGACAATCGAGATCTCCGAAGGTACTGCTCCGGGCGGGAGCCGTTGATAGGCCGGCCTTTGCTTTACATTTATCAATCAGGGCAGGAGGTGTATATGGCACAAGGGTTTGAGGCGCCATGGCAGCGCGAGCAGCTAGTTTAGGGGTGCTGTATTCTGGGGGAATGTCTTTCAAGAAGAGAATATGTTGCTATGTAACAGCGGGACGGTTCTTATTTGTAAAAACAAGGCAGGGTCTTGCCTTCCTCCTGGCAAGACTCTGCCCGATATAAACAGTATAAAGTGTCCCTATGTTAATGCACTCATCACAGTCCGAATTCCCTGGCCAGTTTCGTAAAGGCCGGCAGGCTTCTCCTGATCATATTAGTATCATAGCAGTAAGCTATGCGCACGTACCCGGGGCAGCCAAACCCGGACCCTGGAACGATGAGCAGGTTGTATTTCTGTGCCGCTTCGCAGAACGCCACGTCGTCCTCGATAGGCGATTTCATGAACAGGTAGAACGCTCCTGACGGCTTTACGCACTCAAAGCCTACCGAGGTGATATGGTTGTACAGGATATCCCTCTTCTCCTGGTAGAACGCAGTATCGACAGCCACGTCCAGGTTGTCTGCCACAACCCTCTGGAAAAGGGCGGGCGCGTTGACAAACCCCAGGGTCCTGTTGAGGGTTATCATGACGGCCATGAGGGTGTCCACGTCGTCAATGCGGCTGCTGACGGCCACGTAGCCTATCCTCTCGCCGGGAAGGGCATGGGATTTGCTGAAAGAATTTATGACTATGCAGTTTTTGAAGATTGAAAGCACATTGGGAAGCTCAATGCCGTCGTAAACAATGCTCACATAGGGTTCGTCCGAAAATATGAATATGCTTGTGCCGAATTCCTTCTCCTTTTCCTCTATGGCGTCCCTCAACCTTTCCAGGGACTCCCGGCTGTATACAACGCCCGTAGGATTGTTGGGAGAATTCAGGATAATGCCTTTCGTCCTGGGGGTGATGCTGCTTTTAACAGCCTCCACGTCTATCTGGAAGGTATCCTTTTCCGTCTTAACGATGACCGGTTTCCCGTCAGCGTTGTCGATGTAGGACAGGTATTCCACGAAGAACGGCGAAAGGACGATGACCTCCTCGCCCGGGTTCAGAAGGGCCTTGAGAGCGACATTCATGCCCGCGGCCGCTCCGCACACCATGAGGATATTGTCATGGGTAAGCGGCACCCCGCTCTTTTTTTGCAGGTATTCCGCAACCTTTGCCCTCACGTCCTGAAAACCGGCATTGTTCATATAATAGTGCAGCCCTGGGGTATTGCTGTTAACATATTTCTTTATGGATTCCTGCACTTGGACGGGAGGTTCTATTTCAGGGTTGCCAAGGCTGAAATCAAATACATTTTCCTCGCCGTACTGGGCCTTGAGCCTGGCGCCCGCTTCAAACATGGCCCGGATCATGGACGATTTACCCAAACTCGCAACTATCTTCTGGTTGAACATAGGGCATTGCTCCTTTATTGGATTATTCCTTTATTTATCCGATCTTCAGGGCCGTCAATGGAAAAAAGACCCTGCCGCATACGCTTATATTACACCATCCGGGCCGTTATTTGCAATAAAAGCAGGATCTCCGGCAAAATCTTTGCCATAAAAAAACAGGGGGAGCCGTGCCCCTGATCGAACCAGAGGAACCGTCCCCCTGGTTTGTCCCCCTGGTTTGTCAATCCAGGACGACGGCATAAACCGCCTCAATCAGGTTAACCGCGTCGGATCGCCTGACAAGCGATGCCGGTCTGCCGTCGATGACCGCAAGGCAATGCGTTCCATCATACCTGTACAAGCTGATCCTGATTTCCGGGTAGTTCTTGTTGTCCAGTCGGAACGTCAGCCCTATTTCTTCCTTCTTCGACGGCTTCTCATCGGTAAAGCTTTCCGCTTTCAGTTTTTCAAGGGCATCCCTGAAAGCGGCGATGTCCAGTTCCTCTTCCCTGTAATACCATGTGCGTTTATCGCCTTTTTTCTCCGAGGTAAAGGAATAACTTTCGCCGTCGAGCGAGATATCGATCCGGTTTACATCGTCAAATGGCGCCGGGAGCACTTCCAGGTGCCTGAATGAATCATAGTTCGCTGCCGTAAGGATCTTGTAGGAGTTGGAAGAAATCTGGTAGACGATCTGTGACTCGCCGACCCTCGCGTATGCCGTAATCTCCTCCTCGGCCGAACTTTCGCTTTCTTTCTTATCGTCGGTTTCATCCCTGGCAGCCTTTTCGGCTTTCTTCTTTTCCTCGGGATCACGGCTTACATGCAGCACAAAGGCGCCCGAAACCTCTTTATCTTTCTCGTCCTTCGAAGTATAGTCCACCGTGACTGTAAATTCGGGGTTATCCAAACCGTATTTCCCGAGTTCCTCGCCGGTAGCTCTATATGTAACATAATTGGAGAGATCCAGGTTGCTGATGCTGTTTAAGTAGCTTTTAACCCTGTTTGCGTCAACCGGAAGGCTGTATCCGCCTTTCTGCGCGTAGTAAACATCATCCTCGCGATAAGCGAAGGGGTTGCCTTCCTGGTATACAATGGTGCATTTTTCATCTCCGTCCAGTTGGATCCTGACGGCTTTATCAAACTTCGGAGGTTCATCATTATCGATCATGTCTTTCAGGACCGCGCCATAATGCTCCATCGGGTCATTCCTTACCAGGTAGACGTTGCCGTCCCCGACGGAGACATAGCGCTGCTGGTCCATTATGCTGAAGTCGCCCACCAGGATTTCATAGGACTTTTCCGCGGTGGACAGGTTGATTGTGCAGGTCGGGTTATTCAGGCCATACTGGCCGAAGTCCTCCACCTCCTCAATGATGAAGGCTGCGCCGAACTTCTCGAAGACGCCCAAAAGCTTGCGGATCTTCTCCTGATCTACGGGGAACGCCTCGTCCTTGTCATATACCCATTTGTCTCCTTCCTTATGAAACGCCAGGGTTTCCGACTTGTTCTTCCACGACAGGGAATTCACCGAATCCACGGGTATTTCCAGCACGATCTTATCGGTGTTTTTTATCTTTTCTTTATGCTCCTCGTGTTTTAGAACAGCAAACGTGGCTATGCAGAAAACGACCAGGACACCCAGCAATATGAACAGCTTATTGGATCGCTTCATACTGCGCCCTCCTTCTTAACCAGACTACACATATGCCGGCGCCAAGGTACAGGAGAGGAAACACACCGATCATCAGGACTTTAAGCAGTGAGGATGTGGAATCGCTGATCGTCAGGTAATTAAAATCCAGCGATTTGCTGCGGATGGCCAGTGCCTCCCTCTCGCCTATGAGCGCGGACAGCGCGTTCATCCCCATATCCACGTTGGCGCCGGACGAAAACCCATTATACAGGTCCTCCAGGAAGTACGAGGATGCAAACCAGACAATCCTGCCGCCCTTGCCGGTGTCTATCGAAACCGCGAGCGTGAACGGACCGTCTATATCACCTTCTTCCTTCTCATAGGTGGATATATCGTACCCGGCGGTCTTGCTGAAAGCGGAGTCGGATGTCTTGAGAAGTTCCTTTACCGTTCCCTTGGCATACGCGTTTTCGATGGTCAGGCCCAGGGAAGCAGGCATGATGGGGTAATAACTCTCTTCAATGAGGGGATCCGTGATTTCATGGCTTAACATATCGGGCAGCAGCAATAACGGAGACTGGAAGGCATAGTGTTCCCTGTCGGCTTCCACGACGATGCCCTCATTGGCTTTCACCCCATAGTCCGATAACAGGCCGTAGAGGTTTTCAAGGACCCCGTCCTCGGTTGGACCCGCCACAACCATAAGCTTTCCGCCATCTTCCACGTAGTCGGCCAGCATATTCTTCTCCTGTTCGGAAATATCGCTGGCAGGCGCATAGATCATGATGGCGTCCGCCTCTTCCGGAACGGCATCGACTTTAAGCAGGGAGAGTTTTTGGACTTCAATATTCTCTTTCTCGATCTGCTTGCTGAAGACGGCGGGAAGTTCGGATTCGCCATGGCCCTCCAGGACATAGAGCTGCGGAAGTTCCTCGCTGACAACATAATCTATGGCCGAGGTGATGGCGCCTTCCCCGTCAAAGTACCTGTTGTTTTTATATGAATACAGGTTTGCTTCCTCGACATAGATATCATCATAACTTATATACCGGAACCGTTCCCCGCTTTCCACGACCAGGCTGTTGTTCTTTACGGTCTCGTCGGTATATTTCTGCGCGAATGTAGGGTATATGTCAGGGTTCTTTTTGACAACATGAATGTGTTCCGAGAGACTGTCGTATTTATCAAGCAGGTTGCCGATGACGGCGTCCTCCTTGTCGGACTGCACGATCCAGTAGATGGTCACATCCTGTTCCAGGTTATTGACCACCGCCTTGGTATTGCTTGTAATCGAATAAAGCTTTGCAGCGCTGATGTCATACTTGGTAAGCGTGGCCGGCAGAGCGGAGGCAAAAACATTGGCCAGCACCAGGATAGCCAGCACGATTGCCGTCATGACCAGGGAAAAGGAGCCGCCGCGCATGGCGATGCGGTTTTTTCTGTCCCCGGGCCGCGATGATTTAAGGAGTCCTGATATTTTCATCAGTTATACCTCCTTTTCTCAAGCGACTGGACGGTCAGAAACAGGAAGAACACGATAACCGTCAGAAAATACACAATGGCCGTCATGTCAAAAACGCCGTTGACAAAAGCATAAAACCGTTCGAACAGGGACAATGCCTTCATGATCCTGGGCAGCAGCCCTTCAAATTTATTCATGTCTATGTAGCATAAAGCCGTCACTGCCAAAATCAGCACAATGCAAAAACCGTAAGCCAGATTTGAGTTTTTGGTCAAATAGCGTATCACGGCTCCCAGGGCAAGGATGAGGACGCATATCGCCATGACCGATCCGATGGCCGTTGAGGATACATATTCCGACAGGCGGACGCTATAGTAATTCAGCAATATGACAGCGACGCCAATCCCTGCGGCAAGTCCCTGGTTTTCGGTAAGCGAGGAAATGAACACGCCGATGGCGATCAGGGCGGCGCCCAAAATAAAAAACGCGATAATTGAACCATAGGCCGTGAGCAGATACACATTACCGAACCTTGAAAAGATCAACGGGTAGACGCAGATTATGCAAAGCGGGATCAAATAAACAGTAAGTAGCGCCAGGTATTTGCCGAGAACCACCTGGGCGGTGGAGACAGGAAGGGAGTACAGCAAAACATCAGTCTTCTGCTTCCTCTCTTCGGCGATGACACGCATTGTCAGGATCGGCACGATGACGACGAAGATAAGGCATCCGAAGCTAAGGACAAATTCAAAATTGCTGACGGCCGCCTGCAGGTTATACAGCATGGAGCCGATCCCCACAAAGGCCAGCAGAAACGCGCCGAAAACATAAGCCGTCAATGAGTGGAAAAAATTCCTCATCTCGTGTTTATAAACCGCCGTCATTTTTCAACCACCTCGCTTTTCTCAGGTTCAGCATCGCTGACGCTTTTTTCGGTAAGTTCAACAAAGACTTCCTCCAGGTTTGCCCTTTTCAGGGTCATTTCCAGCAGCGTCTCTCCCTTTTCGGCGAAGGCTTTGAAAACGGCCCGCGAAATCTCATAAATGTTTTCATGGTCCGTTCTTACATGGGCTGTTATATATCCCGTTCCTTTTTCTTCAAAATCGATGCAGGTAATATGGCTTATGTCGCCCAGGACCTCCCTGATCCTCTCGGCGGGCGCGTCGCTGGTTATAACAATCTCGTTGGATCCCAGCAGCATCTTCTCCAGGTTATCCCGGTCATCGAAGGCAATCAGCTTTCCTTTCGCGATAATCATTATCCGGTCGCAAATGGCCTGTACCTCGGAAAGGATATGGGAACTGAAAATAACCGTGTGGGTCCTGCCCAGTTCCTTGATAAGATCCCGTATTTCAATGATCTGGATGGGATCAAGGCCGACGGTCGGTTCATCAAGAATGATTACCTTCGGATTTCCGAGGAGTGCCTGGGCAATCCCGACTCTCTGCCTGTAACCTTTTGAGAGTTCCGAAATTCGCTTGTTTTTCACATCCGTGATCTTGGTCCGCTGCATCACCTCGTCTATCTGCCGCTTGAGTTCCTCCCCGCGAAGCCCCTTAGCTTCTCCGACGAACCTGAGGTACTCCAGCGGCGTTTCGTTAAGGTACAACGGCGGGTGTTCAGGAAGGTAGCCGATGAGCTTTTTTGCTTTGTAAGGCTCTTCAAAAATATCGTAGCCGTAGATCTTTACATTTCCTTCGGTAGCGGAAAGACAGCCTGTCATGATGTTCATGGTGGTGGTTTTGCCTGCACCGTTTGGCCCCAAAAAGCCGTAGACATGGCCTTCTTCAATCTCGAATGAGAGGTCGTCGACAGCAACAAAATCACCATAACACTTGGTCAGGTGTTCTACCGATATCATGGCGCACCTCCTGTTTATCCGTTTCTTTCCCTGGTGATCACTATGATTTTAGAATCGAAGGCTGAAATGAAGCTGAAAACATTTGTAAACAATATTTGAACAGATCACGTATATTTTATGAACAGCGAAGTTCCACGCAAAAACTGTTGACTCCGCCGCAGCTTTCCGCCCATATTCTCCCGCGATGGCGAGCCGTTATGCTCTCGGCGATGGACAAACCCAGGCCGAAGCTGCCGTCCCTGCTGCGGGCCTTGTCAACTCGATAAAACCGTTTGAAAATATTCCCGATTTCTTCAGGCGGGATGCATTCACCCTCATTCGCCACTGTCAATAAGCAATGGCGTTTTCTGTGCTTTTTCAGCGACACCCATGTGATACCGGCCTCTTTGGAGTATTTATGCGCATTATCCAGCAACACGTGCAGCAGTTGACGCAGTTGAGCCTCATCGCCCCTGACCTTAATGTTCGGGTCAACCTGGACGGTAAGGGTCAATCCTTTCTCGAAGAAGACCGGCTCAAACGGGAGTATCTCATCCGATATGAGCCTGCTGAAATCCACTAAGCCAAAATTCTCTTTCGAATCCGAGTTGTCCGCCCTTGCCAGTTGCAGCATTTTCTCCGTCAGGTCGCGCATTTGCCGGGACATGGTCAATATGCCGCTTATAAAACCACGCCTGTTTTCTTCATCAAATTCCGGGCTCAGCGCAAGCTCTGCGTTCGTCATGATAACTGTAAGCGGGGTTTTCAGTTCGTGGGACGCATCCGCAACGAACTGGCGCTGTTGCTTCCATGCGACTTCCACAGGTTTTACCGCCCACCTGGACAGCAAAACGCTTATCCCGAGAAAAACGAAGAAGCTTATTCCGCCAATTGTAAAGCAGGATTTCCTCATATTGTCCAGCGTCGCGCGCTCGCTGGAAATATCCGAAAATACCAGAAGATGGTCCATCGGCGTATCCAGGCGATAATACCTCAGGTTATACTCTTCTATTACGGCAAATACCCTCGGGGACGAAAAGGTGATGCTGATAAGGTTATTCAGGAATTCATCGTCGGAGAGATCATAATACCCGCCGCTCTTGGCCAGCAGCTCACCGTTGTACCCAAGCCTGATGATAAAATAGGGCAAACGCACATGCTCGCCGATTTCATACGGGATTCCCAGTTGGAACGGCCGCGAGGCAAGGTTCTTCATCATGTTGATGCTTTCCTGCTCAAGGTTTGCCCTTGTAAAATACATGACCAGGCTGAATATGACACAGAGCATGATGGTAACTATGCTCATATTGATGATGATGAACTTAAGGCGCAGCTTCCTTATCATGCCCATCCACCTCCAATTGGTAGCCCAACCTGCGTATTGCCTTGATCCGTATATTTGAACCGATGCTCGCGAGTTTTTTTCTCAAAAAGCCCATATAGACTTCCACGTAGTTTTCTACCGCATCGGAATCATAACCCCATACTTTTTCAAGGATAGCCTCCTTTGGCACAATCTTCGCCCCGGCTTGGAGAAGATAACGCATTATGTCAAATTCCTTTGCGGAAAGCCGAACCCTGTTCTCTTTGCAGACCAGCATCGCGGACGAAAGGTCCAGCGACGTGTTTCCGAATGAAATCTCGTTCACCTGTGCGCCTTGCCTGCGTAACAGGGCATTTATGCAGGCCAGAAGTTCCCTCGTATCGAAAGGTTTTGCAAGGTAGTAATCCGCCCCGGAATTCAGGCCTGTGATACGATCCTCCAGCTCGGACCTTGCGGTAAGCATCAATATGGGCACCCCCAGGTGTCTTGCCCGGATCCGCCTGGCTACCTCATACCCGTCCATCCCGGGCAGCATGATGTCCAGGATCAGCAGGTCATAGATTCCCAGTTCCGCGTATTCCAGCCCGGTTTCGCCGTCGTAGGCAACGTCAACCTCAAAACCCTTTTTCGTCAGCAACGACTTGATAGAGTTGGCCAAAAGGATTTCGTCCTCGATAACCAGTACCTTCATGCCTTTCACTCCGGGGTTCCTATCCTGTAATGATATTACATAATGCTTAAACAAAGCTGAAAATTCAGAGGACTTTCCGGCATTCCGCCCTTAAGTAAGGGCTTTTGCCGCAATAAAACGCGTCCATGCCGCGCGAGAATAAACAAAGCGGGCCGTGCCCGCTTTGCTCTTACAGATTATAGCCTTTCCTGAAGGCTTCGATATTCAGTTCAACGAACTGTGGCTTTACCGTTTTCCTGATGGAATCAATCCATACCTCCTCCGGTATGTCCGTTTTTTGGGCCAGTACGCCTATCATCACGACGTTGACAGCCCTGATGCTGCCGGCGGCCTTGGCCAGTTCAAGGGCCGGAACAGTTATAACGTTTTCGTACTCGGCCTTTATTCTCTCTACGATGTTCTCCGGGTACCTCGCCTTCCCGGTTATGACCGGCATGGGGTCGATCCTCTGGGTGTTGATTATTATTGACGCGTCCTTTTTCGCGTAATCGATCCAGCGCAGGGCTTCCAGTTCCTCGAAGCAAAGCAGGATGTCGGCCTCGCCTTTTTCAATTATTGGCGAATGGACCTTTTCCCCTATCTTCACATAGGTTACCACGCTTCCGCCCCTCTGGGACATACCGTGGACCTCCGACACCTTCACGTCGGCGCCGGTGCTGATGCCCACGTTGCCCAGTATCCTGCTGGTAAGGAGGGTCCCCTGCCCGCCGACTCCGACTATCATGATCGCAGTGCTACGCATTTTCCCCACCAACCCTTTCAAAAGCATTGAAGCGGCACACCTTCGTGCAGAGATCGCAGCCCACGCAAAGGGCGGGATCCACTTCAATGTGGGTGCCCCTGTCCACTATGGCGGGACAGCCAAGGCGCATGCACATCCTGCATCTTGTGCATTTATCCGGGTTTATCTTCAATACACCGTTGAACTTAACATTCTTCAATAGTGCGCATGGCCTCCGGGAGATGATCACGGAGGGCTCGTCGGCCGCCGTTTCTTCTCTGATAACCTTCTCGGCTTCCGCAAGGTCGAACGGATCTATAACGTTCACCCTGTCAACGCCTACAGCCTGGCAGAGCTTTACCAGGTCCACCTGGCGTGTGGGTTCGCCCTTGATGGTAAACCCGGTCGCGGGATGGTGCTGGTGCCCCGTCATGCCGGTGGTGGAGTTGTCGAGAATTATTACCGTTGAGGTTCCCTTGTTGTAGACTATATCGATCAAGCCCGTTATGCCGGAATGGATGAAGGTGGAATCCCCGATGACCGCGACGGTCTTGCGGGCCGAATCCCGTCCCATGGCCTTTTCCATGCCGTGGGCCATGCCTATGCTCGCGCCCATGCAGACGCACGTATCAAGTGATTCAAGGGGCGCCAGGGCGCCGAGGGTGTAGCACCCGATATCCCCGGTCACGTTAAGTTTGAGTTTTTTTAGCACGTAGAAGATACCGCGGTGCGGGCAGCCAGCGCACATGACCGGCGGCCTGACAGGTATATCCTCCTCTATGCTGTTGAGCTTTTCCGGCTTTTCCCCGAGCACGCGCTCGCGGATCAGGCCGGCGCTGTATTCGCCGATCACGGGCAGCACATCCTTGCCCTTCACCTTGATGCCCATGCCCAGGCAACTGTTTTCAATGAAAGGCTCCAGTTCCTCGATGACGTAAAGGGTTTCAACCTGGGAGGCAAATTCCCTGATAAGCTTTTCGGGAAGCGGGTAAACCATTCCAAGCTTCAGGAAGGACGCGTTGCCGAATACCTCCTTCGCGTACTGGTAGGCTATGCCTCCGGCGATTACCCCAACCTTCCTGTCTCCCCACTCGATACGGTTGAGACTTGTTGAGTCCGATAACTCCGAAAGCCTTGCAAGCCTTTCCTCCACGGCCACATGGCGCTTCCTTGCCATTGCCGGCATCATGACGTATTTTCCCGGATCCTTTATGTACGGCTTTATGGGAACGTTCTCCCTCTCGCCCAGTTCAACCAGCCCCTGCGAATGGGCAACCCGGGTGGTGAGCCTTACGATGACCGGAGTGTCAAATTCCTCGCTGATCCTGAACGCTTCCCTGGCAAAATCCTTGCACTCCTGGCTGTCGGAAGGTTCAAGCACCGGGACCTTCGCCGCCCGCGCGATAAGGCGCGTGTCCTGTTCGTTCTGCGAGCTGTGCATGCCGGGATCATCCGCCACGAAGAGCACCAGCCCGCCGTTCACGCCCGTATAGGCCGCGGTAAACAACGGGTCCGCCGCCACGTTAAGGCCCACGTGCTTCATGGAGCAGGCTGCGCGGGCCCCGCCCACCGAGGCGCCGATTGCCACCTCGAGGGCGACCTTTTCGTTGGGCGACCACTCGGAATAGATCTCGTCATACTTTGCTATGCACTCGGTTATCTCGGTGCTGGGGGTTCCGGGATATGCCGTCGCCACGGTTGCCCCGGCCTCGTATACTCCCCTGGCAATGGCTTCATTGCCAAGCATAAGCTTTTTCATTATCCTTCTCCTCACGTGTCTTCCAGGCACGGGAAGCATAACCGCTCCCCGCACGGACAGTATCATATTGTTTTTACAATATTAAATATTATAGCAGTATTTTTGCTGCAATGTCCAATATGGATGCGCAAGGAACGGCATCCGTGCCTCCATAATGTCGCCAGCAAGCGCGTCGCATGATGATACAAGGGATGCATGCAAAAAACAGCAGGGGATTTGCCTGATAGGGCCAGGCAAATCCCCTTTGTGCATTAGCCCTGTTTTCAAGCGGCAGTTTTTTCTGCATCGAACACCTTGCTGATATGCGCCTTGCTGTATTTTTTCGTAACCAGGCTTACAGCGGGCACCACTACGAGGGATGCCAGCATCGCTATTGCGCCGAGCCCGGGAACGAACACCTTGCCAATGTCGAAGCCGACTTTCGGGAGTTCGATCGCAAGGCCGATGGCCATCGCCGCAAAGCTGGTTAAGAACCCGGACCAGGCGCCGATGCGCGTTGTTCCTTTCCACAGGATGCCGTACAGGAAGGGCGCGATGAACATGCCCGAAATCACGCCCCAGGACAGCGCCATGAGAGCGACGACGGTGGGATTCTGCCAGATGGCCATGAAGTAGGACAGGATCACGAATATGAAGCAGAAGAAGCGCATCAGCAGTACATTCTTCTTGTCATCAATATCAGGTTTTATAAACCCTTTTACGAGGTCTATGGATATCACGGAGCTTGAAACCAGGACAAGCGACGACAGCGTGGACATGGACGCCGACAGCATCAGCACGATGATAATGCCCAGCAATACGTCCGGCAGCGCTTTTTCAAGCATTACCGGAACTATCATATCCACGTTGTTGCCGGGCATCTCGTTATTCAGCATGACCCGTCCGAAAGCTCCGGTGAAATAGGCGCTTCCCCCTATGATCAGCGAGAATAGCGTGGAGATGACCGTTCCCCGCTTTATGGCTTTTTCGTCCTTTACGGTGTAAAACTTGTGGAGCATCTGCGGAAGACCCCAGGTGCCAAGGCTTGTCAGCACAACCACTGCCAGGAGGCTCATGGGCACCGGGCCAAAGACCTTGGCCAGGCCGCTGTCTATTGAGGAAAGCTTGGCGATACTTTGGGTCAGCCCGCCGACTTCCGGATTGGTCAATATGTACACCACCATCAGGATTGAACCGCCGATCATGATGACCCCCTGGATAAGATCATTGAGGGCGGTGGCCACATATCCTCCGAGAATGAGATACAAGCCGGTCAGTGCGGTCATTATGAGGATTACCGTGTTCAATGGAAGCCCGAAGGCGCTCTCGAACATGTAGCCCAGGCCCTTGTAAATCGACGCCGTGTAGGGAACCAGGAACACGAAGATCACGACGGCGCTGACTATCTTCATGGCTACGCTGTCATACCTGGCCGCGAAAAACTCCGGCATGGTGGAAGCGTTCAGCTTGTGGGTCATGACCCGCGTCTTTTTAGCCAGGATGATCCATGGGAGAAGGCAGCCGATGACGGCATTCCCGATTCCGATCCAGGTTGCAGACAAACCGTAACCCCACCCGAACTTTCCGGCGTAGCCGACAAACACCACGGCCGAAAAATAGGAAGTGCCATAGGCAAACGCGGTTATCCATGGTCCCATCTTCCTGCTTCCCAGGAAGAAGTCGTTGATGCCGTGAATCTTTCTCCTGCTGTAGATGCCGACACCAATCGTGACAAGGATAAAAAGGACGAGAAGAGCAATCTTTACAGCCATGACAAACTACCATCCTTCCATACTGCAAGATTGAGATGTTCATTCCTTTATAAATGAAATCTCCGTACTGCCTGATGCGGAACCCCGCATCCTTACTCTACCTATTATACATCAATATTCGGTATTGTAAATAGTGTTGCCGGCAAAATACCAGGTAAAAGCAGCCAAATCATTCTATCAGCCAAGCTTTACAATGGTCACGCCGGTTTCACCCTCGCCGTATTTGCCGGACCTGAAGGACTCCACCTGGCTGTGCTTGCGCAGGTGCTCGGCTATGGCCTTTCTAAGCGTGCCGGTGCCCTTGCCGTGTATAAGCGTGACCTCGTGGAGCCCGGCAATTACTGCATCATCGATGTACTTGTCCACCCTGTCCAGCGCTTCCTCCACATTAAGGCCCCTCAGGTCAAGTTCCAGCCCGATGGTCGACGCCTTTACGCCGGCCGTGCGGACCTTTTGCATATTCTCGATCGCTTTCTGCTGTTCGTCCACGCGGGAGAGCTGGGTGACGTGCACCTTGACCTTCATGATGCCGGCCTGCACGAGCACCTGCCCGTCCGCGTCCGGCTCTTCAAGAACGGTCGCCTTCTGGTTGAGGTTGAGCAGCATGACGCTCTCTCCTGGCTTCAGGTCCTTGGGCGGCTCGGCATGACCGGTCCTGGCGCCGATTTCATCCATGTATGACGATTCCAGGTGATCGAGCCTCCGAACGCGGGCCCTCGCCTCCATGAGTTCCCTTGCGCTGTTCGGCCCGAACCCCTCCTTCTCCAGGTTTTTCAGTCGTTCCAGTATTTCCTCGGCCTCATGCCTGGCCTCGCTTACGATCGCACGGGCCTCATCCTTCGCGCCGGCGATTATACGCTCCCTCTCACGGGCTATCTTCTGCCGCTCCTTTTCGGCCTCGCGCCTGATCTCCTCGATCCTTCGCCTCAAGGCCTCGGCTTCTTCCTTTTCCCGCTCGGCCTGGGTCCTGCTTTTCTCTATATCCGACAGCACTTCCTCAAAACGGATGCTGTCCTGGGTCATGAAATCCCTTGCCCTGTCGATAACGCTCCTGTCAAGCCCAAGCCTCTCGGATATGGCAAACGCGTTGCTCTTTCCGGGAATGCCCACGAGGAGCCTGTAGGTGGGCCTTAAGGTTTCCACGTCAAACTCGCAGCATGCGTTCTCAACACCGTCGGTTTTCATGGCGTAGATCTTGAGCTCGCTGTAGTGGGTCGTGGCGATCGTTCGGATCCCTCTTTCGGTCAGGCCGTCCAGGATGGCCGTGGCCAGGGCGGCGCCCTCGGTGGGATCGGTTCCTGCGCCCAATTCGTCGAAAAGCACGAGGCACGATTCGTCGGCTTCTGCCAGTATCTTCACGATATTCTTCATGTGGGACGAGAAAGTGCTCAGGGACTGCTCGATGCTCTGCTCGTCCCCGATGTCGGCAAACACGTTCCCGAAAATTCCGAATTCGCTGCCCTCCCTGACGGGCAGATGCAGCCCGGACTGGAGCATCAGCACAAAAAGGCCGACTGTTTTCAGGGTCACTGTCTTGCCGCCGGTGTTCGGACCGGTGATCACGAGTGTGGTAAACCGGTACCCGAGTTCTATATCGATGGGCACCACGGTCCTCCTGTCAAGGAGGGGGTGCCTTCCCTGCAGGATCTTTATAACCCTTGAAGAAGATATCCTTGGGCAGATGCAGTTTAAATCCCTTGCCAGCTTCGCTTTTGCGAACATGAAATCAAGCCTTGAGACGATCTCCACGTTGGCTTTCAGGGAATCCATGATGCCGGCGACCATCCCGGTGAGTTCCATCAGGATCCTTTCTATCTCCTGCTGCTCGCGGATCATCAGCGACTTGATCTCGTTATTGGTTTCGACGACCGACAGGGGCTCTATGAATACCGTCGCGCCGCTGGCGGACATGTCGTGGATAAGGCCGGGGATCATGGATTTGTACTCCTGCTTGACCGGGATAACATACCGGTCGCCGCGCATGGTAACAACGGCATCCTGCATGAACTTCCTGTATTCCGCCGACCTTATTATCGCGTTGAGCTTGTCCTTTATGCTGTCCTGTTTCTGCCTGATGCTTCTTCTAATGGACGCAAGGGCGGGGCTGGCGTAATCCGATATCTCCTCCTCGCTCACGATAGCCCTGGATATCGCGTCCTCCACCTCGCGGGAAGTCGAAATCTGCCTTCCCAGTTCCAGCGCCAGATTGCCTTCCCAGTCGGAAGGCACATCGTTGGTGAGGTACTGCCTTAAGATCCGGCAGCACCTCAGCATGTCGCCTATCCTCAGAAGTTCGCCCGCTCCGAGCGCCGCACCTATCTCCACGCGCTTTAGGGACGGGCGTATGTCATGGACCCCGCCGAATGGCGCTTCGCCCTTCCTCCAGAGGTAAGCGGCGGCGTCGGTGGTTTCCTTGAGCCTGTATTCAACCTCGCTCCGGTCCGCGGACGGGGTGAGCGTATCCGAAATGTGGCGGCCAAGCTCCGAGGCTGTCCTTTCGCTCAGCATCCTTATGATCTTGTCATATTCAAGCACCTTGAGCGCTCTTTCATCCATGCCAGGTTATCCCCTCTTTATCCTGGGCGCGATTTTTTCGGTATAGTAGCGGATCCACAGCGTAAACAGGAAATCATACAGCAGGAACAGGACCTGGAGGACCACCCCCGCCGCCGGCACGCCCCACCCCCTTGTCAGGGGTTCGGGGAGTAAAGCCTTCGCCAGGCTCCATGCCGGCCAGAGAAACAGGTTGAAGGCGCATAGCTTTAGAAGGATCTCGATCCACACCTTCCTGATGCTTTCAATATGGTACTTTAGCAGGGTGTATATGCCGAAGAACGCGATATAGGGTATGACGTTGAGCTTTTCGGGAACGGCGAAAAAGCCCGCCAGGCTGGTTACCACATAACCGGCCCAGGCGTATTGCACTCCGCATTCAAGAATTATCACCGACAGAACGAAGGCGGCCAGCACGTAAAAACCCAGCCGCCCGGTCGGCGCGATGGACTCCAGCACCAGCGCGATTACGACAATGGCAGACAGGATCCCCGTCAGTGCCAGTTTCCTTGTGTTTCCGGATGCGCGTTCAGCCGACAACCCCATTCCTCCAAGCGATTAGTGAACAGATCCGCCCGTCATGGTTTCAGCAGCATCTGATGAAGTCGCCGCCCATGCACTCGCAGCAGGAATCCATGCACCACAGGGTTCCGCATATCTGGCACATATCGTAATCGGTCCGGTACACGTTGCGATAATATGGATTCTGCCTGTAACCGTAGTACTGGTTGTTAAGGCTGTTAAGCATGTTCCTGTACTCGTAGTTGGTGGGGTCCATGTTTACCGCCCGCTGTATGTTGGAATAGCCCCTGTCATACCAGCCTCTCCGCAGGAAAATCAGCCCCTGGAGATAATACCAGGTGGCATTGCGGACTCGCATCCTGTCCAGGATCCGCTGCGCCTCGTTGAGATTTCCCGCGTTTATATGGGCACGGACCTGCCTCTCAAGTTCAAACTCGTCGGCATATTCCTGCCGGGCCTGGTACTGGGCGCTTTGCTGGCTTTGGTACTGGGTCCTGTAGGAACTGCCCTGCGAGGCACTGCCGTTATCATAATCGTATGATTCGCTCTGATACTGGTAAGCTCCCCCCGCGTTCTTCATGAGGTATTCATAGGCCTCGTTGATCTCCCGCATCTTCTCCTCGGCGAGATCGGCAAGGGGATTGTTGCGGTACCGGTCCGGATGGTATTTCTTTACCAGTTCCCTGTATGCCTTCTTTATCTCGTCATAACTGGCTCCCTCTTTGACCCCCAGGACCTTATACGGATTCTTTTTCATTCTTCCTGCATCTCCCCTGCAAAACCTTGTCCGTCTTCACAATGAAACCCGAATAGAAAATATTATCAAGGACTCCCGTACTCTTCACCGATCCCAAAAGCGCGTAGGCTTTTTCACACTCGCTGAGGGAATAAGTCAGGCTAAAGTTCAGTCTTTCCTTTATCCTGGCCTTGAATTCGTCAAGGCTGCCCCCGTCGTATTGGAACTGCGCAAGGATGGCATTGTAGCTGCCTTTCCTGATGTCCTTTTCCATGTCATCCCATGCGTCCAGTATGTAAATCCATTTTCCGATATTGTATCCCAGCCAGCCCAGTACCTTGAGCTTGTTCTCGCCTTCCACATATGGGCATTGGAAAACCTCGCGCATGATATTGGCGAAGGGTTCGGCCGCTTCATCGATGGAAGCGCATTTTTCCTTCTCCAGCCTGAAAAGCTCGTCCAGCAGGCTCTTTATCTTGTCGGCCTTATCCCTGTGCCGTTTTGCGGCCTTCCTGAACGCCCGCCTAAGCCCGGCGGCGCCGATAGCGCCCAACGGGTTTTTCTCGTCAGACCACTTATCCTTTAAATTATAATACGCTAAAATAATGTTCATGTCTGCCGCGTAGTCGACAAACCGGTTATCCCTGACTACACATCTTTTCTTCCTGATGGGATGGGCGATGCAGCGTTCAATCTTCACATTATAGTTTTCATTGTTTGTGGAATCCAGCAGAACGGCAAGAAACGCCAGGTCGTAAGTAAGGGAGAACCTGGACAACTGGCCGTATCTTTTTCCCATGCTTTTGCAAACGCCGCAGTAATATCCACGGAAAAGCTCGAAATCCCGTATTTTCAATTCGGGCTTATCAGGCTCAACATAACCGAACAATTCGACACCTCAATTCTGCTTCGCGGAAGCATCGGCTTTTTGAGCCTCTTTGGCGCCTTTATCAAAGCTGACGCCCTGCACGTGTATGTTTATGGCGCTGACATGCATGCCCGACATGCTTTCCACCGCGGATTTTACACGCTCCTGAATCTTCCAGGCAACGTCGGGAATCCTGGCCCCGTAATCAACTACGATATAGAAGTCTATGACAACTCCCTTGTCGGTGATATCCACCTTTACGCCCTTTGATGATGTCTTGCGTCCCAAGACCGAGGATATATTGTCGGCTATGCCGGAGCTCATGCTTGAAACGCCCTCTATTTCGCTGGCTACCGTATGAGCGATAACCGTGATGACATCAGGGGATATCTTTATTTCGCCAATATCCTGCGAAGTACCCAGGCTGAGTTCATTTTCGTTCATACGGATACCTCCGTTCCTGCGCGCAGCACGTCATACTTTATTATACCTTCTCCTATTTTTCAATGCAACTTTGCGCCCCTGCCGGAATATCTATTAGCGAGTCTTGTATTGCCAGGGCGGACATGAAGGATCACGGCAGCCTGTACAGAAAATGCGTCGTCTATATCTTCCCTGCGCTGGCGCTCATGCTGGCACTCTACGCGAAGGAAACGTCGAAAGCGGCAAGGGATGCCATCTATCTGTGCCTGGACGTGGTGATACCCTCCCTGTTTCCCTTCTTTGTACTTTCGCGCCTTACAGTGCCCTTTCTGAAGAGCTTTTCCTGGCCAAGGCCGCTGGGGCGCCTTGTGCAGGGTCTTACGGGCCTTCCCTGCTACGTGCTGCCCGCCGTCGTCCTGGGGTACCTGAGCGGCTATCCCACCGGCGCGAAGCTGGCCCGTGACATGCTGGAAGAAGGTCTCCTGGATTCTAACCAGGCCTCAAGGGTAACGGCCGTCGCCAACAACTGCAGTCCGCTGTTCATAATCGGCACCGTCGGCGCGGGCCTTTTCAGGAGCGTGCGTGTAGGTTTCATCCTCCTTGCCGTCCATTGGGTTTCAGGGCTCATTGCCGCGCTTGTTCTGAACCTTATCCTGCGAAGGGAGAAATCCCGGACGGCAGACGAAAGCGTGTTTTCCCGGGACAGCGGGATCGGGAACAAGGGCAGGATCAGGACTGCCGCCCTGATCCCGGGCGCCATCGAGGACGCCGCCATCCTGTCCCTTAAGATTTCGGGATATATCGTGCTTTTTGCGGTGCTGTCGGAACTATTGCACAGGACGGGATTTTTCAGCCTGCTGGCCGGCGCGCTTGCCGCGATACTTCCCGGGAGCCTCGCCGGCAATTCCATCGCGGCCCTGCTCAGGGGAATAATGGAGATAGCATCGGGGGCCAATGCCATCGCCCTAACGGTCAACACGCCGGTAGTAGCTCAGCTTTCCCTGGTTTCCTTTATCTGCGGGTTCGCCGGGTTCTCGGTGCATACCCAGATAATGGGGATCATGAAAGGGACCGGGTGCCGGTATGGCGTTTTTCTCCTTGGAAAGCTTCTTCATGGCCTTGTCGCCTGCGCGCTCACGGTCGCTGTGCTTAAACTCCTGCCGGTAAGCATTGCCGCATCGGGCCTGGGCCACATATCCGGCATTCCTTCCGATTTCAGGATTTTCACCATCATGACGCTGATCGTGGCTTTACTGGCCGGTCCATATGAAAATGGCGGAAAAATCCGCCATTCCTACAAGCCTTAGAATATATATTCCCGGAAATTTATGTACTATTTCAGTTCCTGCCTGTTCATCTTGATAACGTCCAGCGTTTCCTCGAGGATCTCTTCGACCTTGCTCAGTATGCTGTCCGCATACTCCCTGGTGCCGAGGCGTATCTCCCGCGCGTTCTTCTTGGCGTTGGATATTATGACCTCGGCCTGCTCATAGGCCTGTTTTGTGATCTCGTGCTCGTCCACCAGCGCGGCTATGCGGCTTTCCGCGTTGTTCAGTATGTTCTCGGCCTCCTGCTGGGCTTCGGCTATGATGCGCTCTTTCTCCTCCACGATCCTCTTCGCCTGCTTCATGTCATCGGGAAGCCGCAGGCGGATTTCCTGAATGATCTCCAGGACCTCGTCCCTGTTTACTATGCATTTTCCACCGGAAAACGGGATCCCGGTCCCGTTCTCGACTATTTCCTCCATCTGTTCCAAGAGTTCCAAGAGCTCCATCATTCAGCACCCGCCTTTTTAAATTTTTCGTATATATAAGGAACAATGGAATGAGGAACATAATCCTCTATCCCGGCGCCAATCCTCGCAAGTTCCCTGACAACGCTGGAACTTAAGAAGCAGTTGTCGATACTGGTCATCATGAACAGGGTATCGATCTCGTTGTCCAGGTTCCGGTTCAGCAAGGCCATCTGCATCTCATATTCAAAATCGGAAACAGCCCGCAGACCCTTTATGATGGTTTTAGCGCCAATTTTTTTCATGAAATCGACCAGGAGGCCGGAAAAGCTGTGCACCTCGATGTTTTTCCTGTCCCCGATGGCCTTTTTCAGCATCATGATGCGCTCTTCCATGGTAAATGTGGATGACTTGCTGTGATTCACGAGCACGGCCACGATCAGCTTGTCGCATATCTTCGAGGCCCGCTCAATTATATCCATGTGTCCGTTTGTAACCGGGTCGAAACTTCCGGGGTAAACAAGTACTTTCAAATCCTATGCCTCCCCATCTTCACTGTTTAGGAGATAAAATGTAAAAACAGTATCTCCATAATGCTTCGATCGAACCTTTCCCAGCCTTCCGATCCTGTCCGGCAGGGGTTCGCTCTCGATATGCTCGGCGGCAATCAGACCGTTTTCGATTATTATATCATTTTCTACAATCATTTGCAGTGTTTTGCATACAAAATTTCGAGAATACGGGGGATCGAGGAATATGATGTCGAACTGCCGCCCCTGGCGCCCAAGGTCCTGGATGGCCTTAAAGACGTCAGACCTTATTACCTCCGCCTTGCCGGTCATCCTCGTCTTCTCCATGTTCTCCTTTATTGTTTCCACGCACAGCCTGCTGTTGTCCACGAAAACCGCAAAGTCGGCCCCGCGGCTCAGCGCTTCAAGCCCAAGGCTTCCCGAGCCGGCAAACAGGTCCAGCACCCGGGTGCCCGGGATATACGGCTGAAGTATGGAAAAAACCGATTCCTTCACCCGGTCCAGCGTTGGCTTAGTTTTCTCCGTGGGAGGCACCTTGATCGGTATTCCTCCCGCAATACCCGATATTATCCTTACCATAGTCATTCCGCCTTTTGTAAATTATGCCCCTGCCTAGTTCAAGGACAGGTCCTGGAGCTTTTTCCTTACTATCATCTCGACTCTCCTGGCCAGCGGCCGCCACGCCTCGTCCTTTTCAAGCAGGTTCTCCGATATTATCTCGCTGGCCGCCTTCTGCACGTCCTTGAGTACCGCCATGTCGCGGTAAAGATTCGCGATCCTGAACTCGGGAAGGCCGTGCTGCCTTACGCCGAAGACGTCGCCAGGCCCCCTCAGTTCAAGGTCTTTCTCGGCTATGACAAATCCGTCGGTGGACTTCGCCATGATCTCCATCCGCTGCCTGGAGATCTCGCTCCTGCTCTGGTTGAAGAGGATGCAGTAGGACTGGTGAGGGCCGCGGCCCACCCTGCCCCTCAGCTGGTGCAGTTGGGCAAGGCCGAAGCGCTCGGCATTCTCAATCACCATGATATTTGCGTTGGGAACATTGACCCCGACCTCGATGACAGTGGTGGAGACCAGAACATGCAGTTCGCCTTTCGAAAACTTCCTCATGATGTCGTCCTTCTCGGCGCTCTTCATCCTGCCGTGTATAAGCCCTACGCGAAGTCCTTTCAGCGCGTCGTCCCTGATCTTCTCGACGAGGCCCGTGGCCGATTCAACCTCCAGTTCCTCGGATTCCTCCACCAGGGGACAGACGATATATGCCTGCCGGCCCTCGGCGATATTCTTGCGGATGAACTGGTAAACCCTGTCCCTCATGCTTTCATCCACGACATATGTTTTGATGGGCTTTCTGCCGGGTGGCAGGCTGTCCACTATGGAAACATCCAGGTCTCCGTAGAGAACCAGTGCAAGGGTCCGGGGAATGGGGGTCGCGGTCATGACAAGAAGGTCAGGGTTTTCGCCCTTCCGGGAAAGCTTTGCCCTCTGCCGAACGCCGAACCTGTGCTGCTCGTCGGTAATTACAAGCCCGAGGTTGCCGAACATGGTACTGTCCTCCAGGACCGCGTGGGTGCCGATAAGAACATCCAGCCGCCCTTCGCCGGCCTCCTTTTTTATGGCTTCCTTCTCCCTGTTCCTGAGGCCGCCCGTGAGGAGGCCGACCCTGAAGCCAAGTTTCTCAAACAGCGGGGCAATGGTCCTGTAGTGCTGCTCGGCCAGTATCTCGGTGGGTACCATGAAGGCGCTCTGGTATCCGGATGAAGCCGCGATATACATGGCCAGCGCCGCCAGCACGGTCTTGCCCGAGCCCACGTCTCCCTGTATGAGCCTGTTCATCCTTCTTTCGGATTCCATGTCGGCCCGTATCTCTTCAAAAACCCTTTCCTGGGCGGGCGTGAGCCTGAAGGGAAGTGCATTAAGCAGCGGGCTTACATCCACCGGGGAAAAGCGGATGCCGTTCTGGCCGCTGTTTGAACCCTTGATGGAAAACAGCCCCAACTGGAGCAGCAGCAGTTCCTCGAAGACCAGGCGTCGCCTGGCTATCTCCATGTTCTCCATGCTGGTGGGGAAATGGATCTGCTCGTATGAGAAGGCCGCCTCGGCCAGCCCGTACTGATGGCGGAAGCTTACGGGCAGTATGTCGGCAATCTTGTCCGAAACCGAGTTCAAGGCATTGCGGATGATCTTCCGCAGCATGTTCTGCGTAATGCCCTTAGTCAGCGGGTAGATCGGCACGATGCGCCCGGTCAGGTTCCCCGACTGCTCGGCCTCTTCAAAAACCGGGTTGTGGATTTCAACCCGCGATCCGGTGCGTTTTACCGTGCCGAAGAAGATGTATTCGCGGGATGTGTCTATGCTCTGTTTCACGTAGCCCTGGTTGAACCATGTCACGTTCATGTAGGATACGCCGTCGGTCACCATCGCCTTCTGTATGCTCAGGTTCTTCCTGGGACGGGTTTCGGTGATCTCGGTGACAAAGCGTACCTTAACCGTGATGGATTCCCCGTCGGAAGCCTCCAGGATGGGCTTATACACCGACCTGTCCTCGTAATCCCTAGGAAAGTAATGGATGATATCGCCGACGGTGAAAAGCCCGAGCTTCGAAAACAGCTTTGCCCGGTTTTCGCCCACACCCTTAACGTATTTTAACGGCGAGTCAAGATACCTGTTATCGTATTCTGACATGAACCATTCTCCCGTACGGTTTCAGGCCTAATTCCTTCTCGAATGCAGAAATAGTGTGAAATATTTGATTTCACACTATTTCAATATCCTAACTATACCATATTTGACGAAGCTGATAAAGGCTTAAGCCGGCCGGTCATCGGCCAGGGTTCCCGGTCTTGATTACACGCATGGCGTTAAGTACCGCAAGCAGCGCCACGCCCACATCGGCAAAGACCGCTTCCCAAAGGGTGGCCAGCCCGCCTGTTGCCATGGTAAGGAACAGGATCTTCACACCCAGGGCCAGGACGATGTTCTGGAAGACGATTCGCCTGGTTTTCCTTGCGATGGCAACCGCGTCGCAGAGCTTTCCGACCTCGTCGTTCATGATCACGATATCCGCGGCCTCGATGGCAGCGTCGGAGCCTATGCCGCCCATGGCAATGCCGACATCGGCCCTGGAGATAACCGCGGCGTCGTTTATGCCGTCTCCCACGAACACCACCGGCCCGGATCCTTTCTTTTCATCGATGATATTTTCCAGCACCGATACTTTGTCCTGGGGTAGAAGCTGTGAATGAACCCTCTTGATTCCAAGCCGCCCTGCCACATCGTTTGCCGTTTCACTTACATCCCCCGTAAGGAGCACCGTGTTATGTACTCCCATGGCCTTAAGTCTTTCCAGGGCGGATGCGGCATCGGGCTTTATGGTGTCTTCCATGTCTATCCTTCCCGCGTAGACCTCGTCCACGGCAACATGAAGCGAGGTCCCTGCGGAGGTTCCTTCCACCGCGGCAATTCCATGGTCCTCCATGAGCTTCCTGTTGCCGCAGAGAACCAGTTTTCCGTCAACCCGGGCACGGACGCCCTTCCCCGGTATTTCTTCATGGTCCTCCATCCTTGAAGGATCAGGGGTTTGCCCGTACCTTTCGAGGACCGAACGCGCCAGGGGATGAGTGGAATAGCTCTCGGCGCAGGCCGCGAAATGCAGAACCTCATCCTCGGTAAATCCCGGGCTGGGTGTTATGCCCTTTACCCGGAATACGCCGGTGGTCAAGGTCCCTGTCTTGTCAAACACCATGGTGTCGGTCCTGGCCAGCGCTTCCAGGTAGTTTCCACCCTTAACCAGTATGCCCCGCCTGGAAGCCGCGCCGATTCCCCCGAAAAAGCCGAGCGGAATCGAGATCACCAGGGCGCACGGACAGGAGATGACAAGGAACACGAGGGCCCGGTATGCCCACTGGCTGAAGGGTGTTCCGGTAAATAAAGGCGGCAGCACGGCCAGCATGGCCGCAAGCCCCACAACGACGGGAGTGTACTTTGCGGCAAAGCGCGTGATAAACCGCTCGGTAACCGCTTTTCTGCCGGAAGCGTTCTGCACCAGTTCCAGGATCCTGCTTACAGTGGAATTTTCATAGCTTTTCGTCACTTCCAGGGTTAACACGCCGGACTGGTTGATGCTTCCGGAGAGCACCTCGTCCCCTTCCTTTACATCTTTGGGCAGGGATTCGCCGGTGAGCGGAGAGGTATCCACCGAGGAATGACCCTCGATAACCCTGCAATCCAGCGGGATCCGCTCGCCGGGGAATACCATTATCCTGTCGCCCGGTTCAAGACTTGCCGGCGATACCTTGACCGGCCCGTTTTCAGTCATTATGTTGGCATACTCGGGCTTGATATCCAGGAGCTTTCTGATGGATCTCCTCGACTGGTCCACTGCATAGCTCTGAAACATCTCCCCGACCTGGTAGAACAGCATGACCGACGCGCCTTCGGCAAACTCCCCGAGGATAAACGCCCCGATGGTGGCGATGGTCATAAGGAAGTTCTCGTCAAACACCCTGCCCTTTAAAATATTCCGGAAGGATTTCGAGATAACCCGGCCACCGAAGATAAGCCAGGCAGCCAAGAAAAGAAGTGTTTCCGGCCAGCTTTGCCCAGGAAGGATAATCGCTGCAATAAATATCAACAGGCCGAATATGTAAATGGCTATGCGTTTTCCGAAAAGCGTCCTGCTGTCGCTTGCGGCCGCTTCGGCGTCATTCATGCAGCAGCCCGGTTCAATATCGGAAATGATGGCTTTCACGCGTTCCCTTATCTTTTCGGCGTCCCGGTCATCGCTAATCTCCACGTAGAACTTGGAGTTGGCGAAATCGAGGCGCGCCGATGCGACACCCTCCATCTTTTGTACGGCCGCTTCTATTTTTCGCGCGCAGCCCGCGCATCCAAGCCCCGATAAAGTCCACTCATGCCTCGTAGTCTTCATGCTGTTTCCTCCGTTACTGCCCATATAGCCCTGTAAGCTATTCCATGATGTGCTCCATACCCAGCTCGAATATTTTCTTGATATGGTCGTCGTTTAGCGAATAATACACGGTTTTCCCCGATTTCTTGTATTTCACCAGGCGTGAATTCTTGAGGACCCTCAGTTGGTGGGATATTGCCGACTGGCTCATGTTCAGGAGGTTTGCTATGTCACAGACGCACATGTCCGCCTCGAAGAGCGCCCAGATGATCCTGATTCGTGTGGAATCACCGAATACCTTGAACAGTTCCGCAAGATCATACAGGAGTTCTTCGTCGGGCATCTTCTGCCTAACCTTCTCAACAAGTTCTTCATCCACCACAGGTTGATCCTGCGCGGCCCTGCTTTCATTCTCAATCTCCATGGTTTCACCTCTACGCCTTACAATTGCTCATATGAACACTTGTTCATATGTTAATTATATAACTACCAGCCAGCTATTGCAACAGTTTTTTGGGAAAAAAGATCCCCTGTGGAAATGGGAGTCTGAGATTATCAAATATTAACCCGAAAATTCTTGTTTCCCTATCGAGATATCCGTACCAAGTGCTTGATAAGCAACTTAAACCGCATATCTCCTAAAAAAGGCGATAAATTATTAATTAATGCAATTGGGATTGCAGACAGTGCTGATCATAATCCGTACAGTATAAACTGGATAAATTCAGTACCTAATAATGGCAAAACGATTAATATTTACTTGAAAATATTGCATTAGTAACTGCCTTTTATACGTTTTTTTATTTTTCTCCGTTCAGTAATAATCAGGCATAGAATTTAAAAGAGCGGATTTCTCCGCTCTTTTGACCATCGTATTTATTATTTTTATTACTTCGAATCCACACCGTACATGTAAACGATGAGGTCGATCAGCTTGTTGGAGTAACCCCACTCGTTGTCATACCAGGCTACCAGCTTGACGAAGTTGGGGTTCAGGGAAATACCGGCCTTGGCATCGAAGATCGATGTACGGGGATCGCCGATGAAGTCTGAAGATACAACGTCGTCCTCGGTGTATCCCAGGATACCCTTCAGTTCGCCCTCGGAAGCCTTCTTCACGGCAGCGCAGATCTCTTCGTAGGTGGCTGCCTTCTCAAGACGGCAGGTCAGGTCGACAACCGATACGTCAAGAGTGGGAACCCTGAATGCCATACCAGTCAGCTTGCCGTTGAGTTCGGGAATAACCTTGCCGACAGCCTTTGCTGCGCCGGTGGAGGAAGGAATGATGTTGTAGCTGGCAGCGCGTCCGCCTCTCCAGTCCTTTTTGGAAGGACCGTCAACGGTCTTCTGGGTTGCTGTGACGGAATGCACTGTGGTCATGAGTCCCTCAATGATTCCGAAGTTCTCATGGATAACCTTCGCCAGGGGAGCCAGGCAGTTGGTTGTGCAGGAAGCGTTGGACACGATGGTCATGTCCTTCGTATATGTCTTGTTGTTAACGCCCATTACGAACATGGGAGCGTCCTTGGAAGGAGCCGAAATGACGACCTTCTTCGCGCCTGCCTCGATGTGGGCATTTGCCTTATCGGTGGTCGTGAATACGCCGGTGGACTCGATGATGTATTCAGCTCCGCATTCCTTCCACGGAATGTCCTTGGGCTCCATGCAGGCATAAACGCTGATGGCGTTACCGTTAACTACCAGCTTGCCGTCCTTGATTTCGATGGTTCCCTTGAACTGTCCATGAATCGTGTCGTACTGAAGCATATACTTCATGTATTCAAGGTCGATAAAGGGGTCATTGATTCCGACTACTTGTACGTTCGGGTTGTTGCAGGCTGCCCTGAAAGCCAGGCGGCCGATTCTGCCGAACCCATTGATACCGATTTTAATTGCCATGGTTCCTACCTCCTAAAATCGTGAATTTGTTAACTTAATCACAAAGATCATTAAGTATTATATTTCAAAATGGTGAACATTTCAAGTACGGATTGCCTGGGGTTATAATGACAAAAAATTCAACTTTACCGGCTTATATCCCGGCATATTATCCAAGCCTTATGAAATTCAGGCAAACCCCGGATTATTCTGCCCAAACACACCGGTTTTATCCTTATCCGTCCCGGGCTCGGGCGCTGTTCAGGCAAGCCGGCATCAGGAGTTGGTCATTCTCTGCCGCATGCTTTCATAGAGTATCATGGATGCGGCAGTGGCAGCGTTAAGGGATTCGGCCTTCCCCGGCATGGGGATCATAACCCGGATATCAACTGCGTCCATCATGCGTTGGGACAAGCCGCTTCCCTCATTGCCTATCACGACCGCAATATTGTCAGCCAGCGGCAGATTCCAGGCAATCTCCGAATCCCTGGGATGGGCGGCAGCTATCCTGATCCCCCTGCCCTTGAGTTTGTCTATTGCATCGAAGATATCGGCGCAGGACAGTATGGGGATATGAAAAACAGATCCCATGGCAGACCTCACAACCTTGGGATTATACGGATCCGCGCAGCCCGGGGAAAGAAGAACCCCGTCAAACCCGCATGCATCCGCGGTACGGATAATGGTCCCCAGGTTGCCGGGATCCTGGAGCCGCTCCAGTATCACGAACCTTGATCCCCGGTCTGCAATGGACTGATCCTGGCTGTCTATAAGCGGCGCAACAGCCAGAATGCCCTGGGGTGTTTCGGTGGTGGATACCCTTTCAAAGAGATCATCGGGAACAATATAGACCGGGACAGACTTGCTTCCTTCCATCATGGACCGGAATTCAGGGTACATGCTGTCCGCAACGAGGAAATAGCCGATGGGGACCTTGCAGGCTAAAGCCTCTTCCACCAGTTTCAGGCCTTCTATTATGAATGCGTTGTGCCTGAGCCGGCCTTTCCTGTCGGCCAGTTCCCGAAGCTGCTTAATTATCCTGTTCGACGCCGAGGTAATCCTCGTAACCTGCATATCCATCTCTTCACCGCTTTTCCCAAAACAAGCCAACGAAAGCAAAAGTCCCTCAATTCATTTGAGGGACCTTTAATACGCCATGTTTTACTTAACCATCTCCACAAGCTGGGCAAAGCCCTTGGCATCGTTCACGGCCATATCGGCCAGGACCTTCCTGTTAAGAGCAATTCCAGCCTTCTTAAGGCCATGCATCAGTTTGCTGTAGGATGTGCCGTTAATCCTTGCGGCAGCATTTATGCGGGTAATCCAGAGCCTCCTGAAATCGCGTTTCTTTTGCTTCCTGTCCCTGTAGGCATAGCTCAGGGATTTCATGACAGCCTGGTTGGCTATTCTGTACAGCTTGCTCTTCGCGCCGAAATAACCCTTGGCAAGCTTCAGGACTCTCTTATGTCTTGCGCGAGTGCGCACAGCTCCTTTAACTCGTGCCATCGTTCACACCTCTTTCCATGTTTTATGCGTAAGGCATCAACCGCTTGACGGTTGCCGCATCGGCTGCAGAAACGTAATCGCCTTTGCGGAGCTTTCTCTTGCGCTTCGTAGACTTCTTCGTAAGAATATGATTCTTATAGGCGCTGGTCCTCTTGATCTTGCCTGTACCGGTGACCTTGAATCGCTTCTTTGAAGCCTTGTGTGTTTTAAGCTTTGGCATGTGCTGAACCTCCTTCTTAAGCAGTTACTTCTTGAGCGGTACCAATACCATCGATAATGTTCTGCCTTCCATTACCGGTGGTTTTTCAATTTTTCCGTATTCCTTGACGGTGTCTGCAAACCTGTCGAGTACTCCGCGACCAAGGTCGGAATAGGCAATCTCGCGGCCCCTGAAGCGGATGGATATCTTGACTTTATCGCCTTCCTGAAGGAACCGTATGGCATTCTTTGCCTTGAAGTTGAAATCGTGCTCCTCGATCTTCGGAGAAAGCCTTACTTCCTTTACCTCGATTATGGTTTGCTTTTTCCTTGCTTCCCTCTCCTTCTTGTTGCGCTCGTACAAGTACTTCCCGTAGTCCATGATCTTGCAGACCGGCGGGTTGGCGTTGGGGGATATCTTGACCAGATCCAATTCTCTCTCGTTAGCCAATAACTGCGCTTCTTTCGCCGACATGATCCCAAGCATGGTGCCGTCGACGTCAATAACCCTTACTTCCTTGTCTCGGATCGCCGAATTGATCTGAATCTGGTTCTGATTTTGATTTTTCTTTATACAAAACACCTCCGAAATACAGAAAAATATAAAACCCCTCAGTTTATAAAACAAAACAGGCAAAGCTTCCTTCACCTGTTTATGCCAATACCAGAACCTTCATGACTGTAAGATCATGAGATTCACGCTATTGACCCGCCGACAGACGTCAACAAGGTGAGAAGCACTGCTTCTGCTTTATTTACCCGTCTAATATACAACATGAATGGAAGAGTTGTCAAGATGGAAGTTTTCAAATACGGTGCCGACTGCCGCATGAAACCGCATGCTGCGGAAAGCGTTGCCGGAATATATAATATGAAACGAGGCCGGCACAGGCACGCCGTGTGACCGCGCCGGCTTTTCCGATGACTTTGATGCTCCCTCGCCGGGTTCCGGATAGGTCAGGAATTCGGCGGCTTCCGCTTTTTGGTGATTTTACCGCTAAACGCAACATCTGTAACAATAGCCTTTGGTTTAACTGATATTGCAATAGTTCCGTCGTCATATATGGCCGTCCAGTAATTCATCTCTCCACTATGTACGCCCGCCGAAAAAGAACGTTGTTGATAACCTTCTCCCGGATTGTTTGTCTCCAACAGACCCTGGTGACTTGCAGTCAACTTGAAATTGCCAAATGCCATTCCTATTCCAGGCAACAGGAAATCAAGCGACTCTTCAGGTAAGCTTAACTCTTCAATTACCTTGTCGGTGTCCCACTTCTCTACTACCATTACAAAATCGTCCAACTCATGAGTAAAAACGTTTTCCAAATTGACAATATTCGGGCCAAATATCTGGGCCAGCAACTCATCCGGGTACTTAACTTCCCATGTGCCGGTGCACCGGTATTCTCCGAATACGTTCTTGCCGCCGTCCTTAACACCGGTAAGCTTCAGAGATACTTTAAACTTAACATCAGGAAGGTCTGGCCACGGAAACGGAACCTCTTTAGTGCCATCGATATTAAAGGTCCATACGTATTCGTTTTCGTCCAGATTCGGATCTATTTCAACCGGAGGAGGGGTGCCTTCCTCGACGGGGATATTGCCTCCGTTATCACCGCTCCCGTCCTCACCTTTATTCCCATTGTCCCCCGGTTTTTGATCATCGTCTTTTTTTCCGTCGCCTGAACCTTTTCCTTCTCCTTCCTCTTTCTTTTCTCCGGGGTCCTCACCCGAACCCCCATGCCGTACAGGAGTCCTGGGCTCTTCATTCGAACCATCGGACGATTTGCCGGTTTCGTTTCTTCCGATGGAGATGTTTTCACCCGAGATATGGTCATAGAGTTTGTCCTTGCCCTCATCCACGGCTGCTTCTTCTTCGTTCTCCTCTTCCTCCTCGTCGTAATCCTGGGTCCTGCCGCAGGCAGCCAGGCTTAAAACCATGCAAAACATGAGGATAAATGCAAGTACTCTTTTCAACTTCATGACAGCTCTCCCCGCATAAAGGTACTTCCGAGATTTGCATAAACATACTACCAGAAAAAGCGGGGTTTAAAAATTAATAATATTCTGCAATAAAGTCACTATTTTGTTATTCCATGCCCGCCGCAGATGGTTGCAGGGTTGTAATCGCGAATGGGAAACGCAAACCGAATTGCTTTCAATACACCGGGATCAGTCCCCTGCCGGCTCCCGTTATACATTCCGAGCCATCGGCGGTAACAATGAAGGTATTCTCTATGCCCACCATCCCGATGCCGGCAATCCCTTTCTTTGGCTCCAGGGCAAAGGCCATTCCTTCCCTGATGGGCTCGTCGAACCCCTGGGCGATAACGGGAAGTTCGTCTATTACCAGCCCGATGCCATGGCCCAGGAACTTGACGGTCCTGTTTCCGAATCCCATGAAGTTCTGCAGGAAGCCGGGTTCCAGGCCCGATATTATCTCGTTGTAAATCACGGAAGGTATGGCGCCGGGCTTCAGGCGGGATGCTATCTCATCCTGTATCGCCACGCACCTTTCATGTATCTCGATGGCATAGTCAGGCAATTTTTTACCAAACATATAGGTCATTGTCTTGTCGGTATGGTACCCATCTACCCCGCAGCCGGTATCCACGAAGACCAGGTCCCCCTTTTTCAGCCGTCTTTCCCTGCTCCCCAGGGTAGGTACAGCCGGGCTTATGCCAACATGCCCTCCAGGACCGTCGAAATACGAGGGGTATATTGAACTCTCCCCGAATCCAATCTGCCCAATGATCATCTCGGTGTTGAACATGCCAAACCGAATCACGCCATGGAAGCCTTCCTCCATCATAATATTGAACAGTATGGCAGAAAGCTCGGCCTCGCTCATCCCCTCCCTCAGTACCCGGGGAACCCTTTCTTCAAGGACAATCCTGTGGATCTCGCCTGAACGGCGCATGCACGATATCTCGTACGGGCTCTTTACAGACCGGATGGCCATGATCTCGGCATCAAGAGGCAGGAAACCCGTAAAGCCGAAGTATTTCTGCATTCTCTGGTACATGGCCAGCGGCACTACTTCGGTTTCCATATATACGGGGCAGGGAAAGCTCCCCATGGCCTGGGCCGCATCCCTGTAGCTTCTCATGGGGCGTATGTTGGGAAAGAGGGATTCTTCGAGCGCCCGCTCATAGCTTTTCTTTACCCAGAACACGGCTTCATCATCCCTGGGTATGGCAAGAAAACCATCCTGTATGGTGCCGGTAAAATAGTACATGTTTATCCTGCCGGCAAATATGGCAAGCCGCCAGCCGGGATGCCTCCGGTCCATTATTCTGCGGAACCGGGCCATACGGTTTTCCAGTTCTTCTGCCGGTACCTTCCTGCAGTCCGCGTATTCCCTTGTTTCCAACGATTTTTCCTCCTTCCGGATTTCGATTAAGCATATTCTATCTTGTTCTCCTCGTCATGGCAAGCTATATAAACAAGGCGGCGAATAAAGCACCATCCGGGAGAAACGGGCGCCCGGCGTGCCGGTTTTTGCTTCGGAAGGATAATTTATTTACCGAATAAGCGAACAAACAGCATATAAATCCTTATTACAATACTATATTATTGTTATAAAATGCTAAAATACGGTTTTCAATTTTGCAAGCGATCAAGGTGGTGTTTATGGGCAAGAAGAAGCTATGGATGCTGTCGGCAGTATTGCTGGCCGGATTACTGGTTATCCTGGCGGCCTGTCAAAGGAATGCGGCCCGGGATGAATTGACGCTCCCATCATTCACCGTTCCCAATAATAAAATGTTTCATGTAAAGCAGGTAGTCGAGCTTTATGACGCCGCGGGAACACCTGTCCCCTATTATTACGAACTGTATGTTTCGGACAAGGAAAATACTGCGTTTGAGCTGGACATGGAAGGGAACGTGATACAAATATACCGCGATACCGGCAAAAAGCATTTCAGCTATGATCCGAAGTCAAGGATTGCCGTGGAGTATCCCGCCAGCGCCATATTCTCCCTGAACCCGTCCGACCTGGCGGGTTACGGAAAGGCGCAGGCAACCGGCGGCGTTCCCTACCAATACGCCGGGAGAAACTGCACGGCGTATATGCTGCTCGGGAAGGACGAAAGCGACAATATCCGCATGTACGTGGACGATGAGACAGGATTCATGCTTTTCTGCGACGCCCCGCTGTTCTGTGTCAAAACCGCCGAATTCGAGATTCTTTCGTATGACGGGGAGTACTTCGTCACGCCCGACGACCTGATATTTGAAGAATGAGCCGACCAGGACCGGCAAGGAGGGTTTGTGATGTGCAGGTTAAAAAAACTCGTTATAGCGCTTATATGTATTACTCTGGTGCTTTCGGCATACACGCCCGGATCTTCGGCCGATACTTACGGGCCTATAACCACCGGCGAAGTCAAGAGGGCTGCCAATGTATATTGGGGCAAAGGCGAATATTTTCCTGTTATAGGCGAATTGCAGGCCGGCGAGGTGATCGATATTTATGAATATGACAGCGACTGGGTGCTTACCAGGTATGCAGCTGCCATAACCTATGGGGGCGAAACAGGCCTGTATGAGTTCTACGGCTATGTAAAGCGCAGCGATGTAGATTTTGACACACCCCTTATGCAGTCTACCCAAATCGACACTGGCCGGACCAAGCCTGGAAAGCGGCAGGAGAACCCATCTCCGCTGCCCGGGGTATCGGGTCGGAAATCTTCCAAGGGTAATGAAACCGAGCCGCGCGGGTCTGATTCACCGGAAGAACCCGAAAACCCCAACCCTGCCATTCCTGTGGAGGACCTGACGGAATATGACTGGATAATCCGCACTCCTGGCGCTTGCAAGAAGGACTTCTACTTTGAGGAAGGCCAGGTCAGGTTTACGGTCCAGTTCGACATGATGGTCATAAAGTTCGGAGGTTACACGGCAAGCTCCCTCCCCGTCTATAACGATGGCAATCATAATCCCTATGTGGGCTATGTTTCTTTCAGCATGAAGCAAGACATGGCCGAAACGATATCCTATGTCGGCATCGAACATCTCCAGGGGTCAGGAGGCATAGACCTCAATGCGTTCAACGGGGATGCGAGGTTTTTCATCGATTCTCCCGCCGATGACGGAACCAGGGCCATCTTTACCATCGATACCATTGCCGCCGGTACGGTTGACCCAACCGTCAGGGATTATGATATGGGAATCGAAATAGGTGGAGAATTATTCAACAGTTCAATGAAAATGCCTCTTGATATCAGGCTTGAACCCAGCGGCGAAGGATACAGGCTGGTTGTCCTCAATATGAAGCCGGGAGGCGGTAATGTCGATTTCCCGGCCATGCTGGAAAAAATACCGTTAAGCGATATTGAAAAGGCTGAACGTGAGCGCATCCAAAAAGAAAAGAACGAGGAACTGCTCCGGAAAGCCCAGGAGCTTTGGAGGAAGGTAAAGAAAAGCATCCAGGATGACTTGCGTGAAGAACTTGAAAATGAGTCGGGCGACTCAGGCCAGGGAGGGAGTAATCAATCTGGCGGTACGGAACCCCCCGGCGACTACCCCTCCATACCGCCCCTGGTGCCCAGGAACGACGGCGGTTCCGGGGGAAGCGGCGCGGATGACTACCCGTCCGTGGCTCCCCTGGTGCCGAGGAACGACGGCGGTTCCGAGGGAAGCGGCGCGGATGACTACCCGTCCGTGGCTCCCCTGGTGCCCGGGCCGCGCACAGGCGGCGGAACAAATGAAGAGCCCGACTTCTTCCCCGACAGGAATTAGCGGTTCTTGGCCGAAAGGGTGATACAGGATGAAAAAGCTGGTTGTTCCAATCATTCTCACCTTTGCTCTCATGACGGGCTGCGGTGCGGCCGGCGGCAAGCCGGCTGGCGGCAAGTCTGCAAGCGAGGTTCTCAAGGATGCTCCGAAAGAGGACCTGGTCTTTTCCAGCCAGTTCAGCACCGTTACAGTATATCCCATGAGCGATGATAACATAAAAGCGCTGTACCTGGTTTCGCTTACCGATCCTGAGCCTTTGGAAATACAGGAGGATCCAGGGGCCGGAGGTTTCTCGCTAAATGAAGCGCTGGGCGTTAAGACTGACTGGCCGGCGGAGTACCTGCACCCGGATATGCCTGTTTATACATGGGGCAGGATCGCCGGCTGGAACACATATAGTCCCGATAACCCGTACAACCTCTTCATCATAATCAGGGACACAGGCGAGGACGACCTGGAAGAATACAGGAAGGAGCTTAAGGCAAGAGGCTTCTCCGGCAGTTCCGACTATTACAGGAAGGACGATTTTTCCATAAAATTTCAGTTCAATTCGAAGACTACCCTCCAGATAAGCTCTTACAAGGTTAAATCCATGGACTGGCCTGACGAACTGGGGTTCATGCCTCCGCCGAAAAAGGGAAAACTTGTTGATTTCACAATGAACGAAGGGGGAAACAGCTTCTACGGCGATATATTCTTCACGGATATGACTGAAGATGATGTTCTCGCATACGAACAACTCCTCTTGGAAGCCGGCTTTATAAAGAAGGACTACTTGTCCTACTACATCGATAATGTAAGTTTTGACGGGAAAAATTACGGCGAATTCAGGGGATTTTTCGAAGGATATTCAGAGGATGAATGGATATTCTATTACGACTTTAAGGGGTATTGACAGGAATCCGGCATAAAAAAAGGGTTCTATAATAAATGTTGGGGTGCTGAAGGGAGACGACTTCGGTGCTCCAACATTTTTTGCAAAAAAGAGAGCATGGAGTTGAAATCTCAAGTAAAATGGAGTTGCACAACCTTCCATTTG
>Ga0134104_1000732_pt1 | contig 35496 bp, 29 predicted proteins | sample 15_3_2metaG_FD_94455 | JGI IMG/M metagenome (GOLD analysis project Ga0134104, IMG submission 94455) | Switchgrass degrading microbial communities from high solid loading bioreactors in New Hampshire, USA - 15_59_3.3_214_A2 metaG | ecosystem: Engineered > Bioreactor > Semi-continuous > Anaerobic...
ATATATGCAAGCACTTCGACTACACGCCGCGCATCGTAAACCGCTATGACCGCGCCGAGGCCGTTCTCCTCTCCGTGGGCGCGGGGCTGGGGATTTCCATCATCCCCAAAGCCCTGTGCGACGTGTTTTACTCCGACAACGTGGCCGTCAAGCCCATCGCCGGCGTGGACACGCGCCGGACGTATGTGCTCGCGTGGCGCGCGCCGCTGAAAAGCCCCGCCGCCGAGATGTTCCTGGAGACGGCAAAGGAGCTGTTTTGCCCCGCGGAGGGCATATAGCCTTAAGGAGAAGGCTTTCGCCGCTTAAAGGAGAGAGACATGACGTACCGCATACTGATCGTGGAGGACGACCGGGGCATCGCCGAAGCCATCGAAAAGTGCCTTGCCGGGTGGGGGATAGAGGCGCGCAGCGTCGAGGATTTCCGCGCGGTCATGCGCGAGTTTGCCGACTATCAGCCGCACCTTGTGCTCATGGACATCACGCTCCCCTACATGGGCGGGTATTACTGGTGCCAGGAGATCAGGAAAGTCAGCTCCGTGCCCATCCTCTTTATCTCCTCCGCGTCGGACAATATGAACCTCGTCATGGCCATCAACATGGGGGCGGACGATTTTATCGCCAAGCCCTTTGACGCGAGCGTTCTCGTCGCGAAGGTGCAGGCGCTGCTGCGCCGCACGTACGATTTCGGGCAGTCCGCGCCCGTTCTGGAGGCCTGCGGCGCGGTGCTGAGCACCGGGGACAACACGCTCACCTTCAACGGGAAGAAAATTGACCTCTCCAAGAACGAATACCGCATCCTCTACACGCTCATGCAAAACAAGGGGAAAGTCGTCAGCCGCGAAAAGCTCATGGAGGCGCTGTGGCAGACGGACAGCTTCGTGGACGAAAACACGCTCACCGTCAACGTCGGCCGGCTGCGGAAAAAGCTCGACGCGATCGGGCTGCACGACTTTATCGGCACGAAATTCGGCGTGGGGTACATCGTAGGGGGCGAAAAATGAGGTTTTTCAGGGATTATTTAAGGTACCGCCTGAAATGGGTTTTCGCGCACCTTCTGCTCCTTGCCGTTTTTCTCTTCACGTTTTACCTCTACCATCTGCCCCTTGCGGCGGTGTTATACCCCGCGGCGCTGTGCTTTCTGATTGCCGCCGCCTACTTTGTGACGGACTTTCGGCGCGAGAAGCAGCGGCGGGAGACGCTCCGGGGCATTATGGAGGCGGGCGTCGAGCTGTGCACGCGTCTTCCGGAGCCCCTGAGCGGGATTGAGGAGAGCTACCGGGAGATGGTCTGCGCCTTCTGCGAGGAGTATACGCGCGCCGCCGAAAAAAGCCGCAAGGCGTACGACGAGATGATAAATTACTACACGCTCTGGGTCCACCAGATCAAAACGCCCATCGCGTCCATGCGGCTGCAGCTGCAAAACGAGGACACGGAGCTTGCGCGCAAGCTTTTGACCGACCTTAATCGCATCGAGCAGTATGTGGGCATGGTGCTCGCCTATCTGCGGCTTGACTCGGACAGCACCGATTACGTCTTCAGGGAGTACGACCTCGACGAAATCGTGCGCCCGGCGGTCCGAAAGCTCTCCGGCGACTTTATCGGAAAGAAGCTCACGCTTGAGTACGAGCCGCTCCGCACCACCGTCCTCACGGACGAAAAGTGGCTCTCCTTCGTCATCGAGCAGCTGCTGACCAACGCCGTCAAATACACGCCAAGCGGCGGCGCCGTCTCCATCTGTTTAGAGCCGCCGAAAACGCTGTGCATTAAAGACACGGGCATCGGCATCGCGCCGGAGGACCTGCCGCGCATCTTCGAGCACGGCTACACGGGGCTTGCCGGACGGGCGGACAAGCGCGCCAGCGGCATCGGGCTGTACCTGTGCAAGCGGATCTGCACGAATCTCGGCCACAGGATCTGGGCGGAGTCAAAGCCCGGGGAGGGCACGGCCGTGCGCGTCGACCTTGACACGAAACAGCGCGCGTCGGAGTAAATGTGACAAAACTGTTCGTTTTGCACGCGATTTGTAAGCCGATCCGATGGAGCGGATCGGCTTTCCTTCTTATAATTGACCCTGACGAAAGGAAAGGGGTTATCTATGAGTCTTCTTGAAGTCAAAGGACTGAAAAAAGTGTACAAGACACGCTTTGGCGGCGCGTCCGTCGAGGCGCTGCGAAACGTCAGCTTCACCGTGGAGGAAGGCGAGTACGTCGCCATCATGGGCGAATCGGGAAGCGGCAAGACGACGCTCCTGAATATCCTCGCCGCGCTCGACAGGCCCACGGCAGGCACCGTGCTGCTTGACGGGAAGGACTTTTCGCAGATTAAGGAGTCGGCCGTGGCGGCATTCCGGCGGGACAATCTCGGCTTTGTCTTTCAGGAGTTTAACCTGCTCGACACGTTCACCATCGAGGACAACATCTACCTGCCCCTCGTGCTCATGGGCAAAAGCCACGCCGAGATGAAAAAGCGCATCGCGCCGCTTGCCGAGCAGCTTGGCATCGCGGCTATCTTAAAAAAGTACCCGTACGAAGTCTCCGGCGGGCAGAAGCAGCGCGCCGCCGTCGCCCGCGCGCTCATCACAAACCCGCGCATCGTTCTGGCCGACGAGCCGACGGGCGCCCTCGACTCGAAGTCTACGGACGAGCTGCTGCGCCTGTTCGGGGAGATCAACCGCCGCGGGCAGACCATCCTCATGGTCACGCACTCGATGAAGGCCGCCAGCCACGCCTCCCGCGTGCTGTTTATACGAGACGGCGAGGTCTTCCACCAGATTTACCGCGGCGAGAGCACGAACGAGCAGCTGTATCAGAAGATTTCCGATACGCTCACGCTGCTGGCGCGGGGTGAGCGGCGATGAAAACGGGGTATTACTCGCGGCTTGCCGCCGACGGCATCCGGAAAAACCGGCGGCTGTACCTGCCGTACCTGCTCACCTGCGTGCTGATGGTCGCCATGTTCTACATCCTCGCGTACCTGTCCCGCGCCCCGTTCATGGCGTACATCGGCGGCGGGAACGCTCTGGCGTGGGTGTTGAACCTCGGCAGCTTCGTCATCGCGGTGTTTTCCGTGTTCTTCCTGTTTTACACCAACTCGTTTCTCATCCGCCGGAGGAAAAAGGAGTTCGGCCTGTTTAACATCCTCGGCATGGACAAGCGCAGCATCGGCCGCATCTTGTTCTGGGAGTCGCTCATCGCCGCGCTCGTCGCCCTCGCGTGCGGGCTTGGCGTCGGCATCGCGCTGTCGAAAATGGCCGAGCTTGGCCTTGTCAACCTCGTCGGGTTGGACGTCTCCTTTGAATTTACCCTCTCGCGCGAGGCGGTGCGCTACACCCTTATCATCTACGGCGCGCTGTTTTTCCTGATTTTCCTCAACGCGGTGCGCCAGGTGCGCTTTTCCAACCCCGTGCAGCTCCTTCGGAGCGAAAACTTCGGCGAAAAGCCGCCGAAGGCCAACTGGCTCTTTGGGGTTGCGGGCTTTGCTATTCTGGCGGCGGCGTATTATATCGCCGTCACGATTGAAAACCCGGTTGCGGCGCTGTCGTGGTTTTTCGTCGCGGTGCTCATGGTCATCGCCGCCACCTACCTCATCTTTATCGCGGGCTCCGTGCTGCTGTGCCGGATTTTGCAAAAGAATAAGCGCTACTATTATAATAAGAAGCATTTCGTCTCCGTCTCCTCCATGGCCTACCGCATGAAGCGAAACGGCGCGGGGCTCGCGTCGATTTGCATTTTGCTGACGATGGTGCTCGTGATGATCTCCTCGACCGCCTGCCTCTACTCCGGCAAGGAGGGCAGCCTCAAAACGCGCTACCCGCGGGATCTGGCCGTCATCGCCAATTTCAGCGGCGCGTCGCCCGCAAACGCCGAGAAAATCGCCGCCCTGCGCGAGACGGTCAACGGGATAACGGACAGATACGGCGCGGCGCGGCTCAATCCCGTCGACTACAGGGAGGCGGAAATCACCGGCAGCCTTGAGGAGGGCGGGTATCTGGAACCCGACGTGCGCTTTGTCAACGACATCAATTTCGGGAAGCTCGTCACCGTCCACTTTATCCCGCTTGAAGATTACGAGCGCATGTACGGCAGGACGCTCCGGCTCGGCGAAAGGGAGGCCGCGGCGTTCGGGCTGAAGAAGATGGACTTTCCGGAGTCCATCACCATCGGGAACCTCACGATCAACATTACCCAGACGCTCGACACGCTCGACGTGGCCGGCATCGACACGGCGGAGATGCTCAGGCACCTTTTCCTCGTCGTGCCGGACTTTGAAGGGACGCTCAAGGATATTGAAGGGCTTGTGGACTACAACGGCAACAGGATGCTCCAGTACGGCTGGCACTACGCGTTCGATACGGACGCCGCGCCGGAAGAGCAAATCAGGCTGCGTTCGGAGTTTGCCGCGGCCGTCCTCGCGGAAAAGGAGAAGGCTCCGGAAGTCTTCCGCAGCGTTTTCTGCGAGTCGCGCGAAGCGGACCGGCTGGACTTTTTCAGCCTGTACGGCGGGCTGTTCTTCCTCGGGATCATGCTGAGCATCGTGTTCCTCATCGCCGCCGTGCTGATGATCTACTACAAGCAGATTTCGGAAGGGTACGAGGACCAGTCGCGGTTTGACATCATGCAGAAGGTCGGCATGACGAAGCCGGACATCCGCAAAAGCATCAATTCCCAGATGCTCACCGTGTTTTACCTGCCCATCGTGTTTGCCGTGCTCCACCTCGCCTTCGCCTTCCCGATGATCCGCAAGATGCTTCTCCTCTTTAACCTCAACAACCTGCCGCTCCTCATCCTCACGACGGCCGTGAGCATCCTCGCCTTTTCCGCGTTTTACGCCGTCGTCTACCGCATCACCTCCAACGCGTACTTTGCCATCGTCAGCGACGCGAAAGCCGAATAACAAAAGCGCGCGCCCCGCTTAAAGGGGCGCGCTTTTGTTTGCTTAAGTTTTTATAAGCTCAAACCAGACATGCCGCCATGCGGCGCTTCCTTGCAAGTCCCTTAGAAGTAGAAAGACGCGCCGTCCCCGGCGTACATTTGCGCCGGGACGGGAATCGGCGGCTCCTGCGGCGGCAGCGCGCCGGCGGCGAGCTCAAGCGCTGCTTTGCGCACCGTTTCAATCTGCTCCGGGGGAATGGGGAACGTCCCGTGGGACGGGTAGATGACGTCGAACGCGCCCTGCAATTTGATGAGCTTTTCAAGGCTGGCGAGGTACGCGGTGAGATTGCGCGCGGGGCCGAACATATAGATACACGCCTCGGAAACGGTGTCGCCGGAGACGAGGATACGGTTTTCTCTGTCGAGCAGCGCGATGCTGCCCGGCGTGTGGCCGGGGATATGGATGACCTCGAACCGCCTGCCGCCGATGTCGATGACGTCCCCCTCCCACAGGGGGCTGACGCTGGGGTTTTTAACGCTCGAGCGGGTGTAATAATAGGCCATTTCCGAGGGGTGCATCCAGGCCGTTTCAAACGCGCCGGCGCCGCCGATGTGGTCGCCGTCCGCATGCGTGATGACGAGCATGACCGGCTTGTCCGTGAGCTTGGCGGCAATCTGCCTGACGCTCCCCGTCTCGCCAAAGCCCGTGTCGACCACGAGGGCCCTCTCCTTGCCGATAAACACGAAGCTGCGCACGCCGTTGTCTTCGATGCGGAAGGTCTGCTCGTCAATCTTTATCACTTCCAGCGGCTGATTCCTCTCCTGCATGGTTTCCCTCCGTTCATACTCTGAGTCATTCCATTTTAGGCCCGGCGGGGCCGCGCGGTCAAGGCGGCTGCGGCGCGGTATGACATAAAAAATCATGCCCGATCGCGCAATAGAGCTATACAAACCAGCCAAAGTGGCTTTATAATAGGCTTGGAGATTCCGTCACTATACCGAAATACGCCACAGCGTTCACAGCCGGGCAAAGGGCCGCGGGCGCGGTAAAAGCCCGCTATGCTATGGCAGAGAGGAGAAGGAAAGGTAATGAAGTACGAGCGCGTTCCATACCTGGCCGGAAAATATGAATACGCCGGGACGCTGGCCTCGCCGATCAGAATCCCCGTGTTCGACTACCCCATTTCGCGCCGAGAAAACTTCAGGAGGGTGCTCGAGCGCGACAATCCCATGTGGGTGCCCACCACGCTGGGCGACTTTAACTACACCGTGGGCGCCACGCTCACGGGCCTTAGTGACATGCGCTTTAATTTCACCGGGCGCAGCGAGTGGACGGACGCGTACGGCTGCGTCTGGGAATGGGTCCCCGAGGCGGGAGGCTCCATGCTCAAGCCCGGCGCCCCGCCCGTTCTGGACGACATCACCGAGTGGGAGAAGAAATTCCGCTGGCCGGACTTGGACGAAGAGCGCATCAAGGAGTGCTGCGAAAAATTCATGAGCCAGCCTCACTACAATCCCGACAAGCTCAACTGCTACGACATCGGCATGGGCTGCACCGAGCGCCTCGTGGCCGTCCTCGGCGGGTACGAGCAGGCGATGCTGGCCTTTGCCATAGAGCCCGAGGCCTGCAAGGAGTTTATGGCGGAGCTGTCCCGCTACCACTGCCGGATGTTCGACCTCATCAACAAGTACTTCCCCACGGACCTCGTGCAGTACCACGACGACTGGGGCACCGAGCGGGACACCTTCTTCAGCGAGCGCATGATGGAGGAGATTGTCTACGAGCCGAATGAGATCTTCTTTAAGCATGTCAAGGAGCAGGGCGCGGCCATCACGCTCCACAGCTGCGGCTGCATCAGGCGGTTTGTCCCCTACGCCATCTCCCTCGGCGCCGATTTCCTGCAGCTGCAGGAGCGGGCCAACGACATCCGGGCCTATAAAGAGCAGTACGGCGACAAAGTGGGCTTTGATGTGTACATAAGCCCAACATCGCATGAGGATCCCGTCCAGTTTGCCCGGAGAATCGTGGACGATTACGGCAAGGACGGCGGGCTTATGAGTACCTTCTTCGGCGGCAAAGAGGAGGATCTGTGGTACTGCCTGCAGGAGCTTTACTACAGTAGCCGGGAGTACTACGAACAGGCGGCGGCCGCCCGTACATAACTGGATTTGAATGAATACGCAAGGAGGGCCGGCAGCATTTGGCTGCCGGCCCCTTGTTTTGAGCGGTTTTGACACTCCGCGGATAAAGGGATGGAGCTATTTGCCCGCAAGGCCGAGCTTTTTCTGCGTTTCGATGTGGCGCAAAGCGGCCTCCGTAGCGGTCTGCGGGCTGTCTTTGTCGAGCAGCTTCTCCTTAAAGCACCTGCCGCAGACGGTGCACGGCTTTGTTTTGTCGTACCGGCACGGCCTTTGCGCGCCGATGCCGGCGTACTGGATATAGACCTTGCCGGCTTCGTCGATGCGCTGGAAATACGGGCCGAATCTGCCGCGCGTGCCGAGGACCTGCAGGTACACAGGCTTTGACACGCGCTTAAATTCGAGGGGGCAGTGCCAGTAAAACGGCGGGATACGCACAATCGTCGGCTCGGTGATGATATGCTGCTCCAGCTTGTCGAGCGTCTCGCCGATCCAGAACTCGATTTCCGCGTCGAAGGAACCCCACGGGTCGGTCATGTCGTACCCGATGAAGCAGAGGTATTCCTCCTCGGAGTGGAAGTTGGCCTCCCTGTCCACGAAGGCTTCCTTCATGTAGCAGCGGTAGCTTGCGTAGAAGCTGGAGTCGGGCATGCAGTCGTGCCCCCTGAAGTATGCCTGATAGGGGGGCATGAAGTCTCCCCACTGGGTGTACTGCTTTTCAAAGACGTAAATTAAGTGATCGTATTTCGACATAATCCCACCTCACTCCGCCGCGCCCCGGGGCCGGGGAAACGTGACGATTTCCCCGTGGCTGGGCATCCCTTCGCAAAGGGCGTCGTAATACACGTTGCCGCCCGAGTCGGTACGCCGCCTGATGGCGTAGTACCGGCTGCTAAAGAGGACGGGCTGGAAGAACAGCGGTTTGCCGAGGCGCTTAATTTCCACGGGGCCGTGCCAGTAAAACTGCGGGACGCGGATCATCGTGGGCTTTGTAATGACGATTTTCTCCATGTTGTCATAGTCCTCGCCGAGCCAAAGCTCGATTTCCGCGTCGAACGACTCGAAGGCGTCGCGCAGGTCGTGCCCGACGAAAGCGAGGTATTCCTCGTCGCGGTGGAAGTGGGGCTCCGGGTCGATGACGCCCGGCCTTAAGTACGCCCTGTAGGGGAGGTAGATTTGCGCGCCCGGGATGCAGGACGCTCCGCGGAAGTACGCTTCAAACTGAGGCAGCAGGCCGCCGGAGTTCGTTTCGACTTTCTCAAACTTGTAAAACAGGCCGTCGTATTGTCCCATGTCACTCCCCGCCTTTACAAACTCATTCCGTCCAGTACCACTCCTTGATGAAGTCGTGCTGCAGGCCCTTGAGCGAGACGCCTTCGAGGCCGTCCCTGCAGGCGCGCAGCGTCGTCATCTCGGCGATGCCGTAAACGGGGCAGTAGTCCTCAAACTCCTTTAAGTATTCAAGGAGCATCTCGTTGTACTTATCCTTGTCGTTCGTCGCCAGCAGGGTCTCGCCCAGTTCCTTGAAGCGGTTGAAGACTTCCGTATCCCAGTCGAAGTGGCAGCGGTTGAACTTCGTAATCTGGGCGTAGATCAGGTCGAGGCCCATGCCGGAGGAGCCGGCTATGTAGGCGACGTAGATTTCCCAGCCCTCCTCGCCGGCAATCATGTTGCGGACGGTGGCCTGATCGTAGTTGATGACCTCGGCGTTGACGCCGATTTCCTTCAGAGCCTGCTGGATAATCTGGGCCGTCGTGACGAACATATCCGAGCCGTTCGTGATGAGGCGGACCGTCTTGCCGACAAGGCCGCTCTCCTCGGCGTATTTCTTCGCCAGCTCGAGGTTGTAGCCCGTCTTGTATGTATCGTGGAGGTAGGCGAGGTCCGGGAAGTAGTCGACGCTGCCCGAGGAGAACGGCGCGACCGCGACGTTGCCCTGACCGCTCAGCGCGACGTTGATGATGCCTTGGCTGTTGACCGCGTACGAGACGGCCCAGCGCGCTTCCTTCGACGCAAGCGGCGAATCCTTGCAGGCGTTGTACGTCAGGCACAGATGGGAGACGGAGGGCTTTGAGTAGGTGTGGACGCCCGGGAGGGAGTCGACGTAGTCGGCGTCCTGAGGCGGGCAGGAGGTGAGGAAGTCGACTTCGCCCGTCTCGATGGCGTTGACCTTCTGAGCCGACTCGGGGATGTTCTTGAAGACGACCTTCTTGATGGCCGGCGGGCCGCCCCAGTAATCGTCCCGGGCTTCCAGCGAGACGTAGCTGTTGACGACGTAGTCCTTTACAACGTACGGGCCGGTGCCGACGGGGTTCTTGCCGGAGGTCTCGGGGTCGTACGTCTCGGCGTCGAGGATGACGATGTCGGACATAATCGGGAACAGAGTGATGTCCGGGCGCGTGAGGAACATGCGGACGGTGTAGTCGTCCTCCTTGCGGGTCTTTTCAAAGTCGAGGCTTGCCAGCAGGAAGGCGCGGCCGATTTCCTGGCAGTAGTTGAATGTAAAGATGACGTCATCGGCGTTGAAGGGGCTGCCGTTGGAGAAGGTGACGCCCTTGCGCAGGTGGACGAGCCATTCGGTGTCGCTGATGAAGTCGACGCTCTCCGCGAGGAAGTATTTGATGTTGTCGGCCGCTTCATAGGCCCAGAGGGACTCCGCGTACTGGCGCATGACGACGAGGTAGTTGCCGGAGACCATGTAGGGGTCTAAGGTGCCGGTGTCGCCGTCCGTGCCGATGACGACGGTGTCTTTCACGGGCTTTGACGGGGTCTCATCTCCGCCCTGCGGCGTGCCGGTGCTTGGCTGAGAGGCTGAGCCGGATGTCGGCGAAGCCGCCGGAGGCTGCTTCTGACCGCAGGCGGCGAAGCTGAGGAGAAACACGATGCATAAGAGTAGCGATACCAGTTTCTTCACTTTCAATTCCTCCCTTTTACTGTCTCAGAAATCTCATTTATCTCCCTGCATCGGCAGCAGGAAACAAAATGATTCGGCATAATTTCCTCAAGAACCTGAGGCTCGTGGCACTTTTCCTCGACGTACGGGCACCGGGCCGTAAAGCGGCATCCGGGCCTGGGGTTGATGGGGGACGTGACCTCGCCCTTCATGGGGATCAGCTCTCTCTGCGCGTCCACCTTCGGAATGGGGATGGCGGAGAGCAGCGCCTTGCTGTAGGGGTGGAGCGTGTTGCGGAAAAGCTCGTGGGACGGGGCTTTTTCCACCACCTGGCCGAGGTACATGACCATGATTTCGTCGCTTATGTATTTCACAACGGACAGGTCGTGCGTGATGAAGATGTACGTTAAGTTCCTTTCTTCCTGAAGGTCCAGCATGAGGTTGAGGATCTGCGCCTGAATGGACACGTCCAGCGCCGAGACGGGCTCGTCGCACACGATAAACTTCGGGCCGAGCGCCAGCGCCCGGGCGATGCCGATGCGCTGCCGGCGGCCGCCGTCGAGCTCGTGCGGGTAGGTGTTCCAGAACCGCTCCGCCAGGCCGACGGTCGCCATCAGCTCCTTCGTGCGCTCGATAATCTCCGCTTTGCTGTACTTTTTGCTCAGCTTGAGCGGCTCCATAATCGTCTCGCTCACGGACATGCGCGGGTTGAGAGACGAGTACGGGTCCTGAAAGATGATCTGCATATTCTGGCGCAGCTGGCTCAGTTCCCGGCGGGTGGGGTATGTGATGTCGCGCCCTTCAAAGAGGATTTTGCCGTCCGTGGCGTCGGTCAGGTGCAGGATTGTCCGCCCGAGGGTGCTCTTGCCGCAGCCCGATTCCCCGACGACGCCGAGAGTCTTGCCGGCGTCGAGCGTGAAGCTGACGTCGTCCACCGCGTGGAGCATGCCCCGGTTCGTCTTAAAGTACTTTTTCAGATGCTGCACTTCCAGCAAAGGCGCCATCAGTTACCCTCCTTTCCGCAAGGAAGCACCGGACGGTGTGTCCCTGTTCCGGCTCGTATACGGCAGGCTTTTTCCTCGCACAGATTTCCATGGCGTAGTCGCAGCGCTCGCAGAAGGTGCAGCCTTCCGGGAGGTTCGTCGGGTCCGGCATCATGCCGCGGATGGGCTTGAGCCGCTTTTTGGAAACGTCAAGGTCGGGCAGCGAGTCGAACAGCCCCTTCGTGTATGGGTGCAGCGGGTTGTTGAAGATGTGGTACACCGTCCCGTACTCCACGATTTCCCCGGCGTAGGCGACCGCCACGGACTGGCACGTGCTGGCCACGACGCCCAGGTCGTGCGTGATGAGAATGACGGACGTGCCCAGCCGCTTCGTCAGGTCCCGCATGAGGGCGAGGACCTGCGCCTGAATTGTCACGTCCAGCGCGGTGGTCGGCTCGTCGGCCAGCAGCAGCTTCGGATTGCACGCCAGCGCCATGGCGATGACGACGCGCTGCTTCATGCCGCCGGAAAACTGGTGCGGGAACTCCGGGTACCGCTCCTTGGGGATGCCCACCATTTCCAGCATATCCATCGAGCGGAGGACGGCCTCGGCGTGTGAGATTTTATTATGCAGCCGGATGGCTTCCGTAATCTGGTCACCCACGCGCTCGATGGGGTTGAGGGCCGTCATGGGGTCCTGGAAGATCATGGCGATTTTGTCGCCGCGGATTTTGCGCATCTCCTTTTCGCTCAGCTCAAGGAGGTTGCGGCCTTCGAATATGATCTCGCCCTGCGTGACGTGCCCCTGCGGTTTCGGGAGGATGCCGAGAATGGTGCGGGCGATGGTGGTTTTGCCGGCGCCCGTCTCGCCCACGAGGCCGAGCGTTTCGCCCTCTCTCAGCGTGAGGCTCACGCCGTTGACGGCGTGGACAACCGTTTCGTCGGTATGGTACTCGACTTTCAGGTCTTTGACTTCCAGTAAGACGTTGCTTTCCATTTCCGGCCTCCGTTAGTTCTTCAGTCTCGGGTCAAGGGCGTCGCGCAGGCCGTCCCCGAGGAGGTTGAAAGCCAGAACCGTAATCATGATGCAGATGCCGGGGTAGAGGACGAGCTCCATGTGCTGGCGCATGTAGTTGCGGCCTTCGGAGAGCATGGCGCCCCATTCCGCGAGAGGAGGCTGCGCCCCCAGCCCGATGAAGCTGAGCGTCGCGCCGGAAATGATGGAGTTGCCGATGTTCATCGTCGTGGCGACGATGGTCGGCGCGATGGCGTTGGGGAGGATATGCCGGAGGATGATGTGGGGGCTTTTCGCGTCGATGGCCTTGGCCGCCTCCACGAATTCCTTGTCGCGCACTGTGAGGATATTGGCACGGATGAGCCGGGCGCACGAGGGCGTCGTGGAGATGGCGATGGCGAGGATGGCGTTCTGGATGCTCGGGCCTAAGATGGCGGCGATGACGACGCACATGAGCAGCATCGGGACGCAGGAGAACACGTCCATGATGCGCATGATGACGATGTCAACCCGCCCGCCGAAGTAGCCGGCGATGGAGCCGACGGTGATGCCGAACAGCGTCCCGAGGGCGACGCAGCCGAGGCCCATGATGAGGGAGTTGCGGGAGCCCCAGATGAGGCGGCTTAAATTGTCCCGCCCGAACTTATCCGTGCCGAGCAGGTGCTCCCTGCTTGGTTTCGCGTACACATTGGAGAGGTCCTGCTGGTCGTAGGGGTACGGCGCGAGGAGCGGAGCGAAGATGGCGACGAGAAGGACGATGATGACGACGACGAGCCCGATGACGGCGGCCTTGTTTTTCTTCAGCCTGTGCCATGTTTCGCCGAGGCGGCTTCGTTTCTTCGATTTCATTGCGATAACACCTCGCTTCGCTGCTTTTTCTCTTTCTTGGAGCGTTTTTTCGTCCCCACAAACTGCGAGCGGATACGCGGGTCGACCATCGAATAGACGATGTCCACCAGAAGGAGGATGACGCTGTACATCACGGCAAAGTACAGCACGCTGCCCTGAACCACGGGATAGTCGCGGGAGGTGAGCGCGCTGAGCGTATAGCTCCCGAGGCCGGGGATGGCGAAAATCGTCTCGGCGATGACGGCGCCGCCGAGGGACGCGCCAAAGACGGAACCGACGATGGTGATGATCGGAATCAGGGCGTTTTTCAGCGCGTGCTTGTATATAACGACGCGCTCCGTCTGACCTTTCGCCCGGGCCGTCGTCACGTAGTCCTGGCGGATCTGCTCGAGCATGCTCGAGCGCGTCTGGCGGGCGAGGGTGGCCGAGTAGCCGATGGAGAGGGCGACGGAGGGGAGTATCCAGCCCTTCCACGTCTCGACGCCGAGGGACGGCACCCAGCCGAGCTTGATGGCGAAGATGTTCACCAGGATGAGGGCAAACCAGAAGTTCGGCATGGACACGCAAAACAGCGACGCGACGATGGACGCGTTATCCTTCCATGTGTACTGGTGCGTCGCGGCGTAAACGCCGATCGGGATGCCGGTGCAGATGGCGATGAACATGCTGATGGTCACAATCAGCAGCGTGTAGGGGAAGCGCACCATGATGTCGTCCCACACGTTGCCCTTTGTGAAGTAGGAGACGCCGAGATCCCCTTTCGTCACGCCGTAGAGGTAATCGAAGTACCGCGTGATGAGCGGCCTGTTGAGCCCCATTTCCTCCCGGGCCTGCTCGATCTGCTCCTCCGTTGCGAAGTGGCCGAGGAGCTGCCGGGCGGGGTCTCCGGGCGTGAGCTCAAGAAGCAGCATGACGATGAAGGTGACGCCCAGCACGACGGGAATCATCCACAGCAATCGTCTGATGATATACCTGGTCAACCGTTCATACCCCATTTCCTCCCAAACTCTTTGCGTGTATATTGACTGGCTTTCGGCTTGTTCAAAGCCGGCTGTCTTGTGGCGCCGTTTATTTCCGCTTGTCCGAAAAGCACTTCCCGCAGTAAACGCATTGCTTGGACCCGTCGTAGACGCAGCGCTTGAGGCTTGCCGCTTCAAAGACGTATTCGTACTCGCCGTTTTCGTCCTTCTGCCGGACGACCTTCGACCAGTCGCCGTCGGGATACACCGGGAGGAAGGCAACGGGCTTTGTGATGCGCTTGAAGTTGATCGGGCAGTGCCACAGGTTGGGCGGGACGCGGACGACCGTCGGCTCCGTGATGGTGATGGTGCGCATGTTGTCCGCGTCAAGGCCGAGGGAGATTTCAATTTCCGCGTCAAAGTCGAAGATGTTTTCGATGTTGGAGCCGATAAACCAGAGGTACTCGTCGTTGGCGGGGTGGAAGTGCGGGACTTCCATGACGTTCGGCGCGAGGACGACGCTAAATCCCCCGAAGAACTTCGCGCCGGGCATCTGCGTCACGCCGCGGAATTTCGCCCGGGGGTTCGCGAACATGTCGCCCCACTGGTGGTACTCCGGCGTGAAGGTGAAGAAGTACTGGTCGTACTTGCCGCTGTGGGGCGCCGGAGGCGTGGTGAGGAGTTTTTCAATCCACTCGTTGGTGAAGGAGATTTTCGGGTGCTTGAAAAACGTCGTCTCCCCGTCCGACGTGCGGCCGCAGGTCTTTTCATAGCAGCTGCCGCAGTAGATGCAGGCCTTCGTCTTATCAAACATGCACCGCTTCTGGTTTGTATAGATGTAGGGATAGTCGACCCGCCCGTCCGGGTGGATGCGGCGGGTGATTTTCGAGGCGTCACCGTCAAAGTACATCGAGGAGAAGGTGACGGGCTTCGTGATGCGCTTGTAGTTGATCGGCCCGTGCCAGAACCCCGGCGGGATGCGCACGAGAGTCGGCGACGTGATGGTGTACTTCTCCAGCGCGTCGGGGTCTTCGCCGAACCAGATTTCAATTTCCGCGTCGAAATCGAAAACGCGCGTGAGGTCCGTCCCCAGGAACCAGTAATATTCCTCTACGGCGTGGTGCATGTGGGGGAACTGGGCGACATGCTCCCGCAGGACGGCCGAAAAGCCCATGCTCAGCCGCGCCCCCCACATGCTGTCCGCGCCGCGGAAATACGCCCTGGGCGACGCATAGGCACCCCATTCGTGATAGGTTTTTGGCAGGGTGTACACATATTCGTCAAACTGGCCCACCCCAGTATCACTCCTTCGTTAAAAACTGGCATTTATTACAAATTCTTTACCATTAAATTAAAACAAGGGCGTTGAAAAATCCATTAGCGGGCAAAACAAAGTACCCCACACACAAATGTGGGGTACTTCCAAGATTACATCGTTTTGAAACGTTCGTTTCACAATCGCGCGGAAAATGAAACGGCGTGTGAAACGCCGTCAGAGGAGATAGTCTTCGGTGATGCCGTATTTTTGCATCATGCGCCAGAGCGTCGTCTTGCTGATGCCGAGCTCGCAGGCCGTCCTGACCCTGTTGCCCCGGTTGCGCCGGAGAGCTTCCACGATTTTCTGGGCTTCGATGTTTTTATGTACGGCGGGCGCCGGCGTCTCCTGCGGCGCGGCGTACTCCGTCTTTTCCAGCTCGCTGCGGACGAAGGCCTCGCTGATGCTCCGGTGCGGCGTCATCAGGATGATGCGCTGGCAGAAGTTCTCCAGCTGCGTCATGTTGCCGGGCCAGTCGTACTCGCAGATGCGGCGCAGGGCCCCTTTCGAGAGGAGGACGGGCTTTGAATAGGCGTCGCAGTAATAGTCGAAGAAGAATTCAACCCAGCTTTGGATGTCCTCCTTGCGCTCCCTGAGCGGAGGGACCTCCAGCGTAAGGACGTTGAGCGCGTAATACAGGTCGCTCCGGAACTTTCCCGCGGCCGTCAGCTGCCGCAGGTCCTCGCATGCGGCGGCGATGACGCGCACGTCGGCCTGCCGTGTCAGGCCCGCGCCGTTTATCGTGTACTGCCCTTTGATGAGCCGGCATATCCGAAACTGCAGCTCGTTGGACAGGCGCTCAATGTGGCTGAGAAACAGCGTCCCGCCCTCGGCCAGCGCAACGAGGCATTTTTGCGGCGGCGAACCGCCCTGCGGGTGCTTTTCACCGAACAAAATCTCTTCGATATGCTCCATCGTCCAGGCGTTGCACTCCACCTCGACGAAATTGCCGCTGTGGCGGCTGCTTTCGTTGTGGATGCACTGGGCGAGGCTCAAAAGCTCCGTCCCTTCTTCGCCCCGCAGGAGGATGGGCGCGTCCGTATAGGCCGCCGCTTTGGCCTGCTTGATCAGGCGCCCGTAGATGATGGAGCTGTAGGAAAAATCGTCAAACCGCTGGTGAGCCACGAAGCTCAGGCCAGTCTCGCTCTGCGAGCGGGACAGGCGTTTGGGCGTGGTCTTCCCGCGCTGCAGGAACAGGACGGCGCCGATAATCTCGCCGGCGCAGTAAATCGGGTCGGCTTTGACAATGAGCGTCCCGTTTCGCACCTTCACGCCCGAGGAAAACAGCTGCGCCCCCTGCTCAAGGACGGAGTCGAGCTCCTCTTTTTCAAAGAAGGGAAAGACGTTGAGCAGGTACAATCCGGCGACCGTTTTGTCCCGGCAGTCCATCATGCTCCTCGCGCTTTCGTTGATGTGTAGGATATTGCCCCGTTTGTCCAAAATCAGGATGCCGCTCAGAGCGCTTTCCAGGATGGCGGCGTTTGTCGCCTTAAGCTGGCGGGACATGGCGAAGGCGCGGGAAAACAGCTCCACGCTGCGCAGCATGAGAATGGCGCTTTCCGCCCCACCGGGTGCCGGCGCGGCAGTTTCGACGGGTACGACAAGGGCGTTCTGGCACCCGCAGTCGAAGGGCAGCGCAATCCCGAAGGCCAAAACCACGTCCGCGCCGGCGGCGTCCGCCTGCTTAACGAGCTTTTCGGCCTCCCCGTCGCCGACCGCCGCGTTGAAAACGAAGTCGATATTGAATTGAGATTTGACCTGGTCGATGGCGTCCGCGACGCATTGTTCGCGGGACAGGCACGCTACCTTAACCAATGTCAGCCCTCCCAAAACACGCCGGCCTCTTACCTTTGTTGTACATTTATAATTATATACGCGCCGGAAAGCGACATGCCATTGTGCACGTTATCTAGTGTTCGGGGGAGAAATAGGACAAAACCTTACAAAATTCGATTCAATGCGCGGGGATATAGGCAAACATTTCATCGCCGTGCCTTTGCCTGCCCGCACGGCGAAAGAAGGCGCTGTTCATGCGCCGACATAGCGCAGGGCGCTTTGGGGCCGCCGCGCTCGCGCGGCAAGAGTTTTTCCGGGCGCTGCCGGCCGGTTTTCCAGCCGGCAGCGCGCCTTTACTCCGGCGGGATTTCCATATCCGCTCCTATCCCTCGTACGCGCCGCCCGTGTTGTCTTTATTCAAGGTGCCGGCGCGCTCGATGAGAAGACACTTGGCGAGGCCCGTGCACACGGGGCGGTGGCGCACGCCTATCGGGATGATTATGAAGTCGCCCTCCTCGATGTCGACAAGGCCATCGTCAAGCTCGATCTGAAAGCGCCCCTCGATGCAGTAAAACATCTCGTCGGAGTCTTCATGGATGTGGAAATCGAGCGTCCTGTTTTCGGCGGTCAGGACATGCAGGACGTGGTCGTTGAGCTGCCCGACGCGCAGGTATGTAAAGAGCTTATGGAGGCTGCCGGCCTCCCGCTTGAGATTGACCTTTTTCAGCATGGCCCGCTCCTTCAGATCGCCGCGCGTGAGGGAAAAGCAAGGACTATAGCGGCTTGCTGATATGGCTAGTCGTTGTTGAGGGCCTGGTAGGTGGGGCGCTTCGTGCTTGAGACGGTGTCCGGCCGGACGGAGGCCTCCTGCGTGATGCTCGCGTCCACGAAGATGAAGGGCTTGCCCACGCGCTTGATGACAAGCGGGCAGTGCTTCGTGCCCTTGGGGATAAAGATGTAGCAGGGGTAGTTGATCTGGATGACCTTGTCGCCGAGGGTGAACTCCACGTCGGCGTCAAACTCCGAGAAATCCTCGGCCCCGATGAGGTAAACCCACTGGTCGAACGGGTGGACGTGGGTGGGATAGCCGAGGACGTCGGGCTCCGTGATATGGGCAAACCCCATGGACAGGGCCGACTCCTTAATCTCGCTGGGGCCGAGCCCCGTGACCATCGGCTTTGTAATCGTCTTGTGGATGGACTTCCAGGGCTTGAGCTCGAAGACGTTTTCGTCCCTCTTGACGTTTTTGATGACGGGCATGTCTGCCATAATGCTTCCTCCTTTGGAAAAATCTGATTACAAGTAGTCTATACCACTTGCGGCGCGCGCGCAACCGTTTCGCGCAAAAAAGCGCATCAGGCGGCATGGGGAGTCCGGCAAAACGCGCCGCCTTTAACGGGTTTGGGTAGCGCTTTGGAAAAGAGCGTTAAGAAGCGGCGTAAGATTGTCTGCGGGCAGATAATCTTTGACTCGGCGGGCGCTTTGTGATACCGTTATATTATACAAATTCATTTCCGGCAAAGCGGGAGCGCCCGGATAGATTGAATAGTTCAATACAGGGCAAAGGAGCAGAGCGATGGATAGCGAACAGAAAAAGCTGTACGATTTCATTATGGAACGCACGCAGGAAGGGAAGAAGGAGCAGATGGAGGCGGTCCTTCAGGATTTCTTCAGCCCGCCGCAGGAAAAGCCCAGCCCGGAAACCTTCCAGAAACGCATGGAGGCCGTCACGTCCCTGCTAAAGCCTGAGGCCGTCCGGGAATTTCTCGTCAGGATGAGTCCCTTCAGCGACCTCGGCGACGAGCCCATCGAGATTAAAAACCCCCTTGCGCAGCCCAACCGCGAGAAGTGGCGCGACCACTTTAAGGACGTGCCGAAGGAAAAGCTCCGGGAGGCGTTCGAGTGCGCCAAGAGGGCGCACGAGATGCAGTGCGACTGCTGGAACACCCACTGCATCATCCACGGGGATTGCAAAAAATGCATTGCCTTCCACCTGACCATGAAACAGTTCCCCACCTGCCAGCGCTCTCTTCTGGGGGATCTGGAGGAGCACTACATCGTCTTCAGCCGGGATACGAACAAATAGCGCAAGCCGGCAAAGCGGCGCAAAAGCCGCCGCTAAAAGAGGAAAGGAGCAGAGCGATGCCTTGCGATAAATGCGACAAAAACATACTGGCCCAGCCGAACAAATATAAATGGAGAGACAATCCCCCGCGCGTGACGAGGCAGGAGATGCGCGTGGCGATGGCGACGGCCCAGGCGGCCGACAACTTCGCGTGCGAGTGCTGGAACACGAAATGCCCGAACTTCGGCGACTGCCGCAAGTGCATAGTGTTTGAGATGTGCATCGGGCAGCTGCCGACGTGCGAGAGGGAATTGTTTGAGGAGCTCAAAGCGCACTACGCCGCCCACGCCGGGAAGGAAGCCGTACAGAATACATAAGTTAAAAGCAAAGCCGCCTTTATGGAGCGCCATAAGGCGGCTTTTTGCTGCCCGCTTGAGCCTCACGCCGCCGCGCGCCCGATAAAACGGGAAAGCTATTTAGCCCGCGGCGGGCGCCTTCACGGCCGGCACCGCAGCCGGTTTCCTTTCCCGGCGCGCAAAACCCGATGAAAACAGGAGAAAAACAGGATCTCCGGCAAATCCGTGCTCATTGCGCGCCGTTTGTACGGCGAAAAATTTATTTAAAGCGCAAAAGACTTCGTTGTTTTATAAACTGCGGCGGTATATAATGGTGAAAACTGAAATGGAGGGAAAACGCGTTGGAGTTTAGCGTAAACAGTCCCATTTTGTTTGTTTTGGCCGGCCTTGTGATTGCGGCCGTGCTCGCGCAAAGCGTCTTTTTTCTGGTAAAGGCGTGGAGGCGGGGCAAGGAAATCGGCATGGATAAGGACAGGCTCAAACACATCGCCGTGACCGCCGCCGTCTTTACCATCGCGCCGGCGATATCCATCGTCATCGGCGTCATCGCCTTGTCGAAGGGCCTGGGGATTCCGCTGCCGTGGCTGCGATTGAGCGTCATCGGCTCGTTGTCGTACGAGACCGTGGCCGCGAACAACGCCTTGAGCGGCATGGGCCTCTCCTTAGGTTCCGCGGCGCTGACGGCCAAACAGTATGTGACCGTCGCCATCGTCATGACGGTGAGCATTCTGGTGGGTATATGGCTCGTCCCCGTCGTGGCGAAGAAGGTGCTGGGCGGCATGGAAAGCCTGGAGAAGCGGGACAGGAAATGGGCCGAGATTTTCATCAACGCCATGTTCATCGGCATGATCGCCGCCTTCCTCGGCTTTATCTTCTGCGACGTGTCGGACGTCTTTAAGGGCTCGACGGCGGGCCTCATCCCCGTGTGCGTCATGATTGTGTCGGCGCTTGTCATGTGCCTTGCGGGCGTCGCCGTCAAGAAGCTCAAATACCGCTGGATTTCCGATTACGCCCTGCCGGTGAGCCTCGTCATCGGGATGCTCAGCGCCATCCCCATCACGGCGTGGCTGGGTTAAGGAGGTATAGCGATGCAGACATCGTATATGGAACGTGTCCACAAGTGGGGGAAAATCTGGTGCTTTTCGATGTGCGCCGTATTTTTCCTGTTCCCCATCGCCGTCGCCGTCATTTTCAGGGCCGCGCCCGACTGGCAGGGGCTTGTTCAGGGCCTGATCGCCACGGCGCCGATGTACTGGGCCGTCGGCATCATCGAGACGTTCACATACCTGCCCATGCTGGGCGCCGGCGGTTCGTACCTCTCCTTCGTCACCGGCAACATCTCAAACCTTAAGCTCCCGTGCGCCCTCAACGCGCTGGAGCAGGCGGGCGTGAAGGCCAACTCCGAGGAGGGCGAGGTCGTCTCCACCATCGCCATCGCCGTCTCCAGCATCGTGACGACGGTCATTATCATTCTGGGCGTCATCCTCATCGTCCCGCTCACGCCGATTCTCAACGCGCCGGTGCTCCAGCCCGCGTTCGAGCAGATTATTCCGGCGCTGTTCGGCGGGCTGGGCGTGGTGTTCGTCTCGAAGTACTGGAAGATTGCCGTCGCGCCCATCGTGCTCATGCTGGTGCTGTTTATCGCCATCCCGGCCCTCAACGCCGGCACCGTGGGCATCATGGTGCCCGTGAGCGCGGCGTTTACGCTGGGAGTCAGCCGATTGATGTATAAAAAAGGCATGCTCGATTAACAGGCAAGGAGGTCAGAAAAATGGTCGCGCTGTATATTGTTTTGGCCTTAATTGCCGATTTCATCGCGGTTGTCCTGATCCGGACGGCGCGCTTTAAGCCGCCGGCCGAGAAGGGCGGAGAGCCCGAGCCCGTCTCGTTCGACAAGGACGGCGCCGTCGCCGCCCTGCAGGAGCTCGTGCGCTGCCGCACCGTCTCCTTCTACGACCATTCTCTGGAGGACGACGCCGAGTTTGAAAAGCTCGTGAGTCTGCTCCCGAAGCTTTATCCGGAAGTGGCGCGCGTGTGCACGCTCATCCGCCTGCCGGACAGGGGGCTCCTTTACAAGTGGGAGGGCGAGGAGCACGACGAGCCCGTCATCCTCATGTCCCATTACGACGTCGTCCCCGTAAACGAAGAGGGGTGGACGAAGCCGCCCTTTGACGCCGTCATCGAAGACGGCGTGCTCTACGGCCGCGGCTGCGTGGACACGAAGCTCACCCTCAACGGGATACTCTTTGCCGCAAACCACCTCATTGCGCAGGGCTTTAAGCCGAAGAAGGACATCTACTTCGCCTTCTCCGGCGGCGAGGAGGTCAACGGCCTCGGGGCTGTGCACATCGTCGACTGGTTTAAGGAGCAGGGCATTACCCCCGCCTTCGTGCTCGACGAAGGCGGCGCCGTGGTGGAGAAGATCTTCCCCGGCGTGTCCCGCCCGTGCGCCCTCATCGGGATTGCGGAAAAGGGCCTGATGAACGTGGAGTTTCGCGTCTCGTCCCCGGGCGGCCACTCCTCGGCGCCAAAGCCCCATACGCCCATCGGCATCCTCTCGAGGGCGTGCGTGCGTCTTGAGAACCGGCCGTTTAAGATGCGCCTTGCCGGCCCGGCGGCGAAGATGTTCGACACGCTCGGCCGCTATTCCACCTTCGCCTACCGCCTGATTTTCGCCAACCTCTGGTGCTTCGGCGGCATTATCAATATGCTGGCGAAGAAGTCGGGCGGCGAAATGAACGCCATGATGCGCACGACGGTGGCCTTCACGATGGCGTCGGGCAGCCAGGCGCCCAACGTCATCCCGCCCTCCGCCGCGTTCGTGGCGAATATGCGCCTCAACCCGCACGACACCATCGACAGCGCCGTGGCGTACATAAAGAAGGTCATAAAGGACGACACCGTCCAGATCACCGTCGGCAAGGAGTCGATGAACCCCAGCGTCATCTCCGAGACGGACTGCCCCGCGTGGGAGACGATTGCGCAGGCCGTGGCGGATACGTGGCGCGGCTGCATTGTCAGCCCCTATCTCATGGTGGCCTGCTCGGACAGCCGCCACTACGGGCGCATCTCAAACCGCGTCTACCGCTTCTCCGCCGCCGACCTCACCGCCGACGAGCGCAGCGGCATCCACGGCAACGACGAGCACATCCGCCTCGACGTCATCTACCGGACGGTGGAGTTTTTCATCCGCCTTATGCAAAAGTGCTAGGTTTAAGCTTTCGCGCGGACATTGAAACCCCATTCAGCATGACAAAAGCCCGCTGTTCTCATAAAGCGAGAACAGCGGGCTTTTCTGAATGCCGGTTCATTAAAACCGCGCTGGGAGAAGAAACAAAAAAATTATCAGCTCATAGAAGGATTGAATTATACAGGTCATCCATATTATAATAAGCATGATGTGCAATTTTTGGTCCAAAAAGGACAAAAAACAGGGAGGTTTGCCGCCTTTTGCCGAAAAGAGGCGCGGCGATTCACCCTGTATAGAGCGGGCGGAGCCCGGGCAGGGCGGGCGCGCCGCGCGCGGCGCTTTTGGCCGGCTTCTTACTTTCGATATGAAGGGATGATTTGCCATATATTTGCTCGGAGTGGACATTGGGTCGACCACGTCGAAATGCGTCGTGATGCGGGACGGCGCGGAAATCATCGGGTCGGCCGTCATCCCCGTCGGCACGGGGACAAGCGGGCCGGCGCGGGCGATGGAGGCGGCGCTGAAGGACGCGGGCCTGACTCAGGCCGACATGGATGTGACGGCGGCCACGGGTTACGGCCGCAATACGCTCAGCGAAGCCGGGCACGTTTTTTCGGAGCTGAGCTGCCACGCCCGGGGCGCGTACTGGCTTTTTCCCGGCGTCCGGACCGTTCTCGATATCGGTGGACAGGACGCCAAGGCCCTCTCCGTCCTGCCCGGCGGGAAGCTCGGCGGTTTTGTCATGAACGACAAATGCGCGGCGGGGACGGGGCGGTTCCTCGAAGTCATGGCGCGCATTCTCGATATCGACCTCGATACGCTCAGCCGGCTCGACCTGGAGTCACAGGAGTGCGTTGAAATCAGCTCCACCTGTACCGTGTTCGCCGAGTCGGAAGTCATCTCGCAGCTTTCCAAGGGCACAAGGCCGGAGGATCTGGCCGCCGCCATCAGCCGGGCTGTGGCCTTCCGGGGCTGCGGCCTTCTCAGAAGACTGGGGCTTACAGAGCCGCTTTTTATGACCGGCGGCGTCGCCCGCCACGGGGGCGTCGTGCGCGCCATTGAGGCGGAGCTTAAGATACCTGTTCACACCGACCAGCGGGCGCAGCTGGCCGGGGCCATCGGCGCCGCGCTGATGGCTTACGATAAAATTACGCGCGAGGGAGAGTAGATGAATGGACGATCACATCGAAAGAAAACCGGCGAAAATCCGCCTCAGGGAGATCGCCGAAAAGGCGACGCAGGACGCCTGGGAGGCGAAGCTGCGGGGGGAAAAGGTGGGCTGGTGCGCCTCCAATTTCCCGCAGGAGATTACCACGACGCTGGGCATCCCCGTCGTTTTCCCTGAAAACCACGCCGCGGGCGTCGCGGCGAAAGGCGGCGGGCAGCGCATGTGCGAGTACGCGGAGAGCATGGGCTATTCGAGCGACCTGTGCTCCTATTCCCGCATCAGCTTCGCCTACGCCGCCCTCAAGGAGTGCCCGGAGCTCAACATCCCCCAGCCGGACTTCCTTCTCTGCTGCAACAATATCTGCAACTGCATGATAAAGTGGTACGAGAACCTGGCGGTGGAGCTCGATATCCCGCTTCTGCTCATCGACATTCCGCACCTGGATGCGTTCCCCTGCGACGAAGACCGCATCAGATACATACGCGCCCAGTTTGACGACTGCATCCGCAAGCTCGAGGAGCTGACGGGGAAAAAGTGGGACGAAGAGCGCTTTAAGGAAGTCATGGCCATCTCCCAGCGTAGCTCGAGGGCGTGGCTGAAGGCCGTGAGCTACGCACAATACACCCCGTCGCCCTATTCCGGTTTTGACATTTTCAACAACATGGCCGTCGCCGTTGTGGCGCGGGGCACCGTCGAGGCGGCGGAAGCCTTCGAGCAGCTGGCGGAGGAGTACGAGGAGAACGTCAAAAACGGCATCTCGACGTTTAAGGCGGAGGAGAAATACCGGGTGCTCTTTGAGGGGATCGCCTGCTGGGCAAACCTCAGCTATACGTTCAAGACGCTGAAAAATCTCGGCATCAACGTCACGGCTACGGTGTACGGCCCCGCCTTCAGCTTCCTCTACGACAATTTGGACGAGCTGATGGCGGCCTACTCCTACGTTCCCAACTGCAACGTCTTCGAGCGGGAGCTGGAGCTGCGGGTCAACGACGCCATCAGGCATAAAGTGGACGGCGCCATCTTCCACATCAACCGAAGCTGCAAGCACTGGAGCGGGACGCTCTACGAGATGGAGCGGCAGCTTCGGGAAAAGGCCGGCATCCCCACCGTCGTCTTCGACGGCGACCAGGCCGACCCGAGGGTCTTCTCGGAGGCGCAGTATCTCACGCGCATCGAGGCCCTCGTGGAGATTATGGAGGAGAACAAGAGGAAGGGGGCGCGCAAATGAACAGGATGGAAGAGCTTTTGCGAGCCTTTCGGAATATCGCGGACAATCCGAAGGCGCAGCTGGAGAAATACCGCGCCGAAGGCAAAAAAGCCGTCGGCTGCATGCTGTATTTCTGCCCCGAGGAGCTTGTGTACGCCGCCGGCATGATCCCCTTCGGGCTTTGGGGCGCGCGGACGCAGGCGGTGGAGGCCAAACGGTACCTGCCGGCCTTTATCTGCTCCGTCCTCCAGACGACGCTGGAGCTGGGCATCCGCGGCGCGTACGACGGCCTTGAAGCCGTCATGATCCCCATCCTCTGCGACAGCCTGAAAGGCATGGACGGCAACTGGCGCTACAGCGTGCCGCACATCCCCGCCATTCCCGTGGCCCACGCGCAAAACAGGAAGACGGAGGCGGGCGTTGCCTTCACCGCGTCCCAGTACAGGAAGGTAAAGGCGCGGCTTGAGGAGATAGCCGGCCGCGCCATCACGGACGCGGATATAAGGGACGCCGTGTCCGTTTACAACGCGCGAAGGGCCGTCATGCGCCGGTTCCTTGAGCTTTGCGCCCGGAAGCCGGGCCTGCTCAAACCCTCCGAGAGGAACGCCGTCTTCAAGAGCAGCTGCTTCATGGACGTGCGGGAGCACGCCGGCATGGTCTCGGAGCTTGTCGCGCTTATGGAAGAGGCCCCGGCGGGAGAGTTTAAGGGGCCGAAAATCGTGACAAGCGGCATCATGGCCGACCACCCCAACCTCCTTCAGATCCTCGACGATCTCGGCTATGCCGTTGTGGACGACGAGGTGACGCACGAATCCCTTCGTTTCCGCGCGGACGTGCCGGAGACGGAAGACCCCATCGAAGGGATGGCGCGGCAGGTCGGCAATATCGAGGGCTGCTCCGTCCTGTTCGACCCGGAGAAAAACCGCGGGAAGATGCTCGTTGACCTTGCCAAAAAGAGCGGGGCGGACGGCGTCCTTCTCGTCCTGACGAAATTCTGCGACCCGGAGGAGTACGACTACGTCCCCATTAAGCGCATGCTGGACGCGGCGGGCATTCCCGCCATCCAGGTGGAGATCGACCAGCAGACGGCCGAAAACGCCCAGACGCTGACGGCCCTTGAGACATTCCGGGGAATCCTCGGATATTGAGGAGCCAGGCGGCGTGAAAATTTGCCTGTTAGTTGGGGGACCCTGAGCGGGCCCGCCGGGGCGGAGAGCCCGCCTGAAAAACTGAGCTATTCGTCTTTGGGCATGCCAAAGAGCGCTTCTATAACAAATGCGTCATGGCGCGGCTTTAAGCCGCGCCATTTTTTTCTCCGTTTCTCCCTGCTGCCAAAAAATGCTTAACACACGGGTGGAAATTGTGTATAATTATGCTTAAACTGTTGAATAATGGAAAACCCGCGGCGGCGCCGCCTTGTCCGGAGGGTTTTGGAGGATGCATCATGAGGAATGACGAGATTCCCTTAAAGCACCGGATGTTTAACGTTGTTTTTATCGTTGGAATCTTCATGTCTTTTTCCTGCGCCCTGATGAAATGTTTTATGGGGGAGGATAAAGCCGCGGCGCTGGCGTCTTTTGCCTGCGGCGTAATCACCGTCGGGCTGTATATCGCCTTTCGCGTCAGCCGCAACTACAATCTGCTGTCGCTTATCGGCGTCATTTTCTCAAGCTTTGTGTTCTTCCCGGTGATGTGGCTGATGACCGGCGGGACGTTCGGCGGCATTCCGTATTACCTCATCGTCAACGCGGGCATCATCGCCCTGCTGCTGACGGGGCAGAGGAGGCGAATCATTTTCGGCCTGTTTGCCGCGGCCGTCGGCGTGCTGTTACATATCGAGTACAAGTTTCCGGATCTGGCGGCTGTCTACAAGTCCCCGCTCGACCGGCAGATTAACTATTCGTTCGGCCTTTTCGTCTGCCTGATTTCCGCCGCCGTCCTCATCGCCGCTTTAGCGGACGGCTACGCGAAGGAGCTTGAAAAATCAAGGCGGAGCAACGCCGAGCTTATTCAGGCGAAGGAAGAGGCGGAAAGGCTCAACAGGCTGTTGAGCGAAGAAAAGCAAAAGCTCCATTTGATATCCATTACGGACTTCCTGACGGGGACGTACAACAGGCGGTTTATCATGTCTTATTTAAATGATGAGATTGAAGCGTCCCGCGAAAAGAAAAGGAAGCTCACCCTGGCCTTAATTGATATTGACGACTTTAAAACTGTCAACGACACATACGGGCACGTCTACGGGGATTACGTCATCGAGCGGATAAGCCGGACCATCAAGAGCAACCTGCGGCAAAACGACATCGTGGGGCGCTACGGCGGCGACGAGTTTCTGATTATCCTCCCCAACACCGGCATAAAAGAAGGGTGCGCCGTCATCGAGCGCGTGCGGCGGAAAGTGGCGGAGCTGGAGTGGGAAAAGGATTTCTCGGTGACGATCAGCGGCGGCCTTATGGAAGTGGAGGACGATAAGACAACCGGCCTTTTGATCATGCTCGACCGGCTTCTCTACAGCGCCAAGCACAAAGGCAAAAATCTGATTGAATTCCCTGCGCAAAGCTAGGCGGCGCAAGGCTGTCTTGTGAAAACGAAAAAGAGCGGCTGCGGCCGCTCTTTTCTTGCTTTTCAGGCACATTTATTACCCACGCCGTCCCTGACTGCCGGTTCAGGGGGAAACTGGCGCGCCGGACGGCCGTTCAATCATGTTCCCGCCGGTAAGCCGCCATGTTTTCCCGCGCCGGCGGCCGCTTGAGCGCCCTTCACAGCACTTTTTCAGCCGGCACAGCGTTTTTATGGAGTTAATCAGCCCATAGAATTATTGAATTATACAAGTCAAGATGAACATTTTATAATGATTTTGCGAATCAGTTTTCGGTCAAATAGTCTAATCAGAATAGCGCGAAAAGCGCGAAAGCCTTACATCATAAGGGAAAGCCGCCATACTGCCAGCCGGAGGGCATAAGGCGCCCGGCGGATGGATTTTACTTGAGTATTTTCAATTTCAGGGAGAAAGGATGGAGAAACATGCCGGTACCGATTACGGACGAAGAAAGAAAAAGCCCGCTTTATAAGTATTTCGAAATGGAAATGGCGAAACCTTCGCCCGAACACTACGAAAAAGCCAACACGTTTCTCGATCCCGCGAGGGCTCACCGCGCGCCGGACCTCAACAGGCTGTTCGACGACGGGTATATGTACGGCGAAATCGGCTACACCCAGTTTGAGGACGGCACGGCCATGCTCGCCAATCTCGTCGACATGCCCGGCGTGACGCCGGAGATGTTCGACTGGTGGTTTGCGTGGCACGGGCTTGAGCCGCTCCGCTACAAAATCTGGTGCCACGACGAGCACCATGCGGCGATCTCCCGCAACCCTGAGAAGAACCGCGACACGTCCCTGTCCATGAAGGAGCGCTACTGGGACACCATCCACGACGTCAGGGAGTCCATGACGCCGGACGGGCCGGTCCTGGACATCAAAATCCATTTCCGCAATCCCGCGGACATCGGCTTTGACCCCGAAAAGCTGAAGGACTTCAAGGGCACCATCGTCTGCTCCGGTGACGAGCACGCGCCGACCATCATGGTGCACTTCGTCCGCCCGACGGAGCGAGGCTCGGAGCTCCGCACCCGCTTCTGGATGGGCTGGGGCGTGCGCGACGGCAAGCCGGCGAAGGTCATCCCCGACGGGGTCAAGATCCCTCTCGAGGGCGTGAAAGAGCTCCTCATGCACAACGTCAAGGAGTTTACCAACCTCGCCGCTATTTTGCCGCAGGTGTACGCGGAGTTTAAGGACAAATTCTGATGAAAGCGCCCGGCGCGCAGCTAAAGCGCCAAGGCTTGCAGGAAAAGAGCAAGCCCTTCCGAGCCTTAAGCAGAAAGGGCTTGCTTTTCCAGAGATTCGTCTTATCCCCGGCGAAAAGCGAGCCGGTTTGCCCGGCGGGAAAGCCGCCGCGGCTTAAAAGCTCAATAGCACTTGTACGTTTTGCCCAGTCAGCCTCCGCCCGGACCGCTTTAAAAAGGAGGGAGAGAGCATGAAACTGAATTTAGGGCTGATTATGGACAACCTGAAAACGCCATACGAACGCGTTGTCGGCTACACGGACGGCGCGCTCGGCCTTGTCGGCATCTGTCCTTTCATCGCAGGGCACCCGTACGCCAAGGATATTCTGTACATCGCGCAGTGGCCGCAGCTTCGCGACGAGCCCCGCCTGCCCGAAAATCTCATCTGTATCGGCGGAGGCGACGGCGCTTACGAGCTTATGGAAAAATATCAGGTCAACGGCCTGATTTTCTCCGAAGAGTTTACGCTGCCGGCCGTCATGGTCGAGGTGCAGAATATCTTTTTTAAGTATAACGAGAAAGAGCACGCCCTGCTGTGCGCCCTGCTGCTCAACAAGCCGATTCAGGCTGTCCTCAACGCCTGCGCGTCCATCATGAACTGCCACGCGTCGCTTTACGGGTCCGATTACATGCTGCTCGGGTACAGCGACGTCAATCTCCCGCCGGACACGAACACCCTCTGGCAGGAGACGCTCGCCGCCAACCGCTGCCAGCTCCCCATGCCCGTGACGAAGCGGGACAGGGATAAGGCGTTTTCGTCGAAATCGGAGGCCACCCCGCGCTCCGTCTTCCTCAACACGGGAAGCGGCGAAAACACCCACATCAGCAGCGCCTTCTACCACGACGACCTGCACGTGGCGACGATCGTCTTTTCAAGGGAAGGCGGCGCGCTCTCCACCCGCCATCTCTGGCTGGCTGACTTTATCGTGGAGACCATCCACAAGTGCATCATCGAGCGGTACAGCAGCTACCTAAACCCGCACGACTACCTGCGCATCAGCCTGATTACGGCGCTGCGCTATTCCGTCGTCTCCGACTCGAGGGCGCTTAAAATCAACATGTCGCGCATCGGCTGGCGGATGAACGACGACTACAGAATCCTGCTTATCAAGCTCCCGCCGGACAGCTGCAAAATCAGCCACTCCCTGCACGCCTACGAGAATATCTTTGCCGACTTATACCCCAATTTCGTCTCGTTCTGGTACGACGATTACATCTTTGTCCTGCTGCGCAACGAAGCGTGCGAGCTCCAGGACAAATTCCTGCAGAACCTGAAGAAGCAGCTGACGCAAAGCAACGGGTCGTGCAGCATCGGCATGAAGTTTTGCGACTTAAACCAGCTGCGGCTGCAGTATGAGCTGGCCTCCATGCCGCATAAAATCACGATATTCGCCAAGCAGCGCATCAAGTATTACCAGGATGTCCTCGCTTCGCATATCGTCAACATCATCACGTCCCGCTTCCCGCTGCGCGCCGTCTGCCACAACGCCGCACTCCGCCTGCAGGAATACGATATGGAAAACGGGACGAATTACTTAGAGACGCTGGAGGTCTACCTGCTCAACAACAGGAGCCTTTTGGCCGCGTCGAACAAGCTGTTCCTCCACCGCAGCACGCTGGCCTACCGGATAAAGTGCATTCAGAACATCACGCAGATCCAGTTTGACGACCCGGAGGAGCGGCTGCATATCCTGCTGTCCTGCATAGCCCTCCGGATTATGAGCCAGAACACGTTCTCCTCCGCCGACTTCCCCGGTACCGAGCAGGAGGACTCCCGGTTCGATATTTTCCTTGAAATGCGGGAAAAGTGCTCAAAGCACAAGCCGGATGCCGCAAAGCATCCGGCCTGCCAGGAAGCCAAGTGATTTGCCGCGCGCATAAAGCGGGCGAAAGCCCGCTTTAAGCGCGCGCTGCTATTGCGCTCTCGCGTTCCCTGTCGTAATACTCCCTGCTGTAGCAGATGAGCTCGCTTGTGATATTCCACGCGGTTTCGGGATGGAAGGCGAAGATGTTGAGGTACGCGCCGCCGCCCTTGCCGTACAGGTCGACGGTTTTGCGGATTTTTTCCGCCATCTCCTCCTTCGCGTATGTCTCGCCGGGGACGGTGTCTTCAATGGACAGGTTAAAGCCGATTTTGTCTCCGAACCGCTCCTTCATGCCGGGGATATCGTTGGCGCGCCGCTGGAGCTGCAGGAAATCCATGCCGATGTCGATCATGTACGGGAGGAACCGCTTGATATTGCCGCAGCAGTGGAATTCAAACAGAATGCCCTTGGAGTGGATGTGGTCGACGATGCGCTTTGTCGGCTCGTAGACGATTTCCTCCATCATCCTTTCGCTCCAGAAGGTGTCCTTTTCCGTGCCCCAGTCGTCGTGGTACGTCATCATGTCCACGGGATAGAGGCGCGCGATGAGGTCGACGTACTCGATGGTGAAGTCCGCGAAGCGGTCGAGAAACGCGCGCACAGCCTCGGGCTCGACGGCAAACGCCAGCATCGCCTCGGTATACCCGCCCATGACGGAGACAAGCCGCTCCGTGGCGCCGATGCCGATGTCGATGTGCAGCGCGCGCGTCGGGTCGTACCGCGTTTTCATAAACTCCTCGGCCGCCGTCGTAAAGTCCCATTCGCTCAGGTCCGGGAAGACGACGTCCTTTTCCCACTGCGTGATGTCCTCGCACAGGACGAAGCCCGGCGTGAGCATGGGCCCGCCCGCCGAGGCGACGTAGGTCCAGTTGGTGTTGAACCAGTCGTAGAACGTATAGTTTTCCGGAGTCATGCGGGTGACGTCAAAACTGCACTGCATGCCCCGGACGTTGCCCGTCACAAGCTCCTGCGACACGAGCGACTGGAGGTCGTACAGGGAGCTCGGCATCCAATACGGCGTTTTCCTGCGCGCCGCAAGCATGAAGTTTTCCTTCGGCGTGACGGGGAAGTCAAACGCCGGCAGATCAAGCTCGCGCTTATTGCGCAGCTTTTTTTTATATACCGGGACGTTTGCGTCCCCGTAAAGCGGCCTTTCGTATTTCATTCCACGTTGCTCCTTATTCTCTGCAGTCTTAGAGGTTGTGGTCGTGCCTGCGGATGAGGTCGTTCTGGCAGTCGAGGCTCAGCTCCACGAAATACGCGCTGAAGCCCGCGATGCGCACGACGAGGTCCTTGTATTCCTCGGGCTTTTTCTGCGCCTCGCGCAGGGTATCCGAGGAGACGACGTTGTACTGCACTTCCATGCCGCCCTGGTCGAAATACGCCAGCGTCAGGTCGCGCAGCTTTTCGACGCCGTCCTCGCCGTTGAGGGCGGTCGGGTGGATTTTCAGGTTGACGGCGAGGCCGTCCATGAATTTCGAGTGGTCGAAGCAGACCGTCGAGGCGAAGACGCCCGTCGGCCCGTTCCGGTCGCGCCCCTGGCCCGGCGAGCAGGCGTCGGCGATTGGTTCGCCCGTCTTGCGGCCGTCCGGCGTCGCCCATGTGATGTAGCCCTGCGTGACGTGGTCCGCGGCGCCGTAGAGGCCCGCCTTGTAGTTCGTGCAGCGCATGCTGTAGCACTCTTTGCAGGCGTTGTAGTACGTGTCGCAGATCCACTTCATCTCCATGTCGGCGTACGGGTCGCCGTTACCGTAGCGGGGCACTTCGTTCAAAATCCGCTGGCGCAGGACTTCGTAGCCCTCCCAGTTGGCCATGACGGCGTCGTACAGCTCGCGCGTGGTGCAGATTTTCTTGTCAAAGCACATGTATTTGATAGTGGTCAGGCAGTCGGCGATGGTGGCAAGGCCCGTGGCCGTCCCGCCGTAGGAGTTGTACTTGCAGCCGCCCCACGTCGCGTCCATGCCCTTTTCCATGCACCCTTCCATGCTGATGGAGATGAGGTTTTCCGTGCCGTAGAACTGGTGCAGGTATTCCGTGTAGTTGTCGACGCTGACCTGCAATTTGATGAGGTAGTAGATGAGCTTGCGCAGCGCCTCGCGCACCTCTTCGATGGAGTTCATCTCGTAGAGGTAGCCGGTGTGGATCTTGCACTGCTCCCCGTTGAAGGGGTTTTTGCCGTCGTTGATGGCCATCGTGAAGACGACGCCGTAGTTGAGGCTGGAGTAGGGCGGCGTGTTGCCGTTGGCGGCGGGGTACTCCGTGCCGGGCCCGACGATCTCCTGGCAGCCCATGATGGCGTAATCGCGGGCGTCCTCCAGCGAAAAGCCGTTTTCGCGCACAAGGCCCTTGATGATAACCTCGTCGTTCTGGAACAGCGGCAGGCCGCCGACGATTTTCGTCGTCTCGATGGCGAGGTTCCAGATGTCCTTCGGGGTGTTCTTGTGGATGCGCAGGGAGATGGTCGGGTCGTGAAGCTTCAGGCGCGCGATGGACTCGAGCACCATGTAGGAGAGGGGATTGGTGGCGTCGTTGCCGTCGCGGTCCACGCCGCCGATGGTGGTGTGCTGGTACGTGATGGCGCCGATCATCTGGACCATGTACTGGTTTGCGCCGCCGTAGAAGTTGTTGAGCTTGAGGAAGTACGCGTCCACGATTTCCTGCGCCTGGTCCATCGTGAGGGCGCCGGACTCGATGTCCTGCTTGAAGTACTTGTATGTAAACTGGTCGAACCGCCCGATGGAAAAGGCGTTGGCGCCGTCGTGGTACAAAAGCAGCTCGTAGAGCAGGGAGGCCTGGCAGGCTTCCCAGAAGTTGCGCGCGGGGTTTTCGGAAATCCAGTAGAGGCTGTCGGCCATGCGGAGGAGCTCGGCCTTCCGCGCGGGGTCCTTTTCCGTCTCCGCCTTCTTCAGGCACGCGTCGCCGTAGCGGCGGATGAGGATGCTCGCCGCGTCGCAGACGATGACGACGGAGGAGTAGAACAGGTATTTCTTCACGTCGTCGCCCATGACGTTGCCGTAGTGCTCGTCGAGCCAGTCCTGCGCCTGCTTGCGGATGGCGCCGTAGCCCACGTCGATGATTTTCTTGTGCCCGGGGATCAGATGGCCGGGGCGGCAGCCGATGAGGTGCTTCATGAAGATGTTGTGCTTCGTCGCGCCGAGGCGCTTGAGCTCGTCAAGGCCCGCGGGCGCCCAGCCGTCGCCGATGCAGTCGAACGTCTTGCCCTTCCAGAATTCCTGAATGCTCTCAATGGCCTCGACGTCCTCCGGCGCGGCGGCAAGCCGCAGAAACTCCGACTTCGGGTTGTGCCACAGCCCGTCGTCCCCCATGGTCCACTCGCCCCTGCGGATGGCCTCCACCATAAAGCCCGGGCCGGAGCGGATTTCAGGGTACAAAACGTTGCTGGAGAAATACCGGCCCCTGTTGGCCACGAGGACGTCGTCGTCTTCCACGCGCAGCGTCACGTTGGAGGCGACGGCTTTCAATATCGTCGGCCTTCTGATTGTCGGCACGAGGTTGACAAGGTCCTTATACGCTTCCGTCACGATCATGGCGCGTTCGGAGTCGAGCTGAATGACGCGGTTGCGGATACGGTCCCGCATCCGGGCGATTCGGTCGGAAACCGGCCTGAACTGATACATAATGCCACGTCCCTCCAGACTGGTAAAATGTTTTAAAAATATCATAGCACACTTCATTATATTTGGCACTATTCGCCGAATACAAATGTCGCGCTGCCTATTTAAGCCGCAAAGCGAACGCGCCCGGAAAGTTTTTTGCCCCGATTGCGCCGCTAATCAGACTCGGAGACGGATTTGTTGTCAGGATGTACAAAGGGGATTCGCCAGCTTCGTACAATTTTACAAGATTTTCGCATCGTCAATGTCAATAAATTCTGTGCCGCGGTTCGTCGAAGTTAACAAATATGGATAGGATTCGGCAACCGAGTCTAATGAAAAAGCATAAATTTTATATCCGTAAACCGAACCGAATCGGCGCGTTCTATGTTACGATTTAAGCGTCGTTTGACAAGGTTTATTGATTGTACCGCGAGTCAAACAAGCACTATAACAAAACTGATAGAGCACTTTTAAGGAGGGTATTTTCCGCATGAAAAGATTCTTGGCAATCCTTCTCGCGCTACTCCTTGTCGTGGCGCTCTTTGGGTGCGGCTCCAAGGGCACTCAGGGGAGCGGCGGCGACAAGGGACCGACACAGCAGCCGTCGCAGCCGTCGACCAGCGAGCCGACGGGTACGGGAGGCCAGCAGGAAGACAGCGGTCCGAAGTACCCGAAAGTCGCCGGCTATTATGACCCGGACTTCGACTACACCAAGTTCCCGAAGTACAAGGTCGCGTATCTGAGCATCTCGGCCGGCGAAGCGTTTGCTGCCTTTGACGTCGCGTACGAAAACTGGGCGAAGAAAGTCAACATGGACTACACGCGCATGTGGGCGCCCACGCAGTACAGCGCCGAAGAGTTCATCAGCGGCATGCAGACCTTCATTGACCAGGGGTATGACGGCCTGATTCTCGAGGCGGGCATTCAGAACTACGAGCGCGTCAACGAGATTCTCAGCGAGCAGGACATCCAGTGGGTCAGCGGCCTGGGCGCGGCCCGCGTCATGTCCGAAAACCGCCTCCTCCGCCCGCAGATCGGCTTTGACAGGCGCGACCTGGGCAAGATGACGGTCGACACCCTCATTCAGTGGAAAGAGGAGACATGGCCGGATGTGCCGTGGGAAAAGGTCGGCATGCTTGTTATCGACTACTCCTACAATCCGGACACCCATGTCCTCGCCCTCGGCATGGAGCAGCGCTGGGTGGAGCTCTTCCCGCAGTTTGGCTCCTATGACCCCGCTCCCGACAAGAACCCCGAAAACTTCTACATAGCAGACCTGGCCACGGCGACCAACCCGGACCAGACGGCGGCGCAGAACCTGGCCACGCAGTTCCTGTCCAACCCGCCAAAGGATATCGAGGTCTGGCTCATCCCGACGCCGGCTGA
>Ga0134104_1000736_pt1 | contig 35397 bp, 27 predicted proteins | sample 15_3_2metaG_FD_94455 | JGI IMG/M metagenome (GOLD analysis project Ga0134104, IMG submission 94455) | Switchgrass degrading microbial communities from high solid loading bioreactors in New Hampshire, USA - 15_59_3.3_214_A2 metaG | ecosystem: Engineered > Bioreactor > Semi-continuous > Anaerobic...
AAGAGAGTTCTGGTATTCGGCGCAGGAAGAAGCGGAATCGCTGCTGCGAAACTGCTGCAAAAACTGGATGCGGCGGTTGTGCTGTATGAAGAAAATAAAAATACCGATACGGCAAGCCTTAAGGACAAATTGGATACCGGCAGAAATTTTAAGGCATATTTCGGAAACTTTCCGGACCAAGGGCTAGACAGGATTGACCTGATGATATTAAGTCCGGGTATCTCCGCCGGGCATCCGTTTGTAATGTCGGTGAAGAAAAAAGGCATACCGGTATGGGGAGAGCTGGAACTGGCCTTCCATAATTCCAGGGGAAAAGTAATCGCAATAACCGGCACCAACGGGAAAACCACCACAACTTCCTTAACCGGCGAAATAATGAGGACATATTTTAAAGAAGTCTTTGTCGCGGGCAATATAGGAAAACCGTATTCGGACATTGCCCTTGAAACGACCGACGAATCCGTTTCGGTCATAGAGGTAAGCAGTTTCCAGCTGGAGACTATACATACATTCCGTCCAAATATAAGCGTGATCCTTAATATTACACCGGATCATCTGGACAGACATCATACGATGGATAATTATATCGGTTTAAAGAAAGACATTACAAGAAACCAGAATATGGACGATTTGTGTATTCTCAATTACGATGATGAGAATATAAAAAAAATTGCGGACCGGATAAAAACCAGAATAATGTATTTTTCCGGTGAACGTCAGCTCAAGAACGGGCTGTATCTTGACGAAGGCGATATCGTATACGCCAGGGACGGGCATACCGAAAAGATATGCAATGTAAATGAGCTTAAAATCCTTGGCAGGCACAATTATGAAAATGTCATGGCCGGTGTGGGAATTGCCGTCAGCATGGGAATACCGGCAAAACTGATTTATAAGGCAGTAACCTCCTTTAAGGGAGTTGAACATAGAATTGAGTATGTTGATACCATAAACGGTGTCAAATATTACAACGACTCGAAAGGAACCAACCCCGATGCAGCAATAAAAGCGGTCAGGGCCATGAACAGGCCCACCATATTAATCGGGGGAGGATACGATAAAGGTGTAACCTTTGACAATTGGATTATGTCCTTTGAAGGCAAAATAAAAACTCTGGTTCTTTTGGGCCAGACTGCGGAAAAAATTGCGGAAACCGCAAGAAAATACGGCTTTTATAATATTATCATGGCGAAGGATTTAAAGGAAGCCGTTACCGCAAGCGCCAAAATGGCGGTGCCGGGAGATGCGGTGCTTCTTTCTCCGGCCTGTGCCAGTTGGGATATGTTTGAGAGTTATGAAGAGCGAGGCAAATTGTTTAAGGAATATGTTTATGGATTACGCAGCAGGTAAAGATGGGAGATCAAATGGCAAGAACAGCAGGTGAAGTAAACAGAAAAACGCATAATTATTATGATTACAGTCTATTATTTCTGATCCTTTTTCTCGTGTGCTTCGGCCTTGTCATGATATACAGTACGTCGTCCTATAATGCCCAGAGAATTTACGGAGACGCTACTTATTATCTGGCCAGGCAGGCACTGTTTGGAGGGGCAGGAATACTTATAATGCTGTTTATGTCCAAAATTGACTATAGAATATTCATTAAAAAACTTCCGATAATCAGAGTAAGGCCCGTAACCATATTGTATTTTATCTGCGTATTGCTTCAGACATATGTCATTATTTTCGGAGAGGAAGTAAACGGAGCAAAACGCTGGATCAGAATAGGCTCTTTTACCTTTCAGCCTTCGGAACTTTCAAAAATAGCCGTAATTCTGGGAACGGCATACATAGTGAATCTGGCACCGAAAAAACTCGATAAAATATGGGGATTTATAAGGGTATGCCTGTTTATGGGGCCTCTTTTGGGACTCATAATAGCGGAAAATTTTTCAACCGGATTGATTATAGGTATAATAATCGTTGCAATCTGTTTTGTGGCCAGCAGAAAGAAGGCATATTTCATAGTATCGGGTACCGTGATGGCAGGATTGGCTTCACTGATGATATTTTTCGTAGATTTCAGATCCACCCGAATCGAAGCATGGAGAAATGTAGAAACCCATGAAAAAGGTTATCAAATCCTACAGGGCTTATATGCCATAGCTTCCGGCGGCATCTTCGGTAAAGGATTGGGTGAGAGCATGCAAAAGCTCGGTTTCATACCCGAATCCCATAACGATATGATTTTTTCCGTTATTTGCGAAGAGTTGGGCCTGTTTGGAGCTGTTTCGCTTATACTGTTATTTATTCTGCTGTTTTGGCGTATTTTTATAATTGCCATAAATGCACCTGACCTTTACGGAGGGCTTATCGCAACCGGTGTTTTGGCTCATATCGCATCCCAGGTACTTATTAATATTGCGGTTGTGACCAACACCATCCCTGCCACAGGTATTCCGCTTCCGTTTATAAGTTACGGAGGAAGTTCATTGTTGGTTATCCTTTTTGAAATGGGAATTGTGCTCAGTGTTTCCAATCAAATAAGGATTCAGAGATAACAATGCTTATTAAAGCCACCAATCACGCGGACAAAGGAAATATCATATAGTGTATTGTATTTCCTTTATGGTCTGAGGTGTGCTATGTCGAGCATCAGGGTTAACGGCGGTGGCAGGTTAAAGGGCGAACTAAAAATACAGGGTTCAAAAAATGCAGCATTGCCGATTATTGCTGCAACTATTTTAAATAAAGGTATTACAGTACTGAAGAATTGTCCCAAGATACTGGATGTATACCATATGATAAAAATACTGAAGGAGTTGGGGTGTTCGGCAGACTGGGATAACAATACTCTCATAATTGACACCCGGGAACTTACATCGGCTAAAGTTTCTGAAAGTTCGGTACGGAAGATGAGAAGCTCCATATTATTCCTGGGAGCGTTACTGGGAAGATGCCATGAGGTTTCCATTGCATATCCGGGAGGCTGTTCTATAGGCAAAAGGCCTATAGATTTTCATCTGGATTCCATTAAGAAGATGAATGTAAGCCAGGAGTTTTTGGGGGAGGACAAGGATATAATTTATTGCCGTACGGATAAAATCGTCGGCACGGATATCTTCCTTAAATTTCCCAGCGTAGGGGCTACGCAGAATGTCATACTTACGGCGGTACTTTCGGAAGGCGTTACCAGGATATTTAATGCGGCCAGGGAACCGGAAGTATTGGAGTTATGTAATTTCCTTGTTGAAGCCGGAGCAAGAATCTGCGGAAAAGGGACTGCCTTTATAGAGATTGAGGGCGTAAAGCGGCTTCATGACGTGGAATTTACGCTACCGCCGGACAGGATTGTAACCGGAACATATATGGCAGCCGTAGCGGCTGCCGGCGGAGATGTGATTTTAAGAAATTCACCCGTTCACCATATAGATTCGGTCATAAGGGTATTAAAAAAAGTCGGATGTGACATCAGATCGGCCGACGGCGACATTCGTATAAAATGTGACAGAAGGCCGCTGCCCTTGGAAAATCTTAAAACACAACCTTATCCGGGATTTCCGACGGATATGCAGTCGCAGCTGATGACCGTATTAAGTCTTGCTGACGGAAAGAGTACGATTATAGAAACAATATTCGAATCACGGTTTCAGAACGCTTATGAGCTTAAGAAGATGGGAGCCAGAATTACCGTCCAGGAAAAAGAAAACAAAGCAATCATATCCGGGGTAAGAAAGCTGACAGGAGCAACCGTAAAAGCCCATGACCTAAGGGCCGGAGCCGCCCTGGTGATTGCAGGCATAGCGGCAGAAGGAACAACAATAATAAAGGAAGCGGACACTATAGAACGGGGATACGAAGACATATGCAGAGATTTCAAAAGCCTTGGGGCTGACGTATGTTTTTGCAGCGAAAATATTATTTAGACACATAAATATTACTGAATTTGCACCGAACGGAGTATATTATGGGTAATACATTGCGCAGGAAGAATAACAGCGTACTAAGAAGGATTAGTATACGGTTTCTGAAAATAATTGTTTTTGCTGGAATACCGGCGGCAATTTTTATGTATTATTTTCAGCTGAAAAATATTACGGTAACCGGTTCCTCAAGGTACACCGAGGAACAGATCACGGCAAAACTGTTAAATTCCAAGGCTGACACCAATACGATAATATTTTACCTGAAGTACAAATATTTTGTTGATGTAAAAATACCGTTTGTCGAAAAAATGTCCTTTGAATTGGTGGACAATAATTCCGTCAATATAAAGGTGTATGATAAAAGAATTATAGGCTGTATAGAATTCATGGGTGATTATTTCTATTTTGACAAAGACGGTATAATTGTTGAAAGTACATCAAAAAGGATTGACGATATTCCGCTGGTCAAAGGACTGAAATACCATAAAATTGTATTAAACGAAAAACTGGAGGTGCAGAAGGAGGAATTATTCGACGTAATACTTAACCTTACACAGCAAATCGAAAAATACGGACTAAATGTAGACACTATTATTTTCAATAATAATTATGAAGTAACTTTGAATTGCGGCGATATTAAAGCAATGCTTGGCAAACGGGATACCTATGATGAAATTTTGGCCAAGCTTAAAAATATAATGGCTGAGATTGAAGGCAGAAAACTTACCATAGACATGACAACCGATAACAGTTATTATATTGCAAAACCTGAAAATTAGTAAAAATGAGCTATTATTTCACAAAATAATAAAATAATGCTTGATTATTTGGAAATTTAAAGATATCATATATAGTAAGATTATACAATAAGTAGTATTTTAACAGATTTTTATCCCATTATAATGTGGTTATAAACGGTAAATTAAGTAAATGAATAGAGGGAATTTTAAGCAGTTCAAATTTGTATAATACGGTGAAGGAGGAATTGACCTTGCTTGAAATAAGAACTAATGAGGCGGAGAATACTGCGAAGATACTTGTTATCGGGGTAGGAGGAGCAGGTAATAACGCCGTTAATCGAATGATAGAAGAGAATATAAAAGGTGTTGAATTTATCGGTGTCAATACGGACAAGCAACACTTAAAAACCTGTAAGGCTCCGGTATGTATTCAGATCGGGGAAAAACTCACAAAAGGACTTGGTGCAGGAGCCCAGCCTGAGATCGGTCAGAAAGCCGCCGAAGAAAGCAGGGAACAATTAACCGAAGTTATAAAAGGAGCAGACATGGTATTCGTAACCTGCGGAATGGGCGGAGGAACCGGTACGGGTGCCGCTCCCATAATAGCGCAGATTGCAAAAGATATGGACATCCTTACAGTAGGAATAGTGACAAAGCCGTTCAAGTTTGAGGCAAAAACCCGTATGGCAAATGCTTTGGCCGGAATAGAACGGCTTAAGGAACATGTAGATACATTAATTGTAATACCCAATGACAAGTTACTTGAGATAGTCGACCGCCGGACAACTTTGCCTGAAGCTTTGAAGAAAGCTGATCAGGTATTACAGCAAGGTGTTCAGGGAATAACGGATTTAATTAACGTACCGGGATTAATTAACCTGGATTTTGCCGATGTCAGAACCGTTATGAAGGATAAAGGCATTGCCCATATCGGTATCGGTACGGGAACCGGAGACGATAAATGTATTACGGCCGTTAAGCAGGCAATTACCAGTCCGCTTCTTGAAACAACCATACAGGGTGCATCTCATGTTATCATTAACATATCCGGCGATATTAGTCTGGTAGAAGCAAATGACGCTGCCTCATTGGTTCAGGAATTAGCAGGGGATACGGCTAACATAATCTTTGGTGCGATGTATGATGATACCACCCCGGATTATGCAACCATTACGGTTATTGCTACGGGTCTGGATACAAAGCCCAGGGAACTGGTCAAAACTCCTGAATTCTTAAGGAGAGCCACTTCCTCATCCTCATCATCTTCATCGTTACATAACTTATTTAAAAACCCCGGACAAAGTTTTTATGTTCCTCCGAGAACAAACTTTAATACGGATCCTGACCGCAAACCTGTAGGTCAGACGCCGAAACCGCCAATAAATAATACCACCGATACAGGCGGAATAAAGATTCCGGAATTTTTACAGAAAAATCGTCAAAACAAATAATGTAATAAATAAAAGAAAATATGTGAAAATTAATGACTGTCAGATTATTTAATTACAAATAATCTGGCAGTTTTTTTAGTCTTAAAATCGGATCTTTAATCTATATATGTAAAAAATGGAAAACAAAAAATCAGACATAATACCCAGAAATTGACAAATTATATATGTCAAACAAGTTATAATAATATTCATTAGCAGGGAAATATTGGAGGTGAATATTGTACTTAGAGGTTTATCCGGATATTGTTTTCCTTATAAATTTTGTAATCGATATAATTATAATTTTTATCCTAAAAAAAGTGAGCAAGAAAAGAAGCAGTATTTTAAGGATGATTTTGGCAACCGTGACTTCTGCAAGTTCGGCAGTTATTTTAAGCATATTTCCGTGGATGAATTATATACTAAAACTAATCCTCTTTTACGGAGCAGCTTCATTGCTGACGATAATGATTGCATTCGGTAGAATGAAAGCAACGGAACTTTTTAAGCTATGGATTTATCTTAATCTGATTACATATTTTTTCGGAGGATTTATGAATGCCATATATTATCATACAAATTTCAGGCTGTATTTAATCAATATAGGCAGGGGAATGATTTTCAGCAATATTCCGTTTGCATACGTTTGTGTTTCGGCCGTTTTTATCGGAACAGCCGCAATGCTGCTTCTTAAGCTTTACAGGCTGTATCAGCTTCACAGGCCTTTAATCTATGATGTCGAACTGGTTTTAAAAGACCGCAGGGTGAGAACCAAGGGACTTATGGATACGGGAAACTGCTTATACGATCCTGTCTTGAAAAGGCCTGTTATGGTTATGGAAAATGATTTGATTGAGCAGCTTGCGACTCCCGAAATAAAGGACGGTATTAAGCAGGCAAAAAGTTTTCTGGAAGGCAAGACCACGGAAATATCCTGGGAAACGCAAGGCGATAAGATTTATCGTTTCAGTTTCATTCCCTACAGGAGCGTGGGAAAATGCGGTATGATGCTGGGCATCCGTCTGGATAAGGTTATGATATACACGGAAAACGAGACATTCTGCAACGAAAAGGTAACAGCCGCAATCTGCGATAATCCTCTAAGTGATAATAAAGATTACCATGTTATTTTACATAAAGGACTTTTATAAAAATGTCTGTCGGCGGATTGTTGAAAATTATTGTTGGGAGGTTAAATATGCTGTTAAAGTTATCCATACCGAATAAATTCAAATTTAGAATGATACCCAATATAAAAACCATTATATTCAAGCAAAAAGGAGAAATCCATTACATAGGCGGTGCGGAAATACTGCCTCCGCCGCTGGATGCAGCCAGGGAAGCCGAAATAATTAATGAACTGGGGACCGAGAGGGATGCTGAAGTAAAAGCCATCCTGGTGGAACATAACCTGAGACTTGTGGTATACATAGCCAAAAAATTCGATAATACCGGAGTTGGTGTGGAGGATTTAATATCCATAGGTACCATTGGCCTTATTAAAGCCATTAATACCTACAATCCCGACAAAAATATCAAATTGGCCACATATGCTTCCCGTTGCATAGAAAATGAAATTCTCATGTATTTAAGACGCAACAATAAAACAAAACTGGAAGTATCGATTGACGAGCCTTTGAATGTGGACTGGGACGGAAATGAATTGTTGCTGTCGGATATTCTGGGAACGGAAGAGGATGTTATATACCGTAATATCGAAGAAGAGGTCGATCGTAAGCTCTTGAGAAAAGCGTTGTCGAAACTTTCGGAAAGGGAAAGAATAATTGTGGATTTGAGATTCGGTTTAAGCAACGACAACGGCAATGAAAAGACACAGAAAGAAGTGGCGGATCTTTTGGGAATTTCCCAGTCATACATATCGAGACTTGAAAAAAAGATAATAAAACGGTTAAAAAAAGAAATGGTCCGTCTGGAATAGATTAAAAAGCAATGGAAATTATTACATTACAATAAACGTATAAAGAGCCGGCAAATAGTGAATCATTATTGTTAGCAAATTAATAATGACATAATGATTCGGAGGTTCTGTTATGGCTCTTTATAAGGTGGAGATATGCGGCGTAAATACATCCAAGCTGCCGTTGCTGAAAAACAGCGAAAAGGAAGAATTGTTCCAAAGGATCCTTAAAGGCGACAAGGAGGCAAGGGAAGCTTATATCAAAGGAAATTTGCGCCTTGTTCTGTCCATAATTCAGCGGTTCTCCAACAGCAACGAAAATGTGGACGATTTGTTCCAGATCGGTTGTATAGGATTAATGAAGGCCATCGACAACTTTGATGTTACACAGAATGTGAAATTTTCTACCTATGCCGTTCCGATGATAATCGGTGAAATAAGGAGGTATCTCAGAGATAATAACGCAATCCGTGTCAGCAGGTCATTACGGGATACGGCCTACAAGGCAATTTATGCAAAAGAAGCTTTGGCCAAGAAAAATGAAAAAGAGCCTACCATCACTGAAATAGCCGAGGAAATCGGCATCAGCAAAGAAGATATAGTATATGCCCTCGACGCTATTCAAAGTCCCGTATCGCTTTATGATCCGGTATATGTGGAGGGCGGGGATGCCCTGTATATAATGGATCAGGTCAGTGATAAGAAAAACAGGGAGGAGAACTGGATAGAAACCATATCTTTAAAGGAGGCCATGAAAAAACTACCTCCGAGAGAGTATAATATTATAAAGTTGCGGTTCTTTGAAGGAAAAACCCAGATGGAGGTCGCGAAAGAAATAAATATATCCCAGGCGCAGGTAAGCCGTCTGGAAAAGTCCGCTTTAAAAAATATGAGAAATTATCTGATGGGTTAAGATAAATAATTTACAAGGTTGTCTTTTTATTTTTTCTTCCCTATGATATACTAAATATGCCAAATATTATCGGGCTTAAACTTGCCGCTTTGATTTTTAATATCATTATAGTCTGTGTGTTACCAAACAGGGTGATATGGCAGGAAAGCTCGATAATTGCGTTATATAAAAGAGTATTAATAATTAATAGAAAGGATTATGGGGAAGAAAAGATGAAGGACAAATTGCTGAACTGGTTTAAGGAAGTATACAATGATAATGAAGGAGTGCAGGTATATTTTGCTCCCGGAAGGGTTAACTTGATCGGAGAGCATACCGATTATAACGGAGGCCATGTATTCCCCTGCGCCCTGGAAATCGGCACTTACGGGGCGGCACGGCTTCGCAGCGACAGGACACTTCGTTTTTATTCCGTGAATTTTCCCGAGAAAGGAATAATAAGTTCATCCCTGGATGAAATATTATCTTCGGATGAATTAAATATCCATAGGAAAAATGAGTGGGCGGATTACCCCATAGGCGTACTGTGGGCATTTGCCCGTCATACATATATGCCACGTATTGATCGGGGAATGGATATTCTCTTCTGGGGTGATATTCCCAACGGTTCGGGCTTATCTTCGTCGGCAAGCATTGAAGTTTTGACTGCTTATATTGCAAAAGACCTGTTTAATATAGACATAAGCCTTAAGGACATTTCGCTTCTTTGCCAGTATGCGGAAAACAAATATGTAGGTGTAAATTGCGGAATTATGGATCAGTTCGCTTCCGCCATGGGCAAAAAAGATCATGCCATCTTTTTAGACACATCCACACTTGAATATGAGTATGCCCCCCTTAATCTTGAAGGTAAAAAAATCATCATTGCCAACAGCAATAAAAGGCGGGGACTTAACGAATCAAAATACAACGAACGCAGGAGCGAATGCGAAGAAGCCTTAAGAAGGCTGCAATCCGTACTTGACATAAAAACCTTGGGAGATTTATCAGGAGAGCAGTTCGACGCCCATAAGGATGTTATCAAGGACGAAATTTTAATACGCCGCGCCAGACATGCGGTTTATGAAAACCAGAGAACCATGGAAGCTTTTGCCGCGCTTTTGTCAGGAGACATGAATAAATTCGGTAACCTTATGAAGGAATCCCACATCTCTTTAAGGGACGATTATGAGGTAACCGGCCTTCATCTGGACACTCTTTATGAGGCGGCCGTTATGCAGGAAGGCGTAATCGGCGCCAGAATGACCGGGGCAGGTTTCGGGGGATGTACCGTAAATATCGTAAATGAAGATTGCGTGGATAGTTTTATCGAAAATGTCGGAAGAATATACAAAGAAAAAACCGGACTCAAGGCGGATTTCTATGCGGTAAACTCCGGTGACGGCCCCTGCAGGTTATAGCCGGATGCAAACTGAGGTTAAGGTTGAGGCAAGGCTTATATAGAAATTAAGAAACAAGGAAACAGAGAAATACAGAAATCCAGAAAGATATTAAAATCCGGAAAAAACTATTGGTGGTATACAGAATAAAACTCATGGTTTAATTAAATACACCGTGGATTTTTGCCTGTATACCTTTTTTATATATTCTTATAATGAAATATTTTATATAATACAGGTTCCCGTACGTGCTGTTTCGGTTAGAACATAAATTTTATATAATTACGGTTGCCGAATGCGTATATCAATTCATTTCTTCTTATAAATCCGGGTTTTAACATTTAAAAATCTTGTTGTAAAAAATATTATGTTTTTTCACGTTATTCTATGGTGATAATGCCAGGCATTAACATATATATATAACAGTGTTCATGGTAACCAGAGGAAAATTATCATAAGGGGGAGATAAAAATAAAATTCAGATTATTTCTGGTACTGCTTCTTGTATCGCTTTCATTGTTGTCCGGCAGCGGGGCTGTTAAAGCCGAATCCTTTATTCTTGCAGCCAAGCCTTCAAAATCTGCACAGCAGGACAAGTCTAAAGTTACAGGAAAAGCAAAATTTGTATCGGGCCTTGATTTGAAAAAAAAGAAAGGACCATATTACAAAACCACAAAGGAAGAATATATCGAAACCACAAGATTTGTTATATATTTGGGCAAAGGCGTAGAGGTGCCTGTTAATGTTATTGAACTTATAGATTATATTATGGATATGATTGAAAAAGAGACGGGATATAAGTTTTATGCCAAGGAAAGAGAGACATATACTTATGGTATGGGTTATGAACTTGATTTATATTTTCAGAATGCGGAAAAATTCAAGAAAATAGATTCCAAATCCAAAAAAATAGGCATTGTGGTTTGCGATAATCCCGGGCTGCCGTACGGCGGGTCCGGCGGAATATTAATCAAACCCGAACATATAAGACTTAAGGGGGAAGACGCATATGCCGTTATTCACGAACTGCTTCATGTGGTATTTTTCCATAACGGCAAAAGTATGGAAGGAGCATTCGATGAAGGTTTTGCCACCTATTATACCGCCAGAATACTTGAAAAAGATAAAAGACTAAACTGTGACTTTGACAGTTATCAGGCTTACAGTAATTATCCTTATTCGATTAACGAAAAAGATATGGAACAGTTATACATAATACAAAGTGAAGGCAGTGCCAGATACCAGCTGGGTTTTCGCCTGATGCACTATCTGATTGAAGAATACGGTAAAAACGCGTTTAAAAAATTACATAAAAAAGTAACGGAACAGCTTAAGGACAATGATAGAGCCACGACGGAACTGATAGCAAAGGTCATCAAAAAGGAATTTTCAGAAAACTTTTTTGCCGACTTTGCCAAATGGCATAAACTAAACAGAGAAAAATTTGGGGATAAGGATATATCCGGTTACGGAGATTGGCGTATCGAAAACGGAATACTGTACAAATATTATGGCAAAGATGCTCATGTTGTAATTCCGAAAGAAGTATACTGGATTAATGCAGAGGCATTTATTTACTGCCTACCGGTTGAAAGTGTAAAAGTGCCGGAAGGTGTGACCGGAATGGGCGCCGCGGTCTTTTTTGGGTGTAAAAATCTAAAGGAAGCAAGTTTGCCCGACAGTATCGAAACCATGTATTATTCCACATTTCAGGACTGTTCAGCTCTTGAAAAAGTCAAACTGCCGAATAAACTGAAAGAATTGCCGTTTCAGACTTTTTATGGATGTTCCTCGCTTAAGACCGTCAGGCTGCCGAAGGGCATAACAAAGATTGGAAGCAGCGCATTTAACGGATGTTCCTCTTTGGAGAAAATCACTTTACCCGACGGCTTGAAGGAAATAGAGAATTTTGCATTTGCCAGATGTGTCAGTCTTAAAAAAGTTCGTATTCCTGACAGTGTAAATAAATTATCGAATGAAATATTTTATCAGTGTACCGGTCTGAAAGAGGTGACATTGCCAAAGAACATAAGAAAGATTGAGGAAGGCATGTTTTGGGGCTGTATATCCTTAAGAAGTATAAAAATACCTGAAAGTGTCACGGAAATAGGAATTAACGCATTTAGAGAGACAGGATTGACCAAAATCAAGATTCCGAAAAATGTGACAAAGATAGACGATTATGCTTTTGCATCCTGCAAAAATTTAAAGATAGAGATTCCCGAAAGCGTTAAGAGTATCGGCGAATATGCCTTTCTGAACTGCGATAAACTGATTATTTACGGCAGAAAGGGTTCCTATGCGGAAAAATATGCAAAAATACACAATTATAAGTTTATAGCAAAATAACATAAACGCTCGAATTACAGCCGTTTTTTTCCACGGGGCTGCCGCATTATAATTAAGGGATGCAGATATAACCTCACACACCGGTACAAGAACACATATGCGATTTGTACGTCATATTCCGGACATGTATATGTCCGTCTATGACCGTAAAGATCGCACCATGTGTTCTTCTAACGGTGCATTACGGTTTTATCTGCATCCCTTTATATATTTTTATGCGGCAGCCCCGTGGAATAAAAAATGCTCAACCATGTAGCCTGCTCTTGGCAACGGCCGCTAAATCGTGTATTATAATAAATATCTGTCGGAAGATAAACTAGCTGCCTGATTGCAGATAAAGAAAGAGTAAAAGGGGATGATTAATTTGAGTATGAATTTCAAGCAGAATGCCGAAAGGTATCTTGTCATAAACGATAAGACTTATCGGTATTACAGCCCTGAGTCCCTTGAGGTATACGGATATGACGTAAAGAATATGCCTTATTCCATCAGGATATTGCTCGAATCGGTCCTTCGCCATTGGGACGGAGTTGCCGTTACCGACGAACATATAAAAAATTTAGCCAATTGGACAGAATATAAGGGAGGCAGGGGAGAAGTACCGTTCAAACCTGCCAGAGTTATCCTGCAGGATTTTACCGGTGTGCCTTCTGTGCTGGATTTGGCATCGATGAGAATGGCAATGGCCGAATATGCGAAGGCAACCGCCGGTAGCGGTTCCGGCGAGGAAGAGGAGGCATGGCGTACAGAAAAATATGTAAAAACCATTAATCCGGAGGTGCCTGTCGATCTTGTCATCGATCATTCCGTACAGGTGGATTATTACGGTACGCCCGAAGCTTTAGAAAAAAATGTCCGAAAGGAATTTGAAAGGAACAAGGAACGGTACCAGTTCCTGAACTGGGCACAGAAAGCTTTTGATAATTTCAGCGTGGTTCCGCCTTCCACGGGAATTGTTCATCAGGTTAATCTGGAATATCTGGCGAAAGTTGTAATAGAGGGCAAATCGGACGATGTGGATGAGCTTTATCCTGACACCCTTGTCGGAACCGATTCCCATACAACGATGATAAACGGTCTCGGAGTCCTCGGCTGGGGAGTGGGAGGAATTGAAGCCGAAGCCGGAATGCTGGGACAACCTTCATATTTTCCGGTACCGGAGGTTATAGGAGTAAAACTCAAAGGAAAGCTTAAACCCGGAGTAACGGCGACCGACCTGGCTTTAAGGATAACCAAAATGTTAAGAGACAAAGGGGTCGTAGGAAAATTCGTCGAATACTTCGGTGAGGGTATGCATGCCTTAAGTCTTGCCGACAGGGCCACCGTTGCCAATATGGCTCCGGAATACGGTGCTACCTGCGGCTTCTTCCCGGTGGATGAGGAAACCCTGAAGTATCTTCTCCTTACGGGCAGGTCAAAAGAACACGTGGATATTGTGAGAAGTTATCTTAAGGCAAATAACATGTTTTATGAAACAGGTGCAAAAGATCCGGTATATACGGAGGTTATCGAACTTGATTTGTCCACGGTCGAGACCGCCCTTGCGGGGCCGAAACGCCCTCAGGATTTGATACCTTTGGGCAGGATGAAGGAAACTTTCAGGGCCAGTGTAACCGCGCCTTTAGGAAACCAGGGCCATGGCCTTACGAAAGAGGAATTTGATAAAGAGGTAAATATACGGCTGGCCTACGGCAGACAGGCCGTTATGAGAACGGGAGCCGTGGTTATTGCGGCCATAACAGCATGTACGAACACTTCCAATCCGTCGGTTATGATAGGTGCGGGTATTCTTGCAAAGAAGGCGGTCGAAAGAGGCTTAAAGGTGCCCGCTTATGTAAAGACGTCCCTGGCACCGGGTTCCAAAGTCGTTACGGATTATCTTAAGGAATCCGGACTTATGCCTTATCTTAATGCTTTGGGTTTTGATGTGGTGGGTTACGGCTGCACAACCTGTATCGGCAATTCAGGGCCGCTGCTTCCGGAAATCACGAATGCCATTACCGCCAATGACCTGCTTGTGGCTTCCGTATTATCAGGCAACAGAAACTTTGAAGGAAGAATTCATCCCCTGGTGAAAGCCAATTACCTGGCTTCTCCGGCGCTGGTTGTCGCATATGCCCTTGCCGGAACGGTAGATATAGATTTGACAAGCGAACCCGTCGGACTGGACAGGGACGGCAACAAGGTATACCTTGAGGATATTTGGCCTACTTCCGAGGAAATACAGAATACGATTGCAAAACATGTAAAACCGGAGCTGTTCAAAAAAGAATACGGCAGGGTTTATTCGGATAACGATTTGTGGAATGAAATCAGGCTCAGTGAAGGCAGCTTATATGAATTTGACGAGTCATCGACATATATAAGAAAGCCTCCTTTCTTTAAGGATCTGAAACCGGAGCCCGATAAGGTGAAACCTTTAACAGGCCTTAGGGTTTTGGCAAGCCTGGGGGATTCCGTAACTACGGATCATATTTCTCCGGCAGGGGCCATAGGAAAGGACACCCCCGCCGGCAAATATCTGACGGAACACGGCATTCAGCCCAAGGACTTCAATACTTACGGTTCCAGAAGGGGCAATCATGAAGTGATGATGCGCGGAACATTTGCCAATATCCGTATCCGCAACCGCATTGCGCCGGGAACGGAAGGAGGCTATACCACTTACTGGCCTACGGGCGAGGTTATGCCTATTTATGATGCCTGCATGAAGTATAAGGAAGAAAACACAGGGCTTGTGGTACTGGCAGGCAGGGATTACGGAATGGGTTCTTCCAGAGACTGGGCCGCAAAGGGGCCAGCCTTGCTGGGAGTAAAGGCCGTTATTGCCGAAAGCTTTGAAAGGATTCACCGATCAAATCTTGTCATGATGGGTGTACTGCCCCTGCAGTTTATGGCCGGGGAATCCGCCGAAAGCCTGGGGCTTACCGGGGAGGAAACCATAGACATAATGCTCGATGAAAATGTAAGACCGGGAGATTCGGTTGATGTCATTGCCACGGCAAAGGACGGAAAGGTTATCTGCTTTAAAGCCAAAGTGAGATTTGATTCAGTGGTCGATGTGGAATACTACCGCCATGGAGGAATATTGCAGATGGTCTTAAGGCAAAAAATGGCGCGTAACGAAAACCTTAAATAAAAAAACCGTTTGCAAACATTTTGACACATAATCCTTGTAAAAAAAATGAGGATATGATTATATATTTTGATTATAATTATATTTAATATCATTATAAAGGAAGGAAAGATGCTGACATGCTTGATTTTGAATATTATACTCCTACGAAAGTATATTTCGGACGGAATTCCGATGAAAAGATCGGTCAGGTTATAAAAGAATACGGGTATAAAAAAATCCTTCTTCATTACGGTACAGGCAGTGCCGAAAAATCCGGCCTGCTCGGAAAAGTCAGAAGAAAGCTTGAAGAAGCGGGATTGGAATATGTTGAACTCGGAGGGGTGGTGGCCAATCCGAGAATTGACCTTATCAGAAAAGGCATCGAACTGGCGAAAAAGGAAAATATTGATTTCATTCTTGCCGTCGGCGGGGGCAGTGTAATTGATTCGGCAAAAAGTATAGGTATGGGTCTGGCCAATAACATGGATCCCTGGGATATGATAATAAACAAAATCATGCCTGCCAGAAGGTTCCCGGTAGGTGTGGTTTTGACCATAGCGGCTGCGGGAAGCGAAATGAGCAATTCAGATGTTGTCACAAATCCGGAGAATCATTTAAAACGTTCCATAAACCATGACCTTTTAAGACCGGTGGTGGCATTTATGAATCCGGAGAACACCTTCTCCGTGTCCAAATATCAGACAGGCTGCGGAATTGTCGACATACTTATGCATACTTTTGAGCGTTATTTTACGCCGGACGAAGATAACGACCTTACCGACCGTATCGCCGAAGGCTTGATGGTGGCCGTCAAGAATGCCGGGCTTGTCGCCATTAACGAACCGGATAATTATGAAGCCAGGGCAACACTTATGTGGGCTTCCAGCCTTTCCCATAACGGGCTGACCGGCTGCGGGAAGAATACAACATTTCCGGTTCATAAACTGGAACATGATTTCAGCGGTCTGTTTGACGTGGCCCACGGAGCCGGCCTGGCTGTTTTGTTCCCGGCCTGGGCAAGGTATATCTATCGTTACGATATCAGAAAGTTCAGCCAGTTTGCAAACCGTGTCTGGGGTGTTGAAATGGATCATGAACATCCGGAAAAAACGGCTTTAAAGGGAATCGAGGTAATGACGCAATATTTTAAGGCAATCGGAATGCCTACCACCATGAAGGAATTAGGAGTAAACCCTTCCGATTACGGGAAAATTGCCGATTTGACCACCGAGGGAGGAAAGATTCAAATTCCGTCATACATTCCTCTGACAAGGGAAGATTTGCTCAATATATACCGCCTGGCAGAATAGAAAAGTCCGGGATTTTCGGATGAGAATGAAGGTGATGGGATGTTTTTCATATTCGGTATTTCCAACGGGGAAAAACAGCTCGATTACAATCAGACGATTGTTTGTCCAAGGTGCGGTCATTTCGGAAGATTAAACGTGTATATGACTTATATGTATTTCAGCCTGTTTTTCATTCCGATTATCATCTGGAACAGAAAATATTATGCAAAGACCACCTGCTGTAATACCGTTTATTCCATAAATCCCGAAACAGGCAAGAAAATACGAAAAGGTGAACCGGTGGTTTTAACCGAGAAAGATTTGGAACCGGCAGGCGGATGGGGACAAACCGGCGGATTCGGACAATATGGAGGATTCGGGCGGGATAACGGCGGATTTTGCCCTGACTGCGGTTATCCTGTCAATCCAGATTTTGAATATTGCCCAAAATGCGGCCGGCGGTTGTTTTAACATTATAAACCGGGACATAAAATTTATTTTACCGCGTATCTTATATTAAGTACGATTGAGCCGAAAACATACGGGTTTGTAACTGGTATGAGTCAAAACAGCGGGAACGGATTATTAATTGAGGAGCGTATTTTCCGGAACAACGGTACATTTATATCTTATCCCATCGTTGTAGCCGGTGACAGCAAAGAGAAAACGGATATTATAAATCAAATTATTCTGGGTGATATAAACAGGATACTTGATTTATATTCCGCTGACGCATTTGAACCGCCTAAGTCAGGACCGGATATTTTTCCGGGGGATACCCTGCATATCGGTTATAAAATAATGCGCAATGACGCTTATTATCTCAGCATTTTTTATACGGCGGATTTTTTCAGCCCATACGGAGCATATCCAACACAGACGGTTTATACTACCAATATAGATTTGCTAAATGAAAAACGATTGAGGCTGGCGGATTTAATCAGAGCGGATGACTCACTGACAGATGAGTTTTTATCCTGGGAACCCGTTAATATAAGTCCCCAGGATATACAGGGAATTCGGGATTATATCCGGGGACTCGGAACAGAAATCGTTAAAAGGGGTTTTGCTTCGGCAGATATTATAGGTCCGGACAATATTCTCGGGATTTTCAGTTATATAAAACCAGACAGGCTCGGTATCAGCATATCCCTTCCGATTTATCTGGGTAATCATGCCGAGTACGAAAAGACAATCCGGCCGGATGCCTTAATCTGGCCTGAAACATAAGGAATTGATATATAAAATATGTAAAAAATACGACTGCCCAAGGCGGTATAACGGGGCTTTAGGCAGTCGTTTATATATGTAATATGGGGATAATGCGGATAATTCAATTATATATTGCCGTTGTTATTGTTGCCATTGTTGCCGTTGATGTTATTGCTGTTAAATGTCTTATTGCTGCTCAATTCTTTTTCGTTTAATATTTTTTTCAACTCATCCATAAAGGTATTTACATCTTTGAATTCACGGTAGACCGAGGCAAATCTGACATATGCCACGGGGTCCAGTTCCTTCAGTTTATCCATAAGGATTTCACCGATTACATGGCTGGGAATTTCCTTTTCCTCCATATTAAAAATAGTGGCTTCGACTTCATCGACCAAAGCGGTGATCTGATCGACGGATATCGGCCTTTTATGGCAGGAACGAAAAACACCCCTTTCGATTTTTGCCCTGTCATAAGGTTCCCTGGTATTATCCTTTTTTATAACCACAAGGGGAATTGACTCTATTTTTTCATAGGTGGTAAATCTACGATTACAGTTATCACACTGCCTTCTGCGGCGAATGGAAGTATTATCATCCGCCGGCCTGGAATCGATAACTCTTGTGTTATCCTTACCGCAGTACGGACATTTCATTTCAAATCCTCCATATAAACTTTCGTTCAACAAATAACCTTATCTGATTTATAAAAGTATACTTTATGTTGTGTTTAAGACATATTATTACACCATATTTCGATTATATTGAAGTTTTTTCATAAGGTCAAGTAAAAAATCTAGAATTTTACATTCAATAAACTTAAATATCGATAAATATTGATAATAATGTCAGGGAAAGCGGATTATTCGCATTTAACTAAACATTTTTCGGTATCTACATCCACCAGTATTATATCCGGCCCGATTTGCTTGATATGGCAGCAGCTTATAACATACTCCTGGTCCCTTCCGAGTATGCCGAAGATTTTGCACGGTCCGGGTACGATGATATGGGTAATGCATCCGGTGCATATGTCGAATTCGATATCACAGACATAGCCCAGTCTTTTGCAGTCCCTGCAGTTTATAACTTCTTTTTCCCTCAATTCACAAATACGCATAGTATCACCATAATATGTTCTCTGTTCATTATATGCCGGATGTGCCGGAAAGTCCCAGTTGTTTTTCAGAAAGATTATTCTGTGATTAAATATTAATTATGTTAAAACGTGGCGAACGCCAATTGGAAAAATGAAATCACCGGTCATAACCGGGGAAAATGGTATACTCGGCATTATCCTGAATATCTTCGCCGATTTAAAAATATAATCTTGCATCAATTTACATAATTTGCTATACTTGCTTTAGCAAATGATTCCTTCATTGTGGGAGAGACAATGAAAGGAGTATATTTTTATGTTCAGCAAAGCCTACAGCGCCACAATCCATGGAATTGAGGGCCTTATCGTGTCTGTGGAGGCGGATGTCAGTGACGGCCTTCCGTTGTTTGATATGGTGGGACTATTGAATTCAGAAGTCAGAGAAGCCAGGGAAAGGGTAAGGATAGCCCTGAAAAATTCCGGATTTATGCTGCCGGCCAAACGAATAACCGTCAATCTGTCGCCGGCAGACATAAGAAAGGAAGGAACAGTCTTTGATTTGCCTGTCGCAGTAGCAATTCTTACAGCCTTCGGCCATGTCCCCGAAGAGAGTCTTGGCAATACCCTTATAATAGGAGAATTGAGCCTTAACGGAAATGTAAAAAAGGTAAACGGAGTGCTGCCCTTTGTGTATTCGGCAAAACAGCAGGGCTTTACCAGATGCATCGTGCCTAAGGAAAATGCCAAAGAGGGAGCGGTGGTACAAGGCATAAAAACTTACGGCGCGGGTACCTTAAGGGAGGCCGTAGAAATTTTAAAGGATTTTGACGCTTTTGAACCCGAAACAGTGGACATAGGGCAGCTGTTTGAGAACGACCTGGAGGAAACGGATGTGGATTTTTCCGAAGTTGTCGGGCAGCATGCGGTAAAAAGGGCGATTGAAGTGGCGGTATCAGGTATGCACAACATACTCATGATAGGGCCACCGGGTTCAGGAAAGACAATGCTTGCCAAAAGAATACCGACTGTCATGCCCAGACTGTCCTTTGAGGAGAGCATGGAAATTTCAAAGATATACAGCATAGCGGGCCTGTTGAATAACCGGGCCATAATCACAAAAAGACCTTTCAGGGCTCCACATCATACCATCACTTCAACAGCCCTGGTCGGCGGAGGCACAATACCCAAACCGGGTGAAATAAGCCTTGCCCATCTTGGAGTTTTATATCTGGACGAATTCCCCGAATTTCAGAAAAATACTATTGAAGTCTTAAGACAGCCGTTGGAAGAAAGAAGCGTTACCATATCACGGCTTAACGCATCGTTCCGTTATCCGGCAAGCTGCATGGTGGTTGCCTCCATGAACCCTTGCATGTGCGGGTATTATCCCGACAGGAACAAATGCAGCTGCTCTGACATCATGGTGAAACGTTACCTGGGCAAGATATCAAAACCCATGCTCGACCGGTTTGACATTTTTATAGAAACGATGAATATAGATTTTAAGGAATTGCAGGCAAAAAGTAAGGAAGAAAGTTCGGCCGCCATAAGGGAAAGAATATATAAAGCCCATAAAATACAGGCGGAACGATATAAAAACTGTAATATCCGTTACAATTCCCAGCTTACGCCGAAAACAATAAAGAAGTTTTGCCGGCTGGAAGCGGAAGAACAGGCTCTGCTTGAAAAGGCGTTCATAAAGATGAATCTGTCGGCGAGAGCCTACCACAGGATATTAAAGGTGGCCCGTACCATAGCGGACCTTGATGACAGTGAAAGGATTACCTCGAAACATCTGAGTGAAGCCATCTGTTACAGGAGTCTTGACGATAAATATTGGTGATAATATCCTATGCAATTGATGCGGTAAGGGTCGGCAAATTAATGACATACTGAAAAAAACGGAGGGAATATGAATACAATAACGGAACATGATATATATAATTATTGGTTATGCGGCTGCTGCAATTTAAATTATAATAAATTAACGGGTGTTCTGGAATATTTTAAACATCCCGGTGAGGTTTTCCGAGCGTCAGGAAAAGCTTTGGAGGATATGAAGGCAAAATGCCGTGAAAAAGGCATCAATATCACCGACCGGGATGTTGCGGCGATTGATTCTTCACGAAATTGGAATGTCATCAGGAAAAACATGCAGTATCTTAACGAACGGGGAATAAAATATATAACCGTTCTTGATGAGGCTTATCCTTATAAGCTGAGGCATATTTATGACCCGCCTGTTATACTGTACTGTAAAGGTATACCTTTTCCGGAAAATAAAAAATCTATAGCAGTAATTGGGGCTAGAAACTGTTCTTCGTACGGAAGGGAAATCGGAAGATATCTGGCAGCCTCGATTGCAAAAGAGGGTATAATAGTATTGAGCGGCCTGGCCAGGGGAGTGGATTCTTACGCCCATATGGGAGCCTTGTCGGTCGGCGGCTGTACATATGCGGTTTTGGGCTGCGGAATTGACATCTGTTACCCTCCGGAAAATATCAATCTGTATATGGAAATACAGGATAAGGGAGGCATAATCTCGGAATATGGGCCGGGGATAAAGCCTCTTTCCTATCATTTTCCGATGAGAAACCGTATTATAAGTGCTTTAAGCGACGGGATACTTGTTGTAGAAGCCGGTGAAAAAAGCGGTTCATTAATAACTGTGGATATGGGCCTTGATCAGGGGAAAAATATATATGCGGTTCCGGGAAGAATTACCGACAAACTGAGTATGGGATGCAACAACCTTATAAAAATGGGGGCAAAAGCGGTCACTTCCCCGGCCGATGTTTTGGAGGATTTTTTTGAATATTATTCGACGGACGAATCGGGTCAGCATACCATGAAGGGAAATCTAAACAAAGAAGAGAAAACAGTATATGAAATTCTTGACATGACACCGAAACATATTGAAGAAATCGCAGAATTGTCAAATATTCCGATTAGTAGGTTAATGGAACACCTGCTCTCACTGGAGCTTAAAGATTTAATCAGGCAGAGTACAAAGAATTATTACATTAAAAACATGTAAAAGACCCGTAATTGCGATTTGATATTAAGAAATTAATCTGATAATATACATATTGTGTTTAAAATTATTTAAACGACTAATATATTTATTATTATAATACGGTATGATATTTGAAAGAAGTCTCTGCCGTATTAGATTTTCTATTGATAAGTTTGTGTACGCAGCCTTAAGCATAAATAGTTAGTCATCTTATGCAAAATTCTGAATAAAATATGATAAAACCCGTAGAATAACATTTTTAATCAGATTAAATACAAAATAAAAAATATTTACTTGAAACACACGTCAAAATATTGTATGCTTTTTAAAGCCTTGGCATAGGCATGAGCAATTTTGAATCGTTTTAAGACTTAATTATGTCAAACAAGGAAAGAGGAGTTTGATTATGCCAAGATATCTTGTGATTGTAGAATCGCCTGCAAAAGCGAAAACAATAAAGAAATTTCTCGGAAACAATTATGAAGTGGTTGCTTCAAACGGACATGTAATGGATTTACCGAAAAGTCAGATGGGAATAGATATAGAGAATGATTTTGAACCTAAATATATAACCATTCGCGGAAAAGGGGAATTGCTTGCAAAACTTCGTAAAGAAGTAAAAAAGGCGGATAAAGTATACCTGGCTACGGACCCGGATCGGGAAGGAGAAGCCATATCGTGGCATTTGTCCAATTCGCTTAAACTGGATACCGATGCATCCAACAGGATAGTTTTTAATGAAATTACCAAGAATGCGGTGAAGAATGCCATAAAAAACGCAAGAAAGATAGATATGAATCTTGTCGATGCACAGCAGGCCAGAAGAGTTCTGGACCGCATGGTGGGATATACCATAAGCCCGCTGCTTTGGAACAAGATTAAAAGGGGCCTTAGCGCCGGAAGAGTACAGTCTGTGGCGTTAAGGATTATTTGTGACAGGGAGGAAGAAATCAATTCTTTTGTTCCGGAGGAATATTGGAATATCGAGGCTGAATTTGCCCTTAAAGGAGAAAAGAAGCCTCTTATAGCAAAATATATCGGGAAAGACAAGAACAAAACCACAATCGGCTCGGAAGCCGAAGCGGAAGCCATATTGAATGAACTGCAAGGGGCCGAGTTCGTCATAAGAGAGATTAAAAGAGGTGAAAGATTAAGAAAGCCTCCTTTGCCCTTTACAACCAGTACATTACAGCAGGAGGCTGCAAAACTCCTTAATTTTTCCACCAGCAAGACAATGCAACTGGCTCAGCAGTTATACGAAGGTATCAATATCAAAGGCCATGGCAGCGTAGGCCTTATAACTTACCTGCGTACCGATTCGGTCAGGATCAGTGAAGAGGCGGATGCGGCCGTAAAACAGTTTATAGAGGCAACCTATGGCAAAGAATATGTGGGAACCCAGTCAAACAACATCCGCAGCGGGAAAAAAATTCAGGATGCCCATGAGGCCATACGTCCTACCAATGTGGATTTTATACCATCCGAGATTAAGGATTCCTTAAGCAGGGATCAGTACAGGCTGTATCAGCTTATATGGAAGAGGTTTGTGGCAAGCAGAATGCAGGCCGCGGTATATGAAACAACATCAATTAAGATAGAAGGAAACAATCATTGGTTTTCCACCTCCGCGTCAAAGCTTGTATTTGATGGTTTCTTAAGCGTATATCAGGATGAAGAAGACGATGACATAATTAAGGCGACTTACGAATCTTTAAATGAGGGGGATGTTCTTGATCTTCGCAAGATTAATAAAAGCCAGCATTTCACCCAGCCACCGCCCCATTATACCGAGGCTTCCCTGGTAAAGACCCTGGAGGAACTGGGCATAGGAAGACCGAGTACTTATGCGCCAACCATCAGTACGATAATAGCAAGAAGATATGTAATAAAAGAAAATAAGAATTTGTATGTTACCGAGCTGGGAGAAGCGGTAAACGATATTATGAAGAAGGCGTTCCCAAGCATAGTGGACGTTAATTTTACAGCCAATATGGAATCTTTGCTGGACGGTGTCGAAGACGGAACAATATCATGGAAAACCATAGTCAGGAATTTTTATCCTGATTTGATAGAGGCGGTCAATAAGGCCCATGAGGAACTGGAAAAAATCAAGATAGAAGATGAGGTCACTGATGAAATTTGTGAGTTATGCGGCCGCAACATGGTGGTAAAATACGGCCCCCACGGTAAATTTTTAGGTTGTCCCGGTTTCCCCGAGTGTAAAAACACAAAACCGTATCTGGAGAAAATCGGAGTAAAATGTCCCGTATGTGGCGGTGATATAGTAATACGAAAGACAAAGAAAGGAAGAAAATATTTCGGATGCAGTAATCATCCCGACTGCACTTTTATGACATGGCAAAAACCTTCTAATGTCAGGTGTATAAAATGCGGCAGTATAATGCTTGAAAAAGGCGGAAAGCTGGTATGCAGCAATGAAACCTGCGGTTATGTAACAACGGGTAAAAAAGATAAGGCAGAATAGAAATATGTGCCGGAAACATAACGTGCCGGAAGCATAAAAAGAAGAGTAAAGACACCGAAAGATAAGTAAGTTTATAAGATATGCACAAAAGATAATATAATAAAAATGTATACTTTTGTGCAAGCCGGAAAAATATGCATGAAAACAAGCCGGAATTGAGAATATAAGCCTGAATACAAGCAGGAATTAAGTGAATATTCCGAAAGAATTGACAGATTAAAGGATACATGATTGAATATAATACAGATTTATATATTGGTTATATAGATAAAACTTTCTGAATTTACGGAATATTATTGTTGTGCAAAGGATAAGACTGAATGAAGCCTATATTTAAAAATGATATGACCGGCAGAAGATATGAAAGTTAATAAAGATTAAAAATATAAGCAAATGGAAAAGACAGAAGCCAGAATAAATGCAAAAATATACAGGACGGAATAAAAGATATATACACAATACAGTTAAATTTGATGTAAAATAAAAATTATGTCTGAAAATGTGTGTCAAAATATAGAATACGGTATTGTTTTTAAGAATTATTTGTGATAAAATGAAAAAGGTAATACAATTAGAAAAATTCTGCTGTATTACCTTTTTAAGTTAAAATATTTAATGAATTGAAACTTGCTGGCTGTATTGAAACATGTAAAGATAAGAAATGTATTGGAGGAACAGGCTCATGAGCGTTCAGTTGCTTGACAAAACAAGAAAGATCAACAATCTTTTGCACAATAACAATTCACACAAAGTCGTTTTCAATGACATCTGTGTTGTACTCAGCGATATATTACTCTCCAATGTGTTGGTTATCAGCCGTAAAGGCAAGGTTTTGGGGATTAAGAACAGAGACGACATAGAAGAAATTAATGAATTAATTATAGACACTGTCGGCAAGTATATTGACGGTTTACTGAATGAAAGGCTTCTTAATATACTGTCTACAAAAGAAAACGTAAATCTGAGCACTCTGGGTTTCGAATTTGACGGAGTGGAAAATTACACGGCAATTATCACCCCGATTGATATAGCCGGTGAAAGGCTCGGAACCTTATTTATCTACAGAGTCGGAAACCAATACACAATAGATGATATTATATTAAGCGAGTACGGTACAACCGTTGTAGGTCTTGAGATGATGCGCTCGGTCAATGAAGAAAATGCCGAAGAGAACAGAAAAATTCAGATTGTAAAATCGGCGATAAGTACCTTGTCATTTTCTGAATTGGAAGCAATTCAGCACATATTTAGCGAACTAAAAGGAAACGAAGGCATTCTGGTGGCAAGCAAGATTGCAGACCGAGTCGGAATTACCAGATCAGTTATTGTCAATGCTCTTAGAAAATTTGAAAGTGCCGGTGTTATTGAATCCCGTTCCTCCGGAATGAAAGGAACATATATAAAAGTGCTGAATGATGTGGTATTTGATGAACTGAAAAATCTGCAGCATAAGTAAGGTTGAAAGATTTGTGGGGGTATGCCCATAAATCTTTTTTTTTAGGCTTAATGGCATATTCTTTCTGATTACCTGTTCATTGAACCCTCAACCGGCGTGGGCTTAAAGTGAAAATTTTCGTGAAAAATGGGAAATTCATTCGAATTGCCTATTTAATTATTATCGTTTTGCTAGGATAATAGAGTTAGCTTATTATTGGTCATAAAGCAATCTATTTCGACAAACGGATAAGGAAAAAATGTGCTTTTTTATCTTAAAAATGTTCAGTTTTATACAATATATGGTACAATCATACTAATTTTACAGATATATCTTGTGTTTTTTGTAGAATTTATTATAATTATGAAATGGAGGTAGTGGGACAATGATAAATTCTAATGCTTTTAATTATATAAATGTTTTGAAGACGGCTGCCGATGCCAGCTGGAAGAGGAATGAGGTTATCGTCAATAATATTGCAAACGTAAGTACACCGGGATATAAAAGAAAAGATGTGAGATTTGAGTCGTTGCTGATGACGGCCCTTACCGGTGACAATTCCCTTGACAAACGGGTTGCCGGCATTCGGGCGGACAGAATTAAACCTCAGGTATACACCGATTATTCCAATTTGAGTTATCGTTTGGACGGCAATAATGTTGATATAGATACCGAATCGGCAAATTTGGCTGAAAACTACATAAAATACAGCGCAATTATGGATTCCATCACACAGGAATTCGGCAGACTGAAGATGGTATTGCAGAACTACAAATAATCTGTTGAGGAGGAACAGGAATGTCAATATTTAGCGGAATGAATATCAGTGCCAGTGGTATGAGCGCTCAAAGACTCAGGATGGATGTAATATCGCAAAATATTGCAAATGTAAATACTACGAGAGATGAGAACGGTGAACCTTACAGGCGAAAGACAGTGGTATTTTCCGAAAAGAATGTCACACCGTTCGAAGAAGTTTTTATGAAATCAGCCGGAACATCCGGTAGCGGAGTTAAGGTGACCCGTATTATAGAAGATAATGTAACCCCTTTGCGAAAAGTTTATGATCCAAGTCATCCGGATGCCGATGAAGACGGTTATGTATCTTATCCCAATGTTAACATACTTCAGGAAATGACGGATTTAATTGATGCAACAAGATCTTACGAGGCCAACGTTACGGCATTTAACGCCACAAAAAATATGGCAATGAAAGGTTTGGAAGTCGGCAAATAGGAGGGTTTGGATAAATAATGAACATAGCAGGTATAGGAAGTTTGAATGAATTAAGCAAATACGCCGCAGGATCCGCAACTACGGCCAAGGAGAACAGAAATGCGGCTTTTGAGACGATATTTCAGGCTGCGGCAAACATGATTGAAGAAACAAATCGTTATACAAACGAAGCTGAAGAAGCTGAGATTGCATTTTCACTCGGCCTTTTGGATAACACCCACGATTTGCAGATAGCGCAGCAAAAAGCAAACCTGGCATTGCAGTTTACAGTCGCAGTGCGGAATCAGGTAATGGAAGCATATAAGGAAATAATGAATCTGCAATTTTAGAATAATTAATACATAAATTTTATGTTCTAGGAGTAGGGATAATGGCAGAAAGGCTGAAAAACATATCCGAAAAGATTGTAGCTTTTTGGAACAAATATACGGCAAAGCAAAAAACGATTCTTATAAGTGTTGTAAGCGTAATTATTCTGGCATTCATATTATTATTGTATATAACGAATCGTGTTGAATACAGGGAACTGACCGTTGCAGAGAATACGAAAGAAGCAAGTGAAATTGTAGATTTGCTTGAATCGGAAGAAATTAAACATAAACTCGGTTCTGATAATCTGACTGTTATGGTTGATGCAAAAAAATATTCTGATGCTGTTTTGCTGCTTGCCAGTAATGATATGCCATCGACAGGCATTTCCCTGGACAAGCTCTTAAATAACAGTCTTAGTACGACAAACAGTGATCGTAATCTGAAACTAAATCTATACATACAAAATCAGTTGAAGAAATACATCAAAAGCATGGAAGGCGTAAAAGACGCGGAAGTATATTATATTCCGGTGGACAATACTAACTCTATTTTATCCACCCAGCAAGATACCAGCGCCAGCGTCCTTCTTACGGTAGATAATAATTTTAAGGCTGAGACGGCTGAAACCATTGCGGAAGTGGTGGCTTCGGTTATCGGCAATAAAACTACAGATAATATAAAAGTGGCTGATCAAAACGGAAACCTGCTTTTCGGCGGCGCCGAGGATTTATATTCCGGAAGTGCCAGATCAAAAGAGGAATACCGCGAAATGCTCCGTAACACATTCATCAATAATTTGTACATGGGCCTTATAAAAAGCGGATATGATGATGTGGTTATCATGCCGAATCTGGTTTTGGATTTCGATAAAGTCACTGAATTATATACCGAATATATTCAGGCCGACGGGCAGGAACAGGGATTATACAGCCACAGTTATACATACAATTCGGAGAATGCCGGCACACAAGGTGAAGGAATACCGGGTACATCTTCAAATGACGAGACGGATTACATGATACAGGACACTTCCAGCAGCAGCGGCAGTGTGAAAATTGAAGAGTTCGATTATTTACCCAACGAAAGGGTTACCAATACGGAATATGAAGTAGGTGCCATAATACCGGAGGAATCTTCCGTAAGCATTCTTCTTCGGAAAATAGTAACCATTACCGAGGAAGAATTGGAGGAAAACGGTTCTTTAGAAGATATGACATTTAATGAATATGTCAGAGCCAACAGTGAAGGAACCAAACTGGAAGTAGACCAGGATATTATATCTATGGTGTCCATGGCGACGGGTATACCGCAAAACAATATTCAGATAACAGCAATAGAGCAACCCGTATTTATTCCTAAAGAAGTTAAGGTCAGGAATTGGACGGATTACCTGCAAATTATCCTGGCGGTTCTGATTGTTGCTCTGATATTCTTTGTTGTTTTCAAAGCGTTCAGACCTGTGGAGGTTACCGAATTGGAGCCCGAATTGTCTGTCGAGGAGCTTTTGGCTACAACTAAAGATCAAAAACCGATTGAAGATATTGATTTCTCTGAAAAATCCGATGTACGCAAGATGATCGAGAAATTTGTTGATGAGAAGCCGGATGCGGTTGCACAGCTTCTTCGTAACTGGTTAAACGAAGATTGGGAGTAAGGAGGAAAAATTAAAGTGCCAAAGACAGCGAATGATTTATCGGGACTGCAAAAGGCAGCCATATTGCTGATAACTTTAGGACCGGAGCGTTCGGCTAATATCTTTAAACATTTGAGAGAAGATGAAATTGAAGCATTGACATTGGAGATTGCCAATACCCGTAGCGTTTCTGCAGCTACCAAGGATATGGTTTTGGATGAGTTTTATGAATTATGTCTTGCTCAGCAGTACATAGCCGAAGGCGGCATCAACTATGCAAAGGAACTTTTGGAGAAAGCTCTTGGTGCCGAAAAAGCAAGAGAAGTAATAGGAAGACTTACTGCGTCATTGCAGGTGCGGCCGTTCGAATTTGTGCGGAAGGCAGATGCGACTCAGCTTTTGAACTTTATACAGGACGAGCATCCTCAGACCATAGCGCTGATTTTGTCTTACCTTCCTACATCCCAAGCCGCTTCGATTATATCAGGGTTATCGCCGGATAAACAGGCGGATGTAGCCAAGAGAATAGCAACGATGGACAGAACGTCACCGGATGTGATTAAGGAAGTCGAAAAGATTTTGGAACGTAAGCTGGCTTCGCTGGTGAATCAGGATTACACGATTGTCGGTGGCGTGGATGCAATCGTAGAGATATTAAATACCGTAGATCGCGGTACCGAAAAACATATTATGGAAACATTGGAGATAGAGGATCCTGAACTTGCCGATGAAATTCGCAAGAAGATGTTCGTATTTGAAGATATTCTTAGCCTTGATGACAGATCCATACAGAGAGTTCTCAGAGAAGTCGACAATAATGAGCTCGCTGTTGCCCTTAAAGGCGCTACCGAAGAAGTTCAGAATGTTATCTTTAACAATATGTCCAAGAGACTTGCTGCAATGATAAAAGAGGATATGGAATATATGGGACCTGTCCGCTTGAAGGATGTTGAAGAAGCTCAGCAGAGAATTGTCAACATCATCAGGAAACTGGAGGATTCTTCTGAAATTATCATATCCAGAGGCGGAGGTGACGAGATAATTGTCTAATATTATTAAGGCGTATGCGGTCCAGTATAAAACCGGCAGCAAGATTTTGATTGATTATAAAGACAGGGATCCGGAGATAGAGGCCAGACGGTTGAATATGACCAATATGTCTGACGGAGAAGAAAAATTTAAGGGAGGTATCCAGGCTGTTGTCGTAGATCAGATTAGTTCTGAAGAGGAACAGAAAAAAGAGGCGGGAATAATTATTGAAAATGCCAAAAACAAGGCAGCCCGGATACTGGATGAGGCAAAACTGGAAGCGGCAAAAATCAAGGAAAATGCTTTCAGAGAAGCATCAAGTAAAGGTTATGATGAAGGATTAAAAAAAGCCTGTCAGGAAGTTGAAAAATTAAAACAGGAACTTGAAGAGCAAAAAATCAGACAGGAAAGAGAGTATGAAAGCAAACTCAGTCAGATTGAAGGAAAAGTTGCCGATCTGATTGCTTCACTGGTAACAAAAATAACCGGAATTCTGGTAGAGGACAAGAATGATATTATTCTTTATCTGGTTGAGAAAGGGCTTAGAGCTTATGACAATTTGGATTCATACAATATCCGGGTAAGCAGTTATGACTATGATTTGCTGCTGACAAAAAAAGAGTATCTCGAAGGGATAGTCGGCTGCGGGTTACAGATTTCGCAGGATTCGTCATTGGAAAAGAACCAATGCCTTATCGAAAGTGAGAATAAAGTTATAGATTGCAGCCTGAATGTCCAGCTCGATAATCTTGTAAATGATTTAAAGCTGCTTGCATGTATTTAAAATCGCAAATAATACCGCAAGGACGGTAATTACATAATCTGACTATATTACATTGTGCTTGCATAAATCTGTCTATGTTTATGCGTAGAGGGTAGGATCGGATGGATATTTTCAACATCGAGAAATACAGACACCTGTTGGATAAAAATTACTATAAGGAATACGGAAAAATAGAGAAAATGGTCGGCCTGACCATGGAAGCCACGGGGCCGGCTTCAAATTTAAACGATGTCTGCTGTATTACATGCAGCGATAAAAGCAAAAAGCTGGCGGAAGTGGTAGGCTTTCAGGACAACAGAATACTTTTAATGCCTTATGACGATATGACCGGAGTGGGTATCGGGAACCTGGTCGAAAACACCGGCTCATCTTTTAGAGTACCTGTCGGGGAAGAGCTTCTGGGAAAGGTTATTGACGGGCTCGGCAATCCCATGGACGGTTCAAAGATAAAATACAATAAATTTTATGATGCGGAGGCTGCACCTCCCGATCCGTTAAAAAGAAAAATAATAAGCGATGTACTGCCCCTTGGAGTAAAGGCCGTTGACGGTCTTATAACTGTCGGGAAAGGTCAAAGAATAGGAATATTTGCAGGCAGCGGCGTCGGAAAGAGCACCCTGCTCGGTATGTTCGCCAGAAATACCAAAGCCGATATAAATGTGATAGCGCTTATCGGAGAGCGGGGCAGGGAAGTACGTGAGTTTTTGGAAAGGGATTTAGGAGAAGAAGGATTAAGACGCTCAGTCGTTGTCGTAGCCACATCGGATAAACCGGCTTTAATCCGAAAAAAGGCGGCAAAAACTGCGGTTGCCATTGCGGAATATTTCAGGGATCAGGGGAAGGATGTTCTTCTCATGATGGATTCCCTGACAAGATTTTGCATGGCGCAAAGGGAGATAGGGCTTGCTTCGGGAGAACCGCCCGTATCAAGAGGATATCCGCCCAGCGTATATTCAGAGATGCCGAAACTTCTTGAAAGAGCCGGTAATTCGGACAAAGGTTCGATTACAGGACTTTATACCGTATTGGTTGACGGCGACGATTTTAATGAACCTATTACCGATACTGCGAGAAGTATTCTGGACGGTCATATAATGCTGTCAAGGAAACTGGCTCATAAAAATCACTATCCCGCCATTGACGTATTACAAAGCATTTCTAGGGTTATGAGCCAGATTGTTACGGATGAACACAAGAAAGCGGCAAACAAATTAAAAAATGTTCTCGCAACCTATCAGGATGCGGAAGATTTGATAAATATCGGGGCGTACAAAAGCGGTTCCAATTCGGATATTGATTATGCAATCTCGAAAATAAAAAAGGTTAACGAATATCTTATGCAGGAGACATATGACAAATATGATTTTGAGCAGGAGATTGCCATGTTAAAGGAGATATTTGATAAAGAATGAAAAAGTTCCGTTACAGAATGGAAAGCATACTTAAGATAAAAATTAAACTGGAGGATCAGGCAAAGCTGGCATATGCCAATGCCTTAGCCAATTTAAACAGGGAAGAAGAAATGTTCAATAACATGAAACAGAAGAAGCTGGCTTATGAGAATGAGCAGCGGTTGCTTAATAAGGGCAGGTTAAATATAAAAAAAATGAGACAGCTTTCGGATGCCGTCAGCATAATGAACCGAATGATCGAGAATCAGACCGCTGTTGTCAAAGCGGCAGAAAAACGCCTGGAAGCAGCCAGAAAACGCCTCAATGAGGCAATGACGGAAAGAAAGACACATGAAAAACTCAAGGAAAAAGCCTGGCAGGAATATATGACGGAGTATGAAACCGAGGAACGGAAAGAGATAGATGAACACAACAGTTATAAATATGGCAGCTTACAGTTGCACAAGGAGGAAAGATAATGGCAAAAGCAAAAAATAATTTAGGAACGGAGAAATCTGGCAGCAAGGTTTTGACGGTTTTGATTTCCATTGCGATTGCCGTTTTATGGTTTATAGTATTGGGGTTATTAATCAAATTTGACGTAGGAGGATTCGGTTCCGGAGTCTTAAGGCCTATTATAAAGGATGTACCTATTTTAAACAAAATCCTTCCGAAAGTTTCGGAAGAACAGCTGGCCAAAGAAAACGATTATGAATACAAATCTCTGGCGGAAGCCATAGCGAAAATAAAAGAACTGGAAGGAACAATCAGGGAACTGGAAGAAAGCAACAAGGAACATGAGGCTGAAAAGGCAGAACTGATGGCCGAAATTGACAGACTGAAGCAATTTGAGGAAAATCAGAAGGAGTTTGAAGAAAGGCAGAAGGAATTTGACGAAAAAGTGGTCTTTGCGGAAAAGGCTCCCGATTTGGAAGAATATAAGAAGTTCTACGAGAAAATTAACCCCGCAAATGCCGAAACAATATACAGACAAGTAGTCGAACAGCTTGAATATTCGGATGCAATACAGGAAAAAGCAGACATATACAGAAAGATGGATCCCAAGGCTGCGGCAGATATTTTTGAGACCATGACTGCCGACGTAGGATCGGTGGCAAAAATCCTTCTGGCCATGAAACCGTCAGAAAGTGCAAAAATATTGGGCGAGATGGATAAGGTTACGGCGGCAAAAATCACCAAGAAGATGCTTGACATGGATGAGGAAAGGCTGGCTCAGGCCACACAGTCCGATTAAATCGTAACTTAACGTGATCACATCAGGGATTATCATCCCTGTTGCTGATAAATTCCGTTATTAACATTACCAGGAAGAAAGGAGGGAGTAAAGAAATGGTACTGCAAAACATTGCGATAAACGCCACATTAAGAACAGGGAACATATCCGAACGAAATACATTTGCCAAAAAAAGCGGTCAAAGTGATTTTGATATTTTGCTCGGCGGCTGTGCAGGTTCCGCAAATACATCTGACACAGGAGAAATCAGTGGCACAACATCGGCAAAAAGCGTTAAAAACGTAAGTGACAACAGTATAAAAACAAAAGCCGGACAAAAGAAAGCAGAAAAGCGGAACAAGGATATAGGCACTGTGCGTACCGCCGGCAAATCGGCACCTGAAAAGGCGGATAATATCAAAAATGACAGAACAGATCGGGTGTCTGATGAAAAGACGGATAAAGACAATGATGCCGGGAACGCCGAAAATTTAGCCGTGCAAATTATGAACATGCTGGAGCAAATACGCAATGCCATAATGGAAGCATTGGATTTGACAGAGGATGATTTTGACCGGATGATGTCGGACCTGGGTCTTGATGCCCTTGATCTTTTGGAACCGGAGACAGTAAAGCAGCTGGTTCTTTATGACTGCGGTGCCGCCGATTCCACCGTTCTGCTTCTTAATGAACAGATTAACGATACCTACCGCAATCTTACAACGATTGTGGAAGATATCAAAGCAGATACGGATCTTACCCGTGACGAAATCAAAAACCTTCTTGAAAATTACGGCGTTACTTTGGGAAACAACAGTGATTTGAACGACGGCGAAGTAATTCAAACCGCGGCTGAAGATACTGCAGATATCGAAGAAATAAAACAGACAAAGGAAACGAAAGCTGAAACGGACAAAATAAGCGGTATTTCCGAAAACGCGGATTCCGACAACGTTAAATCGGTCGAAACAACCGAAGATAAAGAAAAACAGGCAGATACAGAAAAGCAGGATGAAAATTCCGGTTTGACCGACGGATTTGAGGCATTCCTTAATAAACTGGATGCCCGTTTTGATAAAGCCGTAGTTGAGTTTTCTGACAACAATGTAAGGCTTTATAGCATTAAGGATATTGCCCGTGAAATTGTCGAACAGGTGCGTATAATGACCAAGCCCGGACAAACCACAATGGAACTTAAGCTGTATCCGGAACATCTCGGCAAAGTCAGTCTGACTATAAGTTCCAACGAAGAAGGTGCGGTGTCCGCCCGTATGGTGGTAGAGAATGAAGCTGCCAAGGAAGCCGTGGAAGGACAGATGTTCTCTTTAAAAGAAACTTTAACACAACAGGGCATAAGAGTTGAAAGCATCGAGGTCACCGTAGCCGGTTATTCGTTTGAGCAAAACGGCGGTTCAGACGAACATGATAATACGCAGCACAAGAATGAAGGCGGCGGACGAAAAATCACCATCGAAGAAGCCGTAGCCATGAGTGAAGAACCGGTTGAGAAGGACACGGCAGGTATCCCG
>Ga0134104_1000739_pt1 | contig 35299 bp, 33 predicted proteins | sample 15_3_2metaG_FD_94455 | JGI IMG/M metagenome (GOLD analysis project Ga0134104, IMG submission 94455) | Switchgrass degrading microbial communities from high solid loading bioreactors in New Hampshire, USA - 15_59_3.3_214_A2 metaG | ecosystem: Engineered > Bioreactor > Semi-continuous > Anaerobic...
CTCCTTTACTAATGTTTTTCTTGGGTCGTTAAACATTTTACAATGGATTACCATGAGTTTTCTATATATTACGGCATTTTATTTTACAACTTCCCCCTACAAGAATATTGATTTTTACGCATATTTTATTAATTTTTGGCCGGCTGTATTAACAGTTTGCCATTTATTTTGGATATCTTTTATATAATTTTAATAAGTATTTTCTTTTTTTCTACATATGCTTATGATAAACTATACACTGATAATAAGGCAAAATTCTATGTTCCCAAAGAACAAAGGATTAAACCGATATTTATCAGGTAATATATAAAGTTTTATATGTATTAATGGAGGATACTATGCCTAAAAAAACCAGGCTGGGTGACGATGCAGCTATATACCAGCAAAGAAACACACAACAGTCTGAAAAAGAAAAATTAAAAAATATGCCGTGGAAAAAAAGGTTTGGTTATATCTGGGATTATTACAAGTATTACGGACTGGCCGTCATACTGGCTGTTATCTTCATATCCTATATTATATATACAATCGTAAAGCCCAGGACAGAAACCAAACTATATGCGGTAATAATTAACAATACAATTGAAGATACTGTTTGGGACGAATATGAACAGAAAATGACAGAATATCTGGAACTGGATCCCGAAACCGAAAAAGTAATACTCAGTTCCGATTACTATTTTAACGGAGCTGTCGATTATGCCGCCAGCATGCAGCAGGTTTTTCTCGCTCATTTAACTGCGGCGGAAATAGACGTGGTAATAGCACCTTTATCGGTATTTTCCGGTTATGTCAAGGAAGGGCTCTTTGTTCCTTTGTCCGATCAATTGCCTACCGATTTATACAGCTCACTGACGGACAAGTTTTATCTGTCCGATACCGAAGACAACCCCAGAGTTTCGGCCTACGGTATATATTTGACCGACACAAAACTTTTTAAACAGCATTCCCTCGCCCCAACCGATGACGATCCTTTCCTGATCGGAATTGTGGCAAATTCGGAAAACAAGAAAAATGCGATAGAATTCATCAGATATATTTATAACGAAAAATAAAACTATATTAATTGAGTTTTTAACATATTTGGTTTATAATCTATGTGTGTTATATAATTTACTAATATTTTATAGTCCATATTATTTTAATCAGCTACATCGGCCGTTTCATAAAAATGAAGTTGTCGCATAAATTTATCAAAAGATGCGGATATTCCCTCCCACATCTGCATTCCATAAGGTCCCGCGGCAACCGCCATACGTTTTTATGAAACGGCCTTTTATTTAGGGAAGAATAGTGTTTGTTATTCCTTTGCTGTTTTTTATATATTATTCTTAAATGCACTTATTGTCTTATATTTCCTCATTTCTTATATTCACTTATCTTCTTACATGGCTTATTTTTTTTCATATTTTTTTATGAAATCTTATGTTATATATCACTATATATGCCTATGTTATTACTCGATAAAACCTTATAAAATTACTTCTTTATTATATAGCCCTGTGCCTTCAGCAACTCAGCAATAAGTATGGCTCCGCCTGCCGCACCCCGAACCGTATTATGAGACAGGCCCACAAATTTATAATCATAAACAGTGTCTTCGCGCAGCCTTCCTACGGTGACTCCCATACCGTTTTCATAATCCCGGTCCAGCCTTGTCTGAGGTCTGTTGTCCTCTTCAAAATATTTTATGAACTGCTTGGGAGCAGTCGGCAGAGCCAGTTCCTGCGGCAATCCCTTAAATTCATTCCAGGCTTTAATCATCTCTTCTTTTTCCGGTTTATTTTCAAAGCTGACAAATACCGCAGCCAGATGACCGTCGGTTACAGGTACGCGGATGCACTGAGTGGTTATCACAGGGGTATCCGCCTTAACAATTTTGCCTTCCTCAATCCTGCCCCAGATTCTCAAAGGCTCCTGTTCACTCTTTTCTTCTTCTCCCCCGATATAAGGTATTACATTGTCCACCATTTCCGGCCAGTCGTCAAAGGTTTTCCCCGCACCCGAAATGGCCTGATATGTGGTGGCTACCACCACCGTAGGCTTAAACTCTCTTAAAGCGTGGAGGGCGGGAACATAACTTTGAATTGAACAGTTCGGTTTTACCACGATAAACCCGCGTTCCGTACCCAGACGTTTCTTTTGCGAACCGATTACTTCCAGATGCTCGGGGTTAATCTCCGGTATAACCATCGGGACATCGGGAGTCCATCTATGGGCGCTGTTATTGGAAACCACAGGAGTCTCCGTTTTTGCATAAGCTTCTTCGACAGCCTTTATTTCATCTTTTTTCATATCGACGGCGCTGAATACGAAATCAACACTCTCGGATACTTCCGAAATATCATTGACATCCTTTACGATTAAGTTCTTTACTCTTTCCGGTATCGGTGTTTTCATCTTCCATCTTGATGCTACCGCCTCTTCATATGTCTTTCCGGCGCTTCTCGGACTTGCTGCAACGGTCGCCACCTCAAACCACAGATGGTTTTCAAGCAGAGATATAAATCTCTGGCCGACCATACCGGTACCTCCGAGGATACCTACTTTTAACTTATCCATAAACATTCCTCCGATCTGTTTTTCTGTCGCAGACATATGTCGCTGTGGTAAGTATACTATACACTAATACCGGAAAAAATCAACTCATTTTTTGAAATTTATTAAATTTCGTCATTTTAATCATAAAAAAGCATATTTATTCATACCTATTGGTTATTTTAACATGTCAAAATATTCTTCCAGAAGAATTTCCAAATCCTTTATTGTTTCTATCTCGTTGATCCGGTTCCTGAACTTGGACGAGCCCGGATACCCCGACGTATACCATGCCACATGCTTGCGCATTTCCCTCATTCCCGTGTATTCTCCCTTATATTCTATGATTGAACGGGCATGACGGAGTATCGTTTCCTTTACTTCTTCATATCCGGGTTTTGGAATTAATACTCCTTCATCCAGATAAGCTTTTATTTGTTCAAAAATCCAGGGATTGCCCCTTGCCGCTCTTGCTATCATTATGCCGTCGCAACCGGTTTGGGCAAGCATGTTCTTTGCATCCATGGGTGTCACTATGTCGCCGTTTCCTATAACGGGTATAGAAACGGCCTCCTTTACCCGGCGTATAATATCCCAATCGGCTTTCCCGCTGTAAAACTGTTCGCGGGTTCTTCCGTGAACGGCAACGGCGGCGGCTCCGTTTTCTTCCGCTATCCTGGCTATTTCCACCGCATTTATCCGGTCGCTGCCGAAGCCTTTTCTAATCTTTACCGTTACCGGCTTTTCTATAGCCCTGGATACCTTATATACGATTTCAGCCACAAGCTTCGGATTATTCATCAGGGCCGAACCTTCCCCGTTGTTAACCACTTTTGGGACCGGACATCCCATATTTATGTCCAGAATATCAAAATCCATATATTCTATCTGTTTTGCCACTTCCGCCATTATATCCGGATCGGAACCGAAAAGCTGTACCGCTACAGGTTTCTCCTTTTTACTTACTTCAAGAAGTTTTTTCGTATTGCAGTTATTATATTTAATACCTTTGGCACTGACCATTTCCGTATAAATCAGATCGGCGCCTTTTTCCTTACATAATAAACGAAATGGCAGGTCAGTTACCCCTGCCATCGGTCCAAGACACAGTTTACCGTCTATTTTTACCTTGCCTATATAAAAGCTCATTTGTATCTCCTATCCTTATTTATGTTTACTGTTCTTATCCGCTATGAATTTCAGGCCTTTAAGCAGTAAATCCGGATCATAAACATCTATAATGTCCGTATTATTTGCGATTATTCTGCCCAAACCGCCGGTTGCCACTACGGTACATTTATTCAGACCGGCCTCTTTCAGCATTCTTTTTATAATATATTCCGTCTGCCCTATACATCCGAATACCAGTCCGGCCTGCATGCTGGTAACCGTATCTTTGGCAAGTATGGTGTCCGGCAATGCAATTTCGACCTCGGGAAGTTTGGCGGTTCCTGACCACATGGCATTGGCCGACATCTTAAGACCCGGACAGGTTACCGCGGCAATCAGTGAGCCGTCTTCGGTGATCAGATCATATTTGTTGGCGGTTCCGAAATCGGCCACAAGAACAGGCCCGCCGTATAATTCATATGCCCCTACGGCATCAGCCACCCTGTCGGCTCCCACTTCCTTGGGGTTGGGAATAGGGATTTTAATGCCTGTTTTTATTCCCACCTCGACAATTATCGGAGTTAAACCCAGATATTTCTTTATACTCGATGTAAGGGAATACATTACCCTTGGCACTACGGATGATATGATGACGGTATCTATAGCATCTATGCCTACCTTATTTATATTCAGCAAATCCGTCAGGATAAGTCCGTATTCATCCGAAGTCCTGTTTATCTGAGTGGTCAGACGGAATTTTGCTATAATTTCGTCACCGTCAAAAACTCCCATGGTTATATTGGTGTTACCAACATCGATAACAAATATCATATGTCTTCCTCCCTGTTCTCGTTATTAATTTCGAATACAGCCTTTTTAAGGAAAAATACTTTATAGAACAGTTCCAGTGACTGCAACAGTTCCTTTTTGGTTCTTTGCAATTCCTTTATCTTTAAGTCGCTTCCTATTTCATCGAATAAATAGTCCCCTTCGTCAGCTTCCACTCTGAAAAGAAGATTTCCGTCCTTGTCAAATTCCAGAGATAAGATGCCTCCCACATCTTCAGTATATAGAACACACATGATTTTTAATTCCTTCTTTACATGCTCGGGAAGCATATTGAATTTTTCATTAAAATAATATTTTTTCTCATAAGCACTGCTGGCGCACAGAACCACCCTGTCTTTAGTCATATGCAAATCTCCTTTTCGGTATTCAAGCCTTTGTCATTCCTGCCCGTCTCCCAATGTGGCAACCATAACGGCCTTTATTGTATGCATACGATTTTCGGCTTCATCAAAAATAACTTTGCTGAAACGCTCAAAGACCTCATAGGTTATTTCGTTCCCTTTAACGGCAGGCAGGCAGTGAAGCACAATCGTGCGGTAATTGCCTACTTTTTTCAGCAATTCGTCATTGACCTGATACGGTTTTAACAATTTTATTCTCTCTTCGGCCAGAGCTTCCTCACCCATGGAACACCAGACATCGGTATATACGGCATCCACATCCGTCACATCTTCGATGCTGTCGGTAAGCACGATTTTACTTCCCGATATTGCCGCATATCCGTGGCAAAGCTCCACCAGTTCTTCAGCCGGCCATAAAGATTTCGGAGCCAGTATGGTAATGTCAATTCCCATTTTTGAACAGCCTATAAGCAGGCTGTTGGCCACATTGTTGCGTCCGTCTCCCGCAAACATCAGTTTTAACCCTTTCAGCTTACCAAAGTACTCTTTTAATGTCAAGAAGTCGGCAAGTATTTGTGTCGGATGGTAGCTGTCCGTAAGTCCGTTCCATACGGGAACACCGCTGTATTTGGCCAAAATTTCGGCATTTTCATGGGAAAATCCGCGATACTCAATTCCGTCAAACATCCGCCCCAAAACCCGGGCCGTATCTTCTATACTTTCCTTATGACCAAGCTGTATGTCATCCCTGCCCAAATACTCCGGATGTCCCCCTTCATCTATACATCCTATGGTAAATGCACATCTTGTCCTTGTGGAAGGTTTTTCAAAAATCAGAGCTATGTTTTTTCCTTTCAGGCTGTTGCCCAAAATGCCTTTTTTCTTCTTCTCCTTAAGCCTTTCGGCCAAATCAATCAAATATTCGATTTCTTCCGGAGCATAATCCTTTAGCGTCAGAAAACATCTACCCTTTAAATTCATACGGCTTCCTCCATTTTTATAATTATACTATAATATGTTTATTTATACATTATTTCAAAAATACCGTAATGTCAAGAAAAACCTGTCATCCCTCTGATTTTTTCAGGTATGACAGGTTTTCCCCAATCATGTCCGGCCTTTAATCCGATCAGTCTTAATATATTTTTTATTCAAGCTCCGTATGCTTATCCATAAGATTCTGCTCCAGGATTTCTTTTGATGTTTTCTTCAGGAGAATAGCTTTTTCATAATAATCTTTATACGGCTCGATGTCCACTTCCTCGTTTGTACCAATCTTCCATGCCCTGCTGTTTTCAAATACGCCTTCCCGCGATATCTGGAAAATTACATCGTTGTTGGCGAAGGACCCTTCAAACAGATATGCCGTAAATGCCACGAAACCGTCGGTTGCATTGGAAAGATCCTGACCTAAAAACAAGGTATCGTCCAAAGAAAGTCCCATAATATTGGCCATCGTAGGCAAAAAGTCAATCTGGCCGCCGGTGGTATGGATTGTTTCCTTAATACCGCTGCCCGGAATGTGGATTATCAACGGTACGTTAAGCATCTCGTCATAATCGTATGTCCTTCCTATAAAACGGCTGACTCTTTCATTAACGTCTGCCATACCGCTGTTCAGTCCGTGATGGTCGCCGTAGAGGGCTATTACGGTATTTTCATATAATCCGGCTTCTTTCAAATCCGAAATGAACTGTCCGATGGCTTCATCTGTATAATGAACCGTCTCCAGATAATCTCCGAATTTTGTTTCCTCGTCTTCTTCAAGCAGCTTTAGGGTCCTATACTTTTCGTCAAGTATGAACGGATGATGGTTGGTCAGGGTTATGACAAAGGTGAAGAAAGGCTTTTGCTGTTCTTCAAGTATGGGAACGAGTTGTCTGAAAAGCGATTTATCCGATATGCCAAGTCCGATTATTTCATCCTGTTGCAAATCTTCCATACTGATAAAATCTTCAAAACCCTGGTACGGATATGCCGACTCCCTGTTCCAGAATTCACCTTCATATCCGTGAACGGCAAATGCTTTATAACCTTGCTCCCTCATTAGCCAGGGCAGCCCGTGGAAGGTATTATTCTCATACAGGCGGTATATTTCTCCGTCTATTAAAGGATACAGGCTGTTAAGGCTGGAAAATTCGGCATCCGCCGTATTTCCTTTTCCTATATTGGAATAATACCTGTCAAAATACAGGGTATCTTTTTCGAGCAGCCTGTTTAAATTGGGCGTTATCTCCTGACCGTTATAATAAGCATTAATGACAAAATCCTGAAAAGCTTCCATCTGAATTACAATCAAATTTCTGCCTTTACCCGCCTGATAGTATTTGGGCCCGTCCGGTTCCTCAACATTCTCGGAAACGACTTCAAGAATTTCTTCCTTATCCATCTCATTTCCTTCAAAATTTTCCGCTATAACTTCACAGATATCCCCAACATGGTTTGTAAAAAATTCCATACTGTTTACTTTCGCTATGGCAGTCGAACGGAACGGGTTTGCTATCATGGCGAACATGACTATCGTAAGCAAATAAAAAGCCAGTTTAATACGCCTGTAAAATGCCGGCTTCATACTCTGCAGTTTGGGCGAATATTTTTTGAACGAATAATAGACAAAGGGTATATCGACAAATAACAGGAAACTTGCGGGAATCAATGTGGCCACAAAGCTGTCAGGTACTGCGGTGACGGCCTTAACCTGCCAAAGCTGTCTTACCGATACCGTCTGATTGTAATAATTATAATACATAGTATCGGCAAACATAAGCAGGCTCAGCAAGCTGTAAACGGTAAGAAATATCCAGCGCTTGTTTTTTAACCCGCAGCCTCCGAAAAACACAAATATCAAAGCCCACACAGCCATGCTTATAAATGTAAGTATAATCCATATCCGGTCGACATCAATAAGGGCATAATAAATTATCATCTTTAACGCAAAAAGAACTGCTATAAAATATGGCGATATCAATATTTGCTTTAGTCTTTTCATGTTTCTCACCTGCTTTACCGTTAAAAACTTCAGTCTGCTGAAATAAGTTGTCATAATGTTTAATATAACAAAATAATGTAATTCATTTACATTTCAGTTATCCATTGAAATCATATCAGGCCTGTTTAAATAAATCAAGTAAAATAATCTTAATTTTTCCTTAATCCATAATTTAGCCAAATTTATATTTAATAAATATTTATATTATAAATTTTCTATTGGTTATATGATTGTCTGCTTAATAAAAGCGAGAATTATCATATTCGCCGAAATATAGGCTTATAAGCAACCGCTGTTTGATGCATAAATACGGTTTTCCACTCATGGCCTATGGGAATTTACCGTAATATATGAGGATATACAGGCTATTATTATAATGCAAAACGGATATGCGGCTGTCATGACAACGTAAAAAGAATAAATATCTCTAAACCGCAAGAAGAACATCCGCCGTGATTTGTGAACGTCTATTGCATACATTTCATGACCGCATAAGGCCTTAATCACGACAGATGTTCCTTTTGTCAACACATTTATTGTAATATACGCACCATTTACATCTTACACTTCTTTTGTCACTTCAACTATGGATTTGGCCAGCCCGGCCACAGCCTGTATCTCGGAAGGAATTATAATCTTTGTGGCTTTGCCGTCTGCGGCTTTCTCAAAAGCCTCCATACTTCTTAACTGAAGTACCGCTGCCGAAGGATCCGCTTCTTTTATATAACGGATGCCTTCCGCCCGGGCTTTCTGTACGGCTAAAATTGATTCTGCCTCTCCTTCCGCTTCCCTAATCATGGATTCTTTCTTTGCTTCAGCCCGAAGAATTGCAGCCTGCTTTTCTCCTTCGGCTTCCAGAATGGCGGCCTCTTTTTTCCCTTCGGCAATAAGAATTTGGGATTTTTTCTGTCCCTCGGCTATCAGAATTGCCTCTCTGCGTTCTCTCTCGGCCTTCATCTGTTTTTCCATGGCATCCTGAATGGCTGCCGGAGGAATAATGTTCTTAAGCTCCACACGGTTAACCTTAATACCCCATGCATCCGTAGCCTCATCCAGAATCGTTCTCATTTTGGCATTTATTATTTCCCTGGATGTCAGAGTCTCGTCCAGTTCCAAATCACCGATTATATTTCTCAAAGTTGTTGCGGTCAGGTTCTCAATTGCAACAATCGGATTATCTACACCATAAGTGTACAGTTTGGGATCGGTAATCTGGTAAAATACCACCGTATCTATCTTGATAGTCACATTGTCCTTAGTTATTACAGGCTGGGGAGGGAAATCCGCCACCTGCTCTTTCAGGCATACTTTCTTGGCTATCTTGTCAACCAGAGGTAATTTGATATGAACCCCGACATCCCATGTTGCCTGATAACCACCCAGCCGCTCAAGAATATATGCATAGGCTTGGGGAACCACTCTCACACAGGATGCTATGATTCCCAATATAATTAATACAAATACAATAATGATCACTTCCATTAATTATCCCTCCTTTTTGACACTTACCATTAACTTGACTCCCGATATGCTTTCCACTATTACCTTTGTTCCTTTTTCAATTACACTTCCGTCCACCGATCTGGCCGACCATTCCTGTCCGCTGACTTTCGCCAGCCCGATACCCTTATCATTATCAATAGTTGACGTAACTATGGCTTCTTTGCCGATTACCGCCTCGTAATTTGTCTTTACCCGGTTGGTGTTAAAATATTTTTTGACAAAGGGTCTTGTAAAAATCAATAAAGCAAGGGATACAACGAGGAATAATGATATTTCCAAAAGCAAATTATCATAAAACAGTGATACAATGAACGCTACCAGGGCTCCCCCCGCAAACCAGATGGTTGTAAGCCCCAGGGTAGCCACTTCCACCAGAAGCAACAGTGCCAGCAAAACAAGCCATGCCATCGGATTCATCATCCCTACTTTCCCCTTTCTCATCTGTCAATACAATTCTATTGAAAAAAACAAAATTATACAATAGCTATAACCGTTTTTTAATCATATTTTAATTAGATTTCATTCTTCTTTGCCTTGCGGCTTCATACATTAATATGGCCGCCGCTATGGCGGCGTTCAGGGATTCCACCTTGCCCTCCATGGGTATTTTTATTAATCTGTCCGCCATGCTGGATGCTTCATCAGACAGGCCGTTTGCTTCATTTCCTATCAGCAGGCCGATTTTGCCCCGGAAACTTCCTTCCGTATCATACAAGTCACCGGCCAAATGAGCGGCAAACAAAGTAAAACCCATGGTTTTTAATTTTCCCAGATACAGGATAAAATCTTCCGCTTCATAATAAGGGACCCTGAATATAGAACCCATTGTGGATCTGACCACTTTGGGCTGCAGTATATCGGCGCATGACCTGTTGAGAACAATTCCGCTTACTCCCGCCCCTTCCGCTGTACGGATAATGGTTCCCAAATTCCCCGGATCTCTTATATCCTCCAGTAGAAGTAAAAAGGCATTTCTGGAATTCAAAATATTTTCAAAGGAATATACCGGTTTTTTTACCGTACCCATAATGCCCTGAGGCGTTTTTGTATCGGTTATCTGGTTGAACAGCGAATCGCTTATAACTTCATAGGTAAGTCCGTCGAAAAATTCGGGTGCTTTTTGCTTTTCATTAAAAAAACTTTCCGACATGTATGCTTTCATCAAAAGCCCTTCGCTTCTTGCTTCTTCAAACATCTTAATGCCTTCAACGACAAATAAGCCCTGTTCATTTCTGGCTTTCGCCTTCTTTTGCAACAGGGCTAAATTCTTTATTTGCGGATTATTTGAACTTGTAATTATATCCCTTGAAACCATATTTATTATTCCTCTTGCATCATACTCAGCTTTGCCGCCTGATCTGCCGCAATAAGGTTGTCAATAATCTCGTCAAGATTTCCGTTCAGTACCTCATCCAGCTGATGAAGTGTAAGTTTTATCCTGTGATCCGTGACCCTTCCTTGAGGGAAATTATAAGTCCTTATCTTTTCGGAACGATCCCCGGTTCCTATCTGGCTCTTTCTTGCCTCAGCCTCGGCATTGCGGGCTTTCTCCAGCTCCATTTCATAAAGGCGGGAACGCAAAATCTTCAGAGCCTTTTCTTTATTTTTAAGCTGTGATTTTTCGTCCTGACAGGTAACCACAATCCCGGTCGGAATATGAGTCAGTCTTACGGCTGAGTCCGTCGTGTTGACGCTCTGTCCGCCGTGCCCCGAAGACCTGTATACATCAAATTTGCAATCGTTCAGATCTATTTCCACATCCACCTCATCCGCCTCAGGCATAATTGCAACCGTTGCCGTGGATGTATGAATTCTTCCGCCTGATTCCGTAACGGGCACCCTCTGCACACGATGAACTCCGCTTTCGTATTTAAGTTTTGAATAAGCGCCCTTGCCGTTTATCATGAAGATAACTTCTTTAAAACCACCTATTCCGTTTTCATTCAGGTTCATCATTTCGATTTTCCAATGGTTCCGTTCCGCATACATAACATACATGCGATATAATTCCGCGGCAAACAAAGCGGCCTCGTCGCCGCCCGCACCGGCTCTTATCTCTACGATAACGTTTTTTTCGTCGTTGGGATCCTTCGGTAAAAGCAATACCTTTAGTTCATTTTCTATAACTTCCAGCCTCTGCCTGCTATTACTCAATTCTTCCCTCGCAAGTTCCCGAAGTTCCTCGTCATTCTCTTCTTCAAGTATGGTAAGACTTTCATTAATAGTTTTCTGTACGTTTTTATATTCAAGATATTTTTCAACAATATCCGACATATCAGCCTGTTCTTTCATAAGCTTTTTGTATCGGTCTTTATCATTAACGATATTGGGATCCATTAATTCTTTTTCTATTTCTCTGTATCTTGTCAGTATACCCTCCAAGCGTTCAAACATTCGTTATTCCTCCATTATTCCATATATGAAACGGCCTTTGCACAAACGACCCGATCAAGACCACTTAAATCTTTCTTGACATATATATCGCAAAATCCCGCCTTTGCCAGCAGCCCGCTGACGGCCTTTCCCTGATCGTATCCGATTTCAAAAAAGACACGGCCGCCCGGATTCAAAAACTCCGGCAAGGCATTGATTATTCTTTTATAATATATAAGCCCGTCGGTCCCCGCTTCCAGTGCCAGTTTCGGCTCATGATCGCGAACCTCAGGCATTAACGTTAAGAATTCATCTGATTTTATATACGGCGGATTCGATGTTATAATATCATATTTTCCCTCAATATTCTCAAATAAATCACTGCAAATAAATGTTACGTCAACATTCATCTTCTCTGCATTTTTTACCGCAACCTGCAGGGCTTTTTCGGATATGTCCGAACCCACCGCACGTTTCAAATCTCCGTATTTGGCAAGGGATATGACAATACATCCTGAACCGGTACACATATCCAGTACCGTTCGGCCTTTACACACCTTCAATACCTCTTCAACCAGAATTTCCGTATCCTGCCTGGGTATGAGAACATTCTCGTTTACTTCAAATTCCAGCCCCATAAATTCCTGAACACCCGTAATATATTGAAGAGGTATGCGGGCCGCTCTTTTCTCCAGCAATTTTTTATATAATGAAACTTTGTCTTCCGGGCACTCATCCTGTTCGTGCAGGAAAAAAAGCGCCCTGTTTATATCAAATACATGGGCAAAAAGATACCATGCATCCACTTCATATTCGGCTACTCCCGCTTTTTTAAGAAAATCCCTTGCATCCCGAAGCACTTCTCTATAGGTACTCATAAAATATCTTTTATGCCTCCGCATTTTCAAGGCTTATCTTCATCGTTAAAATCAAGATATTTATCAAGGGCTTTCAGGATTTCGTCATCTTCTTCATCGTCTGTTTCAGATTGGGTTTTGGGACTTTTTATCGGAATTTCCGCCGCTGCGGCATACTCTTTTTTAGCCGCCTCTTTATTTCCGGCCGTAACACCTTTTACATTCTTTCCTCTTTGAATTGAATGAGCATTTTCTCTCTTTGCACTACCGCCTGTATTCTTTTTCTGTTTTTCCGGTTTTCCCTGAACACTGCTTTTTTCCGTCTTTTCTTCTGCAAGAAACGCTCTCCAGTCAAAAACCGCCTCGACTGATGCTATGGCCACCTCAATCATATCGTCGTCCGGTTCCTTGGTGGTTAATGCCTGCATCCACAATCCGGGTTTGCTGATTATATTCACAAATTTACTGTCACTTTTTCCTGCGAGACGAATAAATTCATAAGATACCCCGGCAATAGGAGCCACCATTAAAATTCTGGACAAAATCCTCCAATAAAGAGTCCGAGGTCTGATTATAACGAAGAAAATAAAACTGATTAACATTACAAAAAGCATGAAACTGGTTCCGCAGCGCTTATGGGCTTTAGATTGCCATTTGGCATTTTCAACCGTAAGTTCAAACCCGTTCTCAATACAGTTAATCACCTTGTGCTCCGCACCGTGGTACATAAACAACCTTTTGATTTCTTTCATTTGCGAAGCGGCCAGAATATAACCGATAAAAATTACCAGCCTTAAAATTCCTTCCAGCAGATACAACAATATATTATTACTTATCAATTTCACAAACAGGTTTGAGAGCAGAACCGGGAGCACCATAAACATAAATATGGAAGCCGCAACAGAAACTATTGCAACCAAAGCCGTCAGTAAGGGGCTTGTCTTATCCGGTTCTTTCTTTTCTTTTTTCGGCTGTTCTTCATCATCAAAAAAGCTGGACGAAAAATCCAATACTTTTAAACCGATAACCACGGAATCGACAAAAGCAAGCATTCCCCGGAAAATAGGCAGTTTAAACAATTTGATTTTCTCAGAAAAATCCTTATGTTTTTCTTTTTTGACTGTAATTTCATTATTTGGCTTACGCACTGCTACGGCGTATTCATCTTTATTTCTCATCATTACGCCTTCAATAACAGCCATTCCCCCAATACCGGATGGTTTCATCTTAATCCCGAGCCTTTCTTCTCACTTGTATTTATAATATCAATATTTTACCTACAGTTTTCCCCTTGATAAATTATACCTCAATACTTCCAAAAAATACATATTCACTGTTGTTGTTCCTGTAAATTTTATTATAACATAAAAAATGTGGCAAATAAATGTAAAATTCTTATAATCAATTACTATTTTTGTAAATTTAAAAATAGGCTGAGGAACATACCTCAACCTTATTTTTAATGCTCTCTATATAAGCTTTAGTTCTCCTGATTAATACCATATTTGCGGTTGAATTTTTCAATCGCTCCACGGGCTACGGCAGCCTTTTGCTGACCTGTATAGAATGAATGGCATTTTGAGCAAACTTCAACATGGATACTCTCCTTTGTTGAACCGGTCACAAATTCATTCCCACAGTTGCAAACCACTTTTGCCTGATAATATTTAGGATGGATTCCTGCTTTCATGATTTCACCTCTTTATTACATATCTGAATATTCTTGTCTATATAATAACCCAATTTAATAAACAGCTTACTCATTATAGCATAGCTTTTTATCCGATGCAATACCTAAAAAACTATTTTGGTTTTTCTTATGAGTTCGACAAATTCAGCATTGGTTTTTGTTTTAAGGAACAAATCTATTATTCTTTCCAGGGCCTCGTCGGATTTCATTCCGCTGAGAGCCTTCCTAATCAGATAAGCCGCCTCCAGTTCCGCCTGGGAAAGCAATAAATCTTCCCGTCTTGTGCTGGATTTCGGCAAATCTATGGCCGGGAAAATACGCTTCTCGGACAGGCTCCGATCAAGAACCAGTTCCATATTGCCCGTGCCTTTAAACTCTTCGAAAACCACATCGTCCATACGGCTGCCGGTATCCACCAAAGCCGTCGCAAGAATTGTCAGGCTTCCTCCCTCTCTCATACATCTTGCGGAACCGAAAAATTTCTTCGGCATGTATAAAGCCGCCGGATCAAGTCCTCCCGATAAGGTTCTGCCGCTGGGCTGTATGGTAAGATTATATGCTCTGGCCAGTCTCGTAATACTGTCCAGCAATATAATAACGTCCTGTTTGTGCTCAACCAGCCTCTTTGCCCGTTCAATAACCATTTCCGATACCCTCTTATGATTATCGGGAAGTTCGTCAAAGGTGGAATAAATAACTTCAACATTTTTGCCCTCAATCGATTCCTTCATGTCGGTAACTTCTTCCGGTCTTTCGTCTATCAGAAGAATAATTAATTTTATTTCCGGATGATTTCGGATAACAGCCCTTGCAATCTGCTTTAATAAGGTTGTTTTTCCGGCTTTGGGCTGGGATACAATCATGCCTCTTTGTCCTTTACCGATAGGTGAAATCAAATCCACCATCCGCATAGCGACTCCTCCGCCGGGGGTTTCGAGATGTATCCTTTCATTGGGGAAAACCGGTGTCAAATCCTCAAATTTCGGACGCTTTTGCGCTTCGGTGGGGGGGAATCCGTTCACGGCTTTAATATACAACAAGGCCGAAAATTTCTCGTTCTGACTCTTTATCCTGGTATTACCGGTAACTATGTCCCCGGTTTTCAGATTGAATTTTCTTATCTGGGCCGGAGATACATATACGTCATTTTCACCCGGAAGATAATTGTCGCATCTGATGAAACCATATCCGTCCGGCAACACCTCAAGAATACCTTCCTTCGTTTCTCCGCTGTCGAGCTGCTCCAGTTCTATATGAATAAACTGCTTCTTATCATCCCTGCCATGGACGGTATTTTGGGCGGCAGAAACCGTCTCTTCTTCGCTCTTTTCCCTGGCATTGCTCTTAATGTCTTCCTTTATATCTTCTTTAACGCTGTCTTTGCCGCTTTCATTATTGTTTTCCAAATCGGCGTCCTTCTCAGGTTCCCTGCTGTCCTCTTTATTTTTATCCCTGCGAATTTCCTTATAGTTTTCCTTGCCGGTTATCCTGTCGGTTTCCTTATTGTCATCTTTGACAACTTCTTTATCGGTTTTAATATCGATATCCCTTTTACCCACTTTATCGGTTTCCTTTTTGCTTACTTTATTGTTATCTATATCGTTTTCTTTTATATCATTTTCCTTTAGTGCTTCAATCAATTCATTTTTCTTAAGAGTATAGATGTGCTTCAATCCTTTATCTTTGGCCAATTCTCTCAATCTGGCAAGAGTCATCGATTCATATTGAATATCCATATATTCAGCTCCTTTAATAATTTGTTGGATTCTTGACTGATGAATATGGGAACAGAAATGATACAGAAAATATGCGAAGTATAAATGACATTTTTTATTTCTTCCATTATACACCTTTTTTACAAGAAAGTAAAATATTTTCAATTTCATCAATTTTGCCGCTTCTTGATTTACACGGCCGGTAATGCTATTATTACTTTAATACATTACTATATCCCCCTTTTATGAGGACGATTTTATGAATAATACAATAAACAGTCAGACGTTTTGGGACGGCAAAAGGTACCATTCTCTGGATTATGAACTTAAAAAAATTTTTGGGAAAAAATTATATAAACTATCTTTGAACGCAGGTTTAAGCTGTCCTAACCGGGACGGGAAGCTGGGCACCGGAGGCTGCATATTTTGCAGCCGCGGCGGTTCCGGCGATTTTAGCGCCAACCCCGGACATTCCGTTACCGATCAAATTAATGAGGCAAAAACACTGGTCAGCAGCAAACTGCCGTCTCACAAAAATGTAAAATATATCGCCTATTTTCAAGCCTACACAAATACCTATGGTCCTGTTTCCTATCTTGAAAAGATTTTTACCGAAGCAATAAATCATCCCGACATAGCCGTATTATCCATAGCCACAAGACCGGACTGTCTCGGAGAAGATGTGATTTCGCTGCTTTATGAACTCAATAAAATCAAACCAGTCTGGATTGAACTGGGTCTTCAGACAATCCATGAAGATACCGCCAGGTGGATGCGTAGGGGTTATGAACTGCCGGTTTTCGAAGACGCGGTACAAAGGCTTCATAAAATCGGAGTTGATGTCATAGTCCATACCATTCTCGGCTTGCCAAAGGAAACAAAACATGATATGTTAGAAACCATGGAATATATAGGCAATCTTTCCGGCTTAGGCCTTGTACAGGGAATAAAATTGCAGCTCCTTCATGTGCTTAAAGGTACGGATCTCGGACAACTGTATCTGGACGGTAAATTCATATATTCCATAACTTTGGATGATTATATAGACCTTGTTATTACCTGCCTTGAACACCTGCCGCCTGATCTGGTAATTCACAGGCTTACCGGAGACGGCCCGAAGAAAATCCTCCTTGCTCCTTCCTGGAGCGGCAACAAAAAACTTGTATTAAACACTCTTCACAAAGCTATGAAAGAAAGGAATACATGGCAGGGCAAATACTACAATTAGGAGGGGTTTTGATGCAGTCTGATACTTTTCTGTTATACAAGCTGATAATTCTTTATATTTTAAGCAGAGTGGACTTTCCCCTGACCAATGCACAATTAACCGCTTTTATTCTCGAAAAAGAATATACCAATTACTTCAATATTCAGAGAGCCATATCGGAGCTTCTGGACGATGAATTTATAACCGTAAAAACCATTCGTAACAGTTCATTATATCGTATAACCGAAAGCGGCAGCGAAACGCTGAGATTTTTTGACAATATGATCTCACAGGGAATAAAAGAAGATATAGAAAAATATCTCGCTCAGAATAAATATAAACTCAAGGAAGAAGTATCCACACCTGCAGACTATATACAGGTGAAAAAAGGTGAATTTGCCGTTAAATTAAGTGTCATTGAAAATGATACCCATATCATTGATTTATCCTTGGTTGTTCCCACGGAAAAGGATGCCGCTGCCATATGCAATAACTGGAGTGAAAAAAGCTCGGAAGTATATGCTTACCTTATGTCTTTGCTTCTTAACTGAACAACCGCCCGCTTTTAACTTTCAGCTATGCCGCAAACATATTCTATATAATTCCAGATCTCATCCCTTCCCTGTTTTGTCATTGACGAAAAAGGGATGATTTTTGTATCGGGCCCGGCTCCCAAACTTTCCCTTATGATTTTTATTTGCTTACCGGTTTGACTTCTGTTGATTTTATCCAGCTTGGTGGCTATAACAACAGGCGTGTAACCATAATATACCATCCAGTCATACATCTGCTTATCGTTCTCTGAAGGCTCATGCCGGATATCAACCAGCAGGAATATGATCTTAAGCTGTTTTGAACTCATCAGATATTTCTCTACCATTTTGCCCCATTGTTCTCTCAGTGATGCGGAAGTTTTTGCATAGCCATAACCGGGAAGATCGACAAAATATAAAACATCATTAATATTATAATAATTGATTGTTTGAGTCTTTCCGGGCTGTGAAGAGGTTTTTGCCAGGGACTTGCGGTTTACCAAAGCATTTATCAAAGAAGACTTTCCTACATTTGATTTGCCTGCAAATGCAATCTCAGGCTTGTCTTTTTCGGGAATTACACTTCCTATGCCGCATACCGTCTCAAGTTTTACGCTTTTAATTACCACCCTGTTACCTCCTGCATCCCTTATAGTTTAAATCAGAAAAATGAGCAATCCAGACTCCGCATAAATCGAGGATTTACTCGGCAGTCTGGGTTACTCACTTTAGTTTTGATTAATTTTATGCAATTTCACCTTTACTCTTTTTTGAAGTTCTTTTTAACTGTGGTTTTCTGACCACGCTTTCTTCGGATCTGACAAGTCTGGGCTTCTCATTACCCAAAATCACGTCTTTGGTTATAATGCATTTTACCACATTGTTTTCCGACGGTATGGAATACATTACATCCATCATGGCATTTTCCATGATTGAGCGCAGTCCTCTGGCACCAATCTTTCTGCTGAAGCTCTTTTTGGCTATTTCCTCGATGGCGCCGTCTTCGAATACCAATTCCACGCCGTCCATCTCGAACAGCTTTTTATACTGTTTTGTCAGGGCGTTCTTTGGCTCAACAAGGATGCGAACCAAGGCTTCTTCATCAAGAGCATCCAATGCCACACATATGGGGAGCCGTCCTACAAATTCCGGTATCAGCCCGAATTTAATCAAATCCTGGGGCATAACCTGACGGAAAAGATCTCCGATGTTTTTCTTGTCCTTTTCGGAAATCTGCGCATTAAATCCCATGGATTTCTGTCCGATTCTGGCCTCTATTATTTTATCAAGGCCGTCAAAAGCCCCTCCACAGATAAACAATATATTGGTCGTGTCTATCTGGATAAATTCCTGATGGGGATGCTTTCTTCCTCCCTGAGGAGGAACGGAAGCCACGGTTCCTTCCAGAATTTTAAGCAGAGCCTGTTGTACTCCTTCACCCGATACATCTCTGGTAATCGATGTATTCTCTGACTTTCTGGATATTTTGTCGATTTCATCAATATATATAATACCGTATTGGGCACGCTCAATGTCATAATCCGCAGCCTGTATCAGTTTCAGCAGAATATTTTCAACATCCTCACCGACATAACCGGCTTCCGTCAATGACGTTGCATCGGCAATCGCAAAAGGAACATTAAGTAGCTTGGCCAAAGTCTGTGCCAGGTATGTTTTTCCCGAACCGGTCGGTCCCAACATTAAAATATTGCTTTTTTGGATTTCCACATCCAAATCCTTTTCAGCAAGTATCCTCTTGTAGTGATTGTATACGGCTACCGAAAGTACCTTTTTCGCTTCTTCCTGACCGATAATGTACTGATCCAGGAAGCTCTTTATTTCAGCCGGTTTTAACAAATTAATATCCGCATCCTCGGCCGGATATCCGTCAAATTCCTCTTCTATGATTTCGCTGCATATCTCAATGCATTCATCACAGATATAAACTCCCGGTCCGGCAATCAATTTTCTGACCTGATCCTGAGTTTTATTGCAAAAAGAGCATCTAAGCTGCTTTCTGTCGTCCGATTTCCCTGCCATTGACTATTCACCTCATTTTCTCTGATGAGCAATAAACACCGGTAGTTATCTGTGAGTCAATATACCGTCAATAATACCGTATTCCAGCGCCTCTTCCGCACTCATATAAAAGTCTCTTTCAGTATCCACTTCAATAACTTCCAGTGGTTTGCCCGTGTTTTCCGCTAATATCTGGTTAAGTTTTTTCTTGGTTCTTATAATGTTATCCGCAATAATTTTAATGTCCGTTGCCTGTCCTTTTGCACCGCCGGAAGGTTGATGGATCATGATTTCCGCATTAGGAAGGGCAAAACGCTTGCCTTTTGTACCGCCGGCCAGCAAAAATGCCCCCATGCTTGCCGCCATACCTATGCATATGGTGGATACATCGCATTTGATATATCTCATTGTATCGTAAATTGCCATTCCGGCAGTTACAGAACCTCCGGGACTGTTTATATAGAAGTTGATGTCTTTTCCGGGATCCTCGGATTCCAGGAAAAGCATCTGAGCCACAACAAGACTAGCCGTCGTGTCGTTAACTTCCTCGCTTAAGAAAATAATTCTTTCCTTCAACAGTCTGGAATATATATCGTAGCTTCTCTCGCCGCGACTGGTCTGCTCTATGACATATGGTACCAAACTCATATCAATCATATCGCACCCTCCTTTATCTGATTTAGACCTCTTTAGCTTCGGCAACAACCAAATCTATGGCTTTCTGAACCGCTATATCCAGCTTCATGTTTTCAAGTCCCTTGTCGCCTAACATTTCTTTCAATTTGTCCACTTCGGTTTTATATATTGAAGCCATTTCGGTCAGTTCTTTATCCAGTTCCTCGTCAGTAACTTCAATATTCTCGGCTTTTACGATAGCTTCCAGAACAAGTCTGGTCTGGATGGTCTTTAATGCCTGAGGTTTCATGTTATCCAGCAGTTTCTGATAATTCATGCCTGTAAATTTAAAATATTGATCTATAGACATGCCCTGATATCTGATTCTTTGAGCGAAATCCTCAACCATCTGTTCGGCCTGTGTTTCAACCATCGCATCCGGAATATCCATTGTTGCATTTTCGATGATTTTGTCCAGAATTTCATTTTCCCTGGCTGTCTTAAGCTCTTTTTCTTTGTTTTCCTTAATTTTAGCCTTAATACTCTCCTTATATTCATCAAGAGTATTAAATTCCGATACATCCTGTGCAAAATCATCGTTAAGTTCCGGCAGTTCCTTATATTTTATCTCCTTTATTTTAACTTTGAACATGGCAGGTTTGCCGGCCAAATCCTTCGCATGATAGTCCTCCGGGAATGTAACATTGACTTCAACCTCTTCTCCCAGGGATTTTCCGATTAATTGTTCCTCAAAGTTATCGATAAAGGTTTTTGAACCGATGGTCAATGAATAATCTTCAGCCTTGCCGCCTTCAAAAGCTTTGCCGTCTACAAACCCTTCATAATCGATGACAACAATATCATTCATCTGAACCGGTCTGTCTTCGACCTCAATTATTCTGGCGTTCTGCTCCCTTTCTCTTTCTATGCGGTTCATAACCTCTTCATCGGTTACGGTTATTTCCTTCTTTTCAACTTCGATACCCTTGTATGCCCCTAAGGTAACATCGGGTTTAACAGCCACATGAGCCGTAAAAATAAAGGGTTTGCCCTTTTCAATCTGTACGACATCAATTGCCGGTCTTGAAACTATCTCAAGGCCGCTTTCCTTGGCAGCTTTTTCATAAGCTTCCGGAATAATTTCATTGGCGGCATCCTCATAGAAAATCTCAGGCCCGTACATCTTTTCAATTATAGCCAAAGGTGCCTTGCCTCTGCGAAATCCATGGACACTTATTCTGTTTTTATTCTTTTGATACGCTTTCTGTATGGCTTGGTCAAATTCCTCCGCTGATGCCTCTATAGTAAGTTTTGCCATATTTTTTTCTAACTTTTCAACCTGTAAACTCATCTTAGTTTCCTCCTTGTTTTATGTACCCTAAATACCGTCAAAACTTTCGGCATAGTCCGAATAAAGTACATTACATATAATTCCGGCGGGCATATTGACAATAGTATATTATAACATAGTATTTCTGTAAATACCATATTTTATTTTTCCATTGATTCAATACAATAAATGTTTATTCTGCCGCATGACCCTGCTTTTTAATCATGTCTACAATCTGTCCCACAACGTTTCTGCACAGTTCCTCGGTCTTTGCTTCCGACATAACACGGATTACAGGCTCGGTTCCGCTTTCCCTGACAAGGATTCTGCCGTCCTTGCCCAGTTCTTTTTCAAGTTTTCCTATAAGCTCCCGTACTGCCGGATCATTTACGGCGGCTTTTTTGTCCTTTACTTTCACATTAACAAGATGCTGCGGGAATATAAACAAATCCCTGCACAATTCCGAAAGTTTTGCCTTGCTTTCCAGCATTACTTCCATAATCTTGAGTGAAGTAAGAATTCCGTCTCCCGTGGTGGCATGTTTTGAGAATATGATATGGCCGGACTGTTCCCCTCCTATCGAATGCCCGTTGGCCATCATATTTTCATAAACATACTTATCTCCCACCTTCGTCTTTTCATACCGGATGCCTTTTCTGTCAAGGGCTTCATAAAGTCCCATATTGGACATAATCGTCGTTACAACCGTATTATTGGCCAAATCGTTTCTTTCTTTCATGTATACGCTGCATATATACATTATATGGTCGCCTGTAACAATATTCCCTTTTTCGTCAACGGCTAAACATCTGTCTGCATCTCCGTCATATGCAAATCCTACATCCAGGTTATTATCCATTACAAATTTCTGTAAACCTTCGATATGGGTTGAACCGCAACCTCTGTTGATATTGGTTCCGTCCGGTTCATTGTTTATAACATAAGTTTTGGCCCCCAGGGCATCAAACACTCCCTTGGCAACAGCCGTAGCAGAACCGTTGGCCAAATCCAGGCCAATTCTTTTTCCTTCGAAAGAGCGGGTGGCAAGAGAAATCAAATAGCCGATATAGCGGTTTCTTCCCATGGCAAAGTCCACGGTTTTTCCGATGTTTTCTCTGGTCGCCAGGGGTAGTGTATCTTCTTTGCTGTCTATGTATGCTTCAATCAAATCTTCCAGTTCGGCTTCGGCCTTATAACCGCTTCCGTTTATGATTTTTATTCCGTTATCATAATAAGGATTGTGGCTTGCAGAAATCATTATTCCGCAGTCAAATCCTTCTGTTCTTACCACATAGGATACACTGGGTGTTGTAGTAACATGAAGCAGATATGCATCCGCACCGCTGGCCGTTAATCCCGCAACAAGAGCGTATTCAAACATATAACTTGATCTTCTCGTATCTTTGCCTATTACTATTCTGGCCTTGTGGTCTTGGCCATAATAGTGTCCCAAAAACCGTCCTACCCTGAAAGCATGCTCCACAGTCAAACCGACATTTGCCTCTCCCCGAAATCCGTCTGTTCCAAAATATTTTCCCATAATAACGTTCCTTTCCTTATAAGACTAAGATTTGCACAAATGGATTTTATAAATTAATATATGCCATATGATGCAGCTATTTGCATTGCCGTAATACCATTTTGCTACTATTTTAACATATGCTAATATTGTTGAAAAGTAAAAAATTAAAACGATGCCGGCCACAAACCGACACCGTTTTTTATTTTAAATTATTTATTTACTGTTGCTGACCTGACTGGCCTGCCATAGCTTGTTCCTGCTGACGGATCATACGTCTAACCATTTCTCCGCCAACGGAACCGTTCTGTTTACTGGTTAAATCTCCGTTATAACCTTGTTTTAAAGGAACACCAAGTTCGTTGGCAACCTCCATCTTAAAACGATTCAGAGCTTCTCTTGCTTCAGGAACTTCTGCTCTGTTGGAACCAGTATTGTTACTAGCCATACTTTTCACCTCCGTTAAAATTATCAAAGCATACAAGCAACAAAATCAACTCTTGTAGGTTCGGCGGTTTCTATATTAACCGCAGGTGATTTTTGTTTTTGTATTGCCTGTACTCATATTGTTTACAGAGAAAGTAAATATTATAATGGTAATTATTGTTGTAATAACAACAGTTATATAATTTTAAAATTGAATTAATTCACTGAGATAACAAGAATTTTTGGATACCCGATCGCAATTTCCACACCTTTTCCCTTATCAGCTGCATATATCAGGCTTTCTGCCAATTCTCCCGAATAATATGATATAATATTATCATCCATATTGCGAAAAGCCGGTATTAACTCACCTATCTTTTTCTTGCTTCTGTTAATTTTTATTCTCATTTTCATAACGGCCTTTGATTTATGTAAACCGCTTACACCGGCCATGATAATAATATTTTTACACACTTCGCTCGGTAAATAATAATATCCGCACGCAATTATGTCATCCAGAATTTGGTCATCCAATAAATGAGTATCCATTATAATAACTCCCTCCCTAATTATTGAAGTTATTGTAAATATATTCCGTTTTCAAGCATTTGTCAACCTTTTTTACTATATTTGCTAAATAATTTATGAAATTATGTATCATATTCATAGTAAAAGATAAATTTTATTGAATATAAGCGAAAAATATCAAAATAACAGAGTATTCAAAACGACAATATTTCCATGTGTTATTATCCTATTTGAACAAAATTCGTCACGGAACTGTACAACCGCTTCACCGAACAAACCGCATGGCGGCAGCCATAAAAAACAGTCCGGTATTAGTCTTATATCTTCTTATATATTTTTATCCGTTTTCATAACGGGAATCCTCTTTAATCCTTAAAATATATTTAGCTATATTTAAGAAATAGGCGGAATATAAATGTAATATACAATACAACTTGGCGGAGTGCAAAAATGCTTGATCTCATAACTTCCCTCAATCGGTTTATCTGGGGTTTTCCTATGCCGATTCTATTATTCGGTGTTCATATATACTTCAGCATATTTTTGAAAGCCGTCCAAAAGCATATAGGGAAAGCCATACGACTATCACTGAAACCGGACGGTTCCGCAGAAGGCGATATCAGTGCCTTTGCAGCCCTGTCAGCCACATTGGCTGCCACCATAGGCACCGGTAATATAGTCGGAGTATCAACGGCAATCGCTCTAGGAGGTCCCGGTGCCGTATTCTGGTGCTGGCTTACAGGTCTTCTTGGAATGGCCACCTCATACGCCGAATGTTACCTGGGTGTCCTTTACCGTAAAAAAGCCGATGACGGCACTTATATAGGCGGTCCCATGTATGCCATGGAATACGGCATGAAAAAACGATGGCTGGCTGTAATATTTTCTTTTTTTACCCTGACGGCTTCCTATGGAGTCGGCTGTTCAACTCAGGCCAGGGCGGTCACCGAAACAGCCCATACTTTATGGGGACTTCCCGAATATCTGGTAGGTATCGCACTGGCCCTCATAGTAGGTCTGGTAATTGTGGGAGGCATAAAATCCATAGGCAGAATCTGCACAAAACTGGTTCCGGCCATGAGCTTTATTTACCTTTTTTCATGCATAGTCATTCTTATAATAAACCGTAAGTTCCTGCTGCCAGGGTTGCAGGTGATTATACGTTCCGCCTTTCTTCCTTCAAAACTGCCGGCAGCCGTAGCGGGAGGCTTTATCGGAGGAAGCGTAAAAGCCGCCGCCAGATACGGAATTGCCAGAGGATTGTTCACCAACGAAGCCGGCCTCGGTTCCGCGGCTATCGCGGCAGCGGGAGCCAAAACCTCCCATCCTTCAACTCAGGCGCTTGTTTCCATGAGCGCAACCTTTTGGGATACGGTAGTCATGTGTGCAATAACCGGCCTTGTTATTGTAACAAATATCCTTAAAAATCCTTCATCTACGGCAGGCTATTCCATGGCGGAACTGGCAACCGCCGCCTTCTCCTCGATACCTTTCGGCAGGTATATTCTCGGATTGTCCCTGATCGCTTTCGCAATCGCGACATTAATAGGCTGGTCATATTTCGGTGAAAAAGCCGCCCAATACCTGTTCGGGAAATCCGGTATCAATACCTACCGTTTATGTTACATAGTAATGATCTTCATCGGTTCGGTCATGTCCCTCAAACTTGTATGGGAACTTACGGATTTTGTTAACGCTCTTATGGCCGTTCCGAACCTGATATGTCTTATCGCTTTAAGGCGGCAGATTTTACCCTATAACGGCGAACCGGAGCATTATGATTAAACAAACAGCATTTCTAATAAAATACCTGACAACGGCCACATAAAAGCTATAAATAAGCCGTCTTGCGGAATCTTTATAAAGCAGGCATTTCGAAAGAAACATATTTTATACATCTGAAAATAGTAGGAAGTTTCTCATGAATAAAAAATGCCGTGATTTGCCGGATCCTAATCGAATACATCGAATACCAATCGATTGGAACCCGGAAATCACGGCAGGTGTACTGTTGACAGATACCGGTACTTTGTAATTATTCCGATATAACTGTCACCGTCCCGTTATTAACACGAATTAACACAGACATATACAAGAAATGCATAATAAATTTATCGAGTAGATTTTTTAAAAACCCATATTTAATTATAATGGCGATATACAATTTTATCGGCTATGTCTTTTGCGGTATTCTCATCCGTTAATTTTCTTATTATGGCCAATGCAAAATCAATTGCGGTACCCATGCCTCTGGAAGTAATTATGTTGCCGTCTACCACCACATCCTGTTTCCTCACATTGCTTCCCGTTAATTTGTCCTCAAATCCCGGATAACAGGTTGCATATTTTCCTTCCAAAAAGCCCTTGCTTCCCAAAATACTGGGCGCCGCACAAATTGCGGCAATGTTTTTGTTTTCACTGTTAAATTTCCTTAACAGCTTGTCCAGCCCTTTATGTTCCATCAGATTAATTGTGCCGGGCATTCCTCCAGGAAGAACCAGCATGTCCGCATCATCGAATCTCGCATCTTCAAACAGCATATCCGCCATGACACTGATCTTGTGGGAACCCGTAACCTGCAGTCTGCCCGTTATAGATACCATATTTATTTCAATATGTGCCCTTCTAAGTAAATCCACCACCGTCAGGCCTTCTATTTCTTCAAAACCGTCCGCAAGAAAAATATACACTTTTGCCATACAGAACCCTCCTTTATTATAGTCACAAATAATATTATATCTGGCATTAAAAATATTATAATGGAAGGGGCCACCATGTGCAACAGATCACAGTCCATATTTTTATTTAGCCCATTATCTGCCCCTTCCGTTTATATAATATTTATCAGTTTAAAATCATCAGGCTCGATACGCCTACATTCTTTAACGTAAGCATGGGTCTGCAACCGGAATTTTTCTTGCTTACGGGGCAAACTTCCAACGCATAATAATCATCATAGGGTACATTGAATTCAAAGCATCCGCATGACATAAGCTTTTCACTGTGCAGCAACTTCTTATTGTCGCCACAGATTCTATAAAGTTTTATCATATATTCATGATAGCAGTCGCAACTGCATCCCCAGATACAGCCGAATATTTTACCCGGTATAATACGGCAATCGTCAGCCTTTTCTCTTACCATGATCCTGCGGTATATTATTCTTGTTCTTGAGCTCGGACACGGAACAGGTACTCTGACAGGATACGGCTTATATTCTATACGGGTTTCCGCAGGAGGACAAGGCGGGCATGGTTCAGGTTCAGGGCAGGACGGGCAGGGCGGGCAGGGTTCAGGCTCAGGACAGGGCTCCGGTTGCGGGCAGGGCGGACAAGGTTCAGGCTCAGGGCAGGACGGGCATGGTTCAGGTTCAGGACAGGGCGGGCATTCAGCCACAGGTTGCGGCGCAGGTTCCGTAACAGGTCCCTGTTCCGGAATTTGCGGTTCAGCCGGAACGGAAATATCCGGAAGGGCCGGTGATACTTCTTCACATATCACGCCTCCCACAAAAGGATACAAATGGAATTCAAACCCGCTTTCCGCACTGACAGCAAAAGAACGGAAGGCTGCATTTCCGCTTACATGACCTCCTGTCCAATGGGCATGGAACATAGCATCAGGCGCAAGTATACTTCCCCATATGTCCGCAGGGACTTCCATATATATATTCGAGGCATCCTCAAATACATATAATGTACGGTTAGCCAATGCCTCACTTCCCCATAATCCGTATTGGATATGGGCATTGTTTCCGGTTCTGAATATAACAATAGCAACGCTTCCTTCAGGTATCTCAAACCTGATCTCCTTATTCAGTATTCCGTTAGGCCTTGCATCAATAACAAATACGTTCTGAACGGGATCATTGCCCCGGAGTATATTTTCATGGAAACGTTCCGTCACGGTTCCGTTGGCTCTAAGATTGGTTATGCATTGATGATAATACCGTATACTTTCTTCCGCATCTCTAAAAAAACCTGTAACATCCGCCCTTATTCTCCCGGCCGGTATATAACGAGGTACATCATAACTCGATATTGCATAATGGCTTCCTCTGTCGCTGGGAGTCCAATAAGGGCTTCCACCCTGTGCGTAGTATAAATTCCTTAAAAGCTGCACCTGGTCAGCCGAACCGTCCTTGCCTATCATGTAAGTGCTTCCGCTTGCGGCCCGGAACGCTCCTCCGGCAACCACATGGCCGATCACTACCAGCGGCCCCTGCATATTCACATTTCTGCCTACCAAAAATCTTACCGACGTAGGGCTGTAACCGGTGCCCGAAAGATTTCCGTCATTACCGAAAGCCAGACTTAGTCCCCTCGGGCTTACAAAATCCCTTCCGACTGCAAAAGCTCCTTTTGTATCTACGATATTATTGGCATCCTCGAAAACAATAGCATTGAAATTAGCAGCAATTCCGAACGGCTGTCCTGCTATGTCATACCAATTTATATCATCATATGGGATTCCGGCATGGGAAATATTGCCGATTCTTTGATTGCCAAACATAGTTTCCTCCTTGATTGCAATCGCACCCAATATTCTCAATTCAGTTTATTCATAAAAAAAATAATAGTGCAGGATTTTAGACTCTAAAGAATATTTATATATCGGAAGCCGCCATTAGAAAGATTTCGGGAGTATAAAAAACACAGGCCACGATTTATGACGTCATAGCCGGCATTTACATAACCGGTATATGTCGCTAAAATCACAGCCTGTGCAGGGTTAAATCCAATTTTTAATCCGACATCCATTCACTATGCAGGGAATGTCACCGTCAGTGCAATCCGTTCGGATTATCCTGATACGTCCATATATTATCAGAAATCCGCTTTAAAATATTATTCGCTGTCTTTTTGCTTACTTCCGATATATAGTTTCACCTTATCTATTCGTTTATGTTTGATACTCTCAAGCTTAAATACAAGATTGTCGATTTCAATGGTTCTGTCATCGTCTTCTTTGGGTATGAAACCGATTTTGTCAATTAAAAATCCGGATATGGTATCGTAATATTCCGAGTACAGTTCCAAATCCAGTTTGTTATTTAGTTCCCCAATAGTAACAAGTCCGTCAACCATATAAGTATTGGCATCGATTTGTTTTATTTTTTCATTGTCCGGATCATACTCGTCTTCGATATCTCCCATAATTTCCTCAACAAGATCTTCCATAGTCACAATGCCTTCAAAACTGCCATATTCGTCAATCAATACGGCAATCTGTTTCTTGGACTGCTGCAGTTCTCTGAGAAGCTCGCTTATAAATTTACTGTCCGGGACAAAATATGGTTTTCGCAGAATGGCTCTTATGTTTACATTTGCCAAACCGACCTTTACCGCTTCCCTTAAAAAATCCTTGATAAACAAAATGCCGATAATGTTATCTATATCTTCCTCGTAAACAGGAATTCTTGAATATTTTGCCTCCAGTAATTCCTCTATATATTCCTCAGGCGGTTTGGATATATCTATGGCAAAAACGTTGATTCTTGGAGTCATTATTTCCTTGGCCATTTTATCGTCAAACTCCATAATAGAATCAATCATTTCTTTTTCTTTGTGATTTATTATACCATGGGCCTGCCCCTCCTTAACCAGGGACCTTATCTCCTCCCTCGACAGTATTTCCTCGGTGTCACCTTCGCTCATCCCGAAAGGTTTTGTTACCAGATTGGTAGACACGGTCAATAATTTTATAAACGGAGAAGCGACCTTCGAAATCCATCCGATAGGTCTTACGCAAAAAAGGCTAAATGCTTCCGGCTTATGCAGTGCAATCCGTTTGGGAACCAGTTCGCCAAACACTAACGAAAAATACGATAACAAAATAGTGACAGCAAAAAAGGAAATCTTATCTCCATAGGCTATACCCATGTCTTCCAGCCATTCACCCAACGGTCCGGACAAACCTGTCGCAGCCGATGCGCTGGAAAAGAAGCCGGCCAGTGTAATTGCGACTTGTATTGTCGACAGGAATTTTGTCGGTTCGTCGAGAAATCTAAGAACCAAAACTGCACTCTTTTTACCGTCCTCAGCCAGCTTACATATTTTAGACTTGTTGACAGATACCATTGCCATTTCGGCGCCGGCAAAAAACGCATTGGTAAGCGTCAATGCCGCCAAAATCAATAATTTAATGCCTATACTATTTCCGTCTGGGTCGTCTTCCATTTACCTTCCTCCAATTAATCCGGACTTATATTTGATACATTTTAGTCATTCAAATATCCGCCCGTAAAATCTTTATTTTTTAGTATGCAGAGATTATTATAGCATATTCAATATAAAAAAGCATCAAATTTTATATATGTGACAAATGCATGTTATAACACATTTATTATTTTTGTCGATTTGTAATATACTAATGGTTATACGGATTATTGCCGGAAACGCTGCATGGTTTTAATCGTGCACCTGCAGTTTTAGGCTTAATTAAGGTTAAATGATAAAACCGATATTGATTTAAACTTAATTTGAATAATTTTAATAAGAAATTTCAGTTTACTTGAAAAAATGTCCAAAAAAATATTATAATATATATCGTTACAGGAAAGGATTTATAATTAAAAAGGAGGCATATAAAATGGCAGTTAAAAATGCTATGACCAGTGATTTTCTGCATTCCGCATACGGCGGCGAGAGTCTCGCCCATATGAGGTATCTGACCTGGGCCGATGTGGCTGAGAAAGAAGGTTTTGACAACATAGCCAGATTATTCAGAGCCATATCTTTCGCCGAAAGAGTGCATGCGGAAAATCATTTTAAGGCAATTGACGGTCCTACTTCCGATTTCACCGTAACGGCGGGCGGAGTATTCGGCTATAACAATACCGTAGAAAACCTGCAGGGTGCAATTAACGGCGAACTTCATGAAGTTGAGCAGATGTATCCTGTTTACCTGAATGCAGCCGAATTCCAAGGCGAAAAAGAAGCTGTGCGTTCTTTCCATTTCGCACTGGAAGCTGAAAAAATCCACGCCAAAATGTTTAAAGAGGCGCAGGACCGTGCAAAAGAAGGAAAGGACATTGACATAAAAGCCGTATACATCTGTCCGATTTGCGGATATACCGTATATGACGAAGCTCCGGATAAATGTCCTGTATGCGGAGCCAAAAAAGAACTGTTCAAAAAATTCTAAAGAAGATTTTTATTCACTAATTGCAGGGGTAAAGGAAAACAAAGGAATTTTCAAAAGAACAGCCAAGGCATTCAGCCTTGGCTATTCTTGTTCGGTAGGGTATATTATGGTTTTTACCTGTGTGCCGTTATTATAAACTCAAAAAAACACTGATTTGCTTTAAAATCAGTGCCGACTTTATGCGGATGAAGGGACTCGAACCCCCACGGTCGCCCACCAGATCCTAAGTCTGGCGCGTCTGCCAATTCCGCCACATCCGCTTAACAGGGTAATAAAAATTGGGGTATAAATAAAAAAAGTAGTGAGACATCGGGGACTCGAACCCCGGACACCTTGATTAAAAGTCAAGTGCTCTACCGCCTGAGCTAATATCCCCCAATAAGAAAAAAATTTTGGTACTTACCGGATAAACGGATAAGCCCATTCTTATCAAAAACTGGGCTAGATGGATTCGAACCATCGAATGCAGGAGTCAAAGTCCTGTGCCTTACCGCTTGGCGATAGCCCAATATTATATATTAATGATGTATATCAGCTATTAACATTCACGGAATAATTTTTTCAGAATTATAAAAGGGTGGGTAAAGGGATTCGAACCCTTGACCTCCAGAGCCACAATCTGGCGCGCTAACCAGCTACGCTATACCCACCATAATATGGAAATATTTCCTCTATAATAAAAAAATAGCCTTATTCCCCTATTGTTTTTAATAGGAAAAACGTGCCAGGAGGGATTCGAACCCCCGACACATGGCTTAGAAGGCCATTGCTCTATCCAGCTGAGCTACTAGCACATAAGGTTTATAATAATATGATATGCATTTAATTTTTCCACATATCAAGCGGGTGATGGGAATCGAACCCACGTATCTAGCTTGGAAGGCTAGTGTTCTACCATTGAACTACACCCGCATATTAAATCCATAATTAAATTTTTAATGTCAACATGCTCTTATCGGGAAAACAGCTTCCTCTTGATAAGTCGGGGTGACAGGATTTGAACCTGCGACCTCTTGATCCCAAATCAAGCACTCTAGCCAAGCTGAGCCACACCCCGATAAGTTTATGCTTCGGTATACATTAACAACTGTGGCTTCTTAGTCAACCCGCCTACCGCATAATAAAATTCTCAAGGTTTTTCATTGCTCTGCGCCGTGACGCAAGACTTATTATATAATAGCATTTCATTATTGTCAACATTTTTTTTAATATTTCTTATCAAAAATTTTTTTGAAATGTTTGAATTATTAGAACAATTAGGAAAAATAATTCAAAGTAAAATGCGCTTTGCCCATTCTGTCAATATCCATAATAATATATGTCGGAATTCTTCCGCTCTGTCTCGGCAAAGACATACTGCCCGGATTAATTGCCCATACATCATCATTCAAATCAATAACAGGAACATGGGTATGCCCGAACATAACCATATCCGCCTGTCTGGCTCTTGCGGCTTCTTTAATCTGATCAGTACCGTAATAAACTCCGTATTTATGTCCGTGAGTCAGAAGAACCGTATAGTCTCCTATAGTTATTAATTTTTCTTTTGGCAAGCCTGTAAAAAAGTCATTGTTGCCGCAAACCATTTCCACCGGACACGGAGCTATGGATCTGATATATTTTTCACTTCCGCAGATATCTCCCAGATGAATCAGTAAATCAACCGGTTCCACTTTCTTTATGGTATGAGCCAAATATCCGTCCTTTCCGTGTGTATCACTGACTATTAATATCTTCATTGCCTGGCTCCCGAATCTTCTTCCGATATATGATTTATCAAAACAGTCTTCATGGCTTTTAATGCTTTCGCCCGATGGCTTATCCTGTTTTTAAGTTCGGATGGCATGTCTGCCGTGGTGCAGTCATACTCGGGCACATAAAAAATAGGATCATACCCGAAACCGTTGGAACCGCTCATTTTTTCCGCTATATACCCTTCTATGATTCCTTTTCTGGTAATAATCTTTCCGTCCGGAAATGCGCAGGCAATAACACATACAAATCTGGCGCTCCGGCGTTCCCCTTCCACATTTTTCAGTTTGTCCAAAATATATTGGTTCTTTATGGAATAAGGCGTATCCTCACCCAAAAATCTTGCCGAATATATACCGGGAGCCTTATCCAGATAATCCACCTCAAGCCCTGAATCGTCCGCCAGTACAATCTCCCCTGTCATATTGCAGATTGTTCTTGCCTTTATTATGGCGTTTTCCTCAAAACTGGTTCCGTTCTCTTCTATATCAATATTTATACCGGCATCCTTAAGGGAATAAAGCTCGATATTTAAATCTTTCATTATTTCCCTGATTTCTCTCATTTTTCCTTCATTGTGTGTGGCAAAAATAACTTTCGTCATATCGTTCTCCCATCAATTTTTTATATTTGATAATCCCTGACTTAAAATTATTAAACCCGTTTACCTGTATTCCTTAAGTTCTTTATATGCGCGCCATATTCCGTTATATATTCCCTCGGCTATATCATGCTGACCTGCCTTGCTTTGCAGATAACTCAAATCCGCAGGATTCGATATGTATCCGGTTTCAACTATAACTGCCGGAACTTTCGCATTGGCAAGGATGAAAATATCGTCATCCCTCATTTGCAGTATACCGTTATTCTTTAACGAAACGTTCTTTTCTATCTCCTCGCTTAATATCACCGCAAAATCTTCTGTCTTTATATTGTTGTTTTCATGATCATAATAAAGGATTTCGGTTCCGTCAGGATTGGATTTGTGGCTGGAATTGCAGTGAATGCTTATAAAAAAATCACAGTCCACATCATTGGCCAATGTGACTCTTGGCCTTAAGTATAATGTTTCATCCACAGTCCTAGTATAATATACTTTGACATTATCCTTGTCAAGAAGTTCTTTCAATTCATATAATATATCCAAATTAATACTCTTTTCATAAACTTTTTCGTCTTTGGATACGGCTCCCGGGTCCTTGCCTCCGTGGCCGGCATCAATGACTACGATTTTATCATAAACTTCTTTAGGTCTTTTTAAGTCTATATAATAGAATTTTTCATCTTCATAAAGGGAATAAACATATACATGGTCAAGATCTAAAACAATCTCATGAATATTATATCCCGAATCATCCGTTCTGTTTTCAATGTAAATCGAGTTTACCGGATCCTTACCATAATTTCCACCTGCCGTTGTTAAATATGTACCGCCTACATCCAGAATAATATTCCCGTTTTTCTCAAACCCGGGTTCTCCGATAAACGCCTCGTCTTCGCATATTCTCCCGATAAAAGTATCATCAATACTTTCTTTTGTATATCCCGATATAATCAGTTTCAGCTGCCTGGCAATATATATATCCTCAAGCTGAATCCTGAGTTCTTCTCCCGCAGGTTTTTTTATTATTATAAATCTATTTCCCAGTTGATCCGTTATATTATTATTGGGATCATTCCCGAAATCCGAAAACATTAATCTTATTTTCCCGGCCGTACCGGTCATATCATGTTTGTCTGAAAACCCAGCCTCTCCTTCTTTCCCATAATCATTCTTTTCGATATCCGTTTCGGTTGTATAATGTGAAATTTCATCTTCATCGTCAGTCGCCGAAATGATAACCGCATTATTCCGCCCGACAGCCAGCGATATCACTATAACCGCCAACAAAAGCGCTAAGCTTTGCATAACTGTTTTTTTTAACAGCGTTTTATCCAAATAGTTTCCCTCCATGCAAACATATAGATTGCTCGTTATAATAAAATTATATATTAATTTATTACCATAAACAACGAATTTTTGTAGATTTATTCTAATATTGATGTTTTTTGCGGTATATGCCAATTTTTACAATATATTTTAATTTTGCGTTATTTTGCTTGAAGAAAATTGTTAAATATTGCAATTCTCAATGAAAATTTATATAATTGAATAGTAAGCAATATTTGATTTGAATACGGATAGGTGGTATAAACATGAATGGAACCGATTGCATTACAATCAGGCAAAAGGACGGATATATTACCAAACTTACATATTTA
>Ga0134104_1000749_pt1 | contig 35134 bp, 33 predicted proteins | sample 15_3_2metaG_FD_94455 | JGI IMG/M metagenome (GOLD analysis project Ga0134104, IMG submission 94455) | Switchgrass degrading microbial communities from high solid loading bioreactors in New Hampshire, USA - 15_59_3.3_214_A2 metaG | ecosystem: Engineered > Bioreactor > Semi-continuous > Anaerobic...
CTTGCGTCGCAAGTTACTCAATTCATTAACGAGTTCCTTATCGTCTTACACTGTTCACTTTTCAAAGTCCATATCCGCCTCTCTTAGCCCTTTGTTTGCTCTCATCAAGGCGACTTTTATATATTATCATGCTGTCTCAACTTTGTCAACACTTTTTTGTTAACATTTTTTGTTTTTTCTTGGTTCACTTAAGAACCGTGACTGCGACAGCTTTTTGATTATAACATCATAGACATAATCAAGTCAAGAGTATATAAACTTTTATTATTATGTATTTTTCTTAATTAACGCAAATTTTATTCAATTATCTTCTTTAAATTCTCCAAATCTTTATAATATACCTCTTTTAGCCTTACATTATAAATAACACTTGCAGGATGATAAAGCGGAAATAAATCATATTCAGTTCCCAGTATTTCAACCCTGCTTAATCTCCCGTGAAGCTCACCGATTGTAACATCGCTTCCACAAATCGCCCTTAACGGAACATTTCCTAAAGTGACAATATACTCAGGATCAATGATATTTATCTCCTTTAACAAATACTCACGGTTATCCTCAATCTCTCTTTTAGTGGCCGGCCTGTTGGTTACCCTGTTTGTCTCGGGATTTACTTTTGAAAGCCTGTACTTTATTACATTGGTTATATATATATCTTCTCTATTAATCCCCAGTTTATTCAAGAACTCCGAAAGGTTCTTTCCTGCAGCTCCGACAAAAGGCTTCCCCTGCTGTACCTCGTCCTTTCCCGGCGCCTCTCCTATTAAAATCAAGCGTGTATCGGCATTTCCGTCACCTAAAACTATTTCTCTTCCGAAAAACATTTTCTCATACAACTCATATAAATTCTTTAACTGCTCTGATTTTGACATATTTCATCCAACCTCTGCTTAACTCTTTTAAAATCCTGCCACATCAAAATCTTTTTCGATTCATCCCTAAGTAATGCCGCCGGATGAAAGGTGGGCATAATCCAATATCCCTTTCTTTCGATCCACTGACCGCGAATTTGCGTGATCTTGGCGTTTCTGTCAACTATATATTTCATAGCCGTTGCACCTAAACAAACTATTATCCGGGGTTTTATTAAGAACACTTGATTTCTTAAGTAGGGTAAACAGGTTTCCGCTTCGTCATCTGTAGGAACGCGGTTATGCGGAGGCCGGCATTTTACAATGTTTGCTATATAATACTTGTCTTCCGGTATCCTCATTCCTTTAAGAAGTAAATCCAAAAGCTTCCCTGCCGCACCCACAAAAGGAAGTCCCTGAATATCCTCCTGCTCTCCCGGTCCTTCTCCCACAAGCATCATTACAGCATTTCTGTTTCCACGGCCGATTACAATATTCTTCCTTGTCTTACCCAAATCACATTTATAGCAATTTTCACAAGCCTCTATTAATTCTTCCCAATTATACATGCCAATTATACTCCTGTTTTATTAGGTCCCCATATTACCTTATGAAGCTGAACCTGAAACCTCACATCAAGCCTGTCCTCCAGTATCCATCTGACAATTTCCGAATAATCGATCTTTCCGTACACCGGCGAAAAGGTTATGATCCCTTTTTTATAGAACCTTGATATAACGTCTTTCGACCAGTCATAGTCATTTTTGTCCCCTATTACAAATTTAATCTCATCCCGTTCCCTGAGTTCGTCAAAATTGCCAAACAACATTTTATCGGAACAACCGGAAGACGGAACCTTCATGTCCATAACAAAAGAATGCTTCGGATTATCAAGCTTCATGCTCTTTAAATCCAAAGACCCATTGGTTTCAATAGTCACAATATAATCTTCAAGGAGAGCTAAAAGCTCCCTTAAATCTTTCTGCATCAGAGGTTCTCCTCCGGTGAGACATACCCTTTTATAATGAAGCTTCTTTATTTCTTCATATATATTATAATGTGTCATCTCCATACCCGAGTCATAAGCATAGGTTGTATCGCAAAAGCTGCACCGAAGATTGCATCCGGAGAAACGCACAAATATGGTCGGGAATCCCGTGGATAAACTTTCCCCCTGTATACTCAGAAAAATCTCATTTACCTTCATGTCTTCCTCCCTGCGGATTACTCCATGTCCTTTCGGTCAATAGTAATAAAACTGGTGGGTGTCTCCCAGAGTACAAGCTTCTCCAAAGTACAACTCGTATTGTCGATCTTGTTTTTAACCTGCTCCCATATCCAAAGTCCTATCATTTCACAAGTAGGGTTAAAATCAAATATATCGTTAAGATACTTATGATCAATTTTTTTCAGTACCTCGTTTTTTACTATGTCATTCAATTCATTAAAGTCCATAACAAGCCCATCACTGCCGGGCTTGCCTTTTACAGTCACCTCTAGTTTGTAGGTATGGCCATGTATCTCCTTACACTTTCCGTTGTAGCCTACCAACCGATGAGCACTGTCAAACGTAAAAACTTTGCTAATAGCGACCCGTCCAATTTTCATATCTATAATCCTCTCAAAATAATCCTCTAAAAATGTAATCACTTCATATATTCTATAGTATCAACTATTCCCGCTTCTTTAAAGCCCTTCAGCCTTAGAACACAGCTATCACATACACCGCAGGCCTTCTCTTCCCCACGATAGCAGCTTGTGGTTAAATGCAAAGGAGCATTGTTTTCATATGCCAGCTTAATAATCTCTGCTTTCGATAAATTAATCAACGGCGTGACTATTTTTATGGCATTTCCTTCAACACCCCGCTTTGTCCCCACCTTAATCACCTTCTCAAAAGCCTCAATAAACTCGGGCCTGCAATCGGGATATCCACTGTAATCAACAGAATTAACCCCTATATATATTGCTTCTGCGTCCACCACTTCGGCATATCCCGCCGCATAGCTTAAAAAAACAATATTTCTGGCCGGCACGTATGTAACGGGTATTTCACCTGTCCCCTTATAATCCGGCACGTCTATATCTGCATCGGTTAAGGCACTTCCGCCAACATTGCCCATCTTTACAATTTTGTGAGTTTTAATATTATAATACTTTACTACTTTTTTAGCGCTGTCCAGTTCCTTATAATGCCTCTGTCCGTAATCAAAGGACAGGGGATATACCTCATAACCGTCTTTCAATGCAACTGAAAGGCATGTAGTGCTATCTAACCCTCCAGAAAGTAATACAACTGCTTTTTTCATGATATCCTCCTAAAAAATATATTAAGAAGTGCTGAACATCTACTTCCCCATTATAATTATAATACAAAAAAGTCTTTAATTATCGAATTGCCCGTTCAAAGTCCCTAATTTTTATTCCTGCTTGTCGCAATATAGTATGCACAGCAGCCTATAGCCCCGTTAAGCTGAGGCTCTTGGGGTATCACAACCTGTTTAAATCCCAGTTCCTTCTTTATATAGCTTATCAGAGCTTCATTTCTTGCAACTCCGCCGGATACCACGAGATTGTCGCCGGGAAACCTTTCAACTATCGGCTTAATCCTTTTAAAAAGCGAGTAATTTACTCCTGCAGCCAGTTCCCCAATGTCGTATCCTTCGGATATTTTCCCTATCAGCTCCGATTCACCGAAAACCGCACAGGTAGAGTTAAGCTCGACAGGGTTTTCATGGTACCTTATAAGCTCGTCCAAATCAATCCCCAATACACCTGCCATATTCTCCAAATATCTGCCGCAGGACGCTGCACATTTGTCATTTAAAACCATGTCCGCCATTCTGGAGTCTTTTACCGATATTACTTTACTGTCCTGCCCTCCAATATCTAAAAGAGTAAAATTTTGAAGACCGGTTTGCCACACTGCTCCAAAGGTATGTGCCTTCAATTCCACAATAACCGTGGCATTTTCCACATTAACATTGTTTCGCCCGTAACCGGTACTTATCACTTTGTCAAAACCTTCAAGACCAAGCTTGGCAAAGTCAACGCTTATCTTCTGGTTTGCGTTGGTACAATAATCGCGGTAAAAGGCAGCAGTATCATAAATCCTGCTTTCGGCAAGCTTGTCCTCCTCAAAGATTGCCAATTTGACGGCTCTGCTCCCCAAATCTATCCCTAACAGTCTCATAATGCTACTCCTAAATATATAAACTAAAGTATACTTTATACTCATCCGCCATCGGACCTATCAATTGAAAATACATATCGGTCAAAAGTTCACTGATCCAGCATGTCAATAAAAGCTTCAATTCTCAGTCTTGTCCTTTGGTCGAGATTTCCGGGCCTGTCTCCCTCTATTGTAAGAACCGGAACCTTCAATTCATTTCTAATTACTATATCCTCAATTCCCCTGAAGCAAAATGCCTGGGCATAGTGAATTATACCGTCTATTTCTCTTTTGGATATTTGTGCCTTGATATCCTCAAGCCTTCCTCTGAGGCTATAAGGATATGTAAAATTCCTGTAAACCTCAACAATATCTTCTATGCCAACCGAATCCGCCATCGTAAACTGCCTTTGGACCTCATTATAAACCACTCTGGCATTTAGTGACTCAATAAAATCATAAATATCCCCGTTAATCGGAGGAACACCTATATATCCTATTCTTTTCCCCTCCGTTTTTGCATCTCTTTTTTCAATGGAAGCTATTTTTTCGTCCAGCTCTTTCTTAAAGCCGATATAATCCCCGTTAAAATCGCTGCTTGAAACCTGCCATATATGGTTTTCAAATCCCGTTGCCCTATTATGCTTCCATGTCAGTTCGTCCAGGTAAATCAACCTTTGACGTATAGCATCCAGTTCTTTCTTAACCTTTATGCAATCCTCAAATTCAACCCCAAAATATCTGCATAATTTAAAAATTTCCTTTTTAAGCTGATCATAGTTTCGTGAATTCGGATATGAAAAAGAAATGCAATTAACTCCTTTTTGTTCAAGAACTTCTACAAGTGCCCTCGCATTGGAACAATCCCCCTCCACGACACCAATCAGCGTGTCTATGTCTCCCCTGTCAATAATAGCAGAATAGATACCTTTTATCCATGCACAGGTGCTTCTGGGAAACCCTTCATTCTCAGCAACCTCTATCAGCCTTCCGGGGTTGTCGTCTGTAATAAAAACATTATTCAAATCGACGGGTTTATAACCCGCCGCAAATATTACCTCTACAGGTATGCTTGTTGTAAAACCGATCCTTTTCAAAAAAGTCCCCCTATACTATTTAAACATATAAATTCAATAAACAAATATACCACCGAATATTAAACTTAACATCAAAACAATCCCGCCGTTAAAAGCGAGAGCCTATCGACGTAAATACCAAAACAAGTACATCGATGCATCAATTGCAACAAGCCCGTATGAAGGAATTGTATGCAATTTTGCATGTAATTCATATATATTATAATACACAAATGAGCCATATAAAACAAGTTTCGCTTCATGGACGGATATTATTGAAAAAGAAAAATATGGAAAACCCTTGTGAATCAAGCTGTAGAACGTGACAAATATTTATTGCACATATTTATTGAACATTTTTAGAATTGTTAAAAATCCCGGCTAATAAAAAAATTATCCTCAATTATCCTCTCAGTCTCTTTTCTATCATAAATATAATACCATTGATTGTCTATATACTTTGAATCTCCCGGAAGGGTATAACATTTTATTTCCGGCACCTTTAAATTGTCCAAATCCCTGATGAAATAACGTAAATCGCCTATTTCCACATTAGTTTTCATGTTTTCTTTAAGTATATAAAAAATATCATCAGCCTTTAGAAGATATTTCATTTTAAACTTTTGCTTAATAAATTCCGAAATGAACTTATGCTGCATTTCTATTCTGCCAATATCCCCATTCTCATACCCTTGACCTTCATTGCCTTTACGGTAACGCACAAACCCCTCCGCTTCTCTTCCGTTCAAAACTCGTTCTCCCTTCTTTAAATGGATATGCAAGTTCTGATAGGGATCATCATAGTCCATGTCAAAGGGTACATCTATTTTTACGCCTCCCAATGTATCTACAATCTTTCTGAAGGCTTTAAAATTTAGGGTCATATAGTAATCTATATTCAACCCAACCATATTTTCCACCATATCAATTACTGCTTTTTCCCCGCCTTTGGAGATCAAAGCGTTTATCTTCATGGCTTTGCCGTCAACCTTTACCCTTGTATCCCTTGCAATGGACAAAACATTGATTATCCCTTTTTCATGGCTATAGTTTAACAGAATAATAACATCGGCTCGGGTCTCTTCCTCATCTAATCCCATTAGCAAAAGGTTAACACATGAATTTTTCTTTCTGTAACTGTCATCATAAGTGTTTTTGCGGATAATCTGTATAGGACTGTACTTACTCCGGAAATCCGTACTGTTTCCTTCCTCGCCGGAAAATAAAAGAAAATAAACACCTTGAATAAACAAAATCAACGAAAATACCGTACAAATATAAAAAACAACTTTTCTAAGCTTCATATCTCACCTGTCTAAAACTAAATTTCGTAGCTGATTATTTTCTAAAACTTAGTATATGTAGGATGCAATTAAATAAACGTGAAGAAAAATGTGGAAGAAACTAAGCTTTACAATGCTTCCTCCACATTTTACTTTACCTAAATAACATGTATATATATCTGTATATTTTCGTTGATTGTAATTTAATCTATTTATTATGTCAGCAATTTTTTAAGAATATAACCCCTATTACAGCTTTAAGCCCTTTCTGAATCTTTCCACTGCCTCTTCCGTATTTTCTCTGCTTCCAAAAGCAGTCAGTCTGAAGTATCCTTCTCCACTGGGTCCGAAGCCTGAGCCCGGTGTTCCTACAACATTTATTTCCTTAAGCAGTTTGTCAAAAAATTCCCATGAACTGAGTCCAGCCGGAGTTTTGAGCCAGATATACGGCGCATTTACTCCTCCAAACACAGTCAGGCCTACATCTTCCAAGCCTTTCTTTATTATTTTTGCATTGGTCATGTAATAATCAATAGTAGCCTTGATCTGCTTTTGTCCTTCAGGAGTATAAACTGCCGCAGCTCCCTGTTGAATAATATACGGAACACCATTGAACTTGGTAGTCTGTCTTCTGTTCCAGAGCTTGTTCAACGGGTGGGGCTCACCGCTGCTTGTATATGCCACAACCTCCTTAGGCACAACAGTGTATGCACATCTGGTTCCTGTAAATCCTGCTGTTTTGGAAAAACTCCTAAACTCAATGGCAACTTCCTTTGCACCCTCTACTTCATATATACTGTGAGGTACATCATCCTCCTGAATAAATGCCTCATAGGCTGAATCATACAATATTATTGCCTTGTTTTCCTTTGCATAATCCACCCACTTCTTTAGCTCCTTCTTAGTGAGGGTCATACCCGTGGGATTGTTGGGGAAGCATAAATATATCATATCCACCTTGTGCTTGGGGATTTCAGGTATAAAGTTATTATCAGCGGTACAGGGAAGATAAGTAATTTTTTCAAAATGGCCGCTTTCCGTATATACTCCCGTCCTTCCTGCCATCACATTGCTGTCTACATAAACAGGATATACCGGGTCAGTTACCGCAATTGTATTGTTAAGTCCGAAAATCTCCTGTATATTACCTGTATCACTTTTAGCCCCGTCACTGATAAAAACCTCATCCTCGCTCAGTTTTATTCCCCGGGGAAGATAATCGTTTTCAATTACTTTATTAATTAAAAAACTATATCCCTGTTCAGGACCGTAACCCCTAAAGGTCTCCTCCTTTGACATTTCATCCACTGCCTTGTGCATTGCTTCAATGACAGCCGGTGCCAAAGGTCTTGTTACGTCCCCTATACCCAGTCTTATTATTTTTGCATCGGGATTTTCTTCCTTAAACTTGTTCACTCTTCTTGCTATTTCAGAAAAAAGGTAGCTTCCCTGAAGCTTCAAATAATTTTCATTAATAAATGCCATATTAATCTTCCTTTCTATATTTCTATTTCTCCTTCAAATACTTTTACAGCAGGTCCGGTCTTATATACGTGATTATTCTTTTCATCCCATTCCACGATAAGGTCTCCCCCCAGTAGCTTCACTGTTGCTTTTCTTTCACTTATACCGTTCAATACCGAAGCCACCAGCACTGCACAAGCGCCCGTACCGCATGCCAAAGTCTCCCCTGCTCCTCTTTCCCATACTCTCATTTTCAAAGTAGTCCTGTCAATTACCTCAACAAACTCCGCATTAATCCTTCTCGGGAAGAGCTCATGAGTTTCCATTTTAGGGCCTATTTGTTCAAGCGGAAAATTATCTACGCTTTCAACATAAGATACGGCATGGGGGTTTCCCATCGACACACATGTTACTTTAAACTCTCTTTTGTCTATGGTAACAGGCTCCGACTTAAATATTTCTTTATCACTTAATACAGGTATATTCACAGGCTTCAATATCGGTTCACCCATATCAACCCTTACAAGCTCCACACTGTTATTCTTTATTGTAAGTTCCAAAACTTTTATTCCCGCAAGTGTCTCAATACTTACCACGTCTTTATCTGTCAAACCGTTGTCATATACGTACTTTCCCACGCATCTTATGGCATTTCCGCACATTTCCGCTTCCGATCCGTCAGAATTAAACATTCTCATTCTAAAGTCCGCCTTATCCGAAGGCATAATCAGCACAAGTCCGTCCGAGCCGATGCCAAAGTGCCTGTCACTAACAATTTTCGCTACTTTTGAAGGTTCCTCAACAGTCTCATTAAAGCAATTTACATATATATAGTCATTGCCTAAACCATGCATCTTGGTAAACTTCATATTGCAACCTCCCAATGCCAATCTTGCATTTTAATCTTCTTACATTATAACATACATTTTTTGTACATCAAGTGCATTTATTATCGGTTTTTGATACAGAATATATTTATAAAAAATGCTGTGCTTTCACAGGAGGTGTAAAATGAAAATACTGATTATAATTCCGGCATATAATGAAGAAACAACCATACAAAAGGTCATACGAAGCATAAACCTTAAAATGCCGGAAGCCGATATACTTGTGGTAAATGACGGTTCTACCGATGACACTTCAAAGAAAGCTTCCCAGGCCGGTGCCAAGGTGGTAGACCTTCCATATAACCTTGGAATTGGCGGCGCCGTACAAACAGGTTATATTTATGCCAAGGAAAATGATTATGATATTGCGGTTCAGGTTGACGCCGACGGACAGCACGATCCTTCTTACATAAAGGACTTAATAAAACCTCTTATTGAAAACTCTGCCGATGTCGCGGTGGGATCAAGGTATATAAGCAAAACCGATTACAGATCTTCAATATGCCGAAGAATGGGAATGGTGTTCTTCTCATTTCTGGTAAGTTTGCTGACAAACCAAAAATTTAAGGACACGACGTCGGGATTTAGGGCTGTAAATAAGGATGTCATAAACTGTTTTGCAAATAATTATCCCGATGATTACCCTGAGGTGGATGTCCTTGTAAAACTTAAAAAGAAAAATTTCCGAATAGTTGAGCTTCCTGTTCAGATGCTGGAGCGTCAAGGAGGGAAATCATCCATTACTGCTTTTCGCTCACTATATTACATGGTCAAAGTAAGTCTTTCACTTATAATAGGAGTATTACGATCCTCCGAGGAATAGAAAGGTGTGTTTGGTATGGCAATAAACATATACTCCATATCCATAGCGTTTAGTATTCTTTTTTTATTGATAGTCGTTGAACTTGTAAGAAAAAACAAGCTTCAGGAGCGTTATTCTCTTCTCTGGATATTCATCAGTATTGTTTTTCTGGTACTTTCAAGTACCTCAAGTTTTCTGGATATCATCGCGAAAAGTCTTGACATTAAAAATCCACCATCGCTGTTATTCTTACTTGGTCTCATATATTTAATTGTTTATAGTCTTAACACCACTGTTGTCGTCTCAAAACAAAATGAAAGAATAATCCGCTTAACTCAGGAACTTTCTCTCCTAAAACAAAAAATGTCGGAAAAAAAATAACACTTCTCTTCACATTTTTAATGCATCCTAGTATAATTTATAAATTGCTTATTATCCTCAATGCTGTTATAATATACAATATACTGTTGTATTTTTTGCTTTATTGTAGAAGTTGGATTTTTTTGCCGTCTCGCTATAATTTAGGATGTTTTTTTATAATTAAATTAATAGGATTGTTGCATTGATGCAAGAAATGTCGACAGTTTTTGAACAGGAGTTAATTATGAATAAAAATCTTATTTCAGTGGCCATTCCCGTTTACAATGAAGGGAATCAGATATACGAAAACATTAGTGTAATATACAAAATCTTAACCCAAAACAATATAAATCATGAATTTATTCTGGTAGATGACGGTTCAAGGGATAACACATGGGAGGAACTTCAAAGATTGTCACGGGACTTGCCAAATATTACTGCTTTTCAATTAAGCCGGAATTTCGGCAAAGAAGCAGCTCTCTGTGCGGCTTTGGAGTCAGTTAAGGGTAATGCATGTATAATAATGGATTCCGATCTTCAACACCCACCGGAAATTATACCTCAGATGGTGAGTCTCTGGGAAAATGAAGGATATGATGTAGTAGAAGGTGTAAAATCCAAACGGGGTAAGGAAAGCCTTGTAAACAAGTTGGGCGCGCTTCTTTTTTATTCAATGTTAAAAAAATTGTCAGGTTTTGATTTAAACGGTGCATCCGACTTTAAGCTTCTTGATGCTAAAGTTGTGGATTCATGGAGAGACATGAAGGAAAGAAACACTTTTTTCCGCGCCATGTCTGCCTGGCTCGGTTATAAGCGGACTAGCGTTTATTTTGAAGTTCCCGAAAGAAAAGACGGCCGTTCAAGGTGGTCTACATTAAGACTTGTAAAGCTCGCAATAACCGCCATTACTTCATTTTCTTCACTGCCTCTTCAGCTTGTAACATTGATGGGTATTATCTTTCTTTTCGGTTCGGTAATACTCGGTATATATACTCTTGTTATGAAGTTTCGGGGAATTGCCATTGGCGGTTTCACCACTGTTATACTGCTTCAGTTGATTATTGGCAGCACACTTATGATCAGCCTTGGCATAATAGGAACTTACATAGCCAGGATTTTTGATGAAGTAAAGTTAAGACCCAGATACATAGTAATGGATAAAATAACAAGCAATGATTCGGGAGCAAAAGAGCATATGTAATGAAGAAATATATTTCTTTATCCAATAAAAAAGTTGTTTTGTTAATAAAAAATTAAAATAAAAGTGAGGTTGATAAAATGCTTAAAAAAGTAATTTTTCTCATTATCGCTATGGTAGTTGCATTAACCCCGATGATGGGTATGTGCGCAGAGGTCAAAAACATACTGTTTAATAATTCCTTTGAGCTGACAGGTGATGACGGACCCACTAATTGGACTACGAAAAGCTGGAATAAAGACCCCGGTGCTGCAGAATTCAAAATTGAAACCGAGAATCCTCATTCAGGAGAAAAATATGTTTCAATTACAAATAAAGTTGAGAACCATAGCCGTTACATTCAATCCGTTCTGGTTGAAGAGAATAAAAAGTACAAGATATCTTGCTACATAAAAACAGAAAATGTTAGCGAAAACGGTAAAGGTGCCAATATTTCTATAGAAAAGTATTTACCCACCTCAAAGAGAATTAAGGGAACTACAAATGACTGGGAATATGTTGAATTATATGTTTCAACAAATAAAGGTGTAAATAATATCGATGTTTCTCTTAACCTTGGGGGATATAGCGGAACCTGTACCGGTAAAGCATACTTTGACAGTGTGTTGATGGAAGAAGTGGATTCTATTCCGGAAGGTGCGCCGGTAGCTGAAATAAATGAAGATACAAACAATTCCAAATCCGATTCTAAAAGCAGCAATGAAAAAAAATCGGGAACCGAAGTAATAAGCAAAATTGTCTTGGCAGTACTTATCATTGCCGTAGTTGTTGTTACCGTTGTTATCTTCAAGTCTAAAAAGAAACTTATTGATTAATTTTATTTGAATAATGAAACCCTTTACTGTTTGAAACAATTATTATTGGGGGTGCTTGCAAATTGCTAAAAAAGATACTTAAGTTATTCTTTGCGCTGATTATTTTTATTCAACTTATTCCTGTTCCTACCGCAATTGCACAGAGCGAAAATCTTGCAAAAAATCCGGGATTTGAAGAAGGCGATTCTCAAATCCCAAACTTTTGGTATACACATAGCTGGAACAAGGAAAACGGAAGTTCGGAATTTTTTCTTGATGAAACTCAATTTCACTCCGGGAAAAGGAGTGCTTGTATAATTAACAATAAAGAAAATGATTCCAGATATAAACAGACTATTAAGGTAAAAGGAAATACTTATTACAGGATATCTTGCTGGGTTAAAACCGAAAATGTCAAGTCCGACATAAAAGGTGCCAATCTTTCTATCGAAGGCTCTACAAATACTTCCAGAGATATTCGTGGAACAAGCGACAACTGGGAATACATTGAACTTTTCGGTAAATCCAGCCCTAATCAGGAAAGCTTCACTCTGACTGTAGGTCTGGGAGGTCACGGTAATACCAATACCGGTAAAGCTTGGTTTGACGATATTGAGGTCGTTGAGCTGGATTCCCTGCCTTTGGGAAAAACAGCTATAAGCCTTGATCCCAACTATAAAGGTCTCGATAGCGACAGCAACAGCAGTGGCGATAATGCAAACAACAAATATATTATTTTTGCTTCAATTATTTTCGTTATTGCTATACTTGCTTTTATATTCTTTATGTTTTTCAAAGATAAAATACCCGGCTTTAAAAAATTAAGCAATGGTACCGATAACGGTCAGAGTGCTACGGGTAATGAGTCCTCCGGATGGATAAAGGTTAAATTCGACAAAATCGACTTCATTATTATGAGTATTATGACTATTATCTACCTTTGCATAGCAATATATAATCTGGGAGATTTAAAAGTTCCGACTACTTCATGGGAAGCTTCGCTACCTGGTGAAAACTTTACTATAGATCTGGGAAAAGATGCCGAGTTGTCGAGAATTTATTACTATTGCGGACTGGGAAGCACAAAAAAAATCAATTGCAAAATAAGAGTTGAATATCTTGATGAAAATCAAAATTTCAAGCATCTTACCACCATTGACAAAGAAAATATGTTTATATGGAAATATATTGATACAGCACCGGTAAAAACACGTCAACTCAAATTTATTGTTGATGCCTCCGGGGGAGCAATCAATGAAATTGCCATTGTTGAACAGGGCAGCACGGAACCTATTAAAAATATCAGAATTGTTAACCGTCAGATAGAAGAAAAAGGCAAAGGAAGTCCTGAAAATCTTTTTGACGAACAAGATAAATTTGTTTTCAGGCCTTCTTATATGAACGGTATGTACTTTGACGAAATATATCATGCCCGGGCAGCCTACGAATATATTCATGGGATGGCTCCTTCCGAAACCACTCACCCGCCTCTCGGTAAGCTTTTCTTGGCAATAGGCATACTTATATTCGGAATGGTTCCTTTCGGTTGGCGTATTATAGGAACTCTATTCGGTGTTGCCATGGTTCCCATTATGTACGCTTTTGGCAAAAAAATCTTTCATGACAGGTTTTATGCCTTCTGTTCAGCTTTTCTGATGATGTTTGACTTCATGCATTTCAGTCAAACGCGAATAGCAACCATAGACAGCTACGTAACATTATTTGTCATATTGATGTACTACTATATGTATGATTATTTCATAAACAAGTCTCATCTTGTAAGTCTAAAAGAATCTTTAAAACCTTTATTCCTTTGCGGATTGTTTTTCGGTTTGGGAGCAGCAAGCAAATGGATAGCTTTCTACGGATGTATCGGACTTGCCTTGTTGTTCTTAGTGAATAAAGCTTCTGAGTTTATTGAATATAAAAAGCTGTCAAAGAAGAAATCTTTGAAAAACTCCTGGGTTGAAGAATATCCCCGAAACCTGGCTGTTACAATAGGTGCAGCAGCTTTGTTCCTCGCAATTATTCCTGCAATAATATATATACTTTCATATCTTCCATGGATGCTGCTACCCAGTAACAAGAACGGTGTTGGCATATTCTGGACAAACTCCTTGGATATGCTAAGATTCCATTCCGGACTTGAATCTTCGCACTCATACCAATCTGCATGGTGGGAATGGCCTGTAATGGTAAAACCCATGGCATTTTATTTCGGAAAGGATCTTGAACCCGGTATGGCTTCAAAGATTTTCACGATGGGTAATCCCGCTGTCTGGTGGATTGGCCTTTTGGCACTGCTAATAGTCATTATATGGGCGCTTTCAAAGCTTAACAAAAATCTTGTCGTATTATTTACTTTATCGATGTTTTCCTTCGGATATATTGCATTGCCCAAGACAATAATGACCAATATCTTTAAAAAGGGTAGTGCAGAGCTCTGGTGGGGTATAATTTTCTTTGCTGTTTTGGCTATTATATTGATTTGCTCCAAGCTCGACAAAAGCCTTATTATTACCTCCATTGTATCCTCCGCAGGATATATAGGGGTTTTGGCAGTCTACCGTAATGTGGTAAGAGACGATGGGTACCTTAAAGATAAAAATATTCAGATGGTTATATGGGCCAGCCTTTTAATTTCAATTGTTATATTATTCATAGGTATTTATAACTACGACAAAAAAATGATGGTAGTTCTATCCGGTCTTATATTCCAGTATATCCCGTGGATAGCTGTTCCGAGAATAGCGTTTATTTACCATTATTTTTCAATTGTACCCTTTATTATACTGCTGATAGTATATGTAATTAAAAAAGCTGTCGATAAATATAAGGGAGCCAAATATTTTGCCTATGGATACCTGGCAGTCGTCCTGGCACTGTTTTTACTGTTCTATCCCGGTTTATCGGGGCTTGAGGTTCCTGTATCTTATATGAAACTCCTCAAGTGGTTCCCTACATGGTATTTTTAAAACATTAATTTGGAGGAAAGAGATATGGCTAATGATATTGTATGTTCTGTTATTGTACCTCTTTACAATGAAGAGGAAGTTATTTTGGAAACCTATAAAAGACTTAAAAAAGTCATGGACTCTATAAACGAACCCTACGAAATAATATTTGTAAATGACGGAAGCAGAGACAAAACTGCTTCTATAGCCTACGAGTTGTGCGAGAAGGATAAAAACCTTAAGCTTGTAGACTTTGCCAGGAACTTCGGTCACCAGACCGCAATAACAGCAGGAATGGATTTTTCAGAAGGACAGTCAGTTGTCGTTATAGATGCAGACCTTCAGGATCCTCCGGAGCTCATTCCGCAAATGATTGAAAAATGGCGTGAAGGTTATGATGTTGTATACGGAAAAAGAAAAGAACGAAAAGGCGAAACATTCTTTAAGAAATTTACCGCAAAAGTTTTTTATCGTTTCCTTAGGAGCATGACTGATGTAGATATACCTGTGGATACAGGTGATTTCAGACTTATCGACAGGAAAGTCTGTGAAGCCCTCAAGCTTGTTAATGAACGCAACAGATATATTCGTGGTATTATCAGCTGGCTGGGCTTTAAACAGACGGGAATTGAGTTTGTAAGGGATAAACGCTTTGCCGGTACAACAAAATATCCGTTAAAAAAGATGATGAAGTTTGCTTTCGACGCAATAACTTCCTTCTCATACAAACCCTTAAAGTTTGCATCCGTTTTCGGAATGCTGCTTTCAACCATCAGTTTTTTATACCTTATAGTCGTTATTTGCACGAGAATATTTACAACTCATGTACAGCCGGGATGGGCATCTATACTTGCCGTTAATTTGTTCTTCCACGGTATAACGCTGATTATTCTCGGTATAATAGGAGAATACATAGGAAGAATATATGACGAGGCAAAAGGAAGACCTTTATACATAGTGAGACAAACTAAAAACTTCTCGGAGGACAAGCAAAATAAAATAACCGGAAGAATGTAATCTTTATACAACCAAAACTCAGGGAATTAACCCCCTGAGTTTTTCATTATTGGATTCATGTATCGAAACAACTAAAAACAGAAGGTATCGATGTCCTTGAAACTTATTAATTATTTTATGGCTAACAGAATTGCGATAAGAACAAACACAAAAGCGAGTACCAAAATGTACTCGCTTATAACATTGGTGGAGGGAGATGGATTCGAACCATCGAAGGCGGTGCCAACAGATTTACAGTCTGCCCCCTTTGGCCACTCGGGAATCCCTCCATATAACATATTTACTTTTGACTTGCATTTAACATTATACTTACTTTGGTCTTAATAGTCAACATCTTTTTGCAGTTTATCATTACCATTTCTATCTGCAAAGTCTTATTAAAAAGTCAGGTACTTCGAATGACTCGAAGTACTTGACTTTAATTGGAGCTGGTGGACGGAATCGAACCCCCGACCTGCTGATTACAAGTCAGCTGCTCTACCTGCTGAGCTACACCAGCATAAAACTTGAATTCAATCATCTAAACAGATGATTTTCCGTGTTTACTGAGCAAGTCATTTCTCTCGGTTGCTTGTATATAATAACATGCTTCCTCATCTAAAGTCAACCCTTTTTTTAAGGAAATTTTTATTACAATTTTGTTACAAGAGGAAGGCAAATATACTTACCTGAGACAATATGTTTCATTATCTCAAAAATAAACACAGCCCCGGTCAATTATAAAAACCCCGCTGTAAACATCAAGCGTACAAGGCATTAAACAAGCAGCTTTAGCATAAAAAAACTGACTTTCAATTACAAGTCAGTAACTTAGAGTTTTATCTGCTATTAATATATTATTAATAAAATGGCGACCCGGAAGGGGCTCGAACCCTCGACCTCCAGCGTGACAGGCTGGCATTCTAACCAACTGAACTACCGGGCCATATCTTTGACCTGTCCTACTGGTCTGCCAGCGATCAAAAACTTCTAGCAGACCAGCATATACTACAGGCTATATGGTGACCCATAGGGGACTCGAACCCCTGTTACCGCCGTGAAAGGGCGATGTCTTAACCGCTTGACCAATGGGCCACGTATATATTGTTTTATGTCAGCTAACCAGCCGACAAAGTATATTTTAACTAGATCCTAATAAAATGTCAAGTATAAAATATAGATTTTTTTTATGTTTTTTATAGAAGTATAAACATATTAATCCTGATATATTTGATAGCATTAAATCATATTCTTCACCTTTATTAATGAATCCAAATTCACCAAAACCCGGCAAAGACGATTATTATTTCCGATAAAAGCTTCGGAGCATCGAGCTCTCACTCCTTTCGGTCATTTCACTTTGTGAAATCCCGCTAACAAAAAAAGCCTTGCATTTTATCATCTGCAAGGTTTTCTGCCATCTTGGTGAGCCATCGGGGAGTCGAACCCCGGACACCATGATTAAAAGTCATGTGCTCTGCCAGCTGAGCTAATGGCTCATATTCTACTGTGTTTTGTGCATCACACAGTTATATATATTACAACAGAATAAGGTGCTCTGTCAACATTATTTTTAAAAAAGTTTCTTTACTTAAATATGCACATGTTTTAAAGCAAATATACACGCGTTTAAAAGGCTCAGGGAGCTTCTCTTTCTCCCTGAGCCATCATTATACTATTATGGTCTGTTCTCTGTCTTTTCCCACACCAATCATTTTTATTTTTACACCTACAAGCTCTTCTATTCTCTTTAAATACTTCTTTGCATTGTCAGGAAGGTCATTATAATTCCGAACATTCGAAATATCCGTATCCCATCCGTCAAACTCCTCATAAACAGGCTCGCATTTTGCAAGCTCTTTAAGGCTGCAAGGAAAGCTTGTTATTTCCTGACCGTCCTTCTTATAAGCAACACAGAGTTTTACTTTGGGGAGTTTCCCTATTGTATCAACGTGGTTTATTGCCAAACCAGTAAGTCCGTTTATTCTGGCAGCATAACGTATCATAACGAGATCCAGCCATCCGCAACGTCTCGGTCTTCCTGTTGTAGTCCCATATTCCCATCCAAGTTCTCTTATCTTATCACCTATTTCATTGTCCTGCTCTGTCGGAAAAGGTCCTGCCCCCACTCTTGATGTATAAGCCTTTAGTACCCCATATACCTCATTGATATATACAGGTCCTATTCCTGCACCGACACAAACTCCTCCTGCAATAGGATTGGAAGACGTTACAAAGGGATATGTTCCGAAATCAAGATCCAATAGTGTTGCCTGTGCTCCTTCAAACAATATTTCTTTATCCTGTTCTATAGCATCAAATATGACAGCATTCACATCGGTAACGTACTTTTTAAGCTTCCTCCCATACTCGAGATATTCGGATATAATCTGTTCCTCATCGAGTCTTTGCCCTCCATATACCTTCTCAATAAGAAGGTTTTTAATCTTGAGGTTGTCTCTGGTTTTAGCAATAAACACCTCTTCATCAACAAGGTCACACATTCTGATTCCGGATCTATCAGCTTTATCACAATAGCATGGACCGATTCCTCTTTTTGTTGTTCCTATTGAGTCCTTCCCTCTAAATTTTTCCTGAAGCTCATCCAACACTCTATGGTATGGCATTATGACATGTGCCCTATCACTCACAAAAAGCCTTTCGGTGCTTATTTCCCTCTCATTAAGCTGCTTCATCTCATCCAGTAAAACAGCAGGATCAACTACCACTCCATTTCCAATAATGCATGTCTTTCCCTCGTGTAAAATACCCGATGGAATAAGATGCAGTGCATATTTTTCTCCATTGACTACTATCGTATGTCCGGCATTATTTCCACCGGAAAAACGTACCACTACATCGGAGGTTCTGGCTAACATATCAATATATTTGCCTTTGCCCTCGTCGCCCCATTGTGTACCAATTACAACTCTGGTAGCCATTCTACCATTCCCCCTTTTTACGGAAGTCAGACCACAAACAATACTATTAATGGTACTGTAAATCCACATATTTTTATAAACCAAGCAAAAACTAAAACTATGCCAGTTTAATTAAAATTCCCACGATATATAATATCAAAAAAAAATAATTAATACAATAAAAAAATCCGAACATTTGCATTGAATAAGCATAAAATAGTTCGGACTTTATTTGTGATATAATTTACAATGCGACCAAACAAGCACCATTGGCCAATGTTTCTTACTTAATCACCTTTGTAAACTCAGAAAAGAAAACGCATCGGTGGAAAAATTTTTCGGATTGACTGATAATCCAATTATTTCTTATCAAAATACTCGTTCAGTTCTTTTACAAGCTTATCCGCATCTATTCCATGAACCGCACAAGCATCTTCAATGCTCTCTCCCGACGAGGACGGGCAACCCAAACAATGCATCCCATTGTTGAGAAATATAGGTGCAGTACCTCTGTCCATTTGTAATACATCGGATATTATCATATCTTTCGTTATCTTAGCCATTTTAGTCCCTCCTAATCATTATATTATAATCAATTTACTTCGCGTAAATATATTATACACTACCGGCTGATAAAAATATACACATTTCTTTTATACATACGTACAATTTACCCTGTCCGCATTCCGATATTTATCCTTTCCCACGTGGTATAAGTCGTCTCCATTGCTGTCAATTATCACAACTGCCGGGAAATCCTTCACGGTAAGCTTACGTATTGCCTCTGTCCCCAATTCCGGAAAAGCAATTACCTCCTGGGCAACTATTGAACGTGCAATTAATGCCCCTGCTCCTCCAATTGCTCCAAAGTATACTGCATTGTACTTCTTCATTGCATCTACAACTTCTTTGCTTCTCAACCCCTTTCCTATCATACCTTTTAGTCCGAGCTCTATCAGTTTGGGGGCATAAGCATCCATCCTGCTGCTGGTTGTAGGTCCTGCCGAACCTATTACTTCACCGGGTCTTGCCGGGCACGGCCCCACATAATAAATAATCTGATTTTTTATATCAAAGGGAAGGGGTTTCCCTTCATTTATAAGGCTGATCATTTTCTTATGTGCGGCATCCCTGGCTGTATATATCGTTCCGTTTATGGTCACGGTATCTCCTGCTTTGAGCATTTTTATCTTTTCTTCATCAAAAGGAGCCTCCAATGTATATTTCATATTTACCACCCTTCTTTAAAAAATAACAATCAAATAACGGCTTCCGAATGTCTTGTGACATGACAGCTTATGTTTACAGCTACAGGGAGGCCTGCAATGTGCGTCGGGAACACCTCTACATTGACGCCAAGAGCCGTAACTCTGCCTCCAAGACCCGCCGGTCCAATTCCCAACCTGTTTATGCTTTCAAGCAATTCCAATTCCAATTCCCTGATACGGGGTTCACTGTTTCTTTCGTCAATAGGTCTTAGCAAAGCCTTTTTAGCCAACAATGCCGCCTTTTCCATGGTTCCCCCTATGCCTACACCGACAATTATGGGTGGACATGGGTTGGGTCCCGCTTTATCCACTGTCTCAATTATAAATCTCTTTACTCCCTCAATTCCCTCTGAAGGTGTGAGCATCTTAAGTCCGCTCATGTTTTCGCTGCCGAATCCCTTCGGAGCCACTGTTATTTTTATTTTGTCTCCGTCAACTATATTATAATGAATAACGGCAGGAGTATTGTCCTTGGTATTAATTCTTTCAAAGACAGGATCATTAACTACTGACTTTCTGAGATATCCCTTGTCATAACCTCTTCTTACCCCTTCATTTATTGCATCGGTAAGGCTTCCGCCGGTAATATGTACATCCTGCCCAATTTCCAAAAAAACCACCGCCATACCGGTGTCCTGACAAATAGCCATCCGTTCTTTACGGGCAATCTCAGCATTTTCAATAATTTGCTCCAAAATCTCTTTTCCGTTTTCAGACATTTCCGTCTGAACACCTTTTTTAAGTCCATTTTTTATATCGTCATTTAAATTGTAATTTGATTCTTGACAAAGTCTCTCCACAGCTTCAATAATTTCATTAATATTAACGGTTCTCATATTATCCTCCAGATATAGTTTAGCCACAATACCTTTTGTTTCCTTTTATTGCGACAACAAAACCCACTTTTTAATTCTAGTATAGTGTTCTGCATTTTGCAAGAAAGATTAATTTTTATTATTTTCATTTACCCATAGGACTTTTTCCAGTATCTCTGGTATAATAAATATGAGAAGGCATAACGATAACCTTTTTTTTGGCGATGTTATGCGTTTTTTGCTCTTCGAAAATTCTCAATACCAGTAATTCTCGTAACTTCATAGGAAAGGGGTTTTTATTTTGAGTACTCCTCAAAACATTTTGGTTTGTGTGACACAGCAAATTACATGTGAAAGATTAATATTAAAAGCTGCAGAATATAGGAACGAATTAAAAGGCGACCTCTTTGTTATTCATGTCGCAAAAAACGAATGGAACTTCCTGGATAATATAAAAGAAGGTGAGGCTTTAGAATATTTATTTAAGATATCAAAATCAGTAGGTGCCAATTTGTCGGTATTGAAGTCCGATAACATAGTCCAAACTATTGTTGATTTTGCAAGAGAACATAAAATAACACATATTGTTATGGGAAAATCCCCCAATGACCACAAGGAAAACAATTTCTATACCGAACTTAAAAGTATGTTGGATGATATAGAAATCCATGTAATACCTCAAGTCGAAATATGACAAATATGACCGAAGCAGCCACATTTAAACTTTTGGCTAAATATTATACACCTTATTATTATATTATGCAAGTATTTCTAAAATTTTTTAAAAAAATTTTGCTTAAAATCACTAAAATGTTCGTAATTACTTGACTTTACACGGTTTTCATTATAAAATAATGTCGAATTCCATATTAAGGAGGTTGTGTAAATGAATAAAACTGAGTTAGTAAATTCCATTGCTTCCAAGTCTGGTCTTAGCAAAAAGAACAGCGAAGCTGCTTTGAATGCTTTCCTTTCTTCTGTTGAAGATGCACTCAAAGGCGGCGATAAGGTAGTTCTTGTTGGTTTCGGTACTTTCGAAGTTAGACAAAGAGCCGCAAGAAAAGGAAGAAATCCCCAGACTAAACAAGAAATCACAATCCCTGCATCAAAAGCACCTGTATTTAAGGCAGGTAAAGGGTTAAAGGAGATTATTAATAAGAAATAAATCTCGTTTTTCTCAATGAGGGATAATTAATAATTAAATTATTAAAGGCCTATCATAGTGATGGGCCTTTAATAATATTCATCAATATACATTGCCAATTTCAATCATTTCAGTTTTTTATTTGTTACCGTATATCCATGGTTATCCTGATTCTGTCAGCCATCATTGCAATACATTCTGAATTTGTAGGTTTTCCTTTACTGCTATTATATGTATATCCGAACAACGAATCCATTGTATCGGGATTCCCCCTTGACCATGCACTTTCAATAGCATTTCTTATTGCTCTTTCAACCTTTTGTGCAGTAGTATTAAACTTTTTAGCCACTTCAGGATACAAAGTCTTTGTAATTGAGGTAAAAGCTTTGTTGTTTAAAACCGTTTGGATAATAGCTTCCCGCAGATACTGATATCCTGCCATATGAGGCGGAATACCTACCTCATGCATTAAATTTGTAACCTCCACCTCAATCTCATAGGTCCTATCAACATTGGCGCTGGAGTTTATCATATCCGTATTTTTCACAACAGGCTTATTCGAAAAAGCTGACATGTACTTTTCTTTATACAACTGCCGGATTCTTTTTACCAAAACTTCAGCATCAAAGGGCTTTATTATGTAATATTCGGCACCAAGTGCAACTGCCCTTTGAACAAAAACGTCCTGTCCGATTGCAGTAAGCATAATATACATCGGTCTGAAATCTATTTGCATTGAAGACAGCCTTTCCAAAACTCCCAACCCGTCCAAATTAGGCATAATAATATCCAGCACTACCACGTCAGGCTTAAGAGATACAATCATCTCTATAGCCTGCAAACCGTCCTTTGCAATTCCTATAACTTCTATGTCCTCATATTGATCCATATACTCTTTTAACAAACCTGCAAACTCATAATTATCATCAGCTATCAAAACAGAAATTTCGCCCTTCATCACGTTTTCCGCCTTTTCTATAATAATAAAGAATAAAGCCAAACTGTATTATGATTTTCGTGAAAACTTTCACATTCTCATTGGTATTTTGAAAAAATTATTATAAAGCTATTTAACATTGCTTGCGAAAAGGTTATCAGCTTTTGTATTAAAACTAATAAAACCGTAGAAGGTACACAGCCTCAAAACAATCTACAAATTGTATTATAATATATAACTTTATAAAAAATACTTATTTTTCTAATTTAACTGCACAAATTCATATCAGCTCCGGATTTAGACATTAATCCAACAAAATCCGGAAAAGTTACATTGATGGCTTCCGCTGTATCTATAATTGTTTCTCCGTCCGCATTAAGCCCCGCAACGGCTAATGCCATTACTACCCTGTGGTCATGGCATCCATCCACTCTGCATCCTTTTAAACGGCTTCTTCGGATGACAAGCCCATCCTCAAGCTCCTCTATATCTGCACCCATAGCGGTAAGCTGCTCACACATAACATGAATCCTGTCCGTCTCCTTAAGCCTTGCCTGAGGTACATTTACAAGCCTGGTCTCTCCTTCTGCAAAGCATCCCGCAACAGCCATAATCGGAAGTGCGTCCGGTATTGCATTCATATCAATTTCTCTTCCTATTAGCTTATCACCCTTTATAATGATGCTTCCTTCCTGCGTCCTAACCTTTGCCCCCATATCCTCCAGTATGGTAAATACTTCCTTATCTCCCTGTGGATCAGTCATATCCAGATTATCCAGAATAAATTCCTCGCCGGATATGGCAGCTAAAACCGCAAAAAAGCAGGCTGAAGAAAAATCCCCCGGAATTGTAACATTAAAGGGATTATAGCTCTGTGCACCCTTAATATAAAAAGTCTTGTAGTCATGATTCTCATACTTTATTCCCTGCTTATCAAGCCACCACATGGTCATATCGACATAAGGTCTCTCATTAAGCCTTGTAACGTTTACTTCCGTATCGGATTCAATAACCGGTGCATTTATAAGTATGGATGAAAGATACTGGGAAGTAACAGAATCAATATCCGTGCTGCCCCCTTTAAGTCTTCCCTTAATGACTACGGGTGCCATTCCGTTATCCCTTGTTGAAAAAGCTTGACCGCCAAGATTTCTTATTGCACTCAATAACGGCGCCAAGGGTCTTTTTCTTATCTGACTATCCCCTGTAAAAACTGAATAACCCTCGCCAAGGGCTGCCGTCATCACGCCAAACCTAAGAGTTGTACCCGAATTACCTACATTTACAACATCCGAAGGAGTCTTTGGATTTGCTCCAAAGCCCTCAATAACATATCTGTCCTCAAAATGATCAATTTTAGCTCCTAAAGCCCTACAAGCCTCCACAGCAGACAATGCATCACTCGAAATAAGAGGCCTCCTAATTTCTGATTTCCCTTGGGCAAGTGCCCCCAAAAATAACGCCCTAATAGTATGGGACTTTGAACCGGGAATCATGATCCTACCGGAAGCTTTCGATTTTCTAACTTTTAATATCATATCAATAATCCTTTCTACCGTACTAAGTATCATCATATTAATGCTTTGAATATCATGCAATAAAAAAACAATACCGCATTACCTATACTAGATCTCTCTATATATATTTTAATATAAAATGGGATTTAAATAAATAATCAATATTTTTTATCAAAATACTTGAACGAAGTAAGCCTTGCCCGCTCCCATGGGTTATTTAGAGGCTACGAAATTTCGAATCTTAAGTTTTCTTCTGTGCTTTTCTTTGTATTAATCACTGCACCCGCAGCTTTGAGTAAACATGCTGTTTTAAATCTTCCAATTTTGTGTTAAAATTATTATAAAATTAAAAAATCAAAAGGTCAGGTATTTATAATGAGTGGTACGATATTATTGATTGAATACTCCGAATATGAAAGAGAAAAGATCAAAATAGTGTTCGATAATATTGGAGAGTTTGAGTTTATTGAAATAGATAACCTTAAGAAGCTCTACAAGACCATTTCTACCCTAAAATCAGTTACGTTGGTAATTATGGATTTAGAATTTCCTGTTGAAAAGGAAGGCATTGAGACCCTGTCAATGCTCAGGAAGAATTCTTCAACTGCAAACACTCCTATCATCATTGTAACAAAAGCAGATTATGATGTCTACCGCCATGCTGTTCAAAAGTTTAAAGTAAAGGACTTCATAACTAAGCCCTATCAAACAAAGCGCCTTGAAAATTCCATAAGGAGTGTATTAAACATAGAGCACAATTTCAGGTATGAATTCGACAGTGCAAATGTAATTACAATGTCAATTGAAGATTACATTTCCAAGGAGTTTAAAATAGCCTCCAGAGCAGGCCAAAATCTATCCATAATTCTTATTACTCCCATAGAGCTTAAAAAGGAGACCTTGGAGCAATCCAAGATAACACCGGAACTAAAGGAACAGATATATAAAATAGCTATTGAAAAAGTCAGGACTATGTCAAGATCTACAGATACAGCTCTTTTAAACGGTAACAGGGATATCCTTGTGATCTTGCCTTTTACCGATTCCTCTGGGGCTCAAAAGGTTTTGGAAAAAATTAAAAACGGCGTTAATGAAGGTCTTCAAGGACTTGATATCAATTACAGCGATTATTTTTATTCTGTTTCTGTGACCTTTCCCAGTGACGGAAAGTCGTTTCAAACCCTCATGGAAAAAGCAGTCAAAAAGGTTGAAGATAAAATAATGCTGGAGAAGATCACATCCTTAGGAGCAGACACCATTGATAATGCAAGAAAAACATATAAAAAGTACAAAATATAAATCAGATTACAGTAATAAATATGTTGGACAAAGGATTTAAAACTAATGAATTGGTGGAAAGAACTATGAATGATATAGAACTTATTGCAACAGCTGCTGCCGGTGTTGAGTCGGTAGTAAAACATGAAGTAAAAAAACTTGGATTTTCCGATATAACGGTTGATAATGGCAAAATAATGTTTAGAGGAGATATTTCAGCAATTCCCAAGGCAAATCTGTGGCTTAGATGTGCCGACAGAATATTGCTCAAAATAGGTGAATTTGAAGCACAGACTTTTGAAGAACTCTTTGAAAAAACCAAGGCACTTCCTTGGGACGAGTGGATAACCCGCGACGGAAAATTTACTGTACTGGGCAAATCGGTAAAGTCTAAACTTTTTAGCATTTCAGATTGCCAGGCAATTGTAAAAAAAGCCGTAGTTGAAAAACTTAAGTCAAAATATCATGTGGAATGGTTTGAAGAAAACGGTCCCGAATATACCATACAGGTTTCTATTCTCAAGGATATTGCTACCCTTACAATCGATACAAGCGGAACTGCATTGCATAAACGGGGATACAGGGAAAAAAATGTTGTTGCCCCGATAAAGGAAACTTTGGCGGCAGCAATGATATTAATAAGCTATTGGAATAAAGAAAAAGCTTTGCTTGATTGTTTTTGCGGATCAGGTACCATCCCAATTGAAGCCGCATTGATAGGTAAAAATATCGCACCGGGTCTCAATAGAAGTTTCGCCTCAGAAGAATGGCCTGTTATCGCCAAAGAAATATGGAAACAAGAAAGAGTTAAAGCACTCCAGGCCATTGATCAGGACATTAAGCTAAAAATATATGCTTCGGATATAAGCCATGATGCGGTAGATTTAGCCAGAGAAAACGCTTTTAATGCGGGAGTTGACGATTGTATCGAATTTTCTGTCTGTGACTTTAAAGACGTTCGTATAGATGATGAATACGGAGTAATTATATGCAATCCTCCTTATGGGGAAAGGCTGGGTGAGCAGAAGGAAATTGCATTGCTTAATAAGGAAATCGGAAGGGTATTCTCCAAGTTTGAAACCTGGTCAAAGTACATTATTACTTCTTCAGAAGAGTTTGAAAAGCATTACGGTAAAAAAGCCGATAAGAAGCGAAAGTTATATAATGGAAATATCAAAGTAGACTATTATCAGTATTTCGGTCCTAAGCCGAAGCAAACTATATAATTAATTTTAAAAAGGGTGCATATTATTCTAAACAGTTTATTTATTGCACCCCTCAAAGCAGTTTTATTTTAAAAATGTCGAAAAGGACGGTTTTACCGTCCCTTTTACCTTATTTATACACGATTAAATTGAATTTTTCCTTCGTAATTGATTTTAGCCTCATCTATGGTAATTTGTAATAGCTCATACAATGTCGCACCGCCACACAGAACACTTACAAATTCATTTAGGGCTTCAATTCCTCTTTTTTCCTGAGAATATTTTTTAATTGTCCGCTTGATACCATTATAAAGTTTCTGTTGGTCATTTGCATCTATTTCATCCTTAATAATTTCCGAAAAAAAAGAGGCAAGATTGGGTACTTTATGTTCCAAATTCTCCATCTCTTCCAGTAATCCCAGAATTTTATCATTAGCTATTGCTTCTATATTGACTCCTCCTTCCTGTGATTTTTTAAAGCATCTGCAAATTGTAAGCTGCATTTCAATAATTCAAAGGAAGCCGTGTCCTGAAAATATTTGTGTAATACAATGTTTTATAAATATTATTTAGTATCTGACACACAATTAAAATTTATTACTAAGAAATTATCAAATAATCGATGATTTAAAAATTGAATTCAAAAAAATAAGAAAAAGTTTGAAATTTGGTTTTATTTGTAGTATAATAAAATTAAAGAAAATATGAATATTTTACTTTTGATAAAGGCAAATTCATCGAAAGGTGAAGACGCAAAGCCACGAGTCTAAGGTGTTAAAAACACTATGATAGTCGGGTTGCCAAAAGTTATTAGGAGATTGTGCTTAATAGCTCTGTTTGGTATACCCATTCAGAGCTTTTATTATTGGCATTTAATTAACTCAAAGCGGCAACAATCAGGGACCCTGAGATTAAGAATTCACAATTTAATCCACATCCCAGCCCTTTCTGATAAAGGCAAACTCAATGAAAATTGAGGACGCAAAACTACAGATCTTCGGTTTGAAATCCAAATGTTAGGTTCGAATTTCAAACCATGATGGCTGAGTTACCAAAAAAGGGAGGTATTATTATGAAAAAGTTCTTTAAAAGCTTTGCCGTTATTATCATTGCCATGTTACTCTTTACAAATGCCGCAGTTGCTGAACCTCTAACATCCCAAGAGTATATCAATTCTAACGGTGTCTCTCTTCAAGTAGTTCCGACAGTACTCGAAGGAAAAATAACACTTACCGGCGAAACAAATAGGAGTCTGATAAAAATCCTTGTTATCAAAGGCGAGACACAACGTTGGTATGATGTTAAGCTCCAAGACGGTAAATTCAATGAAGAAATATGGTTTATCGACGGTGTCGGTGAATACCAGGTTTCTGTCCTGGTTCACAAGGAGGGCAGAAGATATACCTTCGGTCCTACAGTTTATGTAAAAAATACCGTTGAAGTTAACCGTTTTTTAGTTCCTACTTTGCATGTTGAAAGCAACAATGAAAAAATAATTGCTCTGGCACAGGAAATTACCAAGGATTGCAAATCCGATGCTGAAAAAGCAAAGAGCATATATGATTGGGTAACTGCAAATATTGTATATGACTATAAAAAATATATTAGGCAAATGAACAACGACTATGATAACGTATACGGTGCATTAAACACACTGGAAACCAAAACCGGCGTTTGCTATGATTATGCCGCTCTTGTAGCAGCATTAGGCCGTGCATCGGGTTTACAGGTTAAAATGATAAAGGGCAATTTCAAAAGCGCACTAAGAAGTGAATTGCACGCATGGAATGAAATCTACATTTCTGAGGAAAACAAATGGATTCCTGTTGATTCAACCTTCGGTGCCTCAATGAGATCCAACTATTTTGACAATAATGATTTCTACAAGGATCATGAAAAACTTGAGGAATATTAGTCACATCACTGTAAAACATCTTGCCTGACATAGCAATAACATCTCCTATTTATGTGTCTGAATTATTCATATCATATCATTTTAAAACTTGTGGGCATTTAAGCCCACTTTTTTTTTCATTGTTATAAAATCTCCGGGTTATCGATCGCCATCGCTTTTTTACCGTTTCACTTCATTAAATCCCACAAATAAAAGCTCGGGACATCGAGTCCCTTCCCTTTTGCCTCTTTCATTTCATTCCAAGAGGCCAAATAAAAGCTCGGGACATCGAGTCCCTTCCCTTTTGCCTCTTTCATTTCATTCCAAGAGGCCAAATAAAAGCTCGGGACATCGAATCCCTTCCCTTTTGCCTCTTTCATTTCATTCCAAGAGGCCAAATAAAAGCCCCCGGAAGAAAACTTCTGAGGGCCTTATGGCTTATTTGACTATTACTTTATAACTGTTAGTTCAACTTTTCAAGTAACACTTCATTTCCGTTGACGTCAATCTCATATTTGTGAGTAATGACTCCCTCTGCTATATCTTTATATGCCCAATGATTTGCAGGTACATCCACGAAGTCAAGAGTTGCATCATACAGAGGTCCTCTTTTAAGTGCTCTGTTTATCAAAGCAACGGATTCTGCTCTCTTAATACTTGCATTCGGTCTAAATGTATCATCGGGATATCCTTTTATGTATCCTTCTCCCACCAGCGTTTCAATGTTTTCCTTTGCCCAGTGTCCATCTATATCTTTTAATGAGCTTACATTATATGTTTTTCCTTCGAGCATGCCATGTTTTTTTAGATATTTGGTCACAACAGTTGCAAATTCCGCTCTTGTTATAACCTTATCGGGCATAAACGATCCATCGGTATAACCGCTAAACAATCCCTCTGAAGCAACATATTTTATTGCCCAAGTTGCCCAATGAGTTTCACTTATATCGGTAAAACTAGTGCTGTTATTGCTTGAAGCCGTATCAGGAGTTGCTCCTGAAAGTTTCGCAAAGATTACGGCAGCTTCAGCTCTTGTTATATTATTTTCGGGCTTGAAAAGACCACCCGGATATCCAGACAAATATGCATAATGAATATTATTGGAAGCTTCTGGGCTTGATGTCGGTTGTGCTGTAGCTGTTGGTGTCGGAGTTGATGTTGTTGTTTCGGACGAAGTCTGTACTGGTGTTTCAGCCGGATCCGTACCCGGACCAACGTCCGAGCTTCCTTTTGGTGTAGCTTCTGATCCTCCGACAACCTCAACTTCACCTTCAACGACTTGAGGCGATGTTATCCTTTTAAGGTCCTTATCTGCAAATGACCCTAACTTTACAATCTCAATAGAGCTATTACCGTTGGGTACATCACTTTTTATCTTGGCATATATTACAGCAAATACTCCATCTTCAAAAATTGATTCCGTCCCCTCACCGCTGTCCTCGGAAAATAAAAATATTATTTCATTTTCTTTCTCATCAACATTTGATTCAAAACTCGAAGGGTTAAAAATTATTTTTCCGGCTTTTATACTCTTTATTTCAAGTACATCCGGGTCATAACTTAAAATAAAGTCACAGTTTGCAATACCACTATCCGGCACATTCTTAAATGTAATCGGAATTTCCACATCTTCACCGGGGTTTCCTACTACATCACCGATTGTAACAGTAAGTCCATTATCTTCTGCCAGCAAAAGAATAGAATTCATACTTGTTGCTATAAGGATAGCAATAACTGTTAATACCGCAAATATCAGTCTGTTTCTTCTCATATTAATCCTCCTAAATTGTATTTTAAATCATTTTTCCTACAAAAGATTTTATTAAATATAAAACTATAAATCAAGCTAAATCCGCTTCTTTGTTTTGATTTTACTGTTCACTCAATATTTCTTTTAGCATTTCTTCTCCACTGTTGTTAATAATAAATGTATGCTTCATTGCTCCTTCTGCTATATCTTCAAAAGCCCAATAGGTTGCAGGCACATCAGGAAAGATTTGTGTTGCCCCCTTCAGCGGTCCTCTTTGTAATGCCCTGTTTATTAACGCTACACTTTCAGCTCTTTTAATGTTATAGTCAGGCATAAATGTACCGTCAGGATATCCGTTAATATAGCCTAAATCCGCTAATTGTTCTATATACTGTCTTGCCCAATGCCCTTCGGTATCTTTGAATTTACCGGATGTTATTTCTTCTTCATTAAGACCCTTAGCTGCCTTGAGCAATTTAAATACGACTGTAGAAAATTCTGCCCTAGTAATATTGCGGTTCGGCTTGAAAGAACCGTCCGGATATCCGCTAAATAATTGCTTACTGGAAACATACTTAATTGCCCATGCTGCCCAATGATCATCGTCCAAATCGGTATAAGTCGGAATATTGCCGGTAACTTCGGTATTTTCATCAGCACCTAACAAATTAGCAAAAATCACAGCTGCCTCGGCTCTTGTAATTTTCTTCTCCGGTTTGAAGGACCCGTCGGGATATCCTCTTAAGTATGGATTATGTATAATTCCATCACCACCGGGAATAACAATTACCGGTTCAGTAACTGTCGGTGTTTGAGTCGGTCTTGGAGTAGGTCTTTTAGTTGGGGTGACAGTCGGTCTTGATGTAGCTAAAGGAGTCGTATTAGGTACTGTACCTGAAGCCGGTGTCGGCGTCGGTGATTGCAGCTTTTCGACTATTCTTATTTCGTCAGGCTGATATACATTGTATCCCATTAATTTTTTAGAATCCCAATCAAACATAAAAGTTCCCGAAACCGAATCCGGCATTCCTTTTGTTTCTGAAAACTTTATTGTTGTTTTACCGGCTTTCAACGCTTTAAAACCAATCTTGCATATAATACCTGTTTCTTCCGGTCTCCCGCTTTCCTTGTATTGATTTACGAATAAGTATGTATTAGATATATTTATAATTCCCTTAGCAATATCGTTATCTGCAAACTGAATTGGTTGATATTTGCTATTTACAATAATCGTACCCCCGGATGGAAACGTAATGTTATTATATTCTACTCCTGTTATAGGGTCAACTGCCTTCAACATCTTAGGATCATATTTAATATTTATTTGATATGCACTTAAATTTCTCATATTTCTTACTTTGATTGTTGCCGTAATTATATCCCCAATTTGAACGTCAGTTTTATCCAAATCCATTTCCACATATCCGTCTATGGGTTTTTGAGTCGGAGACGGCGTCGGTTGTGCGGTAGCTGTTGTAGGCTTTGATGTGGGATTTGTTGTCGGTATCTGAGTTGGTCTAAGTGTCGGTATTGGTGATTGTGTCGGTATTGGTGATTGCGTCGGTGTGGGCGATTTTATTGGTGTTGGCGTTATCGAGGGAGATACTTCCACTTTTTTATTAATTATAGACGGCTGTTCTACCTCGTATCCTGATACTATTTCTAAATACCAATCATATAAAATAACACCATCAGCAGCATTTGCCATTCTTACTGTTTTCTCAAACCTTATTGATGTTTCTTCCTCCTTAAGTACCTTGAACCCTATTTTACCTAAAATACCTGATGTCTCTGGTATTCCTTTTTCTCTGTATTTATCAGTATACGTATAAACACTGCTAAAATTAATAATTCCATCGCCAATATCATTCGCAGCAAGTTGAGTTGGTAAATAATCTTCATTGACTATTAAAGTACCGTTATCGGGAAATGTTCTGTTACCGTATGGTGTCCTACTAACGGGGTCTACCGCTTGCAATACTTTGGGATCATACTTAATATTTACCTGGTATCCTGCCAAGCTATTTGCGTTCTCTACTTTAACTGCGACTACAATTACATCTCCTACTTTTGCATTGGTTTTGTCTATGTCCATATATATTCTTGTCGTTTTCGCATATGTAGTATTTGTAAAAATAGTTAAGCAAGTTGTGATCATTAAAATAACTGCCAATAACTGTGATAGAACTCTACTCTTTTTCATCAAATCCTCCCCTTTAATAATTTACATAATACTGATTTGCATTATCAATAATTATATCTAGCTCCGCAACCCCCCTTAGAATTATTCCATGAAAGCTTTTACTTCAACGAGATTAATTAACCTCGTATTTCTTCATCTAGTGCTAAATAATTTAATTTCTATGATAAAATATATAAGTAAAAATATTAATATACTATATGCTTAAAATGAATAAATAATCAAAATATTCATTCAGTTACATGTTTATTATCAAATTAGTTACCTGAATAGCAAGACAAGGATAGTACCAAGATTAGATGCCATTATTAGTATATTCAAAAGTAATGAAAAAAATTGAGAAGAAGGAAACACAATATCATTAAAAAATATCTCCAAAAACCCCTCTCTAAAACACAAATCATTTATATATATTTATATATCAAAGGCTACAATTAATCATCGCTACTGGGTTCTAATACTGTTTTTCTTGATCATATTTATACATTTACATATATAATTATAAAGTAATTTTACTTATATTTCAAGCTATTTTCCTTTTTAACTGAATGCTTATTTGAATTAAGTGTAAAAGAAAAATGCTGCTACGGCTTTATTAAGTCGTAGCAGCTTAAGATAACTTTATTTTAATTTTGAATGAACGGTAGACTAGTCAACTAATCTTACAAATGTCTCCAATTCATCTGAATCGATACGATATACGTGGTCAAGTGCACCCTCTGCGATGTCCTTGAATGCCCAGTATTTTTCATCTACATCAGGGAATATCTTTGGAGCTCCTTCCAATGGACCTCTCTCTAACGCCCGGTTAATTAAAGCCACACTTTCTGAACGTTTAATCATATTCTCGGGCCTAAATGTTCCATCGGGATATCCGCTAATATATCCCAAAGCTGTTAGCTTTTCAATACTTTCCTGTGCCCAATGACCCTTTACATCCTCGAACTTAGGATTGCTAATATCTAAGTTTTCAAGTTTCACTAATATCTCATTGCCTTTTACCTTAATCAAGAACTTCAGCACTACAGTTGCAAACTCTGCTCTTGTAATATTCTGATCAGGTTTGAATGAACCGTCAGGATATCCTTTAAACAGACCCTCTATTGAAGCGAATTTGATTGCCCATGCTGCCCAGTGTGTATCCTTCAAATCAGTATAGGATCCTGTAAATTGATAATCCGTATTTTCATTTGCACCCAACAACTTAGCAAATATTACAGCGGCTTCAGCTCTTGTTATATTTCTTTCAGGCTTAAATTCACCATCAGGATAACCCTTCAAGTAACTCATATGTGTTCCTTCTACCGCAGCAGGAATTGTAGGTGTCGGTTCCTCAATGTCTGGTGTTGACGTAGCCTGTGTCGGAGTTGCTGTCGGTGTAGGTGTTGCTGTGTCAGCAGGTGGTACATATCCACCGCCTTCATTGTTTCCGCCTGATGATTTTGTCGGTGTCGGTGTAGCTGCACTCTGGGTCGGAGTTGCTGCACTCTCGGTCGGTGTAGCTTCACTTTCAGTCGGTGTTGCTTCACTTTCAGTCGGTGTTGCTTCACTCTCTGTCGGTGTTGCTTCACTCTCTGTCGGTGTTGCTTCACTCTCTGTCGGAGTTACTTCGCTCTCTGTCGGAGTTACTTCGCTCTCGGTCGGAGTTACTTCGCTCTCGGTCGGAGTTACTTCGCTCTCGGTCGGTGTTGCTTCACTCTCTGTCGGAGTTACTTCACTCTCTGTCGGAGTTACTTCGCTCTCGGTCGGAGTTACTTCGCTCTCGGTCGGTGTTGCTTCACTCTCTGTAGGTGTTACTTCACTCTCTGTCGGAGTTACTTCACTCTCTGTCGGAGTTACTTCGCTCTCTGTAGGTGTTACTTCGCTCTCGGTCGGTGTTGCTTCACTCTCTGTCGGAGTTACTTCACTCTCTGTCGGAGTTACTTCACTCTCTGTCGGAGTTACTTCGCTCTCTGTAGGTGTTACTTCGCTCTCGGTCGGAGTTACTTCACTCTCTGTAGGAGTTACTTCACTCTCTGTCGGAGTTACTTCACTCTCTGTCGGAGTTACTTCACTCTCTGTAGGAGTTACTTCGCTCTCTGTCGGAGTCACTTCACTCTCGGTAGGTGTTACTTCGCTCTCTGTCGGAGTTACTTCACTCTCTGTAGGAGTTACTTCACTCTCTGTAGGAGTTACTTCACTCTCTGTAGGAGTTACTTCGCTCTCTGTCGGAGTCACTTCACTCTCGGTCGGAGTTACTTCACTCTCGGTCGGAGTTACTTCACTCTCTGTCGGAGTTACTTCACTCTCTGTAGGTGTTACTTCACTCTCTGTCGGAGTTACTTCACTCTCTGTCGGAGTTACTTCACTCTCTGTAGGTGTTACTTCA
>Ga0134104_1000759_pt1 | contig 34900 bp, 27 predicted proteins | sample 15_3_2metaG_FD_94455 | JGI IMG/M metagenome (GOLD analysis project Ga0134104, IMG submission 94455) | Switchgrass degrading microbial communities from high solid loading bioreactors in New Hampshire, USA - 15_59_3.3_214_A2 metaG | ecosystem: Engineered > Bioreactor > Semi-continuous > Anaerobic...
AATATGTTCAGTACGTCTTCCCTGTTAAGCTCAACAAACTTCCCTACCGTTTCCTTTCCGAAATTAGTACGCTTGTCAGCCATCTCCTCAAGCCTGTCATCACCTATATTAGCATCTCTAAGGGTAACAGGCAGACCTATTTGCCTGAAAAAGCCTGTCAGTCTTTCGATGCCTTCCAAAGCTGTCCTCTCAGGGAATGCAAAGTCCATATCAACATTCCATACTCTTACTGCAAATTGCGCGAATCTGTCTACATCATGCTTGTATACATATTTCATCCAAGCCGGAAATACTATAGCCAGTCCCGCACCATGTGCTATGTCATATATACCGCTTAGCTCATGTTCTATATCATGGGATGCCCAATCACCTATTCTTCCTGTATCAAGAAGGTCATTATGTGCTATTGTTCCGGCCCACATGATCTCAGCCCTGGCATCATAGTTGTCAGGTTCTTGCAGAACTATCGGAACATTCTTAATCATTGTTTTCAGAGTAGCTTCACACAACCTGTCGGTCAAATCAACATTTTTTACATTGGTAAAATATCTTTCCATTATATGAGCCATGATATCTGCAGTTCCACATGCAGTTTGATATGGTGGAAGCATAAAGGTAAGCTCCGGGTTCATTATTGCAAACTTTGGACGCATTAAGACACTGCCTGCGCCCCTCTTATACCAGCCATCTTCGTTGGTAATAACGGAACTGCCGCTGGATTCACTTCCTGCAGCCGGTATGGTGAGAACAACACCTACAGGGACAGCTTTTTCCACGCTTGCCTTTCCGGTATAAAAGTCCCATACATCACCGTCATAGGGAATACCTATACTTATTGCTTTCGCGGAATCAATAACACTGCCTCCGCCAACAGCCAGGATAAATTCAATATTGTTTTTGCGGCAAAGCTCAATCCCTTCCCGTACAAGGCTAAGTCTTGGATTTGGCTGAACTCCGGACAATTCGATATACTCGACTCCGGCATCCTGCAGTGACTTTGTCACCCTGTCATAAAGACCGGTCTTTTTTATACTTCCTCCTCCATAGTGTAGAAGTACCTTTTTACAGTATTTAGCCGTTTCTGCGCCCACCTGGTTTTCAGTAGCCTTTCCAAATATAATTTTCGTAGCATTTTGAAATACAAAGTTATTCATACAGACACCCTCCTACCAGCCAGCCAGCACTACCAACATGCTAAGTCAGGCCATATATTTATAAAAATGGGACACTTCACAAACAAAAGATAAATATTAAAGATGTAAATTATCTATTGTTGCTGATTGTCCCATAAAATTATATACCCGTTATTTACAAGCCATACACATTTTAATTAGAATTCAGCAGACTTTGGCGTTCTTGGAAAAGATATTACATCTCTGATGTTGGACATCCCTGTAATGTACATAATTGCCCTTTCGAATCCCAGGCCATAGCCGGCATGTTTGGTTCCGCCATATTTCCTGAGGTCAAGGTACCACCAGTAATCCTCCAATGAAAGGCCGAGCTCATTCATCCTCTTTTCAAGCAAATCAAACCTTTCCTCTCTCTGGCTTCCACCTATTATCTCACCCACTCCTGGAACCAGTAAATCCATGGCAGCTACAGTCTTACCGTCATCATTGAGCCTCATATAAAATGCCTTAATGTCTTTCGGGTAATCTGTAACAAACACAGGTTTTTTAAATACTTTTTCCGTAAGGAATCTTTCATGTTCCGTCTGAAGGTCTGATCCCCATTTTACAGGATATTCAAATTTCTCATTTTCTTTCTCCAATATCTTTATAGCTTCAGTATAAGTAACATGTCCAAATTCTGAATTAACTATATTGTACAATCTGTCCAAAAGAGCCTTGTCTATAAAGTTATTGAAGAATTCCATCTCTTCAGGTGCGTTTTCAAGTACATAGTTTATTATATACTTGAGCATATCCTCGGCAAGCTCCATGTCATCATTCAAATCGGCAAAAGCAATTTCAGGCTCTATCATCCAGAACTCAGAGGCATGTCTTGCTGTATTTGAGTTTTCAGCCCTGAAAGTGGGTCCGAAGGTGTAAACATTTCTGAAAGCCATGGCATAGGTTTCTACTTCAAGCTGTCCGCTTACCGTTAAATTGGTTTCCCTGCCAAAGAAATCCTTCGAAAAATCTATATTTCCTTCCTTATCCCTGGGCAAATTATGCATATCAAGGGTGGTAACCCTGAACATCTCACCTGCGCCCTCACAGTCACTCCCTGTTATAATTGGTGTATGCACATACACAAAGTTTCTTTCCTGGAAAAACTTATGTATAGCATAAGCTGCAAGGGATCTGATTCTAAATACGGCTGAAAAAGTGTTTGTACGCGGCCTGAGGTGAGCTATTGTCCTTAAAAACTCAAAAGAATGTCTCTTCTTCTGAAGAGGATAATCAGGTGCGCATGTGCCTTCAATTGTTATCTTGTCTGCCTTTATCTCAAAAGGCTGCTTTGCTTCCGGAGTCTCAACGAGTTTTCCCTCAACGATAATGGAGGACCCCACATTGAGTTTGCAAATTTCTTTAAAGTTATCAATTTTTCCGTCTTCAAATACAATCTGAACGTTCTTGAAAAAGGAACCGTCATTTAGCTCAATAAAGCCAAAGGTTTTTGAGTCGCGTACGGTTCTTACCCACCCCGATACTTTCACGGACTGGTCAATGTAACTTTTTGTATCCCTGTATAATTGCCTTAACAATACACTTTTCATGCTATCACTAACTCCTTTGCCTGAAAATTTTAATCACATTACAGCAGAATCATATTAGCCATTTTACATCTTTCAATCATCTCATCTGGCCATACAGAAACTTGTACCTCTCCAATATGTGCCTTTCCAAGGAAAAACATACATATCCTGGACTGCCCGATTCCTCCCCCGATTGTATAAGGAAGTTCTCCGGAGAGTAAAGCCTTATGGTATTGCAATTCCTTTCGTTCTTCACAACCAGCAATTTTAAGCTGCCGGAGCAATGTTTCCTCGTCAACGCGCACACCCATTGAAGAAACTTCAAATGCCCTCTTCAGAACAGGGTACCAGAATATTATGTCACCGTTCAAATTCCAATCATCATAGTCCGGAGACCTTCCGTCATGCTTCATACCTGACTTTAATTCTCCGCCTATCTGCATTAAAAACACAGCCTTTTTTTCCCGGGCTATTTCATCTTCCCTTTCTTTTGGTGTCAGGCCAGGATAAAGATCCTCCAACTCCTGCGTCGTAATAAAGTATATATCATCAGGCAGAAACCTTTCAAGCTGTTTATATCTATCACAAATATAATCCTCGGTGAGCTTGAACACTTTATATATTGTTCTGACTGTATCTTTAAGGTACTCAACATTGCGTTCTTCTCTGGACAATACTTTCTCCCAGTCCCATTGATCCACATATACCGAATGAAGATTATCCAAATCTTCATCCCTGCGGATTGCATTCATATCTGTATATAATCCTTCCCCACAATCAAAATTATATTTCTTAAGAGCAAAGCGCTTCCATTTAGCGAGAGACTGGACAATTTCCACATTTTTGCCGTCAATTCCCTTCATATCAAAAGAGACCGGTCTTTCTACTCCGTTAAGATTATCATTGAGCCCCGTCTCAGGCCTTACAAAAAGCGGTGCCGATACCCTTACGAGGTTAAGATTGTCAGCCAACTTCCTTTCAAAATAATCCTTGACAAGTTTAATAGCAATTTGTGTATCCTTTATATTCAGGCTTGGCTTGTAGCCCTCAGGTATAATTAACTTGTTTTCTTTTGCTGTCATACACTAATTTCTCCTCACATATATAATGAAAAATTATATCATCATTTCTAAAAAATTTCTCGAAAATTTATTATATTATTCGATATTATAAGCACTTAAATACAATATCATAGCAGAGGGGGTCCCGAAGCTCTCCACAATGCTATCTCATCATCCAGCACAACAAGTTAAATTAATTGTTTATTTATCCGGTATTTCGGGATAAAAGCTGCTGTATATCTCAAATATTTTCTGCCTGTTTTCTTTAAACACCCTTACTATTTCAGGGTCAAAATGTTTTCCGCTACCCTGTATGATGATTTCAAAGGACTCATCAAATGAAAAAGGTTCCTTATAAGGCCTTTTGCTGGTCAGTGCATCAAATACATCTGCGACAGCAACTATTCTTGCACTAAGTGGAATGTCCTCACCGCTCTTTCCGTATGGGTATCCTGAACCATCCCACTTTTCATGATGACCTTCTGCAATTTCTATGCCTATTCCAAAAATGCTTTTATTTCTCTTGACCATATGTAATAAATCAGTTTCTTTTAAAACTTGTGCACCATAGACAGTGTGCTGCTTCATTTCTTCAAATTCCTCCTCAGTCAATTTTGCCGGTTTGAGGAGAATACTGTCTTTTACGCCTACCTTGCCTATATCATGCAACGGACTGAACCTTTCAATGTCATTCACATAACCCGGTGTTAATCTGTCCATATATTTGCTGTCCTCGTATAAAAGTTGGGCCAGAACTGCAGAGTATTTTTTCATGCGCTCAAGGTGTTCCCCTGTATCCACATCCCGAGCTTCCGCAAGCTTTGCAAGGGCAAATACACTGCTGTACAGCATATCGTCAAAGAATATGCTCTTATCAAAGCCAATTGCTATACTGTTTGCAAGTGTTTCAAGAAATACTGCATGTTCTTCTGTATATACATTTTTTCTGCAGCTGGAAAAGAATATAACTCCTACAGGGTTGTTATTCAGTTTTAGTGGTAGAGTTATAGACGCTTTTATTCCCGCTTCCAGTATAATTTTGTTGTAGTCTTTTATTTCCTTCCCGGACAAATACCCATCAAGATCATTGATAATTCTCGCTCTTCCTGTTTTTATAACCTCGCCGAGGCTTGTCTCTTCAATATATGCCTTCACGCCTACAATATTCTGAGGAAGTCCTTTCACAGCTCCGTCCGAAATACCAAAGGAAGCTTCAACGGACTTGCCATTGTCCTTTATCAGCGCTATCCCTATATAGGAATAAGGTACAAAGTCCATAAATGCATTATAAATGTATTTCAATAAGTCTTCAAAAGAAGTGTTGTTGTTAATATTCTCTATAAGTGATTTCAGATTGTTGAACTTTTTATAGGTTTCAGCTACATCCTCGAAATCAGGCTTAAGCCTTTCATCCGCATCGGATTGTATTTCGTTATTTCCGTTAGCAGCACCCGCTTCGGTTATGCTTTTACACAGTTCATCTATAGAGTTTATCATATATCTGTACGTCTTATTTATTAATATTGACAGAGTTATTATCACTATTAAAAGAAACAGCAGCAAGATGGTAATATGTAAAACGGTTCTGTCCATATCCAGTGTACTGACACAGTAAAATGTCCAAATAAGGCAGATAATTATAATAGACACCATGACTTTCATAGAAACAACTTTTCTTTTTAATATCTGAGATATATAACTATAGACATCCTTCATCAGACAACCACCACTTTACAATTTATTATCACGCCGTTTACAGTTTATTATCACAATATTATAATACCGGGAAGCATTAGTTATTATATGACTTATTATATGACTGTACCAGGGCATAATGCAATTATGTATTTTAACTCATTAGTTAGATAAGCATAAAAAATGCCAGTAAATATAAATTTTTTTTCTGATTCTTTCGATATATAGAATAAAGCTTTTACCAACACAATTAAATAATTACAAAAGAGATTTAGGTGAAAAAAATGATTACAGTACATAATGACACAAGAAATTTCAGCTTTAATAACAGCAACATAACCATTTTTGAAGGGCGCAGCATCAATTCTCTGAGCATCTTAAATGAGGGGAAAATGGAAGTTCTTATATCTCCATTTGAAAGCGTTTCCAATGTGGATGAAAAAAGTATATTGGAAGACAGCTACAGGATTTTTGATATAGGACGGCAGTCCTTTATCGGAATATGCAGCATTCTGCTTGGAAAGAAATATTTATATACATACAAATCCAACGGTGATACAGTTATAAGTGATTTTGGTATACAGAATAGCCAGCAATTAAGAACTGTAATGGAGTCCCATGAGGGTTTCAGGAACAATATCATTAACTCAGTATTAAATATCATAAACCAGTCATGCAAAGCATTAGATGACCTGAAAGATATAGGCGCAAAATTAAGTATTCTGGCAGATAACTTCTCTGTATACTATTGGTTATTGTGGGAAAAGCTCAGCAACCCGCAACTGCCTTCATCACATTTAATGGAAACAAGCCGCGGACTATATTATAAATTAAAGGAAAACGGATTCTCATTTCCTTCAGATATTAATTCCGGTTTTTTGGGAAAAAGCATACTGGATAGTATAAGTACAACCGGTGATTTATATAATGATGCTGATGTTCTTAAAAACAATATATCAAACAATATATCTAAAGTTGAATACTACAGAAGTATCTCCAACCTTCCAGGAGATATACCTGTAAAATTTTTTGGATCAGACCCTAAAATAGCGTTCTACGGATGCACAGAAGCCTCTGAATGTCTTGTTGAAATTATCGATGAGCTAAAAAATACCATAAGGGAAATTCACACACATTTATATGAAAAACTGTTGTCAGAGACTAATGAATGTATCCTTTCCGAGTATTATAAACTTGCAGCACAATCGGCAGGTTGCAGCAACGCAACCGGAGAGATAATCCGTGCCATACGTTGTCTGGTAATCGCCACAAAAGAAAGGTTGTCTGAGCTTGAAAGAAAATATGATGTCAAGCCGAAAATTGACATTACCCATTTTAATAATATTCATGTTTCCGGAAAATCTGCCTCCAAAGATGTGACTGCCGAAATGAACGATGATGAGTCGGCGAAAGATGAGAGATTGGTTGTTGAGGAATCAACAGATACAATACCCGAAGAGCTAAACGGAAGTCTGGAAAAAATTCTGGCCTATTCAGGTATAGAGGAGGAAAAGGCCAATGAATTCATGGATGCCATTTGCAATTTTAGGGCATTTTTAGAAGGTAATGTCTCTGATTCTGAATTTAAAAATATCAGAGCAACTGTTACGCCCCTTTTCTTTGAAATATATAAAGCAGTATTTAAAAGAGTCCAGGCTGAAGACAATAAGTCTAAACTTTTTAGTATGTTCCTCAATTTTGGATATATGGACGAAAAACTTTTAACTTGTGAGCAGGTTAATTCCCTTTACGCCCTTGTTGACAAGCAACCCTATCAAGGCCGTACCCCGGTTTATAACATGGAGGATTGGCTAAAAAAGATATATTCAATGGAAAAGGATCCTTCTTGTAACGAGTTTGGCTTTGACTATTACGACAATTACAGAAATTTAAAAAAGCTGGGAAGAATCCGTGAAGATGATAAGTCTGAATATCTTAACAACATTGACAACAGACTGACTTTTGAAATAGATAACATGTTCAAAACGAATCATAAGCTGTGTTATGGACAAATATCCTCATATTTCCCCGTACTTAATAAATCCATGATAATAAGGGATTTACCTAACGCAATCGTAACACCTGATGCTGTAAACCAGTGTATAGAGAAAATTTTAGAAATTGATTTTTCAGCTTTTCACAGGGAATTGTCTTATAGTAATCCGGATAAGGGTATTGAAAAAGAATTTATAATGAAAGCTATAGTCCCGGATATAATTCTGATGCCTGTTTACGGTTCAAGAGCTATGATGTGGCAAGAACTGTCAGGTAGAGACAGAAATACTCCAGGACGTTTTATTTTACCAATATTCACAAATGAAAACCTATATGATATGATATTAAAACTAGTGGGTTGTTTCCGTTGGGAATTGTGCAGAACAATGATGGGAGTATACTGGAATGACGTAACAATAAAATCATTAACTTCAGAATATTCTGACTACATTCAGTTTTATAAAAAAGACAGAAGCTTAACAGATGCAACGAAAAACAAAATAAAAACTCAAATACAGAAAAACAACGGAAAGCTGCGCGATATTTTTGCAAGTGACTATGAAGTATGGATTAACTATGAATCACAGGGCATCGCCCGGCTAAACAAAACGGTAAGAAACATTTTATACCAACATTGCCCGTTTTCAAAACCTATCAGGGACCAACTTGAGAAATTCCCTGCTTTTATGGATGCTGCTTTGCAATTTAAAATAGTAAGGGCAAAAAAGGTAAAAGAATTGGAAGGTCGCTATCAAAAGCTGACAAAATCGGGCATTAGACCTGATGAGGTACAGATAGAAACACTCAGGTTCTACAAAGAGCTGTAAATTCATTGATTCTTCAGTTGCGGCATTGCGGGATTCATTCCCGAAAGCCGCAACGTGGAAAAGCAAGACAGTTAACATGAAAACAGAACTTTACACTAATGCATTAATGGCAAGCTATTTTATATTCAACAGCTCCGCTGCATTCTTCCACAGGATTAATTCCTGCTCCTCCTGCGTCAAATTAATGGATTCGAATCTCTTAATTTCTTCTTCATACAACCACATTGGATAGTCAGTACCAAACAATACTTTATTTGCTCCGTGCTTTCTTATTATATCTTCAGCTTTTGACTTATCGAGAATCCATAGTGAGCTGGATGTATCTAAATATAAATCTCTTCCCACAAGGTATTCCAAAGCCTCATCCCACATGCTGTATCCTCCTAAGTGAGCAGCTATTACCGTAAGAGCCGGAAATCTGTCAAGAACTTTTACAAGCCTCCTGGGGCTTGATGCGGTACTTCTCGCATCTCCCATATGCACCAGTATTGGAAACCTTCCCTCTGCAGCTTCGTAAATGGGCATCATTGTTTCGTCATCTATGTTAAAGCGCTGGAAATCGGGATGAAGTTTTATTCCCTTCAGTCCCAACGAAGCAAGTCGGTCTACTTCCTTCTGAACATCAGGAAGATCCGGGTGGAGTGTTCCAAACCCAATAATTCGCTCATCTGATAGTTGTACCTGTGAAATAAATTCATTTATCGATTCCACCTGTTCAACTTTTGTAGCCGTTGAGTGTACTACATATCTATAAACATTGACTTTCTTTCCCTGCTCTAGTAAATCCTCGGTCGTTCCTTTTCCGCGAATAGGTATTCCATAAAAATCACCTATTGATTCTGTTGCTTTTTGAGCAATTTTTTCAGGAAATATATGAGCATGTATATCAATTATTTTATTGTTATCCATATTTATCTACCACTGTCCTTATTGCCGTATTGTCCATTGTTGTCGTGTTGTTTATTGTTGTCATATTGTTCACTGTTGCCAAGTTGTTTACTGTTGTCATATTGTTCACTGTTGTCAAGTTGTTTACTGTTGCCATATTGTTCATTGCTGTCTGTGTTACCATATTGCCTGTTGTTGTTTTCAGCACCGTAATGGCCGTTATTATTCTTATCACTATACTTATTGCCACTTTGCCCATCATCATCTTTATTTAAGTAATGCCAAAAATTACTGCTGTGGTTATATTGTCTTGCATTCTCTTTATTGCCATATTCCAAATCGATGTACAACAATGCAGTAAGGCGGTTCTGCATTATGTTAACTACTGTAGTTGCAAAGGAAAATACAAATGCAAAAACCAAATCATTGCTTGTTATCATACCTATAAGCATCAAAAACGATAACGGAACAGCAAGAATAAAATTAAATGTTAAAACCGTGAAAAAAATCGCTCTTTTATAACCATAAGTAATTTTTCTGCTTGCTCCATAGGATTCCGCCACACCTTTACCCTGATCAACAACATAACATACATTAAATATAAACATAAAGTATATTACCAGCAAAGGTATCCCAAGGATGGAAACAGCTACTGCCATAGTTTCAACAGACATGTACATGCTGATAGTTGCGATTATGGTTATAAGATAACTAATGGAAGCAGCCAGTATTTTAAATGCACTTTTTCCTGTTATTTTAAAACACTCTTGGATTCCATATGTCTCTCTCTTTAAATCCTTTATATAAGCTGTAAGATAAACAGCTGAAGCCAGGTTAATTACGGTCATTCTTGCCACGTTAAGAATAATGTCCAAATAGATATTTTCCGGCACAAATATACCCAGAAAGTTTATAACCAGTATAATTATAAAAATTAAACGGCTTAAACTTTCATTCTTTAAATCATAAAACTTTAACGTCTTTGTCAGGTAATAATTTATATTTTTGAGTTTACCCGGCCTTTCATTATGCGTCATCAAACCGCCTCCAGATTGCTCAAACAATAATAAAAATAAAAAACAACTAATGTACAAACTTTTTTCTTTATTTAAAATACGCCTGCAATGGTTTAAAATGTACCAACAATGCTATAATAACATAGTATCAATAACATAGTATCAATTATTTTACCTAATAGAATTTTTGTTTTCAAGTAAATAGCAAAAATAACTCAAAGCACTTAATTTGAATTATGAATTGCAAGCAAAATATGGAATGCCACCTGTAAACCTTCCGGCAGTAATTAGTTTAAAACAATAAGTAAATTATGAATATTCATACAAAAATATGAAAATAATATTGATTGCGGGTTGTTAACATGGTATAATTTAACTTATAAATTAAAAGAAGATTTAATTAAGTTTTTAGACCTTACCCTCCTTAAAATATTTGGAGTGAGTTTAAAGTCAAAGAAGCTGGTTAAATCCAAATATCGAAAGGAGGTTGCCATATGCCTGATAAAACATTGACATGTAAGGATTGCGGCAGCGAATTTGTATTTACTGAAGGAGAACAGCAGTTTTATCAAGAAAAAGGGTTCCAGAACGAGCCTCAGAGATGTCCGGATTGCAGACGTGCAAGAAAGGCACAAAGAAGAAATAACAATTTTAATTCTGGAAACAGACATTTTAGCAACAGATGGTAAACAATGGGGAGAGTTAATAGCTCTCCTTTTAAATTTAATCCTATTAAATATAAGCAACTTATATGATGGATTGGTATGAGAGGTGTTCAAATTATGAAAAATATTCCTTTGAACGATGTGCGGCCTATTCAGAATCTTAAAGATATGCTGGAATCAAGTGTCTCAATTTATAAAGAAAAAGCTGCATTTCTTGTAAAACAAAAGGGTGAAGAAAACTATAAGCCTATTTCATTCAATCAGTATAAATCTAATATTTACTCACTGGGTACAGCTCTTATCAATCTTGGTTTAAAAGACAAGAAAATTGCACTGATAGGAGAAAACAGGTATGAATGGGCAGTTACATATCTGTCTGTAGTAAACGGAACTGGAATAATAGTTCCCCTTGATAAAGAACTTCCTGAAAATGAAATTGAAAATCTACTCAAACGTGCGCAAGTTAGTGCAATTATATTCTCCGGCAGCAAAGCTGAGCAAATAGCTGAAATTTCTAAAAGAATAGACTTTATAAAGTATTATATAAATATGGATCTGGATGAAGATAAGGATAGCATTCTCTCTTTCAAGAAATTACTGGATAAAGGTTCTGCTTTGGTGGAGAGTGGTGACAGAAGCTTTATCGATGCGAAAATAGATGAAAATGCCATGACTTCTCTCCTTTTCACCTCAGGCACGACCGAAAACTCAAAAGCTGTCATGCTGTCTCATAAAAACATATGTTCAAATCTGATGGCTATGTGTCAAATGGTATATATAGATGACAAAGATACATTTTTGTCAGTTCTTCCGCTACACCACACATATGAATGTACCTGCGGTTTCCTGTGTCAGATATACAGAGGTTCAACCATAGCCTACTGCGAAGGATTACGCCACATTGTAAAAAATCTTCGGGAATCAAAAACTACTATAATGCTTGGCGTACCGTTAATATTTGAAGCAATTTACAGGCAGATATGGAACCAGGCATCAAAAAATCCAAAAACAGCAAGGAAACTTAAACTGGGAATAAAAATAAGCAACTTATTGAAAAAATTTAATATTGATATTACAAAAAAGCTGTTTGCCCCCATCCATGAAAACTTTGGCGGACATTTACGGCTATTTATAAGTGGTGCTGCGGGAATTGATCCAATGGTGGCTAAAGGTTTCAGAGATATTGGCATAAAACTGATACAGGGTTATGGCCTCACCGAATGTTCTCCTATTCTTGCCCTTAACCGTGATGTTGACTTCAAAGATGATGCCGCAGGCGTTCCTTTGCCAAACGTTGAAGTCCGCATCGCCAATCCGAATGAAGAGGGTGTAGGCGAAATAATAGCAAAAGGCCCAAATATAATGCTTGGTTACTATGAAAACCAGGAGGCCAACGAAAATGCTTTCAAAGATGGATGGTTCTATACAGGAGATCTGGGGTATATAGACAACGACGGCTTTGTGCACATTACAGGCCGTAAGAAAGATGTTATTGTTACAAAAAACGGAAAGAATATTTATCCGGAAGAAATTGAAAAATTACTCAACAGAAGTCCTTATATTAAAGAGTCATTGGTATATGGCAAAAATGATGAAGTGTATGGAGATGTAGTAGTGTCGGCAATAATTGTACCTGACATGGACTATATAAATGAGGAGTTCAGTGAAAAACCATTATCACAGGAAGAAATAAATTCACTGATAAGTAAAGAAATTAAAGCTGTTAACAAGAGTCTGGTGACTTATAAATATATTAAAGATTTCACACTTCGTGAGACTGAATTTGCTAAAACCACAACCAAAAAAATTAAGAGGTATATGGAAAAAGTCAATTAATTTGTCTGCGTAGCAGACAATTGGCAGGTGCCTTGAAAAGGGCCAAGTAGCATTGCCCTGCTTTCGTTGATTATACCGTTGCGGCCTGGAGGGATTTATTCCCGAAAGCCGCAACGTGGTATTTATAGGCATTTATATAAATATGCAAGCAGAGCTGGCATATTTTGCATTTATGCCTGTTTGTACAGCAAACAATTTGCATGCATAATCACAACATTGCAGTTAATATGAGAAAACAGGATTAACCTATGTCGAGTGAACATACACAGGTCAATCCTGTTATATCATATACAAAACATCCTCCACTTTTACAGTATTAGTTTTTTAATAGTATTAGTTCTTAACAGTATAGTACTAGTTTCTTTGCGGTATAAAATTATATAGTATAGATTACACGTAGCATATTCATGTTCTCAGGATTCTTCCTGCCTCTTCTCTTATTTTAACTCTGTTTTCTTTATCCTGTCTTCTGATGGCTGCCATTCTTTACATGTTCCCCAGGCATGTTCTTCGTTGAAGACAGATTCACGTTTTTGTTCTTAACTCTTGGATACACCTCGTTATCGCCATGTGCTAAAGCCTCATTACTTGCGTCAGGTTTCATACAAAGGTACCAATCAATACACGAGTACCCGTGCTTGTCTTGTATTCTCTCTTTAAGCTGCTCATATGTATTTGGCGGAGGTACAATAACAGGCGCTCCAGGGCACCAGTTAGCCGGGGTAACCACTTTATCCCTGTCGGAAGCCTGCAGAGCATCAATTATTCGTATGATTTCAGGTATGCTTCTTCCGATGGTATGAGGGTATTGCAGCACTACTCTTATAATCTGCTTGTCATCGATTATAAAAACATTTCTTACCGTTGAAGTATTGCTTACCGCAGGGGCTATCATACCATAAAGCCTTGCCACCTTCATATCTCTGTCTGCTATTACCGGAAAAGGTATTTCTATGCCGGTATTTTTATAGATATTATAAACCCAGCTCAGATGTGAGTGCAGGCTGTCTATACTAAGTCCGATCAGCTGCACATTCCGCTGTGTAAAATACGGAAAATACAATGCAAAGGAAATAAACTCAGTTGTACAAACCGGTGTGAAATCACCAGGGTGAGAAAAAAGTACAATCCATCTTTCTGCAAAGTCTGATAACTTCATGTCTCCGAAAGTCGTAACAGCTGAAAAGTCAGGAGCCTTTGTCCCTATCTGCGGAGCACATGTCCTGTTTCCTTCATCTATGTACACGAAAATCCCCCTTAAAAAATGCTACATATATATATGATACTCACATGGTATGGAAAACGTGATGACTTATATTTACAACCTGTTAATTCATGAGTTGTCATTATATAGCTTGTTTTTATGTGAATTGCTATTTCATGAATTGTTGTTTCATAATACTTGTAATTTTCTCTGAAAAAGCACTTACAGTTTTGATTCTTGTGCATAAAGCATTATCAACATATAATAATATTAATATAAAAATAATGGAAGTTAATATGGCAAAAAAGAGCATAAAAAAACCGTCATGCTGACGGAGTATTAATAATATCAAGTATTATAGAATATTGTTTGCTTTAAATATAAATTTTTAATACAAATTAGTGTAAAGGTTTTTCCTTGTATTCCTGCACCCAATAATCATAATAAGGATTGATCCATTGTGAACCATCTTCATATTCAACCTTTCTAACACAAGCTATAAATTGCATAGCTTCCGGTGTATCATCATCCGATGTTCGCCAACAATTTTCATAACCATAAATCATTCCAGGTTGTATATCCGCTTCTACATATCCTTCCTTGAGATAATCAGGTAACAACCAACCTGTTTTTACCGGATTACCGGATTCATCAAAGCCCATCCATCCTACTACGTATTTCTTAATTATTTTATACGTATTATTCTTTACAATTATAGAAATATATGCTTCATCCAACGTATCTATAAAAGTGCTTATATTTTCGACCGAAATTTCCTGATCCTTCTCCATTTCTTGTATTTTTTCTTTACGTTCAGTTTCTTTTTTTCTTCATTTAACTCTTTATAAATAGCATTTTTTACAGATAAATCAGAATCATTTGGAATTAATGTTAATGCTTCATTCAATAATGCTAAGGCCTTATCATAATCATTAGAATTAGCTGCTGCTTCTGCCTCATTCAATATTATTTCTTTATATTCTTTTTTATAGCTATTAATATGTTCTTGCGCTTCATTATAATTTTCATCTTCACTGATAACATTTTTAAGTTCATTTAAAGCATCTTTATAATTCTTATTATCAAAGAACTCCTTGCCTTTTTTAAAAACTGTTCGTGAATCATTTAAGCTGTTTATTTCGTTTTTTGCAATTGTAACTTCAGATAATTCCAAACCTGTTGTTTCAATGGTATTTTCGATAGTATCCAGTTTAGTAATTACAGCATTATAATCTAATTTATTTTCGTCAAAATCTTTTTTAACATTCTCAATTTCAGGCTTTAAGAAGTTAATAATTTCATTTACATCATTTGTATTTCCTTTTATCTCTTCATGATAAATTTTTGAAGCTCCCATTTTTATTATCTTTCATCTATAAATTCTCTTTACATTTTTTAATTTCATTATTTATTTTTTATAAAATGCTGCATATAGCAAATCATGAAAAAATCCCATAACGGGTATATAATACGCTCTGTCATTTATATTTCACCGCTTCTCTATAATTTCCACTAAAAAAGTGCTAAAATTTTATTATTAGGTGTATCCAAAGATAAACAATATTTTATTCCAAATGTCAAAATTTTTGTTTATAAATTATTCTGTAATGTAATACTATCAACATACAATGAAAGGGATGAAAGCTAGTATGGCAAAAAAGAACTTATCAATTGAAGATCAGCTGAAAAAATACAAAAAAAGATTTGTTATAGTTATATCCCTTCTTACAGTTGTTACTGCCATTTTAGGAGTACTTATTTATCTCAATTATGATTATCTGGCTTTCAAGTATTTTATTTCACAGCACTACATATATACCGATGCACTGGATGAACTGTACAAGCAGGAAACAAAGCGGGATGTAAACGGAAAGTACTTTTCATATTTTGATAACGTTGTGATATCAACTTTCACCAAACGTATACGGGAAATAAACAACGATAAATATACATATCTCTACACACCTGAGTCCTATAAACAATACAAACAGGAAGAAAAAGAAGAAGCTCTTGCTTCAGAAGTAAGGGTTCTGGACAGTGAAACCATTTATCTGCGTCTTACAAATTTCTCAAAATATACACTTGAATTTGTACGGGACAATGCTGAACAACTGAAAAAGTACCCATACCTGGTTATTGACCTAAGGGATAATTACGGCGGGGATATAGATGCTATGGTAAAAATATCCGGGATGTTTCTTCCGAAAAACAGCATTGTCGCCGTAGACAAAATGCGTCTTTTTGACTGGACCTATAAATCAAAGGGCAAAAAGACATTTGATTATAAAGGCATAGCAATACTACAGAACAAAAATACCGCCAGTTCGTCCGAGAATCTCATTGCCGCTTTACATGACAATCTTGACAATGTAGTATTGGTGGGTGAAACCACCTTCGGCAAAGGCATAGGACAATTTACCCTGCCTCTTAAAAGGGGATTTGCCGTAAAGGCTACTGTTCTTCTCTGGTACACACCGGCAGGTACCAATATTCAAGGCAAAGGTATAGAGCCGGATATCCCCTACAGCGGTAATGATATCGTTGAGCTTTCAGTTAAGACAATAAAGGCACAGTTTAAGTAGCAAATTTCATTCTTGCTCAAAATAATATTTTTGCTGTAAAGAAATTCTTCTGCTAAAAAGTACATTTTTGCGCAAAGAATACCTCTATCTTTCTTTTATTATCCTCAATTCATCATCTGTAAGTTCTCTGCATTCTCCAGGTTTGAGGCTCTCATCAAGTCTCAAACCTCCGAATTCAATTCTTCTCAAATATTTAACCTTCTTGCCTACCGCATTAAACATCCTCTTTACCTGATGGAATTTCCCTTCATTTATAACCAACTCTATTTCTGAATGCGCACCTGCCCTGATTATCTCTAACTGAGCGGGCATCGTTTTATATCCGTCATCAAGCACAATACCCTCTCTGAACTTTTCTATGTCATCCTCTGTCACCATACCTTCCACAAGAGCATAATATTTTTTTGGTACATGTTTCTTAGGTGACAACAAGTCATGGGCTAACTGGCCATCATTAGTCATTAGCAAAAAGCCTTCAGTATCAATATCAAGCCTTCCTGCAGGAAAAGGCTTAAAAGGTTTATATTCGTCAGGCAATAAATCTACAACTGTTTTATATTTATTGTCATACGTGGCAGATACAACGCCTTGAGGTTTGTTTAACATTATATAAACATACTCTCTGTAATTCAGCTTTTCACCGTCTATCTCAATTGTGCTTTCCAGAGGGTCAACATGCATACCACCGTCTTTGGCAATTTCACCATCAACCTTAACAATTCCCTTTTTAATTAAATGCTTGATTTCCTTTCTCGTGCCATACCCATGATTGGACAGGAGTTTGTCAAGCCTTTGAGTATTTCTCATCATTTAAACCTCCAGATAAAAATTCCATCTTGCTATTTATTCTTCTTAGTGTTATAATAGTTTCTGCGGTTGTAAATAATACATGGCCCATTGGTCAAGCGGCCTAAGACTCCGCCCTCTCACGGCGGCAACAGGGGTTCGAATCCCCTATGGGTCACCAAAAAACCACCTCAAATCTGAGGTGGTTTTTCTTTATTACAGGCTTTCCTCCAGCCGTTCCTTTATTGCAAGCAGAAACTCTTCAGTGTTAACCACTTTTTTGTCTGCTATATCGGAAAGCAACGCCAGGTCCTTTGTCATGACTCCTTCATCTATTGTCCTCAGCGAAGCGTCCTCCAGTTTTTGAGCAAATTCAACAAGTTCCTTCAATCCATCAATTTCTCCACGCTTTTTCAAAGCACCTGTCCATGCGAACAATGTTGCAATAGAATTTGTAGATGTCTCTTCGCCCTTAAGATGCTTATAATAGTGTCTTTGGACAGTTCCATGTGCAGCTTCATATTCATAATAACCTTCAGGAGAAACCAGTACTGAAGTCATCATTGCAAGACTTCCAAATGCAGTTGCCACCATATCGGACATAACATCTCCGTCATAGTTTTTGCAAGCCCACAGCATACCACCTTTTGACCTCACAACTCTTGCCACGGCATCATCTATAAGAGTGTAGAAGTATTCAATACCCGCATTTTCAAACTTATCCTTAAATTCATTTTCATATATTTCCTGGAATATATCCTTAAATGTGTGATCATAAGTTTTTGAGATGGTGTCTTTAGTAGCAAACCATACATCCGTCTTCTGATCCAGTGCATAAGTAAAACATGCTCTTGCAAAACTCTTGATTGATTTATCAAGGTTATGCATTCCCAATACTACACCTTCACCCTTAAATTCATGGATAATCTGCTTTGATACTTCTCCGTCATCTGAAGTAAATACCAGTTCCATCTTTCCGGGCTTCGTTACTCTGTATTCAACATCTCTGTAGACATCTCCATAAGCATGCCTTGCTATTATAATTGGCTTTTCCCATGTTCTTACAAAAGGCTTTATACTCTTTACTATAATTGGCGCGCGGAATACGGTACCGTCCAATATTGCCCTTATGGTACCGTTAGGGCTCTTCCACATCTTTTTAAGGTTGTATTCTTTTACCCTGTCAGCATTTGGAGTTATAGTGGCACATTTAACTCCTACTCCGTATTTCTTGATTGCTTCAGCTGCTTCAACAGTTATTCTGTCTTCCGTTTCATCTCTCTTTTCGAGCCCAAGGTCATAATACTCAGTTTTAAGATCTATGTAAGGTGTAAGAAGAATATCCTTTATCATTTGCCAGATAACCCTGGTCATTTCATCCCCATCCATCTCAACCAGGGGGACTCTCATCTCTATTTTTTTACTCATAATTGCAATTCCTCCTCATACATTATAGTTACTTTGGGATATATTATTTATTCTTGAGTAAATTATTCATTGCATTCCTGATGTGTTTTTCTGTAAGCTTCTCTGCCCTTTCAGAATCCCTATCCATTATAGCCTGAAGTATAGCCTGGTGCTCCTTCAGAGCCTTGCGGGCTCTGCCAGGAGTTGAAAATGAAGTATTTCTTGCGCGCTGCAGGTAATGGTGGAATGTGCTGAGTGTATTCATCAAAGGCCTGCTCTTGCTCGCTTTGAATATTATATAATGGAAATTATTATCAAACTTGTAAAGCTGGCCAACATCATTTTTCATGGTATAAAACTCCTCCAGCTCAACAGCTTCCTTTAATTCAGCCAATTCTTCCTGCGTTATTTTCTCCGCTGCCCACCTGGCGGCAAGACCTTCTATTTTCATTCTTATAGTATAAATATCATAAATATCTTGAGTGGTAATTCCCGTTACAACAGTTCCCTTATTGGGAGTTGATTTAACTAGTCCCTGAAGTTCAAGTTGTTTAAGGGCTTCACGTACAGGAGTTCTGCTGACACCAAGTTCCTGTGATAACCTCGATTCAACGAGGCTATCACCAGGCTTGTATTTCCCGTTTAATATATCATCTTGAATTTGTAAAAATACTCTTTCCTGCAACGAGCCCGAATTTCCGTCATTTTCGAGCTGATCAAACCTTGCCATTTAACAGCATCCTCCTTAAGTCGAAAAAGGAACACCCTTCCAATAACTGTGCAGGATTCATGGAAATCCTATAAATCCTGCACTTTAGCTAATTGATTCTCCAGCAATACGTTTCTATTTGCGACGATGTCCTTCTACTTGTTACTAGCTGAATTACTTGTATAATTTAGTAATCCGCCGGCCAGTATAATTTCAACCTGCCTTTGAGACAAACTTACTTTTACCTTAATATCAATATTTTTTGTCTTATTTCTCAATATCAGCTCATTTCCTTTTATAACCTGCTCTCTTGCATTTTCCAGAACAAGCTCATCACCGGAGTCAATTCTGTCATAATCAGCTTCGTTGACAAATGTCATGGGTAAAATACCGGAATTTATCAAGTTAGCCATGTGTATTCTCGCAAAGGATTTGGCAATTACACCTTTAATCCCAAGCTGCAATGGTGCAAGGGCTGCATGCTCACGGCTTGAACCCTGTCCGTAGTTAACTCCGCCAATAATAAAGCCTCCTCCGTTCTCCTTTGCTCTCTTTGGAAAATCAGGATCGCATGGTGTAAGGCAATACTCCGCTAAATACGGTACATTTGATCTGTATGGCAATAGCTTTGCATTTGAAGGCATTATGTGGTCAGTAGTAATATTATCACCAAGCTTAATTAAAGCTTTTCCACTTACTGTCTCAGGCAACTTTTTGTTAATTGGGAATGGTTTGATATTCGGACCTCTCACCACTTCAACATCGCTGCCCTCCGGCGCAGGTGCTACCACCATATTGTCATTTATAAGGAATCTTTCAGGCATTTTTATAGAAGGCGCCTCTCCCAGCTCTCTCGGATCAGTAAGTACTCCTGTAATTGCACTTGCTGCAGCCACTTCAGGACTGACAAGATATACTTTTGCAGAAGCAGTTCCGCTTCGTCCTTCAAAGTTCCTGTTGAATGTTCTCAATGAAACTGCATTGGAAGCCGGTGCCTGCCCCATGCCAATACACGGACCACATGCAGACTCAAGTATTCTCGCTCCTGCGGCAACCATATCTGCCAGTGCACCGTTTTCCGCAAGCATTGTAAGCACCTGCTTTGAACCGGGTGCAATTACCAGGCTTACTGACGGATGTACAGTCTTACCTTTGAGTATTGCAGCTACTTTCATCATATCTACATAGGAAGAATTTGTACAACTACCTATAGCAACCTGATCAACCTTTAGGCCTTTAATATCACTAACCTTTGCTATGTTGTCAGGACTATGGGGTTGAGCTGCAAGAGGCTCAAGCTTGTCAAGTTCTATTACTATCTCTTCATCATATTGAGCATCTTCGTCAGCAACTAATTCTACCCAGTCTTTCTCCCTGTCCTGGGCCTTAAGAAATTCCCTTGTAATCTCATCGCTAGGGAATATTGAAGTTGTTGCACCAAGCTCCGCCCCCATGTTGGTTATTGTTGCCCTTTCAGGTACGGTAAGAGTTTTAACTCCTTCTCCCGCATACTCAATGACTTTTCCTACGCCGCCTTTTACCGACATAATTCTCAGAAGCTCCAATATTATATCTTTAGCAGCAACCCATGGCTGAAGTTTTCCCTTTAATACAACTCTGCAAACCTTCGGCATCATCAAATAATATGGTCCACCGCCCATTGCAACAGCAACATCCAATCCGCCGGCTCCAATTGCAAGCATACCTATGCCGCCTCCTGTGGGCGTATGGCTGTCTGAGCCAAGAAGAGTCATTCCCGGAACCCCGAACCTCTCAAGATGAACCTGGTGGCATATTCCGTTTCCTGGACGGGAAAAGTATATACCGTGCTTTGATGCCACTGTTTGTATATATTTATGGTCATCGGCATTTTCAAATCCTGCCTGTAATGTATTGTGATCTATATATGCAACCGATTTTTTTGTTTTTACCCTTGGAATTCCCATTGCTTCAAACTGCAGGTATGCCATGGTTCCTGTGGAGTCTTGCGTAAGCGTCTGGTCAATTCTTATTGAGATTTCCTTTCCCGGTATCATTTCACCGCTTATCAGGTGTTCCTTTATAATTTTCTGTACTAGGTTTAAACCCATAAAATCCCTCCTACATTTTTATTGCTTTATTGCCACCTATGCTCTAAGGTCAAAGGTTTAATTTATGGAAGTTTTACCTGAATATTATTGGCCTTGAGCCTTTTTTTCTAGAAGGCGAAACATGCCGGACTGCCTGTTTAAAGCTTTTGGGGAAAAACAGGCCCGGGCATTTAAATATCATAAACTGCCCTGCTTCGGATTGCAAACAATTGGCAGACACTCCTGCCTGTTTGCGAAGCAGACATTTGGCAAGCACATTTGAATTACACTAAATGCCTCGTTGTAGCCTCACGGCATTTATTGCCAGATGCTACAACGTGGTAATTCAAGCCCTGATTGAATATTATACACTTTCGCTTGTTTGTTGTTTACAAAACTAACAAATGTCAGGCGTATTTAATAAGTCCGGCGCAATTTGCCTGATGGCGTCCTCAAGCTCCTTGTCGCTAATACAGGTAACGCGTCCGTTTTCATATTGCTTATCTACCCATTCCTTTATTTTGACTAATCTTTCATCCCTTTTGTCCAGCCTTTTATCACCACTTAATTTCAGATAGTTGTTTATCCAGTGAGCAAGACCCGCTAAACCTGAAGTCTGGTTTATTGCAACTCCTACCGGTCTTTTGAGTAGCTTTTCAGTATTGAAAATGTTATATATCTCTTCATCCTTCAAAATACCATCTGCATGTATACCGGCCTGAGTAACATTAAATTCTTTTCCTACAAACGGCGTCCTGGGAGGTATCACATATCCGAGTTCCTTCTCATAATATTCTGCAATCTCAGTTATAACAGTAGTATCCATTCCATCGGTTGTTCCACGAAGCTGTGCATATTCTATCACCATAGCTTCCAGCGGAGTATTTCCTGTTCTTTCTCCAATTCCAAGAAGAGAGCAGTTAACAGATGATGCTCCGTACAACCACGCAGTTGCGGAATTAACAACCGCTTTGTAGAAATCATTATGACCATGCCATTCTATAAGTTCACTGGGGAAACCTGCATAATGCCTCAATCCATAGATAATACCCGGTACACTTCTAGGAAGAGCAACTCCGGGATAAGGAACACCATAACCCAGTGTATCGCATGCGCGAATCTTAATGGGAACACCGCTTTCGTCCGAAAGCTTCCTAAGCTCAAGGGCAAAAGGAATAACAAAACCATAGAAGTCAGCCCTGGTAATATCCTCAAAATGACACCTGGGTTTAATTCCAACCTCGATAGCACTCTTAATTATACCAATATAGTGATCCAGAGCTTGCTTTCTGGTCATTTTCAACTTCTTGAAAATATGATAATCAGAACAGCTGACTAAAATGCCGCTTTCCTTGACTCCCATGTCTTTTGCAAGCTGAAAATCTTTTTTTGTTGCCCTTATCCAGCTTGTTACTTCAGGATAATCATAACCTCTCTCCATGCACTTATATACAGCTTGCTTATCTCTTTCGCTGTAGAGGAAAAACTCACACTGTCTTATTTTCCCCTTAGGCCCTCCCAGCTTATGTAACAGATCAAATAAATGTACAACTTGCTCAACGGTATATGGAGCCCTTGACTGCTGCCCATCCCTGAATGTCGTATCTGTTATCCATATCTCATCTGCAGGATACATAGGAACCCGCCTGTGATTGAACGCAGTCTTTGGTATGTCATCATATGTATATATCTCTCTATAAAGATTGGGTTCACTTACATCCTGAAGTGAATATCTGTACTGAGTTTGCTCAAGAGTATTACTTTTTTTATTGAATTCAATCATACTTTACCCCCTTATTCGGACTCATATGAAAATAAATTGCTTATTTGTACTAATGTATATGTGTATTATTGTATACAATTATACAATTGGTGTCAATATTGACTAAAACAATAAAAGCTTTAATTTTCCACATTTTCACCGAAATTTGTCTTTTCTATGTAAAAATTTTGGTAAAAAAGAAGGAATTTTCGTATTTATATAGAAGTAATATGTAACAATTATTATAGCCTTATCAGGCTATATGCCACTAACATGGCATTTGCATAATTCGACTCTGTATTACACTTGTGGGGTGATTCAATGAAAAATGCTAACAAGATTCAGAACAGCAAAGGCTCAAAAACAGTAACAATTGCCTGGATATTTACAGTAATCATAGGTTCGATTTTTGGTATGTTAACCGGTCTTATAACCAGGCAGTGGTCAACAATTCCGCTATTTATTGTATCTGGCATAGTTACTGCATCTATAATGCAGATATTTATCAACTTATCCATTAAGAAGCTGGCAAATAAGTTTGCTGACGAGATGGAACTTATTAAGCAGGGAGATTTTTCCCATCTTGTGGATTCAAAAAGCTATGGAGTTTTGAGCAGCGTTTCATCAATTGTAAATGTTGTGCTTAGCGATATACGTGTATTGATTGATAGCTTTTTCAACCTTTCCACGTCAATAGTTCAAGCTTCAAGAAAAGTTGGCCAAACTTCACAAGAAGCATCCGCAGCTATGCACGAAATTTCCAGAACAGTGGATGAAATCGCCAAAGGCGCTTCCAGTCAGGCCGAGGAAGCACAGCAAGGTGTGCAGGTGGTAGATAAGTTATCCGAACAGATAAACTTTGTTTATGAAAGTTACAAAGGAATAATGGAGTATACGGGTAAAATTAACGAACTTAACAAAATCGGAATTGAAGCAGTAAGCACACTTCACGGAAAATCACAGGAAACTTTTGAAGCAACGGAAAAAATATTTGCTGTAGTTGAAAAACTGACAAACACAATAAAAGATATAGGATTATTTGTTGAATCAATAGAAAACATTGCAGAACAGACAAATCTGCTTGCATTAAATGCAGCTATAGAGGCAGCACGTGCAGGAGAAGCAGGAAAAGGTTTTGCGGTGGTAGCTGAGGAAGTCAGAAAACTTGCTGACGAAAGCAGAAAATCTACCGAAGAAATTTCAAATCTGATGCAAAGTATACAGGAAGAATCGATACTTGCAATTAAGTCAATGGAAACAATGAAGGTAGTCTCACAGGAACAGAACAAAGCCGTTGGAGATACAAATAACGCTTTCAGGAATATAGCAGATGGAATTACCTCTATAGTAAATAAAATACAGGATGTAAGTGAATCTGTTGCAAATATGCAAAGAGACAAAGATGAAGTAATTTCGGTAATAGAAAGCATTTCATCAGTATCTGAAGAGACCGCTGCTTCAAGTGAAGAAGTGGCAGCTACAACAGAGCATCAGTTAAAAGCCATCAATGATATGGAAGAAGCCGCAAAGAGCCTTGATGCACTTGTACATGAACTGGATTCCAATCTCAAAAAATATAAGCTTCGCTAAAAACAATCAGTCATAAGAAAAAGCCTGGTAATTAATCAGGCTTTTTCTTATGGCTTTCTTATGCTTAATATGCCATCGTTTTATTTATCATTGTCTTATTTGTCACTGCTTTATTTCCGCTGATCATTTTTTCATTGTTCTAGTTTTAATATCTACTGCTCACTTTTTTATGCACTCTACTCATTTTTTCCGTGATCTGTTCATTTTTTCTGCACACTGCTCATTTCTAAGCTGGCATTTTTCATATCTCGTATGATTTCATCAATTCAGAGGCAATAACATTTTCGAAATTTTCTCTAGCTTCGGCAATCAACTGTTCAACATCATATTCCGGGAAAAAGTGTGTAAGAATAAGCTTTTTTGCTCCACTCTCTCTTGCTACAATACCACATTCTCTTGCCGTAAGATGCGGTACATTTTCATCTTTTTTATCAATTGAAAGTAGTCCGGCATCAAGCATGACAACATCTGCACTGCCGGCAAATTCTATTATGTTATTGTTCCAGGAAGTATCTCCCGAAAATACAAATTTCTTTCCACCACTTGAAACACATACTGCGAAAGACTTAAAAGGATGTGTCATAGGAGAAAATGTTACAGTCATATCTCCAAATCTCAATGCCATATCATCTGAAATAGCTGTAAGATTAAATGCATCATTTACATCAAGCCTTTTGAATTCTTCCTGTGGTTCTGAAGGTGCAAACACATCAATTCTACGATTCATTTTACCCTTTTTTATTCCGGCCTGTATAGCATATCTTAAAACCATCATATCAGACATATGGTCACTATGAAGATGGCTAAGTATAATAGCATCTAGTTCTTCAAATCCGGTAATTTTCAGCAGATTGCTCAAAACACCGTTTCCACAATCTAATAATATCTTCTTTCCACCGTGCTGTATCAAATACCCTGAACATGCTCCACCGGCTGACGGATAAGGTCCGTTGTTCCCAAGCACTGTAAGCTTCATGCACTATTGCCCTCCCTTTCTAATAGTCATGATAATATATTTTTTTATAACATGATGACCTAATTTATATAATAGCATACATCAAACCAGTCATGCCAGAAAAAAGCAGTGAATTAATGGAGGTATGCACGCACATCCGCCTTTAAAAGAATTGAAGAAAGTATGTATGCAACCAATGCACTTATACCTCCTTGTACAAGGTTGAAGGGCAGTTCCGCTACAGCAAATGTAAATCCAAATGTACCGTCAAACAAACTGAGAATAAAAGCTTCAGCAACAAAGTACCCAAATACCATTGCAAGTGCGCCTGCAATCACCGCCACAATTCTATAGGTCTGCCTCCTGCCTTTTGTTTCTCCCCTTGTTGCCAGTTCACCAACTATATAACCTTCAATGCCCTTAACTATAAATGTTACAGGTGCAAATACAAAACCTCCGGGAAAAGTTATATCTGCCAGTGCTGAGCCAATTGCCCCTACAAGCATACCACTCTTTCCTCCCAGAAGAATTGCCGTAATGATTATCACAGCATCACCAAGGTTAATAACACCCGGAGCTATCGGTCCCGGAATACTTATTATTCGTGTAGCCAAAAATGTTAAAGCTATCATTACACCATTCAATACAATATTTTTTGTATTTACTTTTTTTATTATTGTTCCTTTTTTCATTCTACATTCCCCCCGCAAAACCACTGTATCGATACAATTATTAAGTGTGTCGATATGTTTTAACTATTTTAGGGTGGAATGGTATTTTTGTCAAGAGATATTTAAAAAGGGCCATCACTTTTTGAACAAACTCAATTGAAAAACTAAATTCCACTACAATTTCATAGACAGTGGAATTTAGTTCTGCATGGTATAGCTTTTGTTATATTACCTCATGCAACTTTGCTGAAGTAGTTATAATAGCTTTTTGTGCAAGTCTCTTATATATTTCCAATGCCTGTCCACATGTATAGTCTCTGCTCATAGGGGGCTCATCTTCCACAATGACAAGATTTTGTGCAAAAGCAGCAGCTTCGAGATTTCTTATATTCTGAATGCCGAAAGGCATATTGCAAAGTATTGTCAGATCCGCATTCTTTATAAATTCAACATTTTCATTGAAGTATTGCTCACTTATCCCATTAAAAGGCTCAGATACTACAGCTTTTATTCCAAAAACGTCTGCACATTGCAAATCGCTGTCACCGGGAAACAGTACTCCTGTTGAAACTTCATGACCATATTCAAACAACTGCCTTATTATACCGGATGCTGAGCCTCCTCCTCCAATGACATGTATTTTTTTCCCGGACTTACCGTGTTCCAGCTTGTGGGTATAAAAGTCCAATAGTCCAGTTATCCTGTTTTTATAAACAACTGCCCTAACACCATATGCTGTAGAAAAGTTTTCAGGAGTAAGTACTTCTTCAACTTTCCCATCGGATATTATTTCGCCATCTTTCATCAGGACAAGCCTGGAGCAATAACGCGATGCCAGTTTTAGATCATGTACTGCAACAATGACAGTTTTGCCATTTGCTACCAACTCATGACAATACTTAAAAATCTGTTCTTCATATGATATATCAAGGCTTGCAGTAGGTTCATCCAGAAGAATCAAATCAGTCTCTTGTGCAAGCACCTTTGCAAACAAAACTCTCTGTCTTTCGCCTCCTGACATGTTAGTGACAGGTTTTGATTCAAATTTCAATGTATCAGTGTAACTCATATGCTTTCTGGCTATTTTATAATCTTCACTACTCTCTGTTTCAAATCTTTTAAGATAGGGGTACCTCCCGGTAAGAACAACATCTATCGCCGGAAAAGGGAATGTGATGTTCGTATTCTGGTGCATAAGGGATACTTCACGTGCAATCTTTTTACTGTCAGTACGTCTTACATCCAGACCATTCACATATATTTCCCCGTTATCGTAGCTATATATACCGCAGATACACTTTAACAGTGTTGTTTTACCTGCACCATTAGGACCTATAAGGCCTACAAGTTCTCCTTTGCCTATGCACAGATTTATTTCTTTCAGTATTTTATTATCATCTATTGAATAGTCAAGGTCTTTGATTATGACCGAATAGCCCTCATGACCTGTAATCATATAGCATCTCCCCCTTTTCTTGTTCTAACCAGCAAAAACAGAAAATAAGGAGCACCTATTAATGAAGTAATTATTCCAACGCCAATACCCCTTGGATTTGGGATTACTCTTGCTATTAGGTCACACACGACAAGAAATATTGAGCCTCCAACGGCACTTACAGGAATAAGTATTCTGTGGTCAGGTCCGACAATAAGCCTCATAATATGGGGCACAATCAGACCGACAAAGCTAATATTGCCGCTGACACTTACTGCTGCAGCTGTAGTAATTGATGTAAGTACAAGCAGTATTTTCCGTGTTTTTGTTGAGTTCAATCCCACCGCCTGTGCTTCTTCCTCTCCAAGCAGAAGTATGTTGAGGTCTCTTGAATAGGCAAGAATCATCGCTATACATGCAATAATAGGAATCACAGCCATTGCAACGTGTTCCCACCTTCTCGCAGTAAGCCCTCCCGTGGTCCAGAAAAGATATTCCTTTATCTGATCTCCATGAATTGTGGTAAGTGCAATTGAAGTCATTGCTCCAAGAAACATACTGACAGCTATTCCTGATAATACAAGTGTGAGTACCGGTATTTTCCCTCCTCTTTTTGAAAGCCTGAAAACTGTATAAGACGCTGCAAGAGCACCAATAGCAGCAAAAACAGGGAGGAAGAATATGCTTTTTGAATTTAACCCCAGAGCAATCGCTATTACCGCTCCAAGACCGGCACCGCTTGATACACCTAATATACCTGGATCTGCCATAGGATTTCTGAACATTCCCTGCATTACAGTTCCCGATGTAGCAAGCCCTGCTCCTACAAGAGCTGCAACCAGTACGCCCGGAAAACGTACATAGAATATTATTTCCTCATGCCCTTCATGAAAAGCAGTATTCTTAAGAATACCAATATTTTTTAATATTATTCTGGCCGTTTCTCCAAAAGGTACATACACAGCGCCTATTGCCGTAGCAAGTACAAGCACCAGAGCAAGTACTCCAAGCATAACCGGAAGCACAATTTTTTTCGTAGAGTTATGCTTTGGCTTATTCCCCAAAAGACTTTCCTCTACCCTCATCCCAGTTTCTTTTTTGTTAAACATTTTCATACCCCATTATCACGCATAATGTATGACAGGGATGCATGTTGTTTCTATTATATCTCTGAAAAATGCACCCCTGTGAAACTTTATTCTACAGCTTATTTTGACTTTTATTCTTTAAAAAGTTCAGGATATGCAGCTTTTGCCAAGTCCTCAACACCAAGGACTATATATTGTGAAAGAGCAGTAGTATGGGATTCCGGTAGTGAGAATACCCTGTTATTCTTTATAGCACTTACATTCTGAAGACTTTTATCATTTTTAATATCATTGTAAAACTCCTCAGCATTAAAACCTTCATATGACCAATTGGGAAGAATCAATACATCAGGATTGAGTTCAATGATTTTTTCCTTTGATATTTGCACCCATCCTTCCATACCCAGCTCAGATGCAAGGTTAATTACTCCCGCATGTGATGCCAGATCATCGAAGGTGGTATTTTTTCCGTAGGTATAGAAAAACGAATCGCAACTTAAAGCTTTCAGCCTTTCTTCTTCTTTTAAACTCTTAACTTTTTCTTCTATATACTGCAGCTTACTGTCCATCTGTGCTATTATCTCTGCTCCCTTTTCCACATCACCTGTAACATATGCCACTTCCTCAATTACTTTTTTCTGTTCATCAATATTTTCAGCTGCCTTGTATGCGTACACATTTATACCTGCATCTCTCAGCTGCTGTACAATATTGGCATCTGTCCAGCTTGCAACAAATACCACATCAGGTTGAAGAGATATGAGCTTCTCAACATCTTTTGCTGCTAAAAGAGTAAAACCTTCAGCTTCTTCTGTTACATTTGAAAGACCTTTATCCGTCGCCAATTCCGACAAAGCAACTATTCTATCTTTTCCTACCAGTTCAAGCAGGATTTCATCGGTGCCTAATGTAAGTGAAGCTATCTTTTCAGGCTTTTTATCAAATGTCATTTCATAACCGTTTGCGTCCTTAACTGTCAGCGGGTAATTAACGGACTTTCCGCTTTGTGAATTATCATCCTTTGAATTTTCTTCTGATACTCCATCATTTTTTTCTTCGCTGTTTTGTACAGCTTCAGAGTTATTCACAGTATTTTTATCCTCATCCTTTGATTTTCCACATGCTGAAAACAGCATCATGGATACTGTTATTATAATCAAAAGTATTACTGTATTTTTTAAAATCTTTTTCATATCTAAATACACTCTCCTATCAAAATCAGTTATTAATTTTTATAATTCTGTAGCAATAAACAAATTTCTGTTATTCGGCAAGGTATTGCAAAGCTCAAAACTCAATCCCTTTACGTGCAGCAATACCCTTTTTCATTGGGTGTTTGACCTCTTTTATTTCAGACACATAATCGGCAAGTTCTACAAGCTCTTCAGGGGCATTTCTTCCTGTAAGTACAAGCTCAACGTCATTGCGTCTGCCTTTAATAAGTTCTACTACATCTTCTACTTTTACCATTTCATTTCTTATAGCAGCCATAATTTCATCCAGAATCACCATCTGCCACTCACCGCTTGAAACAGCTTCCCGGGCATATTCAAAAAGTTCATTCTGCACATTTTTCTCAAATTCTCTTTCTTCATTGCTCATCTGCCAGATAAATTTTCCGGTTGATTTTCCCCTATGAATAGTAAACCAAGGAGAAAGCTTTTCTATAGTTGTTGCCTCACCAGTTTCCGTTCCTTTGAGAAACTGTACCATCAAGACCTTGAAACCTCTCCCGCATGCCCTTATCCCAAGGCCAACGGCAGCAGAAGTCTTTCCCTTACCGTTTCCAGTATATATGTGCACCAAACCTCGCATAGTTGCACCTACCTTCTTGTAAATACTTTAACCCACCTAAATTCTAATGGCCCAAGGCTGCTATGCTAACCATAAGCTGCTATGCTGTTTTTAATAAACTACAATGCCATATTGGGTTATGGTAAACTCAGGATTTATAAAGATTGTTTACATTAAACCTGCTTTCTATACGTTACTGAAAAGCAATATACGCTGCAAAAGAAAAGCTGTAAACTTCACATTACTGTTTTCATTACATATAGAACTGAGACACTAAAAAACCTCTAGCCAGCAGGTTAGAGGTTTGCAATAATCACAACAATATATTTCCACATAAACAACACCTCCCCTATCTTCCGTAGAGTTTGCGGTGTACAAATACAGGCAGGTCTTCTGGCTCAAGTATCATCACCTCTAAGGCCTTCCCAGAGAGTTTGTGCCTATTGGACTTATCTCCAGTGGCATATCTTCATCAAGCTTTAAACTATCCAATATCCTTGCCTGACTCAGATTAATTTAGAGGCTCCTCTTTCACAGCGGCGGGACCGCGCGGGATTGTAACCCGACTTCCCTATATCCGGAAAATTCTTGCATTTTCACGGATTAAACCTGTATCCTTACACAATTATTCACTTTTTAATCATCAATTAGTTAGATATACAAAATAAGTATATACAATATTTATTAATATTGCAATAACATTTATTTCTTTATTCTTCTTCGACCCTGATTACACTTATAACATCATTTATTGAAGCTGAAGCTTTTAAACTATCCTTTTTGGATACGAGATCGCCTTCTTTTGCTTTAGCTGTTACAAAAGCAATCTCATCTTTATAACTGTCATTGGCAACTTTTACGAATTCTACATCCCCAAAGACCTGTTTGATATAATTTACCGCTTCTTCATTGTTGTTTGCAGATACTCTTATAAAAAACCTTGTTGTGCTTTCATTTATATCAATGACATTGTTATAATCTTTTCTTTTCCAGACATTTCTGCCATTGCTGTCGATATGTCTTACTATATCAATTACATCAGCTACAACAGCGCTTGCCGTAGGAAGTTTTCCGGCTCCTTTTCCATAGAACATAGCATCTCCGATAGCATTACCTTTTACAATAATTGCGTTGAAAACATCTTCAACATTTGCCACCGGGTGGTTTTTACTAATAATGGCAGGACTCACTCTTGCAAATATTTTATCGCCTACCTTCTTGCTGACCGCCAACAGTTTGATTACGGAATTCATAGCTTCAGCATATTCCATATCAGCTAACGTTATGTTTGTAATTCCTTCAGTATATATATTCTTACTGTCTACAAACTCATTGTATGCAATTGAAGACAGTATTGCTATTTTCCTGCATGCATCGTGCCCTTCTATATCCGCAGCCGGATTTGCTTCAGCGTATCCATTCTGCTGTGCACTTTTGAGAGCTTCATCAAAATCTTTTCCCTCTCTTTTCATCTGTGTTAGTATATAATTTGTAGTTCCATTTAGAATCCCCGTTATTCCCACAATTTCATTGGCTGCAAGGCATTGATTGAGTGGCCGTATTATTGGTATACCTCCTCCAACGCTTGCCTCAAATAAATAATTAACCCCACATTCTTTAGCCAGTTTCATAAGCTCAGGGCCATGTGCCGCAACAAGTTCTTTGTTAGATGTAACCACGTGTTTGCCTTTAAGAAATGCCCTCTTGGTATACTCCTGGGCAACACCAACACCACCGATGGTTTCAACTACTATACTTATCGAATCATCTTCGAAAACATCATCAGGGTTATGAGTTATCAGTTCTCTGTCGGGGCTTTCAGGAAAATCACGAATATCGAGTATCTTTTTTACCTTAATTTCCTCTCCGGCCTTTCTTGATATACTCATACAGTTTTCTTTTAAAACTTCTACAACACCTGAGCCAACAACTCCATAACCTAATACTGCAACATTCGCCATAATTATTACCTCCTATTCCCTGGCAAGTATTTCATGCCTTCGAACGCCATCTATTTTACTTATATCATCCATCAATTCTTTTATATCTTTTATCATACCAGTGGTTTCAATAGATATAGTTAAATCGGCAAGGTTATTAATTGGTATGTTCTGGTTTATTGTCAGAATATTTGCCTTTGCCAGAGCTATCTCATTGATAATCCTTGACAGTATCCCTGAAAAATTTTCCAGAACAAAATAAAGTGTAATAACCTTTCCTCTTGATGTTTCATAAAAAGGAAATACAAAATCTTTGTACTTGTAATAAGCACTTCGGCTTATTCCTACTTCTCTGACAGCATCATTTACTGTCTTTACAGTTCCCTTTCCAAGTATTTTCTTAACCTCAATTACTTTAGAAAACACTTCAGGCAGAACCGAAGAATCTACAAGAAAAAATGTAGTATCTTTTTTCATAATTCCCCCACATTTGTGTCCATAGCTCATGCACATTTGTGTTTCTATCGTGTAATATTAGCACAATATTAGCATAATCCATGATAAAATGCAAGAGATTTTTGGTAGGATTTTTAGCTTGGTTGGGGCTGGAGGAGAGGGATTTGGGAGAAGGTTATTTGGGGATTGGGTGATTGGGGACATTCCTTTATTTTACATAGAAAATGAAAAATAAGGATTAGGAATATTCCCTTAATTCATTGAGAAAGTGGGAAAATAGAATATTTCATTGAGAAAGCGAAAATAAAAACTAATTCAACTATTTCATGATATCAATGTTTATACAAGATTCAACATAATAATTGGCATTTTACTTTATACTTTATATGATATGTTTCAGAATTTGCACCAAATTAGCTGAACAACAAATAGACCTTTATGCTTTGTACGAGGCATTCTGAAGATTTGACTTATTCAATTTGATTTTTATTGCGAATCTCTTTCCGAACCTGTAAGAATTTTATTATTTCTGAATTAAAGAATTAAAGGCATGTTGAAACCTTATCTGCTTTCTAAACAGCTTAAAACCTTCATTTGACAGTCTTGATATTCCTGACACTGAAATGTTTCCTACATATTCACATAATTCTTTATATGTATAGCCACATAGCACCCTTAATATGTATATTGAAAAAGCTCTTATTGAACTGGTTTCCCTGCTATATTTGGTTCTTAATACTCCAAAAACATCTTCTCTCAATATCTCTTCTATTTTTTGGAGTATCTCCCCAGGTGTATTGTTTCTAATTATGTAACTTTTCCCACTCTCGTAAACGTTTTCACTATATGCTTTTGTTATACTCTCGTCTACATCCTTTGCAATACCAGTATCTTTCAACGATTCAACAAAGGCTTTGTATTTTTTCTGCGCCCTGCTTTTCTTTTGACTGAATAGCTTTAATATGAATTCAGTGTCTATAATTTTATGTAAATCCTTTCTGTATCCTGTATATACTCCATAGGATGAATATGCATATGATTCTTCTTTACCGTTGTAGCCCGGCAGGTCCTTCGCATTGTTGTGAATGTATGCTGAAAGCTTTAAACTGTACATGTCATTGTCAACTATTGTACTTGCAAATCTTCCCTGGAATAAGTGACCATGGCGCTTATACTTTTTATTGAAATAGGTGACATAAGCTGTGTTAAGGCATAACATAAAGGATGAAATATCAGCTCCACAAGGATTTATAAAAATGTGTACATGATTGTCCATAAGGATATAGCAATAAATTTTGCAATAGTATTTTTCCTTGTAACGCTTAAGAAGCGTAATATAATAGGCTTTATCCTCATCACACTGGAATAAACTCACTTCACTTATACTTCTTGACATCACATGATACATAGCTTCTTGAGACTTTTTCCTTGCAACTCTGGGCATTATTTCACCTCACTCCGGTTTCTATTCTGTATTATAACATATATGGTAATTTGTGTAAATATTATGTGTTTTAAGTGCAGGAATGTCCCTATTTGTTGAACTACCTATTTGTTAAACTAAAAAACCGCCTACTTTAATAGTAAGCGGTTTTGGTGAGCCATCGGCGACTCGAACGCCGGACACCTTGATTAAAAGTCAAGTGCTCTGCCTGCTGAGCTAATGGCTCAAATGGCTGGGATGGCAGGACTCGAACCTACGAATGCGGGAGTCAAAGTCCCGTGCCTTACCGACTTGGCTACATCCCAATATTTTATTTTTGGG